>Ga0116174_10002956_pt1 | contig 14253 bp, 14 predicted proteins | sample AD_UKC087_MetaG_FD_89801 | JGI IMG/M metagenome (GOLD analysis project Ga0116174, IMG submission 89801) | Active sludge microbial communities of municipal wastewater-treating anaerobic digesters from USA - AD_UKC087_MetaG | ecosystem: Engineered > Bioreactor > Anaerobic > Digestate | place: USA...
AAAAGTTACAACGCCTACAAAGGAACAATAAACACTTGGTCTAGATATGCAGAAGTTGTTGGAAAAGCTGGTTACAACGCCTACAAAGGAACAATAAACACAAAAATATTACTCTAATATTAGTTATGGTTATAAGGTTACAACGCCTACAAAGGAACAATAAACACCAAAGTTCACCTGCAAAATGTTAAATATATTATTAGTTACAACGCCTACAAAGGAACAATAAACACGAACCAAGTTAGCAAAAGAGTGTTTTGGTTTAACAGTTACAACGCCTACAAAGGAACAATAAACACGTAGTGCGTAAGTACTACAAGCATTTAACCAGCGTGTTACAACGCCTACAAAGGAACAATAAACACAAATATGAAATGCTTTAGGAAAATTAAGACTTATGGTTACAACGCCTACAAAGGAACAATAAACACGAACTTGTAACCCGATGTTCCGAAAGCAGCATCTTGTTACAACGCCTACAAAGGAACAATAAACACGAACGCCTGTGAACAAGTTCATTAACATCATCCATGTTACAACGCCTACAAAGGAACAATAAACACGGTCTTCATCAAAAACAATTTTTTCATCTATTATTTGTTACAACGCCTACAAAGGAACAATAAACACTGATAATATTGTAAATGATATATTAGACGCTTTTAGTTACAACGCCTACAAAGGAACAATAAACACGCATAAAAATAGCTCATTTTAGCTCTAATGAACATATTTAACTTAAATTTTCTTTATTAAAATCATTTTGTTTTATGAATTTGCCCAAATTTCTTCGACCATTGGACAAAAAACAGAAACATTTAATGAAATTTATGCAAATATTACTTAGGTAGTCGATTAAATGATGATTGTATTATGGTTCTTTTTTACACCTTCATAATGTTTATATAGATACTTGTCTGAAAGCATCTCATAAATAATAATACTATCATATTCAGGATTTATTTTAAATTGCAATTCCTTTTTCAAATCGTTTAATTCTTTTTGGGTGATGTTCCCTTCAAAAACTGATTCTTGTAAATGAAATAAATATTTCCTCAATATCTTCATTATCTTAGCACATCTTTCAGCTGCTACATCGTAAACTACAATAATGTACACCTTTACCACCTCATTATAAATGCTTTATATTTTTGCTTTCCTTTAATGTGGTTCGATAATTTATGGATTTCTTTACTCAACAGTTGTTGGTAAGACATTTTTCTATTATCACCAACTTCAATAGTTGACTTCAAAAAAAATTCTAATTCCTCAATAAATAACTTGGCTCCTTCTTTATTCAAATAAGTCCCTTTTTTAAATGTAGAAAAGCAAGATTCATTTATTTGCATCTTGTTTACCATTCTAAAGATAGTACGGTCAACAATTACCGGTTTAAAGATGTCAGCAATATCATATTGAAGACCTTCTTTTCTTCTTGCGTTACTATGAATAAAAGGAAAAGAAATGTTAAGACTAGAACGGTGAATAATGTTAGCAATAATTGAATAAAGAATTGAATAACCAAAACTCATCATAGCATTTATTTCATTTTCAGGAGGATTTTTACTCCTTTTTGTAAAATTAAATTTTCTATTCCTAATAATATTATCAAAACAATCATAATAGATTTGTTTACCTTTAGCTTCAATGATAAGCAAGGCTTCAATTGAATCATTTTTGCCATTATCTATCTCTTCTATAATCTTCTTAAGTTCGATAATTTGCATCTCATTAATTTGATGTTTTTTGTGATAATACTTTAAGACGGATAACGAGTTGGTCAAAGACCCATAGATTATTTCTTTTGCAATCACTAATCTCTTATCCATACTTTGAAAATGATCTACCTGTTTTAAAAGTATATCACCTTGCTTTGGACGATAAGCATTATAAGAACCGATGTAATTACCATAATAACTGAAAAAATTAACCGTGATTCCATATTCATTAAGAATGCCTATCGTATTTTTATTGAAATCGATTTGTGAAAAAACATTAATTATGTCAACTTGTTTTATTGGAATATAAATTTTATCCTTGTTTGAACAAAGCAATACTAAACTATCGTCTTGCCTTGATAACCTACCACTTTTATAAAGATAGTATCTAATTTTCATACCTAAGCATACCAAAACCCATGGAGTTTTTAGATCCAATGCCGGTATTTAAAATGATTTGTAAAATGTTTTTATTTAAGTTATTAAAAGTAATCTTTATATCAAAACTGACAACAAAATTGTTTTTGTAATGGACAACTCTTTTTCTTATTTTTTCAATTGCTTCAATTCCAAAATCAGGACAATTGGTCTGATAAATCAATTCATGTTTTTTCACAATATTATTAATGATCTGATTCTTGAACTCATTTGAATCAGGTTCAAAATAAATTGTTTTCTCATCCATTATATAACAAGTCACGGGGGAAATGCTTTTAAAAGTCATTTGTTCTTTAAGGAGAAAATCATTTTGTAAAATATCAAAACCATTATGTTCAATGATGGTTTTGCCAATATGGATTAATGTGTTTTGCGTTAAAAACTTGGATATTTGGATAATCATATCTTCTTCAAAACAAGCAAAATCAAAATATCCATTTTGTTCAAAATGAAGAAGGTTTTGTTTGAGAATAAATTTGCCAAAGATATCACTAATAACAAACAGTTTAAACGGACGGTTTTCGAAACGAAAACCGTCGTCATGCAACTCGGGAAATTTTTCACCAAACATTAAGTAAATAAAACTTTGTAAGTAGTGTTTATAATTAATGGGTATTTCTTTACCTTGGAGTTTTAATTTAATCCTGATTCTCAATTCCTACCCCACCTCCTACAAAATTCGTTTTGCCAACACCAATCTCTAATAGAATATTATTCCAATTCACCACTTGAAAAGTTCCCACTTCCCCAGAAAATTGAAAACGATAGTTTTGAATTTGATAACGATTTTGATCAATTATTTTCCTTATTTGGATTGGTTTAATTTCAATTTCGTCATTAAAACTTGTATCATAATTTTGATTATAATACACAATCTGTTCTTTAATACAATCAATCTCTGAAATGGGATTTAGTATTTTAATTTTGTCAGTTTTTATATCATGTAATTCTAAATTTTCTTTTTTGAAATCTAAAATTTGGAATAAATGCTCTCTAATCATATTCTTTGTTTCAAAAAAACCCGTTAAATATCCTTCATATTGAAGTAAACTTGGAAATAAATAGAAATTTAAAGTGACTTTTTCATTGGGAGCATAATTCTTCTTTTCCACAAAATCGCGTTTAACCAAAATCCCCGGGTAATAAGCAAAATTCTTCCCTGTTAAATGGAAATAAATACAAGCATCTTTTAAGATACAATCTTCACATTTTCGCTCAATATTGATACATGTTAAGCGTTTTAATTGGTAAATGAATTCGTAGTAAAAGGTAAAAGAACATCGCGGTAAGCTTTAAATCCAAAAGGGAATTGAATTAAATAAGAATATTTAATTACCATTCAATTTCCATAAATCCTGGGACCATCTCATACATTTCAGACATGGAATTGGAAACTAAATTCATGCTGTTAATTTTATTCGGGGTGGCTACTTTTGCTCCCTTTATTTTTGGATCCATTCCCGGATTAAAAAACTGATAAAAATTATTCACATAAAAAGTTCTATCATAGGCATGCCCCGTTGTTTTAGCGATGTAATTAATGTTCTTGCCAATTTGAACAATTATTTTCCCTTTATGTAGTTCTTTTTCTATTAGTTCAAGTTGGGTAATTGCTGATTTCTTATCAAAATTCATAGAGTAAGGACAGTCTTTAATAAAAACTTTTTCATAGCTAATGGCATTTAGTAAAAAATCTTTATTCATTTTCCCAAAAAGGGAATAGAAATTACGAATTCTTTTCACCATTTCATTATAAAAAGGCAAGGATATGTCATTTTTAAAACCTTGTTTTTCTAAATTTAAATCGATTTTGTTCCAAACGATGAAATCGTTTTGTGAAGTAGCATTAATAGGAAGGCATTCAAATAAAATAGGAATTGGTCCTTTTTTACTGATACGAGAAATTAATTTGATTTCGGGTTTGTGTTCAAACATAATATCTCGGCAAATAAACTGCTGATTAGCAAGAGTCTGAACTTCAAGTTCAACATTTTTGATGAGATTTTTATTGTTCAAATTCCTTTGAAAGAAATTTCTAATTTGCTGATTGTTTTTGATAACATCAAACATCAGCACATTGATAATATAACCCTTGATGGTTGAACCGGGAATAAACATTTGATTCATCGTTTTCATATGCTCATTTATATCCCATTGGTTAACCTTGGGAGCTGAAATAGTTACTTCATATTCCGGTTCAATCGTTTTGATTTCCTCGGCATTAGGTACAATCACCTTTGCAATTTCTTGTTTTGCACTTCCCGCTGCACTCGCTTTTGTTGAAGCTATTTTGTCTAAGAAATCAGGAGATAATAGTACTTTGCTATTCCTATGAAAAGTTGCCCGAACCATATCTTCAAAACGATATTTCTTCCCATTTACTAATAAATAGTTGGGATAATTTAACCCATTCCCGATATGAACAGGGGATAAAATTGTTACTTTTTGCATACTTACCTCCTAAATCATAAAGCCGACGGCATTATGATAAACAGTAAAAGGTTGTTTTTCTTCAGGAACATATGAACCAATAAAATTTTGATTGGTTGTAAAAACCGATCCTTCCACAAAACAAAGTAATTGCTTTTTAAAAACTTTTTCTTTAATCAAATCAAATTTATTGTTTAAAACAACATTCTTATAGTAAGAATGTTCCCAATCTACTTGATCGGAATCAATAATGCTTTTGGATAATAACATCTTCTTTTGGTGGTTTTCAGGGAAATTAACTTCTTGACAGTCAAGATATTTAAATAAATTTAAGCCAATGGAACGCTTTCCGCCAATGGAAATATAAACCTGCTTTTGCAAACTTTCAATGATGATATTTAAAATATCATTAGAATGAACTTTTAAATAAACATCAAATTTTTGGTCATCTTTTAAATAAATAACTTGATTGTAAAACAAATCTGTCTCTTCGCTGATATTCACTTTGTTTCTAACCCTTGTCGTCGTTTTATAGGGCTTGGCTTGTGAAAACAAATTAACTTCATCATTTTTGATAAGTAATGAATCATCTTGAATTAATAAATATTCATTTGAAAACAGTTTATGATAAAAAGAAGTATTAAATTGGTCTAAATTGGATGCATAATCCTGATAAATTCCCAGCGAAATTGATTTGATTTTCTTCGTTTTCTTGATGGCTTTTAACTGATTAATAGAAATATTACTTTCAGATAAAAAGGTTGGTGTGATATCCAAAGGAAGAGGGAGGGTTTTTGTAAAAAAGAATGATGATACAATGAACGGAAATTCTTTTTTCATCCCTTTAAGCAATAACTCTTCTAACTGTTCTTTCCCAAATCGACTTTTAATGGCGTGAGCAAGCGCACCGAAAAAAGATTGCGAATCAGGAATTTTGGTAATGGGACTAATTGATGAAAATCGAAGCTGGTAAGTTTTCATATTAGATAACTCTTTCGTTTTTTACATCAACTTTAACTTTCCCATAACCACGTGTGCCACTACCGCCTAAATAATTTAATTCCAATAGTTGGAACCCTTGTTTCAACAAAGAAACTATTTCCTGAACATCTTCATCATTATAAGCATTAACAACAACTTCACTTTGAAAAACGGCTCCTGAAGGCACGCGTTCGCACAATCTTGGATTAGCTTTTCCTGTCCTTTTATCAATCGTGTTTTCTGCTTTCACTTCTGTAAACACGCCAAAACCTAATATTTCCTGAATTTTATCACTTGAATCGTCAGAAAGTTTCATGTCTCTAAAGATGACTCTTGAGGGGGCAAGATCATCACCCGCAAACAATTTTTCTACCTCTTCCTCTTGTCCATTTAATTCCAACAAATTCCGAATTTTTCCTTTAAAGCTACTACCAGGAATAATGGGTTTGTTGTCTAAAGGATTTTTAATAACGGGATTATCAATTCCCCCAATGCCATAAATTTCTTTTGAGCCGCCGATGTGAATACCTGTTAAAATGTGTAATTCAATTTCCAAAACAGCAGTTTTTGTTAGTCTAATATCAGCCATTTTATTTTCTCCCTTCTTTTGTATAAGCAACAATGCTTTCAAACAATTTACTAAAAGTCTCAATATCTTTTGAGCTTTTAATTTTTTCACTAGTAATACAAACTTTAATTAATTCAAACAAATCCTTATCAACTAATTCGCGGGAAACAGAATAAGCCATGAGGGGAACAATCATATAAAGCGTGTCTCTTCCACTTTCAAAATCTTTGTTTTTGGCTTTATATTCCGCTTCTTTAATCATACTAAAAACTTTTCTAATTTGGTTAGTCTTTGTTTTAGTTAATTCATTGGCAATTTGATAAGCCTTCCCTTCTGGCAAGTACAAATCTTCACTAATAAAATCCTTAAAAAGTGTCTGCTTAGTGTTTTTAATGATGTTAATTATCTTCTTGATATTCGATTCCGGTCGATTATCTTGACGATAATTACCATAATAATTCCTATTGTTCATTTTTATCCTCCTTTACATTTCTTGTTTTCAATAAAGCATATTCAAATATAACTTTGTACAAATTCAATAAACTAATATTAATATCCCTTCGAACGAACAATTTTCTAAGTTTGGTTTTTTCAGATTCGTCATCAATGTTTCGTTCAAAAGAATACGAGAGTAGCGGAATAAAACGGCTAAAAGCTTCGATGGGATTGTTATTATCAACACTATTCGATATTGCACTATAAAGTTTATAAATAATGCTACGAGAAATTTGCTTTTTAGCCAATTTATTTTGATAGTATTCGCATTCATCAATTACTTGCTTCATATCGCTATTATTAATGGTTGTCCCAAAAATAGTGAAACTATTTTTGTGTTCTTGTTTTTTTGATTGATCAAGAGCCGCTTCAGCTTGTAAAACAGCATAACGAATCGGTGATTTGGAATCGAAGATATCAATACCGGAACTAATATGAAGATCCTTGTTTTGGGATGTAAAGAGATGAAAGGCATTGTTAATTTCACTCGCAATTGATAAAATTTCGCTTGCCGGAGCAATCAAAACTAAATCATCGCCACCGGAATAGTTAATGTAAATATGATTTTTTCTCTTTTCCGTCATTAAGTCAAACAAATGTTTAGAAAAGAAATAATCCATAAATCTTGATAACATCAAGACTTTAGAAAAAGTCTTATACTCGTGATTAATGCCCTTGTAGAAGATTAAACCTAAATTATCAACGTCCATTTTTAATAATCCCAATTTCTTATCACCTTCGGACAAATCAGCAATCTCATTAAAACTTTTACCCTTGGCATTTAAATTGGCATAAAATTTGGATTCTCCTAGTTCATCGCCATTATAAGTAACATAGTAAGAAAAATCATTTACTTCCGGTAATTGCACGTAAATGTTAATATTTCCTAAACTTTGAAAAGAAAAGGAAAGATTTGAAGTATTATTTTTTTTAGAAAAATCATATTCCACAAATATCTTTTTATTGTTAACCAAAATACTGTTTAACTCAATAAAGTCATTACAATCGTGGCAACGATTGTTTTTTTCCGCTTCATAGCTTTCACAAAGTTCGCATGCATTTAAAAGCGGCTTTGATACAAATGAAAATTTAGGATTTGAAAATAAGGTTTTAAATTTTTGTTTTTTACCGCTCAAAACCGTTTTTTTCTGAGCATTCATGATGTTTTGATAATTGTTTTCAAATTCATTAACATCAATCACATTTTTTGCAAATGAGAACGAAATTTTACCTTTAAACTTTTCAAAAATCTCTTTTTCAATACAAGAAATTGTTTTTTGAATCTTGTCTTCAAAATCAGGTAAAAACGGTAAGAGAACAATTCCTCGTCCTCCCGAGGAAAATAGAATGTTTTCATAAGATAATGAAAAATCATGAACCAATTTAAAACCGATTAAATCAGTTAATAACAATAAGAAGAAAGATCTTGTCCGTAACGATTTCGCAATATCGCGTTTCGTTTCCTCCCCTTCGGTAACTTGGAAAATGTAGTCCTGTGTTCCCGATAAATCATATTCCAGAAAGACAAGTTTAACATCTTGTCCTTCTTTCCCATATTGATAATCACTCGCTTTTAAAACACTCGCCAGTGCAGCCGTTAATTTCAAGTGATCAAACAAACTGACGGTTGGTTTAAATGAAGGATTATTTTGTTGGTAGGTCGCAGACGGAATAGCACCGGTATAAGTTTTTAATAAGGGGTAAAGTTGATGATGAATAACGAAAACATTGGGTGAAACAATACCTTTACATCTTGAGGTAAATTCATTAAATACGACTTTGTACTCTTGCTTTGCTTGCTCTAAGTTTTCAATACGGTCTTTGTCCGTTAACTCAAATTGCGTTAAGGGTTTGATAGTAAGAAATGTTTTTTTGGTTTCCGGATTTTCTGATAATATAACTTCGTTAAATATATTATTCATCCGCTTCATAATAAAGTCATAACGACTATGCTCAAATTCGGTGTCTTCCTCTTCATCACTTTTTCTATCATGAGCCGAAGCTAATTGATCCGCTTTGGATATTTCATTATTGGTAATGTGGTGGGAAGCGGCTAAAGATAAAATGGGATGAAGAGTGGGGAAAAACTCAGAAATAAATTTTGAGGTGAAAGCAGCGTGCTTGTACTGCCCAAACTCTTTGGTGAAGGAACTATCAAAAGATTGGGGGTTGATTTTAGCTCCTGTCCTTTGATAAAACTTGCCGATGTCATGAAGCAGTGCCGCTAATGTTGTTTTCATTATTTCCGACTGATAGTTTTCTTTCATTTTTTTCTCCTTTCTTTATTATTTTTTATAAAAAACTAATCAAGTATTCATTTAATTTATCATAAAAGCTCCAATCAATTTGGTTAAAAATGTCTCTACTAATATAATTAAAAAGTTCTATTAGTTTATTCATTAATTTTTTAGCTTCATTAATATTTATTTTTTTGCTGTTTTCCTCATCATAACCAATAATTTCATGTGCTGCTAAATTCCTTGTTTTTTCAAATTCAATAAATGTATCAAATATCGAAATGTAATAGTCATAATTTTTTGATTGACTGGAAAAGCATTTAAAAACTCCGACTAAATTTCTTGTGGAAATCATATCAGCATTATTAGGATCTAAAAAATCATCAATATTATTAAATTTTTGTTTCAATTTTGTAACCGAAAGTTTTTGTATATGATAAAATGAAATTGACCAGTTTTTAGTAAAAACAGCCATATGAAATTGACCACCCCATGTGATAAAATTATCTCATAATCATTGATTGTGAGGTGAAGAAAGGGTGATTATTATAATACAGAAAAATGAAATTATTGTTAGACACAAAAATGGACAGTCCAAATCTTTTATTGCTAAAGAAATGGGGATAGCCCGAAACACCGTCAAGGCATACATTAAAGAGTATGAATTGTTAACGAAAAATTTATCTACTGAAAAAGATAAAACTAAAATAGTCGTTATGCAAGAACTAATATGTTGTAAACCGATCCGAAAACAGTATGTGAAACCTTGTTCTGTTTTTACTGAGGCGCTAAAGCAAAGATTTAATGAACTTATCAAAATTGATGAAGAAAGAAACATGGTATTAGGGAAAAATAAGCAACAATTAACAGCAGCACTTCTTTATAGATCTCTTGTTCAGGAAGGATTCAAAGTAGGAGAAACAACCATTCGTAGATATTTTGGAGATTATAAACAAAAACATAAAGAATGCTTTATTAAGCAGTTTTATGAGTATGGTGATGTGGCTCAATATGACTTTCATCAAATTAAAGTCATGATTGATGGAACAATTATGGTATTTCATCAAGCTACTATTTCAATTCCTAAATGCAATATTATTTTTGGCTTGTTGTACAAAAATGAAAGAATGGAATCGTTTATTGATAGCTTAGTACAATTCTTTCATTTTTGTAAAGGAGTTTTCAAAACGCTTGTATTCGATAACATGAGCAATGTTATAAAACGGTTCGTTTATAAAAAAGATAAAGAATATACTGATGAACTAGTGAAGTTAAGTAATTATTATGGCTTCCAAATTCAAACTTGTAATCCATATAGTGGAAATGAGAAAGGCCATGTGGAAAATAGTGGCAAAGTAATAAGACGAGATTTTTTTAGCTTAAATTATAAGTTTGATCGTGTTGAAGACTTATATTTGTATTATGAAAGGGAATTAGAGAAAAGAAACGCTCCATTCATGGATGAATTCGTCAAGGAGCAAAAGTATTTACTTCCATTACCTACACATCCATTCGAATTGGGGAGACTTCAATATGCCAAAGCCAATAGTTTTAGCTTAATCTCTATAGATGGTTCTTTCTATTCAGTTCCTGATAAATACGTGGAGAAACGCGTTACATGTAATATTTATCGAGATTTTATAATGGTTTATGATGATAAAATGAACTTAATAGCTGAGCATAATATAAAAGATGGTAAGGGAGAATACTCAATCAATATAAAGCACTATATTGATACACTCCTAAAGAAACCCAAAGCTTTAAAAAATTCATATGCATTGAAACAGGCTCCGGAAATCTTACAAACCATCTATACCAAGTATTTTAGCACAAAGCCGAGGGAATTTCTACACTTTTTAATGGATACTGATGCATTTAATGATGATCTTTATGAACTTGGTATCGAGATGGGAGTCATCAAGAAATCGAAATATCGACGAACCATTGAATACTTGAATAGAAAGGATTATAGCGACATCGATAAAACAAGTATTAAACAACTGGCTTATACTTCCAATGTGTTTGGTCAGGAGGGTGTATCTGATGAAAAATATTGAAAAATTAGCGAATCGATTACGGCTGCCCTATATTAAAAATAACTACTTAGAAGCGATTAACGAATCAATGAGTAGGCAATATAGTTACGAACAGTTTTTAGAATATCTATTAATTAAGGAAAATGAAGCAAGAGATCAAAACGGTATAAATAGAAGGATAAAAGCAGCTAAGTTTCCATATTTAAAATATCTATTAGATTTGAAATATGATGCCTTTCCTCTTGAAATCTCAAATAAGATTAGAGAACTTCAAAGCTTAAGTTTTATACATCAAGGAAGAAATGTCATATTGGTGGGTAATCCTGGTGTGGGAAAAACCCACACTTCTATTGGATTAGGTATTAAAGCATGTATGGAGGGTATGAATGTTTTATACATCACTGTACCCAACTTGATTACTGAATTAAAGGAAAGTATGACATTGAATCAATTAACTAATTATAAGAAACGATTCATTAATTACGACTTAGTAATATTGGATGAACTTGGTTATATCTCTTTTGATAAACAAGGTAGTGAATTACTATTTAATCTATTATCAATGAGAAATGAAACGAAATCAATTATCATTACAACCAATTTAACTTTTAATAGATGGCAAGAAATCTTTAATGACCCAACCTTAACAGCAGCGATGGTGGATAGATTAACTCATAAAGCTCATGTAATAAATATTAAAGGAGATTCATATAGGCTTAAAGAAACGAAAGATTGGCTAAATTGTTAGGTGGTCAATTTCATATGGTCGAGGGTGGTCAATTTCATGTTGACATTTGCATTAAGGAGAAATAAATAATGTTTAAATTTGTTATTGATCTAGGAACACTACTAAATATATTTTTGATGATACTATACTTAATAATTGTGATTAGTTTCCAATTTGTAAAAATAGGATCATGGGGATTAAAAAGAAATATATGTATGAAGTCAGAAGAAATATGGCATAAAGTTCACGTAGCTGCAAGTTATGCAACAATCCCTTTTGTACTTATAAGCATATTGTTAATATTCATAAATAATATGTGGTTAAAAATTGCATTAGGTTTAATTTTATTATTATTACTTCCAAGAATTTGGGATATTGTTGTTAAAATAGTAACTAAGAAAGATGCTCTTGAAATAAATCAAAAAGATTAATTGTATTTTTTCTACTAATTCTGAACTCAATCATTTTTTTAACTATCTGAGGAAAGCCAAGTAGGCTCGAAGCAATCAGTAAATAAATTATAGGGTGCGTAAATGTTGTTAGGGTGCGTGATTTACCCTCAAGGGTGCGTAAATTTTGCTAGGGGTGCGTAATTGTATCAAAATAGGTAATCAAACACATATAAGAACGCCAACTTTGATACAAAAAATATCAAAGTTTTTGTATTAAATAGGCTCATTTTAGGCTAAAATAAGAGAAAAAGCTCTAATATTCGTCAATTTGACTGGAGTTAGAGCTTTTTTGCTGATTTCTAGGTTGCACTTTTTAATTATTGCATGGTTTATTTTGCACTTTTTAATTATTGCATGGTTGATTTTGCACTTTTTAATTATAGCTTGGTTGAATTTGCACTTTTTAATTATTGTTTGGTTGGTTTAGCACTTTTTAATTATTTTCTAGTTGATATTACACATTTTATACTTGTGTGTTTATTACCACAATCATTGAATAGTAACTGTACATAGATCTCAAGTTTAAAAAATTGTGGAGACATTAAAACTATCGCGTTACAATTATACATATTGAAAAAATTAATTGTGTTAAATCTATGACAATGTCTAAGGCGTGTATAATAGGAGATTAAATATCAATTACTGAACCATATTGAAAGCATAGGTTTGATAGAATTGTTTCAAACCTTTTTTCTTGCAGAAAGGACATTTGCTCCCTATCTGCCAGATTTGAGAGACTTCTAGTAATCATTATTTAGATTATTAATAGGTCTCATTTTTATTTACTACTCAGCCTTTTAACGATTTCTTGATGAATTACACGATTACATAACTATTTTTACGATTGTGTTATAAAGAGTCAATTGCATGATTTTGCAGTTATTCAATCGATATCGAAATGATTTTTATTAATAAATTTAAAGATAATTGTCCCAAGGTATATGATTTGTATTATGATTGTGATATAATATATTTGTTGTATTTTAAATAGAGGAAAGGAATCATATTATATGTTCGATCAAATTTATAAAGATTTTGAAAACGCCGTTGACACTAACAAATTTTATAGTAAATATTCAGCTAATAGAGTAAGTACTAGATTTTTACTTATTAGATCATTGGATAAAAGTGACCTTGAAAATTTATTTTTATCCAAAACTGGCAACGTAATGCCAGCAGGTGCTAAAGGCCCTCAGCCTTTTAAGCATTTGTACAATACAAACATTACTATTGAAGAAGTAATTGCTTATATAGAAAGTAAAAGGCCTGAGATTCTTGATTTAAGACGCAGTGAGAATGAGGGTCTTATTAATTTGATTGCCAATTTTGATATTGTGAATTGTGGTATTGAAACAGACAAGATTGATGATATTGTAAAAAGAATGGTAAGAGATAAAAGCATTAAAACAAAAGAGCAATTTGAAGAAAAGTTAAATGATACTTTATTACCTAAAACTGCTAATTATGTTCGTTGGTCTTTTTATAATCAAATCACAAATGATGTAATCGAAGAGATATTATATCATAATGAAAAGATAATCCCAACATTAAGAAAAATTCATGATATTGATTTTTTTGTTAAAATTGAAAACGAAATTATTCCATTTGATTTAAAGATTACTCACATATCATCAGAATTCTTTGATCTATATCGTAAAGGATTAATCGAATCTGATGGGCCAGATAATTATGTTCTTGGTGAGGATTTAAAAGAAATTGAGGTAGTAAAATCTTTTTATAAAGACAACAAACGAAGACTAAATTTACCTAATTTTGGAGGGAAAACCATTAATGAACTTTTAGAGCTTTTGCAAAGGAAAAATGATGAAGAAGCCAATATGTTCTTAAGTGAAATGTATCAAGCTAGAGAAAGAGCGGTTATTTCTATTCAGGACGAGATAAGAAAATTAGAATGGTGGAATTACAAATATCAAGGCCCAAGACTATTTAAGAATAATAACAGATTCTTCATTTTTTTGGCTTACACAAATGTATTTGAAGATGGAAGAGCTTTAAAGGGGAATATTGAAGTGATTAGGGAAAAAATTAATGAAGTTTTAGCTACTATTTCTTTAGAAACACTACATACTGTTAAATATAAGTATGAAAAACAAGCGGATATTAACGGTGACTATGTAACACAGGTTATCTCAGCATATATTTATGATAGA
>Ga0116174_10002963_pt1 | contig 14241 bp, 14 predicted proteins | sample AD_UKC087_MetaG_FD_89801 | JGI IMG/M metagenome (GOLD analysis project Ga0116174, IMG submission 89801) | Active sludge microbial communities of municipal wastewater-treating anaerobic digesters from USA - AD_UKC087_MetaG | ecosystem: Engineered > Bioreactor > Anaerobic > Digestate | place: USA...
ATTATGAGCCCAACTTTACCGGGGCTCAGTTCAAACACATCGTAAAAGTCTCCGCCAACTTGCCTTGCGGTCTGCCATTCTGCTGCCAGGTCATAGCCGGGCAGATTTGGCAAATTCTCAGGCAAAAAAGTCTTTTGAATTTGTCTTGCCAGTTGCAACTCTTTTTCGATCAGGGTTTGGTTGTGTTGAATGGTTTGCATAATGTTGTTTTGGATGCCTGTCGCAATCTGCCGCGAGGCTGCCCTGAGCAGGTCCAAACGCTGACTGCGACCCGGACGATCCAACTCGACTGAGACCAGCAGCCCATGCACTTGCCCCGGCACGGTCAAAGGGAAACACAGGCTGTTCAGATCTTTTCCTTCGATGTCACTTTGAGTATCCGTATACCCGTTACTTGCCAGCACGTTACCAGGAATAACCACATGACCCGCTTGCCCGATTCCATCCAATGCATGTTTCAGGCGGCTTAGCGAGACCTGATTTTCGGAATCATAGATATATTTACCCTTTTTGGTCGTATGATATAGCAGTGCTGCCCGGTCGTCTTCAGGGTCGAACCGGATCAGGGCTATTTGCTCAGCATTGGCGGATTCGAGGAGTACCCGGGTAGTCTCACTGAGCGTCTCCTGCAAGTCTTTGGATGCTACGAATAGATTCGTGATTGGAGCAGAACATTCGAGATAACTGCTTCTGCCTGTTTGGCTTGGTTCAGCGCTATATTTTGTAAACTGACTGCAGTTTGCTGCGCGATCCCTTGCAGCAGGGCAAAACGTTGCGCGCCAAGGATCACTTCAGGATCGCCCGGGATATACGCTTCTTTGCTCGTATGCAGCAGCAGCCCGATCTGCCGTTCGTGCGCTATCAAAGGGAACATCAGGATCGTATCGTGCGGGGAGAGAACCAGGTTCCTTATAATATCAGGGGAACAACCCGAGGCTGGCATTGCGCCCGGCTTGCCGGATTGCAGGGTCTGTTCAAGCTGATGAGTATTGGAGACAGTACAAGGTTCATCAAGTTTACAGGTTGCAGTACCCTTTCCCATCGCAGCCTGGAGTTGATATTTGTTGGTCTCTGCATCCTTGAGGATCAATGCAACGGAAGCCCCCCCAATCAGGGACAGGATGAACTCGCCTGAAATTCTCAGCAGATTATTGGCGTCGGAGAGGTTGCGGGTGGCCATGGCAACCTGCAGCATGACAGAGGTGTAGTAAGTCTGGGCTTGTGTTTCCTGGTCCAGGCGTTCTTTTTCAATGGCGCTACCCAGATATCCAGCGAATGTCGCGCAAATACTTTCGGACTCTGCACCGTACCGACCGGGAGTGCCTTCATGCAAGACCAACACCCCGACGATGCGCCCGGGAACGGTTATGGCTGTCGCAATGCCGGAAAAATTCCCCGGTAAATCCAATGCCTGCTGAATTGGGTCTTCCTGATTGCCTGGTTGGCGGATGATTGCTCCTTCCGGCATATTCCTGGGGTTGAACCAGGTCTGGTCGGGAGAAAGTTCCATTTGGAGGGTGGGGATTTCTTCGCTTTCGGGCATCCTGATCGCGGACAGGAAGAGATGGTCTGCGCCGGGTGCTTCTTCGTTAAGCTCCTGGGGCGGGTAGAGCCAGATGCTGCCGGCTTCCCCTGGCAATAATTCCAGGAGATTGTCCAGGCTGGCGTTGAAGAAATCATGCAGGGAAACCGATTGTGAGAGCAATTCCGCAGTTTCACGAAATTTTTCGGAAGTTTTAGCGCGCCAGACTTCTGAACGATACAAGCTGGCATTACGAACCGCCACAGCTACATTTGCGCTTAAGGTTTCAAAAACAGCGATTTCATCCTGGGAAAAAGCGTTGACGTGGTCACTCTGCAGGTCCAGAACTCCCATTACCATGCCACCAAAGATCAATGGCAACGCCAACTCAGACCCTTCTTTGACCCCTGTAATTGGGTTTGGAACCGGTCGAGGGTCTGTTGAGACATCGTTGACCAATTGCGGCTTGCCGGTACGGGCAGCGAGCGTGATCAACCCCTGGGGCGAGTCAATGTTGAAGGCGATCTGGTGCTCCAGATAGGTTTTGGCGCGTGTTCCGCTACCCGCCCGATATTCCAGGGTGTGAGGTACGTATTGCTTCAGAAAAATATGCACATAAGGGATACCAAATTTTGTCCGGATCAGTTCCGAAATCCGGTTCAGCAGTTGGTCCAGATCCAGGATGCTGTTGATGGTTTGCGATACTTCAGCAATAACTTGCAGATAGTCTTTTTTTAATGGCTGAGGTTGGTCGCTAACAGGGTCTGTCATAATTACTCAGCTTGTTTTACCTGAGTTGAAGTGCTTCACCAACGTAAGCTGGTTTACCCCCGGGCAGGAGAAGTCGTAAAAGGCTTCATCCATCACTTTTCGCATCAAGTAGACCCCCAATCCCCGTTCACAGCGCGTTTCAAGTGGACTGGTCAAATCGGGCTCCGCCACACAAGCCGGGTCGAAAGGTACACCGTCATCTTGTATGGTGATCCTCAATCCGCTCTCATTCAGATCCAGCAGGATCCTTATTTCGCCCTGTTGTATGCCACCGTAAGCATGGTCAATTACGTTCGCGCAAGCTTCGTCCACTGCCAGGTCAATAGCGTAACGCTGACGGTTGTCAAAAGGACTGTCTTTTATCGCGTCCATGACAAAAGCTGAGATGGCTTTCAGGTGATCGTAACGCGCAGGAAATTTGGCGGTAAACATAAATGAATTCCTTGGTAAAGGCGATTATAACATGCGGAAAAGAGTAGAATTGAGCCATGTCTGATGATCGTCCAAGCCTTCTGATAGAAGACCTGCCGGAAGATGACCGTCCCCGCGAGCGTTTGCTCCAAAAGGGAGTGCGTGCTCTCAATGACGCTGAACTTTTGGCAATCTTGTTGGGCAGCGGTCGGGCAGGCGCCAACGCAATCGACCTTGCCCAACAAATCCTGCAGGAACTGGGCGGATTCAGCGGCATTCACCGCGAAGATATTTCAAGGCTGCTTGAAATCAAAGGGGTGGGAGAGGCGAAAGCAACCCGCATCAAAGCCGCGGTCGAGGTCGGCTACCGGCTGGCTTCCGCGGAGCGAGGAGATAAGTGGGTAATTAAAACGCCGCAAGATCTGGTAGAGATACTTGGGCACGACTTGCGCGGCAGCGACCAGGAAGAATTTTGGGTGGTATGGCTGAACGCGCGCAACGTCGTGACCGGGAGCCAGCAGTTGTATAAGGGCTCACAAGATGCCACCACCGTGCGCGTCAGTGAGGTCTTTAAGCTGGTGGTCAGCAAAAATGCCAACGCGGTGATGCTGGCGCACAATCACCCCTCCGGGGATCCGACAGAAAGCCCGGAAGACGTCAATATGACCCGTGCGATCATCGAAGCTGGAAAACTATTGGACATTCGTGTGCTTGACCATGTCATTATCGGTCTGCATGGTTTCACATCTATCCGGCAGAAACATCCTTCTTTGTGGGTTTGAGCCTCAGGCAATAAAGTGCATTGCCACCCCTGTTTTGGGGTGTGTGAATGTAAGTTCTGAGGCGTGGAGCATCATGCGGTCCACTTCCGGCTTTGGGGCTGATTTAAACGCGGGAGGTTGGTAAAGCGTGTCTCCGAGGATGCCCAAACCCAGGTGGTATAAATGGGCACGGATCTGGTGGGTAATCCCACTAAATAATGTACATTCGAGTTCAACCCAGGTTTCTTCACGCTGGCGGACGACGAAATCCGTCCTGGCGGGCTTCCCTCGCCCGAAGTCAACCCGGGTGCGATGGTCGCGATCGGCGTTGATTCTTAAGGGCGCTTCAAGACTCATCTCGTTCCAGGAAGGCTGGGGGGCAACCTGAGCCAGGTAGCGTTTGATGGGTTCACGCTCCCGAAACTGCCGGTTGAGTTCCCGGTGCGAGTCAGCATCCCGAGCCATAACTACCAGCCCACTGGTTTCTTTATCCAGCCGGTGCACCATCCACAGCCTGCCAAGAAAGGGTTCGAGAACGGAGCGCAAATGCGGCAAAGCAGGATCATAGCCATCGGGAACGGAGCGTAAACCTGATGGCTTATCGACTATTACGAGGTGTGAGTCAACAAATATAACCCAACCTGGAACTGCCGGCGTTCGCAAAGCGGATGGTCCACCTTCCATTAAGAATTGGTCCTCAGGTTTTTTCCAAAGGTTCACGAGCGCGCAACAAAACAGCTGGTTCCGATGAGTCCCGGACCACCATGGACCACGATTGCAGGAGGAACGGTGTATTCGGGAATATGAAGGATGCCCGTGGCAGCGCTGAGTTCCTGACTTATCAGGGTCAACAGCGGTCCCGAGTCGCATTGGCTGACGGTGAGGTAAGGTTCGGGATTATTATTGCAGTACTCTGCGTTCAAATCAACTATTGTACGAACAGCCTGTTTTATTGTTCGAACCTTATCATAGGCGTCCACTTGCCCTTGCTTTATGGTCAGGATTGGAACAATTTGCAGCAGTGTGCCTGCAAGTTTGGACGCTCCTCCAATTCGTCCGCCTTTGTGCAAGTATTCTAAAGTGGGTACAAGGAAGAATATACGCTCGCGGGAAATCATTTCTTCAACGTTTTCTTTTACTTCCTTAATAGTCAGTCCGGAATCTGCCCATTTTTTTGCTGCTGAGACCAGAGAACCCAAGCTTGCAGCGATGGTTTTGCTATCAAGAATATGGATATGATCTGTGTGAAATTCTTTCGCCGCAACAGTCGCGCTGCGGAAAGTGCCGCTGACTTTTGCGGACGGGGTAATGACCAATGCTGTATCACCGGCTGCGAGGATTCGTTCAAAGATGGGCGTGTAGAGGGCAGGAGGTGGCGCAGCAGTGCCCGGTAGCGTCTTTGATGCGCGCAACTTGAGCAGAAAGCTCTCGGTATCCATTTCCGTGTCATCGCGGTAGGTTTCGTTTCCGAACGTAATGATTTGCGGGAGTGCTTCAATCCCAGCCTGGTCAAGGATATCAAGCGGCAAACCACATGTCGTATCGGCGATGATTTTGATCATTAATTCACCTTGCCGGATTCACGCCGGAGTAAAGCGATAAAAAAGTAAATCACAGAATTACTAAGGGACACTTAGAAAAGAGGTCGCTTACAATTTGGGCAGATCCTTTCATTTTTGCTCACAACGAAACCGCAAGAGGCGCAAGTGGTGGGCTGAACCTCGCCGAGGGGCGCCCCACATGCGAGGCAGCGCGCAGAAGCGATGGGATTTGCGGTCAGGCAATAGGGGCAAACAGTGCGGCTAAGCCTTTCTGAAAGTTGCTTTCCTGTGCCAAGTTGACGGGCGGTCTGGTTGATGATGTCCCAAATCGCCTCTTCCATTTGGAGGGATTCAACATCCTGGGCAATGTCATCGATGCGATTGATCAATGTCAATGGATTCCTTAACGCGCTGATCGCGGTCAGACCAAGGCTGGCTGCAAGACCGAACCACATTTGTTTGCTCAGGGTAATGCTTACTCCATCCTCAACCTTGGAAATATTGGCAGTCATGGCAGTATGACCGCCTGAACGCCGATTCTGACGGGTGGCGATTTGCACAGCGAGTTTATCGCCGGAGCCGTATCGCTGCACCTGATAGTTGCCGCGATTGTAATGAGCCATCAGATTCCTGGCTATGTCTTCAGGTTGTATTTCTCCATGGTAAATGCGTGTGGTCATGTGGTCTCTCTATCAAATGATGCTTTCAGCTTTAGATTATAATCGGGAAAAGTGAGAGGCAAGAATAAAAATGGCTGCAGATACAAGACAAAGAATAAAAAAAGTCGCCCTGGCTATGGGTGTTATCCTGGTCATTTGGCTGATCATGATGCCTGGGGTCACATCTCCGGTAGAGGGTCAGTTCCCAACTCTTGAGATGGCTACTGTCACAGGCACACCCAGGGGTTTGTGGGTAAGAGCTATAGGAGAAGCTGAGATTCCCCTGAACGTGCGCAGCGGTCCAAGCCCGACCTCATCCCAGGTGGGTGTGTTCCAGGTGGGTCAGGAAGCCAAGGCTTTTGGGTATTATGGCAGTTATGTACAAATTGAATATGCCGGAGCGCCAGGCGACCGGGGCTGGGTGGTTTTGGATCGCGTCGAGATCTTCGGCGGCAGTTTGCCGATGCTGCAAGCGCCACCTACTGAGACCCCATCGATCACGAAAACTATCGATCCGACTCTGGCGGCACAGTTCATTATCACCGCGCAGCCTTCGCGTTTGCCTACGTTCACCGAACCGCCCGCCTTGCTGATCCCTACCTTCCAAGCTGAAACAGGTGCGACAGCCACGGGGGGCATCCCAATCGGTTATGTGATTATCACCCTTGCTGGTCTCGGGTTGTTTCTCTCCCTTATTGCTGTCCTGAGGCGTGGTTAAACGCTAATTTGGTTTTGCGGTCGTATACTTCGAAATCCGTTTTACGCTCTCAACAAAAGAAAGCGCGTGAACAAGGTCATTCAATTGATCTTGCATCGCCCGGTAACCTTCATCAAACAATGCATCGGCATCCACCTTTTGCAGCATCCCAATATGACCGACAACCGGTCTGACCACCACATCTGGTTTTGAGATCTCCAGGTTCAACTCAGTCAGTCGGTCTGAACCAAGCTCAACGCCCGCGTTCATATTCCTCAGAGACTCGCCAATCCTTGTTTTGGTCAGGCGGTCAACGATCTGCTCCGGAATTTGCTCGATCACGACTGTATTAGTTTGCATCGGAGAAAAACCGACTGGTTTGGTGTGCAGCGTGACAGCAACGATCGGAATCGAAGGGTTCAGTGCGCGTGCAGGCCCAACCGGGACGGGGTCGAGCACACCGCCATCAACCAGTACGTCATCACCCCTGGTTGGAAAGACGCCCGGAATGGCAATTGTGGCGAGAACTGCTTTAATCAGGTCACCTTCCGTGATGACCACCTCTTCGCCGGTTTTTAAACTTACTGATGTTACAGCCAATTTAACTGGTAATTCTTCGAATGTTTTTCCTTCTATGAATTTTGCCAGGACGTTTTCGATCCCCCTGGTCCCGACCAATGATGCGGAATCTGAAGACATACGGCGGAAGTCAGGGCTCCTGAAAAAGTCATTGACCGCTGCGAGGATCTCCCTTGAAGGGATCTGGGCAGCCAATGGCGCGCCGAACATGCCGCCTGCGCTGGTTCCTGCTATTCCACTGATCTCGTAGTCGTTATCGAGCAGACACTGAACCACTCCAAGGTGGGCGATACCTCTCACTCCGCCGCCACCTAATGCGAGAACAATATTCTTTGCCATGATTCTCACCTCTTCAATTTAAAATATACCATATGGGCAAGACCCGTTCCACTGAAAGGAAGCGTAAACTATCAACAAACCTATAATTCCAATTTGTTCCGGTAAAGGTAATCAGAAGGAAAAACACCATATTAGGGAAAACCACGCCTCCTGAATATCAAGTTATAATTGCCTTTCAGGTAACGGGAGAACGAAACCTCATGATCAATGAAGCAGGAACATTTAATTCCAATGATCTTTGGTATGCTTTGCGCTGCAAATCGAACATGGAATTCATAGTCAATGAACAGCTTAAAGCGAAGCTCATCCCTAATTACCTGCCAGTCTATACGGTCAAACCCGTCAACTCCCGATCGCATACAATCAGGCCTTACTTCCCGGGTTATATATTCGTGAACTACGAGCCTGAAAAACTCTATGCTGAGAGGGTCTTTTTGTTGCGGGGAGTGATCGGTCTGGTTCAGTTCGGCGGGATTCCTGCACCCATTCATCCGAATTTGATTGAGGCTGTTCGCAGAAACATCAATAAGCTCAATCTCGAACAGAAACAGGCGCACTCAGGGTTTGTTGAAGGCGAAGCCGTGCTGGTGGAAGACAGCGTAATCGGGCAGCTTGAAGGCGTTTTTGAAAAGTGCATTAATGGCAGGGAGCGCGTCTCTGTCCTGCTAAGAATGATGCAAGGTGGTATGATGCGTGTGGAACTTCCGGCAGAGAAGGTACGCCGGAAGCCTGCAAAAAATGGCTAAGGAAGCCGAAAAGAGGGGGCACATGAAAGAGTTGAAGCCCTTTCCGAGATGAAAAGCATGTCGGAAGGGCGGAGGCGTGCATTGATCCAAACGGTAAGTCAAAGAACATGGAGATAAAGCGCTTTATTAGAAAAAGAAACCGCCCCCAGGTCTTTCTGATGTGCCTGATCCTGGCACTGCTGCTAAACGCTTGCCTTGTCCAAACGACCGTGCCTGCTGGAAGCGCGACACCATTGGTCTTGACGCCTGGAGCGTTGGGAAGTGACACCGGACAACTTCAGGAACTGCTCAAATTGCTTCCGACCGCGTTGGTCGAGGACGCTGGCGATGCGCCGATCCTGATCACGCCAGCAGCCTTGCATCCGGAGGGCACACCAGTTGATCCGGCGACCTTAACCACGCCTTCCCCTTTGGCTTCAACGTGCGGCAGATCGGATGCGATAACTCTGATAATTCTTGGTATCGACGAGAATGCCCAGGCTGACGCCATCCGACTTGCCAGAATCGACTTTTCAAAACCGGAGATCAACCTGATTGCCATTCCAAGTGACTTTTTTGTTTCCATTGTAGGTTTTGAGGGGTATGGAATCGAAAAAGGAAGGATCAATGCCACATTTGGGTATGGAGAATACTTCTTTGGCGCGGGCAATGGGGCTGAGTCCCTGGCTGAAAACCTGGCTTACAATTTTGGTGTGGAAGTGGATCACCAGTTTGTATTGCATCTTGCAGAGATAGCGAATTACATCGATGCTGCAGGAGGAGTGGACGTCAGCCTTGAAACCTCCGCTTCAGATTCCTACAACTACTTTCCAGCCGGATTAAACCATTTTAATGGCGATAGAGCGGTGGCATTCATGCGGATCCGGCAGCATGACAGTGATTTCAGGCGAATTGATCGCCAGACTGTCGTCTTAAAGGCGCTGCTCGATAAGGTCCGCGGTGGATTGAATCCTATAAAGGTCTTTAACCTCATTATGGCTTTGCTCAAGGATGATTCCACTCAAAGCGATCTGACCTTACGCGATATGCAGAGCTTTTACTGCCTCTCACAGCAAATTGACAAGGCAAGCATCCACGTCCGTGAGATTCCTTCTGAGATGTTCCATACATACATCACCCCAGGAGGAGGATGGGTGCTGATCCCGCACAAGGAAGTGCCGGAATATATCCGCGAGTCGCTTGCCCCTTAATCGGCAGCAAGCGATATCAGACAACTGGAAACTCACATTTTGATTACTGAATAGGAAAAAATGGAAGATACACAACCAATCAATATTACAGATGGACCCCAACCCGCTCCAATGAAAAAGAAACATACCAACAGAGGGAAGGCGTTTCTGTTTTTTCTTCTGGGGCTGATATTCCTGCTTGGCGTCTTTTACCTCGTTTTGTTGAAACCGGCTATGCAGAAGCCAATCTCCGAGCCGTTGATCCTGCCCACCATGGTCGTCGGACCCGGCGAAGGAGCCGCAGCAGTTCAACCTCCGTCCAACCTCGAGAAAATGCCCGTTTTTATTGAACCTACACTTGAAGCCGGCAAAAGACCGGTCTGCGGTGAAGAAACTGCCTGGAATGTGCTGTTGGTTGGCATCGATTACAGCGACCCGCAATATACCTATGGGCTGGCGGATGTGATACGCCTTGTTCGGGTAGACTTTGTGAATATGAAAGCCAACATGGTTGCTTTACCTCGCGACCTGCTGGTGGAAGCGCCCGAGGGACGTTTCACCGAGCAAAATCCGATGAAAATCAACCAGGCTTACCTGTTTGGCACGCCAGGCTGGGGCGGGTACCTGGGCGAGGGAATTGGCGCGAATTCTCTGGCGGAGGTCATCCGCTACAACTTTGGGGTCACCCCTCAGCATTACGCGGTGGTCAACTTTGATACCGTCATCAACTTCATTGACGCGATCGGAGGGGTGGAGGTGAACCTGCCACAGGGTGTCGAAGATCCGGAACCAGCTTTTGGCTCTTTCCCGGCAGGGTTGCAGACCCTAAGCGGCGAGCGCGCGCTGGCTTTGATGCGCATCCGTACCAATTACTCTGATGCCTTCCGTGTTAGTAATCAGACTCTGGTGATGAAGGGTATCCTGAATAAACTGATGCAGCCCGCGACACTTGTCAAGGTTCCATCCTTACTAAACCAATTCCGTGATGCCTTTCTGACGGATCTTTCGATCGATCAGATTGCCAGTCTTGGCACGTGCTTCCTGCGAAATTTTGAGCCCAGCAACTTGCGTGCCGCTCAGATTCCCCTGGATCTGCTGACAGTTGAATTTACTTACCTCCCCTCCCTGGACAATACCTCCTACACCTACCATTGGGACCAACGCACGGTCGACTGGATCCACCAAAACCTGCTAACTGAGTAAAACAACTGTCCATGAGCGAAAAAGAGATCAAAACTAACGAAGATTGGGATCTGATCATCACCGCCCGAAAAAAGTGGTGGGACCTGCAACTGCGCGACGTCTGGCACTACCGCGACTTGATCAGTTTGTTTGTCCGGCGGGACTTCGTATCGCGCTTCAAGCAGACCATCCTCGGACCGCTGTGGTTCATCATCCAGCCCCTGCTCACTTCGCTGGTCTTCACCGTCATCTTTGGCAACATCGCTCAGCTTCCTACAGATGGTCTGCCCCAGATGCTCTTTTACATGTCCGGTAACATTCTCTGGAGCTACTTTTCCTCCTGCCTTACCAGCACCTCCACGACCTTCACCTCCAATGCCCATCTTTTTGGCAAGGTCTACTTCCCGCGCATGGTGATGCCGATCTCCATTGTGGTCTCGAACCTGATCACTTTCGCTATTCAATTCGTTTTCTTCCTCGCATATCTTGCCTTCTTCGCTTTGCGCGGTTCAGCGGTGAAGCTCACGACCTGGGCGTTCGCGTTACCGATTCTTCTGCTCCTGATGGCTGGGCTTGGGCTCGGTTTTGGCATCATCATTTCATCCATGACCACGAAGTATCGCGACCTGCAGTACCTGGTCGGCTTTGGAGTGGGCTTGTGGATGTATGGGACGCCCGTGATCTACCCTGTCTCTACCATCCCGGAAAAATGGCGCTGGGTGGCGAATGTTAACCCCGTAACGCCGATCATTGAGACCTTCCGTGCTGGTTTCCTGGGAGCGGGGGAGGCCTCCTGGCTGCGTTTGGCATACTCGTTTGTCTTTATGCTGGTCGTGGTCCTCATTGGCGTGATGATTTTCAATCGCGTCGAAAAGACATTTATCGACACGGTTTGAGCATTATTGATCTTTGCTTGAAAGAAAGATGCGTTAAAAATTGGCAAAAACCTGGCAGAAAGTACTCGGCTTACTACTTTTAGTATTTGGGCTGTTAGCCTTAATTCTTCCAAAAGGCGTGCGTTCAGCAGCCGTCAATAACGTTTGGTCGGTCAGATACATCAAAAGCTATAATAACGATTCTTTCTCTCCTGGAAGGGTTTCCGAAGCGCATCAAAACCATCCCCATGCTGTACTGCTGCAAGCGCGCGAGGCGATCGAAAAGAGGGCATATGGTGAGGCATTCGGATTGATGGAAACAATCATACCCACCTCAGATCCGGTGATCCTCGAGACATACGCTGAATTGCTGTTTTTAAGCGAAAGATACCAGGAATCCTTCGAGATCTGGAAGCAATTAGGCAAATACATAAAGCTTTATTATGTTTCTGTTTTGCTCAAAAAAGAAAACCAACTGGACAATTCGATCATGGCATTAAGTTATGCCTATGATCTTCGCCCTGATATTTATGGTAAAGCGTTGGCAAATGAACAGTTGATGGCTGCAAGTTTGTTGCGGGACAAGGGCTTTTTTGAAGAAGCTGAGGTTAAATATCGGGAGGTCATAACTCAATTTCCGGAAAATGGAAGGGCTTATCTGGAGCTTGGGTTGTGCCAGCTTTTGGTTGGTCAGGAGGAAGAGGCGATCGGCTCGATAGATAAGGCTATGGAATTGAATCTGACAGATTCCCGGCATTACATCCGGGCGGCTCAGGTTTATGAAAAAACTGGCGTCCCGGATAAAGCTCTGATTGCGTATCAGAAGGCACTGGCGCTGGACCCGGAAAACAAAGATGCTTTAGCCGCGGTTGACCGTCTCATGATCCCTTAATTCCTGTGAAATTGTGGAAAAACGTACGATTTCAGGCATAACTTCATCAGCTTCTGCAAACTTCATAAAAGACAGAAGCGGAAAGATCGCTGCCGCAAACCTGTTCGCTATCTCGATCCTCACCACAGCATCCTTTGCCTTTTTGCTGCTGAGGGACACTCTGCCTCTGCCTCTTTTGATCGCAACCGGCGCGCTTTGGGTTCTGCAAATCTGCCTTCCGGAGCAATTGGAGCATGGTTCCCCGATGAATCCTCTGATCCTTTGCTTGATCGTCCTCTTACCAATTAATTTATTGGTCACCTTAGACCTGTTTTTCACCCTCTCAAAGATTTATTCACTGCTGCTGGCTTTCTCATACTTTGGCATCATCGTTTCGTTCGTTCAATACCGAAAACACCTTCCTTTGCTGATTTTTGGCCTGGTTGCCTTGGCTTTCAGTATGGCGCTTTTGGGATCATTGGCAACGGAATGGACAACCAGAGAGAGCGCGATCCTCACCGGAATTTTCCAAATTCTGCCAAATATTGGTGAGCATATGGTTGGGGTTGGGATCAACAAGAATACGATGGGTGGGGCGCTGACCTTTTTCCCTGCGCTGCTCCTGAGCCTTCTGTTCGACAGCGGCTCATTCACGCAGTTATTGAATAAATACATCCACTGGAGGAAATTTCCAGATTGGATATACAAATTCGTTATTCTATTAATTCTCCTTTTTGTGGTGGGCGTTCTGTTGCTTACTCAATCGCGCGGAGCATGGCTGGGGGCATTATTTGGCGCGTATGTGCTTTTGGTTTGGAAAGACAAACGTTTGTTATGGTTGATTCCGGTCGGATTAGTACTTCTGGCGCTTTTTGTCAGAAGTTCCTCGGACGGTTCTCTGCTCGGTTTTCTATACGAGCTGGATCAGGGTCAGGGTTCCACCTTGCCGAGCCGCATCCAGATCTGGTGGAATACCATTAACATCATTGAGGATTTTCCCATCACCGGCATCGGTTTGGATGCTTTGAGCGTGGTATATCCGATGTATTTTAAGTCTTTTGTGTTACCTGAGACAGTCACAACCCTGCACCACGCGCACAATTCGCTGCTCACAGTGGCACTTGAAACCGGCATTCCAGGTTTGATACTCTACATAGCCATGCTCTCCTGCTTCGGTTTTATGGCATGGCACAGCCACAAGCGTGCCCGGAGTCTTAATCGCGTGCTAATCAAAGGGTTGGTCAGTGGAATGATCGCACATCAGGTGTTTGGACTGTTAGACGCGTTCTCTTTCGGAAAGTACCTCGGCGTTACCATGTGGATTTATTTCGCCGCGATGACCACGATTTTTGTTCACCGCCACCAGATGATACATACCCAACCTCATCAGAATGTTTGCGAAACCAGTCTTCCCAAAAGCACTCAGGTCCGGTTATTCCTAAGGAGCAGCGGAATATGGTTTGTTTTTTCCTTCATAGCGATTACCTTCAGCCAATACAATATCTATGTTTCCCTCTTAGTCGCGCTTTTTGCCGGCAGCTTCCTGGGTTGGTTTGTCGTCAGCGACTACCTCGCTTTGGTTAAAAAACTGTCAATCGCGAACCAGAAAGAGCTGCCTGCCCGCTGAGCATTCATGTCATCATCCAGAGGTGGCAACGCGGAATGGTGGTGAGATTACTTCAGTTTTTTGTTAACAGCCCTTGCTTCCCGGACCAATTACGAAAAGCTTCCTGCCTGATCCGGCTGCCTTGGTGATTTATGCAGGTATAGTAGTTCTTATCGGCGTGATGGTTTTAAACGGGTCGAAATGACGTTTGTTGAAATGGCGTAATCAGGTCGCAGGTGTTGGACGTCAGGTGACAGGGAAAGAATGACAAACAAAAATAATCAGTCCTTATATAAGAATTTAATTATCCGGCAAAGGGGTATGGCGTTTGCGGATGATGTGATCGAACTGAGTGAGGATTTGGAGACTAACAGAAATATTACAGAATGATCAAGCAGCTCGAAGCCGCGGTCACATCGATCCCGATGAACTTTGCGGATGGCAAAGGGCGGGACTGCAGGAAGGAATATGTTCACTTTCTACACATCGCCCGGGGTTCCCTTTACGAAACC
>Ga0116174_10002967_pt1 | contig 14232 bp, 10 predicted proteins | sample AD_UKC087_MetaG_FD_89801 | JGI IMG/M metagenome (GOLD analysis project Ga0116174, IMG submission 89801) | Active sludge microbial communities of municipal wastewater-treating anaerobic digesters from USA - AD_UKC087_MetaG | ecosystem: Engineered > Bioreactor > Anaerobic > Digestate | place: USA...
AAGTAAATCCGACAGCAAGAATGTTGCCGTCAGAAGTCATTGCAAGTCCTTTCACATCGTCGTGATTGCTGTCGCTTCCAAGATAGGTACATGCTTCAACAGGTCCGAGATCAGACGGGAATTTTGCTATGTATCCTTCAGTTCTCCACTGTCCTCCAGGGTTTGTATCAGCAGTTGTCTTGTAAACTCCGGCAGTTACAGGAAACTGGTGTCCCGGTTCGCTGTACGTTGCTCCGCCGACAAAAACTTTGCCGTCAGAATTAGTGGTCACTGCATATCCGTAACTTGTGTACTGTCCGTCTTTCTTGCCAAGGTATGTCGCTTTATCAATTGAAAGATCTGAAGAGTTCAGTTTTGCGACGAAAGCATCTCCCACTCCTCCTGTTCCGCCGTAATCAACGCTGTGTGCACCCTCAGTAACAGGAAAATTTGTTGAAGCGGTAAGTCCGGTAAGATATATTCCGTTTGAATTTGCAGTAAGCGCCATTACTCTGTCAACGCCGTTTCCTCCGAACATCTTTGCCGCTCTGAGTGTTGCAAGACTGTTTGGAAATGAAGCTACGAATGCGTCATTCGTTCCTCCTGAAAGAGTTCCTGCAGATGGAAGGTTCGTGCTCGCACTGTCTCCTGCAATGTAGATGTTTCCAGAAGAATCAACGGTAATAGCCCTTGCTCTGTCGGTTGCAGATCCGCCGTAGAAAGTTGATGCCGTGAGAGTGAGCGATTCATCAAATTTTGCAACAAAAACTGCGGAAACATTGCTTCCGAAACAGGCGGCACAAACCTTGTCATAGGTTTCTCCCGCCATCGGAAGGTCGGTTGAATATGTCAAGCTTGTGAGAAACACCGAATTTCCGTGAGCTGCAACGCCTGCAAAATAAGTTTTTTCCATATTTGTCCATGAATCATCTGTTCCGGTTGAAGAGCATTCTGATCTTGAACCGCCGTAATATGTTGCCGCCTTGAGAACTGTTCCTGACGGGTCGTAGCGCAGGATGACACAGTCGGGAAGGTTGTTTGTTGAATTATATGTGCTTGAATTTGTTACAGGAAAATTGCCTGAGCGGGTTGTTCCTGCAATAATTATATCTCCATTGTCTGCCACTGTCATTGCAGTGGTTTCATCATAGTTGTTGCCGCCGATCATGACTCCGCTTAAAAGAGGATCGATGAAAAGGGGAAGTGATCTGTCATATTCTCCGGTAACAAAACCATAGCTTTTTCCACTTGTTTTATATTCTACTGCGACATCTTTTCTTACTCCGCCGACCTCCTGCCAGGCAAGAGGTGCTGTGAAGTTTGCGATACCTGAATTTGTGTAGACAAGAAGAGATCTTTCATGAACTGAAATCCCGTCAACTCCGCTTAACTGTATTTCAATGTCAGAAACATTTCCGCCGGGGTATACTGTGAATATTTTTTCAAAACTTGATGCGGTTGCTTTCATTGAAACAGTTATATTTTCAGCGATCCGTTCGATCCCGATCGAAGAAAAAGTAACATTTCCGGTGAAAGTTCCGGTTTCTTTGTAAATGTTCACTTTGGCAGTTGACTCATCCAGACCTTGCGGAATGAAGCTGTTTGAACTTAATTTTTCGGCAAAAACAGCCCCTTTCACATCGTATATGACTGAAGAATCGGTAGTAACAAAAGCTGTTCCGCCGGGCACTGCGACAGAGAACAGGACATCATACGGGTGCTGACCGCTGTTTTTGACAAAAGGTAATTGTGCGGTTTTTGAAACCGTTCCTGCCGAAATGGAGAACGAAAACATCATAAATACTGCAACTGAAAAAAAACGGAGTTCATATTAAATCTCCTTCAAAAAGTTTTAACACCTGAAATTATATTCTTCTTAAATATTATTGCAAATCAATTACAAAAAGGGTTAAATCAAAAAGTGTGAATGTGTGAAGGAGAGAAAAAAATGAAACTATGGAATGTTTTTTTTATTATTGCGGCATTGATATTTTTGAGTTGTTCAAAAAGCGGTCCGATTACTGCATAAACGCTTTTGACTGTCCTGAAGGTTACGAATGCATACAGGGCCTGTGTGTTGAGCCGACCGGAACAAATGACAATATTGCAAATAACGATAATGAACAACATGACAACGCGGTCATTCCTGACAACAGCATCGTTCCTGATGAAAGTGTAAATGACGATGTCAATGAAGACGAAGATGTGATCACAGATGAAGAGAGCGAAATTGATAATGAGACAGGTGACGAGGATTGTTCTCCTCACAGTTGCGGTCTTTTCTGCAGTAAAGTTGTAACAAATGAATGCAACACCAATTCGGACTGCCGGTGCGAGCCGGTGAAACATTTTGACAACCTCGCAGATCCTGATATCTACAGGGATTCTGACGAGCTTTATTTCATTTCAGGAACGGGCGTTGATACAAATTCACTTGTAGTTTCAATGAGTTCTGACCTTGTGGTGTTTGAGGAAGCGTTCACATACATTCCCAGTGATGCAGACGAAAATTTTGATTACTGCTGTATCTGGGCTCCTGAAATTTATAAAAATCCGGAAGGTTTTTACACCATTTATTTTTCTGCAAAAAGGGTTGCTCAGGGTGAGGTTTGTGATTGTGCCGATGTTTCAAATGTGACAACTTTTTATGCTCAGTATGATGAAACGGCAGTAAATTTCAAAACTCCGGCCCTTGTTGATTTTGGTGCAGGCAACCCTCAGTCAAGTGTAAGTCCGGAATGTGTTGTGGACGGTTGCGAAAAAACAATAAGGATCGACTCTGCCCTTTTCAATGATTCAGGGACTGAATGGTTTTTCTGGACATGGTTTCAGGAAGGGAACTATATCTCATCAATAAAAATGAACGAGCCGGCCAATGTTATCAATAACTTCCAGCCGACACTGATGGAAGGGAACATAAACGAGGGTGTTGATGTTTTCAAGAGGGATGGCAAGTACTATCTCTTTTTCAGTGTCAACCCTTTTGATGGCGATTATGCAATGAAATATGTTGTCGCTGAAACAATGGATGAACTTGTAAGAGCAAGGATTCCGAGATGGTTTTCAACTCCGGTGAAAGATAACGGAGGAATCAGAATCCAGACCCACGGTCACTCTTCTGTTGTTGAAAGATACGGAGATCATTACATTTTTTATCATCAGGGCAGGTTTGACACACAGGGAATTCTGACAGGTCGTGACACATACAAAAGCCGGCTTATTTTCAGAGGTGACGGATCGCTTCAGATGCTGAATACAATTGATATCGGCTGGAGTGATGCCGGTGAGAATTTTCAGTACATGCTTGATGTAAAACCGAGAGACGGCGACTGGGTTTCACCGTGTTTAGGCAATGCGATCCTTTCCATCAACAAAAAGCACACATTCACAGGGATCTGCAGTACAAATTCAAATACGATCGTTCCCAAAGGGTCGATAGAAAAAATACGACTTTTTTATTCTGATAACGGTGTCTGGGGTGAACCGAACATGGTCGAAGTCGATTACGACGGCTTTTCAAGTGATATTTCGATCAATATCCCTGATAAAAAATTTGATCATCTCAAGATCCGTTTTGCCCAGCAGAACACAGGGGATATTTACAGCATAGATATCAAAGTCAAGGACGGAGCGTGGCTTGCACCATGCATCGGATCGCTGACACTCTCAAAACCGCTGAGCTTGAGCGGAGATTTTGCATATACATTTAACGGCACATGTCTTGCAGATCCCAATAACGGCACTGTTGTCCCGATAGAAAACATCGAATCAGTCAGAGTATGCTCCGACAAAGACGACACATGGATGACCCCCGTTTGTTTTGAAAAAACCTTTGACGGAAATTCAAGATATATAGAAGTGTGGTAGGAATTCACGATTGATAAGATAGAGGATTGGCATGATGAAGAAAGCAAAAAATGAGAGTCAAAAACTGCAAATACGCAACAGTACTGCTGAATTTCTCGTTTTCACCAAACAGTCAGGCGAAAACACAATAGAAGTCAGGATTGAAGATGAAACTGTATGGCTGACACAGAAATTAATGAGTGTTCTGTTTGAAAAAGGCCGGAGCACTGTTACAGAACATCTTCAAAAAATATTTGAAACAGGTGAATTAATTGAGGAATCAGTATGTCGGAATTTCCGACACACTGCCGAAGATGGGAAAGAATATGTGACAAAATTTTATAATCTTGATGCTATTATAGCTGTCGGTTTCAGAGTAAATTCCGAAAGAGCAACGCAATTCCGGCAATGGGCGATAAACATTTTGCGGGATTTTGCGATCAGAGGTTATGTGCTTGATAAGGAAAGATTGAAAAACGGTGCATTCCTGAACAAAGAATATTTTGATGAACTTCTTGCCGAAATTCGCGAGATCAGAGCAAGTGAACGGCAGTTTTATCAGAAAATAACTGATATTTATGCCACAGCTCTTGATTATGATGTTGAAAGCGAAACTACCAGAACATTTTTTGCGACAGTGCAGAACAAACTCCATTATGCAATACACGGACAAACTGCTGCTGAATTAATAGTCAGTCGTGCCAATGCCGAAAAAGAGCATATGGGGTTAAACACTTGGAAAAACGCTCCGGAAGGAAAAATCATAAAAACGGATGTTGTTGTTGCTAAGAATTATTTGAAGGAAAAAGAGCTCAGATCGCTCGACAGATTTGTAACCATGTATCTTGATTATGCAGAAGATCAGGCGGAAATGGGAATTCCAATGACCATGAAAGACTGGGCTGAAAAACTCAATGCCTTTTTAAAATTCAACAGAAGGGAAGTGCTTGACAATCCCGGCAAAGTTACCTCTGAAATTGCAAAAGCATTCGCTGAAAGTGAGTTCGAGAAGTACCGCCTCGTACAAGACCGTCTTTTTGAGTCTGATTTTGATAAACTTATAAAAAAGTTGGAAAACAAATAAATTAACTCACTGTGCTCATACCAGATAAAAGATCAATCCGAAAAAGTGGCACACTGTTCCTGCGATTACAAAAAGGTGCCAGATGAAGTGAAAGTATTTGATTTCTTTAAGATAAAATATTGTCCCGAGTGTGTAGAAAAGTCCGCCGCCAAGGATCCACGCGAAGAGTCCAAACGGCATCAGTTCAATGAGCGGTTTTATGGCAAATATCGCAATCCATCCCATTCCAAGATAGATTGAGATTGATATCCATTTATATTTATTGAGGAAAAGCATTTGGTAAAGAATTCCTAAAATTGCAAGTCCCCATGCAAGTCCAAAAAGTGTCCACCCCCATGCCCCTTTTAAAAGAATAAGTGCAATAGGAGTATAAGTTCCTGCAATTAATAAGAATATTGATGTGTGGTCAAGATATCTGAACAGGTTCTTAACTTTTTCGTGAGTGAATGCGTGATAAAGTGTTGAAGCGGTGTATAGAATTGTCATCGAAGTCCCGAATATTGCAAAACTTACAACTTTAATGGTTTCCCCTGTTCGGGCAGCCATAACAACTGAGATAACAAGTCCTGCGATCGAAAGAGCCGCCCCGATTCCGTGGGTTATCGAGTGGGATATTTCTTCACCGAGCGTGTATTCGCTTATTATTGGTTTCTTTTCCATGCTAAGTCCTTAATTTACTGCCAGTCTTTCCAAACCGGCTCAAAACCGCGCTGTTTTAGAATTTCTGCGATCTCTTCAGGAGTTCTTGAATCTTCAACTTCAAACTGTTCAAGGTCCTTTGATTCTGAGCAGTATCCACCCGGAGCTGTTGAAGAGCCGGCACTCAGATTTGTGAAACCGAGCGGAATGATCTGATCTCTGAAACCGGGATATTCCCTTGTTGAAAGCGACATGCCGGTTTCGGGGAACATAAGCCGCAGAGCGCAGACAAGCTGAATGAACTGCCGGTCGGAGATATTTTTAAATTCACTGTTTACACCCTGAGCGTTCCTTATACGCGGAAATGAAATGGAGTATTCACTCTGCCAATGGTATTTCTGTAAATAAATTAAATGACTTGCAAGCATCATCGCATCTTCAGATAGATCATTGAGCCCTGTCAGAAAACCGATCCCGATCTTTGAAATTCCTGCATTTGCACCACGCTCAGGAGTTTCAAGCCGCCAGTCATAATCCCGTTTTCTGCCTGCCGGATGAACAGTTGAATAAATATCTTTATTGTATGTCTCCTGATAGACATAAAGTCCGTCAAGATGGGCATCAGTCACCAGAGTTCTGTATGCATCTTCTTCAAGCGGTGCTATCTCAATGCTCACACAGGTGAATCCGATTTCGTGAAGCTTTTTTATGACAGGAACAAGCGTTTCAACATCGGCACTTTCGGGATGTTCTCCTGCCACAAGAAGGATGTTCTTAAAGTTTCTGCTTCTGATAAACTCCGCTTCCTTCATTATTTCATCAAACGAAAGCTTTTTCCGTTCAATCTGGTTTTTAGCGTTGAAACCGCAGTAAATACAGCTGTTTGTACACCTGTTGTCATAGTATAGCGGAATGTATAGCGAAATTGCACGACCGAATCTTTTTCTTGAGAGTTCCATTGCTCTGGCCGCAAGTTTTTTTAAAAGTTCATTGTCAATTTCAGGAGAAAGAAGTGCCGCAAGATCATTTAAGGAAAGGGTTTCAGAATATATTGCCTTCAAGATGTCAGATTTTGTAACCTTTTTGGAACTTTTAAGGATTTCAGATATTTCTTTATCATCGGGTCTGAACATGCAACCTCAAAAAAACAAACCGGTTCATAATAAAACGGCAGGAGGGAATGTCAAGTCGAATCTTTTCTGGCAGTCGATGTATAAAACGGGTTATATCCATAGAGGCATGGACTGCTATTGTAAAGAAGAGGGCGTTTGTCCGTTTGAGCAATTATGAGCAGTTTGAATGGAGGAGTGAGATTTATTCTGTCGCTTTTTTCACAGCGTTTTTCAATTGCTCGATTGTCGGAAGTTTCGGTTGGTATGTTGCGATGAATATTTTTTCTTCTAATCCTCCAAGAGCATATTGAGCTTCCTCAATTCCTGTTTCTGAACATATTATAAGCCCAATGGTATCTTTTTCATGCTCATACTGGCGGTTAATTCTGAAGTAATTAACATATTTATTCATCTGTCCGACATCTCTTGCATCAAGTTTTCTTGTTTTAAGTTCAACCAGGATGTTGCAGGGGATTCCTTTGTGGTAAAGAAGAAGATCAATGTAATGATTCAAACCGTCAATTTTTATGGGAACTTGTCTTCCACAGTAAGCGATCTCATGACCGAGTTCACGCAAAAAAGAATCAATGTTATGCACAATTCCGTTTTCAAACTCTTCTTCATTCTGATATGTTCCTGCAAAACCGAGATCATATTCAGCTTTAAAAATCTCCAGAGCATTCGAGATTGACCGTCTTTTCCTGGCAGGTAGATTTTGATTGTTTGAAATAGAGTTGTTAAAAAGATCATTTCTTATCTGTGAGCGGAGTTCTCGCACACTCCAGTTTTCATTAACTGCCTTTGCCTGATAAAAATTTCGCTGAACCATATCTTCTACCTTTATCAATTCCAGATAATGATTCCAGCTCAATTGTCCTGACACTGTACGGACAATCTCGAAACACCTGTAAAACTTAACGATTTCATATAGTCTCTGACGATTGATCAGCAAATCCTCAGACAGTTGATTTATTAGATATTTTCCATAATCTGCTCGATTTTTATTGTTTAGTTCTTCTCTGACTATTCTCTCACCGATCTGCCAATATGTCTGAACTTTAATATTGTCAACAGCTTTGTAAGCTCTTGCCAGACCTTTGTTGAGAATGCTTTTCAGTTCGTTAAGCAGATTCCTGTAACTGTCATGATCTTTTGAAATAATATCTGATTTTTTCATCTTTTCCTCTAATCAAAACTAAATACCGCCTAATATAATGGTCTAAATTGTTTTCGTCAAATTATTTATATTGCTCCTTGATTAATTTCTGAATTTGAGATAATCTAATTTGTTAATTATCTGAATTTTTAGGGGTTTATGAAGGTTGCGATTCTTATTTTCACACTTTTTTTACTTTCATGTAATTCAAACAGTCGCAACCATGATTCAGAGGATGAACAGGATTTGCATGATCTTGACAACATCCATCCTGACATTGACACATTGGTTTCTGATCCGGATATGATCGATGCTGACATCGAAAAATCTGATACAGATACAGCAGAATGTCTTCCACCGCTGATCGAAGCTCCGTTCCCGTATTATGACAAGGACGGGAAGATAACATTCTGCCGTTCCGGATGTGATTCGCTGACTGAAAATGATCCTCAATGTGCATCCAATCTATGGAAAGAGCAGAATCAGGCACTCTGTCATCAGCATCCGGAATATGACTGTTGTGGATACCCTTGTATAAACGAGCATTTGAAGCCAGTTACTAAAGAAGAAGAGGATCAATGGGGAGAGTACGCTATTCCAATGCATAAATGTGACACAGAAATTAGTCCCGTATCGTGGGGTAACGATGGATCAAACGGTGTTTTAAAGTCATGGAACATGAGTGATGGGAAAATCGGCTTTTTTCTTTATACCACCAAGCTGTCGGTTAAAGAATGGCCGATACACTTCAAGTTTGTGTCTTATGATATTGCGACTCAGAAATATAGTTTTGTTTCTCCGGCGAGGAATCAGGAACAGGCATATTATAAGGGAAACAGGATTGCAATGATCTCCGACAAAAGATCTCTGGAACTTAACAACAGTAATATCTTTCTTGCCTATATTGGAGATGATGGGAAAGTTGAGATTATCTACAATAAGGTTATTGCTCACATTCCCTACGTCCCCTCACTGAATGACAAATGGGTGTTTGTCAATGTGCAGGAGCCTAATCAAGATAGTAAAATGATGTATGCAAAAATTGGGGACTGGAAATGGACTACGTTAAGACAGGGAGAAGGATCAGTTCCTGTTATAAACGGTGACAATCTTTTTGTGACAGATGAAGGCTACAGCTACCTTTGTGATCTCTCTAAGAGTCCAAAATCATTGTCTGATTGTAAAATAATGAATGGAGAAGATGAAGTAATTGGACCTCTTCTTTTTGACAGAGATGATGGCAAAAGAGTAGTTTTTTCCCGAAGACATAGCAATGCATATACAATAGTGTTGGGTGAGAAAGACGGAGATTCCTACAAAAGGACAGATTTAATAACTGACTTTACAGAAGCAACAGCAAAACATGCTTATTCATTAGTTCCAATGGGTCTTCAGGGCAACATTTTGCTTTATGAAGAAGTGGCTGTTGTTGACAGTAGCGGGAGCGGACTCTTGTGTTACTACAGGATAGATAAGAAGAAAAAATACTGCATGAAGAAAATGGATAAAGATAAAACCGCAGAAGATGGTACGGTTATTTATCCTTATAGTTATGCTGAATTTGAAGGGAAATGGTTATTGTATCAGATAAGGAATAATACGCCATTAATTCTTAGAGATATGGAATGTTACTGTAAAGAAGAAGGTGTCTGCCCGTTTGAGGAATAAAACTCTTTCATCCTGAATTGCCCTTTTTTGCCCATTCCCCGAAAAACGACATAGAGGCTTTTTAGAACGGTTTTTCCCCACCACAACACAATATCTATTATGTTATGTTAATTCCGCAACCATTCAAAAAGATTGAGTTTCCATTCAATAAAAAATTGACTTTAATAACATAATGACTTAACTTGTTATGTTTTGAACAACATAATGAGGATAAAATGAACACAGTTGACCCGATCCGTGACATTGAAGAGATCAAGAAAATGAAAAGCTGTCTTTTGAATTTCAGCTATAGAGACTACCTTGTCTTTTTACTGGGAATCAATACCGGTCTTAGGATCTCGGATCTTCTAAATTTAAAAGTTGCTGATGTCAAAAATAAGAACCAGATTATTATCCGGGAAAAGAAAACGGGCAAAGAGAAAAAGTTCACCCTTAACGATGCTGTAAGGGAAGAGATCGATAAATTTATTGAATCAAAATCAGGCGACGAATTTGTTTTTCAATCCAGAAGGAACAAAGCAAACCCCCTTGACAGGGTAAGGACCTATTTAATGCTTAATAAAGCTGCTGAAGAAGCAGGACTTAAAATCAGAATTGGAACTCATACGCTCCGCAAAACCTTTGGATATCATTTGTATCAGAAAACTAAGGATGTGGCCCTTCTTCAATATCTTTTTAATCATTCAAGCCCGTCAGTTACTCTGAGGTATATCGGCATCAATCAGAATGTGGCAGATGAAGTAATGAAAGGGTTTAATCTGTGAGGTTTGGCACATTTTTGACATTCATCACTATATTTGATATTTTCCTGTGTTTTTAAGGAGGTAAAAGGTGCAAAAAAGAGTTTTTTTTCTGTTTTCAGCCGTTTTTCTGCTTGTTTCGTGTTCTGAAGCAAAACTTGAGAAGATATTTGAAGACAATTTTGAGAGGGCGGAACTTGGAGAAAATTATACTGTTCAGGGCGGTGACTGGAAGATAGATGCCGGAGCGATCACAAGTTCAAAAGCTGAGAACAGAAATCTGGTTCTGACGGGAGCGGCTCTTCCCCAAAACGGTGTGATCGAGCTGACGATGTGGAGCGAAAGTGAAGGTGTCGATGTAAAATTCAATGCGTGGGGGGATGGAAAAATTCACGATCACGGAGATGGATATTCTTTCATTCTGGGCGGTTGGCAGAACAGGGTTTCAGTCATTTCCAAGCTCCACGAACACGAAAAGAAAAGATCTGAAGAGAGAGATATCAGATTGAAAAAAGGAGAGAGATATCGAGTTAAAATCGTGAGAAAAGCCAGTGATATCAAGTGGTTTGTTAATGACAAACTGTTTCTTTCATATAATGATGAAGATCCTCTTAAAACAGGTGACGGTTTTGACAAGCTCTCTTTCGGCAATTGGCGCTCAAAAGTGTTTTTTGATGATCTGAAGATATATAAATTTGCAGGAGAATAGTAATGTTCATTGCAGTCGAAGGGATTGACGGAAGCGGAAAGAGCACAACAATTAAAGAGTTGAGCAGATATCTTTTAAGCATTGGAAAAGATGTTCTGCTGACTGCGGAACCGACCGATATGTCTTCCGGAAAAATAATAAGAGAAGTGCTTTCCAGAAAAGACTCTGATTCGCCGCTTACGCACGAAATGCTTGCACTGATGTTTGCGGCAGACCGGCTTAACCACTTGAAGGAAAGGATCTGGCCTGCCCTTAAAGCTAAAAGAACTGTCATCACCGATAGATATTTCTTCAGTTCCGTCGCATATCAGTCTGTCAATGTGAGCTATGAATGGGTGAAAGGGGTGAACAGATTTGCTACAATGCCTGACATCCTTGTATTTATTGATGTTTCGATAGATAAGGCGCTTGAACGGCTTTCGATTTTCAGACATAGCACAGAACTTTATGAGACCAGGGAGTATCTTGAGCAGATAAAGGCAAATTATGAAACAGTAATATCCGATTTTTCGGAACATGTTAAAGTTGTCAGACTTAACGGAAATCTTAAAATGGATGAAATTTATTCAGATATCGAAACAAAATTTGAAGGGGTGTTGTAATGATTTCAGCAGTTAAAGGGATGAACGATCTGTTCGGCAAAAGGGCGATGCGCTGGGGCAGAATGGAAGAGGACATCAGAAGGATCGTTGAAAATGCAAATTTTACAGAGTTCCGGACCCCGATACTTGAAGAGATAGCTCTTTTTAAAAGGGGAGTGGGTGAAACGACTGATGTCGTGCAGAAGGAAATGTATGATTTTCTTGATAAAAAGGGACGCCATGTCGCGATGAGACCTGAAGGGACTGCGAGTGTGGTGAGGGCTTTTATTGAGCATGGAATAGCAATGAACGAACCGATGCCCTTCAAACTTTACTATATCGGCCCTTTTTTCAGGTATGAAAGACCTCAGAAAGGGAGATACCGTCAGTTCCATCAGCTTGGAATCGAGATCTTCGGGGACGAAACTCCGCAGATGGATGCCGAGATGATATTTACGGCCTGCAGAGTTCTTGAACACTTCAAAATTGACTACGAAGTGCATATAAATTCAATCGGTTGCAAAGAGTGCAGACCTGCATACAGAGAGAAACTTGTTGAATATTTCTCTTCAAAAAAGGAACACCTCTGCGAAGACTGTCAGAAAAGAATAGATACAAATCCGCTTCGACTTCTTGACTGCAAAACCTGCAATCCGAAAGCGAAATATCATGACATTCCCGTTATGACCGATAATCTCTGCGGTAGTTGCGATACCCATTTCAAACAGCTTAAAGATGCTCTTGAAATATTTCATGTCAACGGAATCATTGATCCTTTCATTGTCAGAGGACTTGATTACTACACCCGAACCGCTTTTGAAATAGTTGCAAATACAGGGGGTTCGCAAAATGCTGTTGCCGGCGGCGGCAGATATGACAATCTTGTTTCAGATATAGGAGGCCCTGACACCCCGGCGACCGGTTTTGCAATGGGACTTGAGCGGCTTTTTGATCTCATCAGTGAAGATTTTTACACCGAACCTCTTATTTCAGCGGGTTACGCACTCTGCGATGAAGCGGTTGATGACCTTGTCCATTTTGCAAAACACATGTCACATCATCCTGTCAGATTTTTTGCCGATTACAAGCCGAAAAAGTTCAAAAAAGCGCTCCAGAAAGCTGATAAAGCAGGAGCGGAATTCATGTTCATTATCGGTGAAGATGAAGCTAAGGACAAGAAAATACTGATGAAAAACCTTAATACTGGTGAGCAGAAACTGTTTGGTCAGCACGAAGTTATCCTGATAGTCAATGAGCTCCTTAACTATGAGTCAGGCAAGTTCTCAGCAACTAAGGTCTAAGGTTCCGATTTAGAACTCAGAACATGCTTTTGACATTTTTTTATGAAAACGGTCGAATATTGTGATTTAAAAAGCTCAGATTACTGCGGTGATGTGTTGAAATTTTGAGGTGGAAAATGAAAAAGTTATCTGTTGTCATTGCCTTTACGCTCCTTTTTTCTGCTATTTATGCTGAAGAGCCGTGCTATTATTACGGAGAAAAACTCACATGTCTTGAAAAGATCAGGATGGATTTTTCAGTCGAATCAAACAGTTATGTAAAGTCGGTCTCAATTGACGGAGGGTTGAAGCTCCCTTTGACGGGCGAAATAGCTGTCGTTTTCAGGAAAGGGGTCAGTAAAAAAGTGATAGCCGGAATCATTGAAAAATATTCTTTTAAAATTGCAAGAACGCTTGACGGAATTGAAGGATATTTTATCTTTAAAACACCTGAAAATACAGAGCTTTTCAATGTTTCAAGGGAGCTTTACGAATCGGGTTTTGTTAAATGGGCTCAACCGGTCTGGCTTGAAAGACCTGTACTTGCATTTGTGCCGAATGACACTTATTACGGTGACCAGTGGCAGCACAAGGTGATAAATTCTGAAACTGCATGGGACAAGGCAAAGGGTTATCCGGACGCTAAAATAGCAGTTCTTGACAGCGGTGTGGATACCATGCATCCCGATCTTTTTCTGCAGCTCGGCATGAGCTTTGTCCCGGGTGAACCGCAGATAGACCCGAATATGGGTGCGTTGCAGAACAAATATTACATGGCTCACGGAACAGCCGTTTCAGGAATTGCGGCAGGACAGGGCGACAACGGAATAGGTGTGAGCGGAGTGTGTCCTAAATGCAGTGTCATCCCAGTCAAGTATATCGGACTTGAAATGAGCAATCCTCCTGCAGACAGAAAACTTAATGCAGTAAAATGGGCAGTTGATGCCGGTGCCTGGGTCATAAATAATTCATGGACTATCGCTCCCGACACAGAGAGTCAGACCGATCAGTGCATTGACATTCCGCTTGATAATTTTGTTAAGGAAATGACAGATTATGCAGTAAATACAGGTCGCAACGGTCTTGGAACGATCATTGTCTGGGCGGCAGGAAATTCCGCATGTGACACAGTCAGGAATCCTTCCCTGCTTGATGACAGAAATGTTGTTGTCTCAGGGCTTGATGTTGACAGCACGCTTGTATATTATTCAAATTACGGCATAAATGTTGATATCGCTGCTCCTGCCGGTGATGCAGATCCCGCAAAATCAGGTCTCATAACAACAGATGTCACTGCAAACGGAAAGGGCTTTAATCCGGCTTTCAATGATGCAAATTCGGGCTATACCGATTACATGGATCAGGCATACACAAAATATTTTGACGGAACAAGTGCAGCGGCTCCTGTTGTTGCAGGGGCACTTGCGCTGATGCTTTC
>Ga0116174_10002981_pt1 | contig 14184 bp, 16 predicted proteins | sample AD_UKC087_MetaG_FD_89801 | JGI IMG/M metagenome (GOLD analysis project Ga0116174, IMG submission 89801) | Active sludge microbial communities of municipal wastewater-treating anaerobic digesters from USA - AD_UKC087_MetaG | ecosystem: Engineered > Bioreactor > Anaerobic > Digestate | place: USA...
ATTAAAACAAAAAGAAATGATGATTTTCGAAACAAATATAGGACTGTTGATCTCCTTATGATTGATGATGTCCAATTTGTCGAAATGTTTCCAAGAACTCAGGAGGAGCTCTTCCATACATTTAACGCACTCTATGATTCAAACAAACAAATCATCTTAGCATCGGATAGGCCACCAAAAGAAATTAAAAATATAACGGAGAGACTTAGAACACGATTCCAAGGTGGCATGGTTGCAGATATTCAGCCTCCCGATTACGAAACCAGGTTAGCTATTCTTCAACAATCACTTGAAGAGAAAAAACTAAGTATTCCAGAGGAGCATTTAGAAATGATCGCGAAGAATATTGAAAGCAATATTCGAGAACTTGAAGGAGCACTTACAAAAGTATCTTCACTTTACAGAATTGGCTTGAACCCAAATGAAGAGGAAGTTGCGAAAATTCTCCAAGTGGATTTAGATTCAAAAAGAAAGAAGATTACTTCAAGCAAAGTAATATCAACAGTAAGTGAAGTTTTTGATGTTAAGCCCTCGGATATTAAAGGAAGTCGTAGGACTGCATATGTCGCACAGTGTAGACAAGTTGTCATCTATATCTTACGAAAAGAATTACAGCTTCCTCTTGAGAGAGTTGCAAAAGAGGTAAATAGAAAAGATCATACAACCGTGCTTCATGCTTACGATAAAATTGAGGAATTAGTTACAAAGGATAATAGGTTTGGAGAAAGAGTGGATAAATGCATTCAACTGCTTAGGGAATAAACTTGTGGATAACCTTGTGAATAAGTGCAGGACAATTTTTTGTTTTTATCATTAAAAGATGTTTAACAAATCCTATTAGATCATTAAAAGGTTCCTACAACAACATTTAAGATGACCTCTTGTATCCACACTCTTTACTAAGATATCCCATGTTATCCAAAAAAATAATCCACATTGATACAGATTGCCATCTCAACATTTTTGATTTTCTTAAAGGATAATTCTAAGAAAAGATATCCACTAGGAATTTTGAAGAAAATACTAGTTCCTGACAACGTTAGAATAAATTTAAACAAAAGTTATCTACTTATCCATATTGCCTACTACTTTTTCTAAGATATTTAATTAAAAAAGAAATTAATAGATACATTTGTGGAAAAATTAATGTATAATTGGGCATAAGATTTCTGTGTTAAGAAAACTACCCATATTTAAAATATGATTTGTTGAAAAATGAAATTCACTTGTAATCAAGATACATTCTCAAAATATTTAAATATTGTTAGTAGAGTTGTTACATCAAAACCCGGTTTACCAATTTTAAGTAATGTGATGTTTGAGACAGAGAATGGTAAGCTTACTATGAAGACAACAGATTTAGAATTGAGTATTAGTACCTGGATTGGAGCAGATATTCAAGAAGATGGAAAGATTACAGCCCCAGCAAAGCAGCTTTCTGAATTTGTTAATTCGATTCCTGAAGAAAAGGTAGATATTGAGATCGTTAAACAGAACTTTAATATCTCAACATCGAATAATACTGCTAGTTTTAATACAATGCCTTCTGAGGATTTTCCAAATATCCCTGAGGTAGGAAAAAAGAAATATGACTTTAGAGTAAAAAAAATAGATATTGTCCAAGCAGTTAATAGAGTGGCTTTTGCAGCAGCCAGTGATGATATTAAGCCTGTTTTAACAGGAGTAAAGGTTGAAGTTGAGGATGATAAGGTTTCATTTGTTGCTACAGATGGATACAGGCTATCAAAGCAGAGTGTAAAGATAGAGAAAGACAGTGGCAAAAAAAGTTTTTTGGTTCCCGTTAGAGCTTTTTCTGAATTGACATATATTATCTCCGAATTGGATACGGATGAGGAGTGGGTTAATATTTATCTCTTAGAGGATAGGAATCAGGTTCTTTTTAGATTGTCAGATGTAGATTTAGTTTCAAGATTAATAGATGGAGAGTATCCTGAGTACAAGCAGATTATTCCTACAGGTTTTGAGACTAAGTGTGTTATCAAGAGAGAGGATTTCCTTAATTCTTTGAAAGTTGTAAATATCATTGCTCGTTCTGTTCTAGGAAACAAAATGATTTTAAATATTAATACAAAAGATGGAAAGATTGCACTATCAGCTGTTCAAAGTGATTTGGGAAAGAACCAGAGTATTTTTAATGGAGATATTAAAGGAAATGATATTAAAATTGCATTTAGTGCAAAGCTTCTATCTGATATATTAAATCATTTAGATTCTGAGGATTTGGTATTCCAGTGTACTGATCCTGTAAAACCAGGTGTCTTCCTTATTGAAGGGGAAGAGGATTTTGTACATTTGGTTATGCCTATGATGCTTTAGGTTTTCTATCCCTCACAACATAACCAATACCATGTACAGTCTCTATTATATTGTTATCCTCTAGTTTCTTCCTAAGTCTATTTATATGCACATCGATTGTGTTTGAACCTATATACTCTCTATAGTCCCAAACATGATCGAGCAATTCACACCTTGAAATTGGCCTATCTTTGTTCCTTACCAAATACTCAAATAGGTCATACTCCTTATTCCTAACTTCAATATCTTCATTTCCTTTTTGTATGCTTTTGCTATTCGTATCTAAAATCAAATCCCCAAGATAAAGGCTACTATCGACATATGATTTAGGTCTTCTGCTTACTGATTGAATTCTTGCGAGCAATTCCTGCATAGGGAAGGGATATGTAAGAACATCATCTCCTCCATGATTTAAGAAATTCACTTTCTCAGGCCAACCCCCATTATTACAAACACCCAAAACTTTTGTTTTAGGGCAATGCTTAATTATGTAAGAAAGTATTTCCTCGCTCTTGTTGCCTGAAAGTTTTGTGTTTAATATTACAAACTCAAAAATCCCATCTTTAACGTATACCTTGCTACCAAAATTCTCATTATCTAAAGTCACTTTATATCCGTATGAATCAAGAGTTTTTTCCATAATCTGTGAAAGAGTGGAAGAATTCTCTATAATTAAGATATTCATTCGCAAAAAGTGTAAAATTAATAGGCAAAGCTTAATTTTATATATATGTATAATTAAATCCTAGTAAACGAACATTTATGAAATTTACTTTTACTTTTTTCTTTCTTTTAGGCTTTAGCGTAAGCTTCTTGTATTATTTATTTCAAAACCAAGCCTTCCTTCCAACTGTATCTTTGCATGAAGTAAATTGGAGCAACTTGTTTGTATTTGTAACCTTCTCTTTTCTCTCACTTCTCTCTCTCTTAAATTTGATTTTCTATCATTCATACAAAATATTTAAGAAAGAAATGCCCGAGAAATTAAGAATCAGAGAAAGTGTTAAATTTTCCGTATTAATATCTCTTGGTGTCCTTGTTGCTTTAGCGTTACACATCTTTCATATAATCAGCTTCCCTTGGGGTATTGGAATCCTTGTTGTTCTATTGTTACTCTTTTTTGTGGTATGATAAACCAAGAAATATGGAAAATGACAGCATGGAAAAATTAGCAGATTTCTTAACAGGAGAGAAAGCTCTTCGAGATAAGGAGCAAAGTATTGCGAATGCAAAAAAAGAAGCTATTAAAGAGGAAAAAAACAAAAGAAGGAGAAATATTGTAGAAGGCAAAGTGGAATTAGAAGAAGACCCTGCTCAGAAAAAAAAGGTTGTCCAAAATATTAAACTTTTTGAATGGTCCGCTCCAGAGAGATATCAAATCAAGCTTCAAAGCAAGAACTTTTTAATCATTGTTGTCATTTCACTCCTCTTTATCTCACTTCTTGCAGTTCTTGGTAAATATTATCTTATTGCTGCAATAATTTCTGTCCTTTTTGTAATATATGCAGCAGGTAGTACCAAACCTTTAATTGCAAAACATAAAATTACTGCAAGGGGGATAGAAACTATTGGGAAACTGTATGAATGGTATATGCTTGAAGATTTCTACTTCTGTAAAAAGGGAAATATGTATACTCTGCTTGTTCAAACAAAATTAAATTTCCCTAAAGCATTAGTATTACTTTGTAATGAGAAGGACAAAGACCCAATATTTGTAATTCTTCAAAAGAAACTTCTGTACAGGGATATTAGAAAGAAACTAAGCAAAGTTGATGTTCTTTCCTTTGGAGAATATGTTCCATTAGAGAGAATCTAACGTTAAAGTTTCTGAATGAAAAAAGTTCAAAAGAATTTAGATATCAAGAAATTAAGTAAAAACTTTTCGCATTTGTTTGTTGGAATGGATTTGCAGAAGACAGAGATTGAATTGTTGTTTTCTGAATTAAAAGAAATGTATGAACAGGAAGGTAGGTATTACCATAATTTGAAGCATATTGAGAGGATGCTTTCTTTTTTAGAAAGAAGGGTAGGCAGGATAGAAGATTGGGTATCTGTTCAGCTGGCTGTTTGGTTTCATGATTGTATTTATGATATTCATGACAGTAAAAATGAAGAAAGAAGTGCCAATTTCGCTAGAAAAAGGCTATCCGATTTAGGAGTATCTGAAGATCTTGTTAAGAAAGTAGTTGATTTAATTCTTCTTACGAAAAAGCACGAGATTCCTGCAAAACATTCTAATTATGACACCAAAATCTTTTTAGATTCAGACCTTATGTCTTTGGGAGGCAGTTTTGAGGAATACAGCAAGATATTTGAAAGAATTAAAAAAGAGTATTCTGAAATTCCTAGTGAAGTATTCAAGAATGGTAGAAGAGTATTTCTCCAATCAATTCTTTCAAAACCAAGAATATTTTACACAGATGAAATGTTTTTAGAATTTGAACAGGATGCAAGGAGAAATTTGGAAAGGGAGTTAGTTAGCATTTAGATTTCCGTGGTATAATGATGGATATTGGAGAGATGCCTGAGTGGTTGAAAGGGAAGCTCTCGAAAAGCTTTGTTTGGTTTTCCAAACCGGGGGTTCGAATCCCTCTCTCTCCGTATCAAAGATGAAAAAAGAAATAGATAAAACACACTGGACAATTCAAACCTTAGTATTTTTGGCAATCATTCCTGTGTTTGTTTTTCTTAATCAGATCGTTCCTTCTGAAGAGATATTCTCTTTCAAAGATGCAACTTCTCTTCTCTTCCTTCCCTCCCTTCTTTCTCTTTCCTTGGTAATGATTTCACTCTTTTGTAACAGAAAAAAGCTCTTTTCAAAGGAGTATTGGTATTTGAATGATTTTGTTTACTGGAATATTTTTTCTTTAACTCTTTCCTTAATTGCAATTTTTCATTGTATTAACAGTAATATATTTCCACTAATATTCTCCCAAGCCTTTGCATATATCGCTCTTTTTCTTGGTTATGCAAATGAACTTAGAAATGAGATAATTGATGGAAAATTTAAGAAAGGAAAATAAATGCAATTACCAAAATTAAAAAGATATCAAAAGAAGTATGATTTTTCGTATGCATTTGGTGCATATCCGGTACTTGATCTTTTAAAATACCAAAAAGAGAGAGTACTTAAGGTTTTTGTTAAGAGTGAGGGATTACAAAGTGATGGGATATCTGAAATTTCAGAGATTTGTAAAAGAGAGGGTATTTCGTTTGAAGAAAATAACCGATTGATTGACAAGATAGCTTACAAAGAGAATACATATGTGGTGGGTGTTTTTGAGAAATATGAATCTATTTTAGAAAAGAATGAGAACCATATTGTTCTTGTAAATCCAAGTAATGCGGGTAATTTAGGGACAATAATTAGAACAATGGTTGGTTTTGATTTCAGAAATCTTGCAATTATTAAACCAGGAGTAGATATTTTTGATCCTACTGTTGTGAGGTCTACGATGGGGGCGTTGTTTGGAATCAACTTTAAGTATTTTGAGAGTTTTAAGGGGTATACAGAGGCTTACAAGGCACACAATTTGTATCCCTTTATGTTGGATGGAGCAAAGAATATTCTTGATATTGATTTTAAAGAACCTTTTTCATTTGTGCAGGGGAATGAGGGTAAGGGATTAGATGCTGGTTTCAAAGATTTAGGTGAGAGTATATATATTCCACACTCAGAGAAGATAGACTCTTTGAATCTTTCAGTCGCAACAGCTATTGGTATGTGGGAGTACAGTCGAAGAAAGTAGTAGTTTTCCTTTGTGGTGATATAATGGGGGATTAATTTAATATTAATTAAACATGTTCCCTCTAAAAGTTTTAGAAATTTCAAAAGAGCAGAAGGAGAGGTTTAACAAGTATTTTGTAGAAGAAGATGGTAAGTTCATGTTTGAGGGAATGTGGCTAAGAGACCAAAGAGAGAAGAACAAGAACCAATCAGGGTGGGAAAGTGATGAGAAAACGAAAAGGAGAAGGTATGTCCACTTTGTAGACCACTATACAGTCGAACCGAGGGACAGAAAGAATATCTTGCAGTAGCGGATGCTTATCTTTGTGTTTCGAATACGTTACCAAGTAATGAACTTGAGATATACGCAAACAAGATATATGAGGCATTAAAGAAAAACGGTTTCGTAGAAGCAGAGAAAGGTCTTTACAAGAAAGAGAATCTGTTGATTGAATTTAAGTATTTTGATGATCATCCAAAAAACAAAGAGGGTAACGTCTCGTTCCCCGCAGGTTATCGTTCATTAGATATATTTGTTTACTCTGAGGGAAATGAGTTTGAAAGTCACTATGACAGAATGTGGGAACACTCAACAAAGATGTTTAGAATTCCAGATAAAAGGGAGAATCCTTTGTATGCAACTGATGTAAAATTGATTGAGAAGTATCTTCCTGCACAGGTAGAAATGGGTTGTGGACCCTCAATTGAGGTTGGTATTCCTCCTCTACACGGAATGCACGAGACTTACAAAGTCCAGAATCACCTAACTCACAAATTTTACTTCGCTGATATGGATTATTTGATATTGCAAATTATCGAGAATCCTCTTGAGATGTATAAAAAGTTTTCAAGAGTCCCCATTCTATGTCTTACATCTGAGCACTCTGATGCATATTTGAAGTTTAAAAAGTATTACGACAAAGGGTTGTTTGTAGGAACGGTATACAACAACAATTTTGATAGGTTAGTTAAGAGATTAGGTGTCCCAGAATTTATTTTGCGAATATATGACAAAAAGAGGTATTTACCAAAGATTGATTTTGATCCAAAAGCAAAATCATTAATTTGTTTTGGTTCTCATGCAGACAGGAGAATGGTTCAAAAACAAGCAAGAGAGAAGGGTCTTCAAATTATATTTGTTGATCCTGAGGGTTTTGATACACCAAACGGATTTGATTCTTATCCAATAGAGGGTCCTAAGGATGGAGATATTATTTTCAAGATGCCATTCTCAGAATTTATGGATAAGTTTGATAAATATTTTGAGAAAAGAAACTAACTTAGACAAAGTTCTGGTTGAGTGAAATTTGAAAAAATGGTATAATACTAATGTTCTTTACAAATATGGGGACGTCAGGCTATCGACAGAAGCTTGATTCTAGTTATCACAAACCGTTTGTTAAGTTCGTTATTCTTAACACACATTATAAGTGTAAAAAATAAAATCGTCGCTTTTGCAGAGCAGTTAAAAGCAGCTGTTTCAGCTCCACTTTATAACTATAACTTTGCATAAGTTTAACTGATTAATTTCGGTTAATGTCTTTTATCCTTTTCCCTAATGAGGGATCTAAGACAGTCGTTATTAGGGTATGGTTAATTACCAGGTCAGTAGGGTAATTGATTGAGAAATATAACTGAGGAGATGTACTTTTTGTCTAATCTTTTAGGTATGTCTTACTAAACAAGAGTAGATATGTTTGTATATGGTGCTAGATGACACTTTTGGACATGGGTTCAATTCCCATCGTCTCCACCAACCTTTTTAATACAAGAGAAACTAGGTCGTTTCTACTTTTGCATAAGTGTCTTCAAAGGCATATTTTTCAATAATATATGGTTCTCCTCCAAGTGCACCAGTTTCTGGGTCATATGTATCTGCAAACATACACTCACTATCACCTGTTTGAATTTCTCCCCATGATGCTTCAATTTTTACGTCTTCCTGGAAAGGATTAGGTATTGCTTTACAGTAACCTTTTGCTTCGTAAACACCTTCTTCTTGGGAAGGGGAATATCTTTTATTGAATGTGTCGGGTTTAACTATGTATTTTTCTCCTCCAGGGTTTGTAATTATAAAATCTCCCTGTTCAGCGGTATTTTGAGTTTCCTTTGTTCCATCTGCCAGAATAGTTTCTATTCTCTCTCCACCTTCTGCTACTTGGGCATTTACAGTCCCCCTCTTTTTGTAAACGGGGGCTTCTTTAATTCCATGCATAATTAAAGGGTCATGTCTGCTTACTTCTTTATATATTTTTTCTGCTTCTACCATATAATTTATATAGTTAATTTATTCATTTTATATAATAACATAGATATTCAATATTCACGAGTGTATCTATTCATGGAGAATATTCTTGTTGTTTAGGATATAATTAAGGGTAGGGGGATTGTATTTAAAGAAATCTGCCCATTGAAGAATAAAGGTTCTTAATGGGTTCGAACTTTTAACTATGATGCCCACCATTAATCCAGGTCAAATTTACCTTATATTGTAACCACGAATCTCAATCGTTAAGCCATCTTCCGCTGTTTGTGTTATCTCCTTTTTAATTTGTAGCTCAGGAATTTTGAAAATTTCTGGATTTGTTTCTTCTAACTCGGAAGCAAGCTCTTCCCTATATTTAGGATCTAAAAATTTCAAATCATCCTCTTGGAAAGCCCCTATTGATTCAAAAGGTAAAGTTTCTACCTCAACTCCATCTCTGACTTGATTAAGATAGTGTTCAAATCCTCTTAATCGTGCCAAAAATTCGTCTGGTGTAGAGTATCCATAAGTATCTATGGCTTCTCTGAAGGTTTTAGGTAATGGGTGAAATTTTAATTCTAACCCAACACCTTCTTTTTCTGAATAATAATTTTTTGATCGTTCATACAAACTTCTGAACTTAGGATGGAAAACAAAGGAATACAACTCTTTCCCATGCCAACCATCATCTGAATTAACAGCAGAATAATTACTGGCATGTTGCAATTCATGTAAGAGAATTCTCTCAACTTGATCAACTCTAGTAGTATTCAAATATTTCTCATTGAAAGTTATAACACCTCCAGAACATTTTGCCCTCTCAAAGTTATCAGTATTTGTAAATCCACCAAAGCTATATTTTACCCCTGCGGGGAAATATCTGTTTGCTAAACGATTTAATGTATTCTCAATTTCCCCTTGGTCCATTTAATTATTGTTGAATTTAATTAAAACCAGTGTATCATTCCCATTTCTGTTGTCAACGTTGACCCTGCCTAATAATACAAATATAATAAAATAATAAATTAATATTAATCTAAATGGAAGATAAAAAATATCTCAACGAGGAAAAATATCAAAAAGTTGTAAAAAAGTTATCTAAAATATCAATTGTCATATTAATATTGGGTCTTTTAATAGGGGGAGGATTAATAGCGTATGGATTTTTAAAATCCAATGAAAAAACAACACCAGCAGTCGTGAAGGAAGAAGAGAAAAGTGAAGAGGATATTAAGGCAGAGATTCAGGCTTTAGAAAATGAAATAGCTCCTTTAGAAGCAAAAAAGGCTGAAGAATTTACACAAAACGGCTTCTCTGAAGAATATTACAGGCTCTCAAATCAAATAGAGGAGAAAGATATAAAGTTAGGCAGTTTAAGAGTTGGGTCATTTGAAGAATCGAAGGTTTTTGAAGATTTTAAAGAGAAGTCGGATTCAATTGTAAAGAAAGTAAAATACTCTCCTTTCTATATGATAGGTGGTTTTATCATTTTTGCATCATTTGTAGTCTCTTTCATGGTATTTCTCTTTTCCAAGAGAAGAGAGATTTCAGCTTTCTCAGTACAGCAGAGTATGCCTGTGGCTAAGGAAGGTTTGGAAAAGATTGCGCCTTCATTGGGCGAAGTAGGAAAAGAAATTGCAAAAGGAATTAAGGAAGGAACAAAGGAGGAATAGATTAAAGGGAAAGAAGTATCACTACCATGCTCCCAAGTACCATAAATGGAACAAAGGGTATTTTTAATCCCTTAAACCTCTTTTTCTTGTAAGCCAGTATCAAACCATATATTAAAGCAGAAAATATGGTTATATATCCCCATTCTAATAGATTAGACATACCTATTAATAAACCAGTAATCAATGCAATTCTAACATCACCTTGTCCTAATGCTTTCTCTTTTGAAATAAGGACTATTAATTGAAAGATACTCCCAAGTACTATTGCCCCTATCATATTGTTATATGGGTTGTATACCCATTCTCCAATTACTCTAATTCCTGTACTATCCTTAAATATTAAATAAAGAAGGATATTTAATATTGCTAGTGAAATTAATAAATAGAGGGAGGTAGTATTGTGTACTTCCATCTTTTTGAAATCAAAATATGCTAGAAATGTAAGGACAAGAAAAAGTCCTGTAAGAAGTAAGAATATAAAAACATTTTGTATTGTAATTTGTTCACAAAACACCTTATACGCAAGAAAGAGCAGAGAGAGGGTTAATAAGAAGATAAACACTTTTTCTGTAGTATTACATTTTGTTTTAAATATTTGAGATCTCAAAGGGGTCTGTATTAGTATTTAATTCTTTTATAGTTTTGTACAATGTACCATTCTCATCTGAAGAGAGGATGTCTATTATTTTGACTCCAGTAAAGCCATCCTTATTTGTTATAGTTACTGTACAACTCCAACTATCCCCAAGTAGGTTAAAAGTGCCCGTATATGCACTACCCCTTTTAATCTTGTATACAGCCTCCTCTAAACAGGTCTCAGAGTTACTTTTAAGTATTCCATAATCGTATGACATCTTGGCAACTATTAAAGTGGTTGTGCTTTTGTAAAGAGAGTTAATACCTGCAAGTAGTAAGAGGGGGAGTATTACCAATACTGTTGTTAATGCTATATATCCTTTCATCTTACTATTTCTAATAGATTAATTATTTCTGAAAAGGAAGGATTTTTTGTTGATTGTATTCCTATTGTTATTTCTACTCCTATGATATTGTCTGTACCCTTGTAAACAGGCTCTAAAAGAAATTGGGTTACAGTAATATTAGGAGTGGTAAGGGGGATATTGTTAAAGAGTATTTTGTTATTTGATACTTTGTATTGGTTAATTCCTGAAGAGAAGTTAATATCAAGTTGTCCTTGGTTACTATTAAATATGCTTGTATCTTTGTTTACTGAGAGTGTTTTCTCAAAGGAATCAGAGAGATGTAATGACAAGAATTCTGAAGTTTTATGTATCTCTGTCTTAATATCATTTCTTCTATTAGATTCTTGGGTTGAGAGCATAAAATTCATGATGGTAAACATGATGAGGGTAAATATTCCTATGTAGAGTAGAGTCTCAACTAGAGTTATCCCCTGTAATTTGTATTTGTTATTTTTCATAGTTAATTACTAATTCTTCAAGTAAAGCGGAATTCTCAATAGAGGTTGAAGTATATGCAACCTTGTATTGGAAATACTGTCCAACAATTCCAGTAGGGAGGTCGTACACTCCGGTTACATCAAAGTAAGTTGATGCCGTCCCATCTGGACCAATCCATGTTGAGCCTGACATGTTCGAATTATCGCTTGCTCTCACCTGTATCTTAATTGTCGTTGCAGAAGGGATATCGGTCTTAATTGCCAGTACATAATATTCCGATGAAGTTGATTCTGAATTAAATGGTGTCGATTCATATGTCCCTTGATCGTAGAAAGCATAGCCATCTTCTCCTCCTCCTCCGGGCCCTCCTCTAATTATTTTAAACTCTTTAGCGGTATCTCCAGTAATGATATACGAGAAAGCATTTGTATAACTATCACGGATTGAATCTATATCGTATATTCCGTTATTTATCTCCATACCACCACATTTCGTAGGGGAGGTTTCTGTTGTAATATTATACACTTGATATTCTTGACCATTTGTTCCTACAATTATTGCATATTTCTTGCTTCCTTCTTGAACAACAGAGATACCTCTAATAGTTGTACTTGGGATATCTATTGACTGTATTATCGGTCTTGTTCCTGATTTACTTGAAGTGTCCATTATGAAGAACTCTCTTTCACTGCTGGAGTTACTTGTACCGAAGTATGCCCTCGTTGCGTCTTCAGAGAGATACATATCGTAGACTTGTTGATTGTTAACAGAAGTTGAAGATGTTATAGACATACTTGCTGGATTGCTTACCCTTATTATTGCTAACTCATACCAGTCCCAGTCCAAAACTGCATATAGGTATCCATTGAATACCTTTATTTGGCTTACTCTCGCCACTTCGGAAAAAAGCCAAGAAGAGGCTCTGATACTTCCAATTTTTGTTCTTCCGCCTGTATAACTAGATAGATTAAAGGAATGAACATTTTCCATTTGTCCAACATATCCGACATTGCCATCAACAAAGACAGTATGAGCATCATCTCCCCCAGGGGCATTAAAGAATCCTACTTCCGTATATGGAAGGGAAGAGATATTTAGAATAACAACCTCTTTATTGTCGTCAGTTGTTGCGAGAAAGGCATAATTATCCTTAATAAAGATGTCATTTACATTATATCCCGAGAAGTGTCCTTCTACAGAGACAATAGGGGGGTCAACTCCTGCTATGTTTAATTTTGTAAAGGGTTCTCCTGTTGCTTCTCCCCTTGTCCCAAGGTATGCATGTCCCAGTTGTGCATAAACAGACCTAGGTGTTGCACTTCCAGGTATGTCGTATTCACTTAGGTCGGTATTTAATGAAAGTTCAGGTCTACACCAATCGCTATAGAATCGTTTTTGTAATCGCAACTCTCCGTCAGTGAGTTCTACTGCAACTGTTTGATCATGTGTTCCAGGGGAAAAATCTTCTTTTGTCGTATATAAAATCGAATTTGTATTCCAGTCATTCATATATATACTTGAGTTTACTGTTCGGACAGTATTTAATCTATCAGTCCAACCTACATTTATGGAAATTAATCTTGTATGAGGATCGATAGTGCCACCAGTTGTTACTATGTTTCCCAAAGTGTCTCGCATGGCGTTGTTTACAGTAAAGTAGTAGGTCATATTTCCTCTGCTTCCCTGTCCATCTACTACTTCATATATACCATTATTAACTTGAATATGTTTTTCTCCCTCTTCGGTATATCTTGCAATGTTAAACCAAGCATCCTCTTTTAGTAGTAGGATGCTATTGTAGACTTCCTCAACTAACTGTGTGGCTTGAGCTCTTGTGTATATATTCCCGAGTGTTTTAGTTGACTCTATTACAAGGCTTACAAGCATTGTTGATGCAGATGCAAAGATTCCTATCGCCAGTATTAATTCTGCTAAACTAAAACCTTTGACTTTTCTTCTTAATTTATTCATACCAAGTTAAACCCTCTTTATTTATATATACCCTTACTACGTTAATTGAATCAGTTAATTGAAACGAACCTTCATATGTCGGTTTAAAACTTCCATTTGTAAAAAGGATTTCATTTGTTCCTGGTGAGAGTAGCGATATTCCAGTTATTCGGATATTTTGAGGAAACTTTTTCAAATCTGTTTCCGTTGCTGTAGAATAGGACTCTCCATCAAAAAGAGTGTAGCTATTTGTACCTAACAAAATCCCATTACTTAGGCCTTTTAGTTTACTCCTTTGTTGTTGGTAGTAGATATCAGTAACAATTAGAGATGCATAATTTTGGAGTTTAGATTTTTGATTATTATTTATTCCAACAGGAAATACTATGAAGGCAAAGGCCATCATTATTGATATAGTAATAATAATCTCAAGCAGAGAGAAACCTTTTAGATTTTGTTTGTTAGAATTATTAGCCATTTATAGTTCCCATTAATTGATAGATTGGCATGAGAACAGTAATTCCCAGACCCCCAATTATTGCTCCTACCAAAATTAGAAGAAGAGGTTCAACAAAGGTAACAATATTGTTGCTCATTTCAGTCACCTCTTCTGAGTAGAATTCGTGAAGGTACATGAGGTTGTCTTCCAAAGAGCCACTTACCTCCCCGATATCCACCATTTTTACGAAAGATGTGTTGAAATATTTAGGGTATTCAGCAAGTGATATGGAGAGATCCTTCCCATCATGGATACTTTGGTGTATTTCTTTTAAGATACCTGCATAGATGGAATTACTTGTTGTGGCAGAAGAAATTTCCATTGATTGCTCTAGAGGAATTCCGCTTGCTAGA
>Ga0116174_10002985_pt1 | contig 14172 bp, 17 predicted proteins | sample AD_UKC087_MetaG_FD_89801 | JGI IMG/M metagenome (GOLD analysis project Ga0116174, IMG submission 89801) | Active sludge microbial communities of municipal wastewater-treating anaerobic digesters from USA - AD_UKC087_MetaG | ecosystem: Engineered > Bioreactor > Anaerobic > Digestate | place: USA...
AAAGACGGTGGCGGCATCCCTGCCCACCTGATCGACTGGCAAGGCAAGGACTGGACCCCCGAAATCGCCAAGCAAACCGGCGCCAAGGCCGCCCACCCCAACTCGCGCTTCACCGTGGCCGCCACCAACAACCCGGCCCTCGACCCCCAGTGGGACGATGCCAACGGCGTAGCCATCGATGCCTTCATTTTCGGTGGCCGCCGCTCGACCACCGTGCCCCTGGTGACCGAAGCCCGCACCTGGATGGAAGGCGTCTACATGGCCGCCACCATGGGCAGCGAGACCACCGCCGCCGCCTTTGGTGCGCAAGGCGTGGTGCGCCGCGACCCCTTCGCCATGCTGCCGTTTTGCGGCTACAACATGAGCGACTACTTCCAGCACTGGCTGGACATGGAACACAAGCTCGAAGCCACGGGCCACACCCTGCCCAAGATCTTCTGCGTGAACTGGTTTCGCAAGGGCGAAGACGGCAAGTTCGTCTGGCCCGGCTACGGCGAGAACATGCGCGTGCTCAAGTGGATGATCGACCGCATCGAAGGCCAGGCCAAAGGCCAGGACACGATGTTCGGGATTGCGCCGCACTATGCCGAGATCAACTGGACGGGCCTGGCGTTCAACGCCCAGCAGTTCCAGGCCGTGACCCATATCGACCAGGCCGCCTGGGTGCAAGAGCTCCAGCTGCATGATGCCCATTTCGAGCAACTGGCCTACCACTTGCCCAAGGAACTGCTGCAGACCCGGGCTGCCATCGAGCAGCGCCTCATAGCGGTCTGACGCCAGCGCATGCGCCCGCAAGGGCGTTGCTTGCCTGGAGCGCTGAAGCCGCCTCGCCCCTCACCGGGGCGAGGCGGTTTTTTCATGCGCCCCGCCGTTTTGGCGGCAGCAAGTGCCCATGAAAAAAGCCGTGGCATGGCCACGGCTTTTGTTTCAGCGCCACCCGGTTGCCACCGGGAACGCAGAGGCCTGAGAGCGCTCAGCAGTCCTTGCGCATGCCCGACGTGGCGGCGGCGCTCATGGCACGGCTGAGGTCTGCCATCATGCGGGCATCCTGCAGGGCGGCATTCCAGGTGCGCTGGTCTTCTGCGGCGTGGTGGCGGCTTTCCAGCCAGTCCCGGTAGCTGGCGCGCAGCGCCACGGAGGCGCGGCGGGCGGGTACTGCCAGCAGAGCGATGGCCGCAAACGCCACCACCCACAGCACCATCCAGGCAGCCAGCAGGTGGCCATCGCCCCAGGTGTCGATCACCTGGTTGGCCACGACCAGCAGGGCTGCAACCACGGCAGCCAGCAGCAAGGAGGCAGCGCCGCGTGCACCATCAAAGCCTGCAGCGACATTCTTCAGCGCCGCGATGGCGTTTTCTGCCCGGATCACGCCCGGGTGCTGTGCGGGGTAACTTACGTGTGCAAAACTGGTCATGTTCAAGTCCCTTTTCAAACGCTTTGGGCGAGATTGCCGGGCGATGGGGAGAATATTAGGGTTTACCCTTTATCTATTCAAATTTATATTATGAATCTATATCATTCATATGAGTGATATTTAGGCGCCATGACCTCCCTCAACTTCCGCTCCCTCGACCTCAACCTGTTGCGCGTCTTTGACGAAGTGATGGCCGAGCGCAGCCTGACGCGGGCTGCGCACAAGCTGTCGCTCACCCAGCCGGCAGTCAGCAACGCACTGCGGCGCCTGCGCGACGTGCTGGGGGACGAGCTGGTGGTACGCAGTGGCCATGGTGTGGAGCCTACGCCCCGCGCGCTGGCGCTGTGGCCACCGGTGCGTGAGGCCCTGGCGCAATTGCAGGAATCGTTGGCACCGGGGCGGTTCGAGCCCGCCACGGCCACCTCCACTTTTGTGCTGGCACTGTCCGACGCGACCGCCGCCACGCTGGTGCCCGGGCTCGTGGAAATCATGGAGCGCGAGGCACCGGGCATTTCAGTGCGGGTGGTACCGCTCACCACCCGCGACCCCCGCCGTCTTCTCGAAGAAGAATCCGCCGACATGGCCGTGGGCTACTTTCCTGCCGTGCTGGCCGACCTGACGGCGCGCGCCCAGTCGGGAGGCGTGATCGCCTTTGACAGCCGCCGCATCTACGACGGCGAATACCTGTGCGTGATGCGCCAGGGCCATCCACTGGCCAACGCACCGCTGACGCTGGACCAGTTTTGCGCTGCTCGCCATATGCTGGTGAGCTTTTCGGGTCGCCCGTTTGGCTTCATCGACGAAGCCTTGGCGTCGCTGGGGCGCGAACGGCGCGTGGTACTCACCGTCAACCAGTTCTTCACCGCAGGGCGGGTGGTGGCCAACTCCGATATGCTGACCGTGCTGCCGCGCCACTTTGTGCCCGTCACCGGCATAGCGGACACCCTGGTGCTGCGCCCCCTGCCGCTGAATGTGCCAGCGGTGCATGTGGATGCACTGTGGCGCCGGCGCGCCCCCCAGCAAGCGGCCATCGACTGGCTGCTGTTGGCACTGGCCCGCGCCGCCCTGCGCACTTTTCCGCAATCGGCGGGCAGCCCGTCGTAGACTGCCTCCCCCATGAAGATCCAGCTGCTGTCCGACCTGCACCTTGAGGCGCATCCCCATTTCAAGCCCGAACCCGCCCCAGCAGCGGATGTGCTGGTGCTGGCCGGCGACATCGGCTCTTACCAGGCTGGCGGACAGCTCACCGACCAGGCCTTTGGCCTGGAGCGCTTTTCCCCCCTGCCGCAATGGGCCGGCTGGCCCGTGCCCGTGTTGTTCGTGCCCGGAAACCACGAGTACGACGCACAGGATTTCGACGCGGCCCACCACCGTCTGCGCACGGTCTGCGATCAGCTGGGCATCGCCTGGCTGGAACGCGAGACCCTGGTTCTGGATGGTGTGCGCTTTGTCGGCACCACGCTCTGGAGCGACTTCGACGCCCTGGCCGACCACGAAGGCAGCACCGACCTGGCACGGCGCCTGAAGCTGCGCGACAAGGCCTTTCGTGCCGCCAACTTTTACCTGCGCAAGACGGGCGGAACCCGCCAGGGCGAGCCCTTTCTGGCAGAGCCCCTGCGCGCGCAGGCGCTGTTGTGCCAGCAATGGTTGCGTGAAGCGTTGGCGCGCCCCCACAGCGGGCCGACCGTGGCCGTAACCCATTTCGCGCCCAGCCTGCGCAGCGCCGACCCGCGCTATGGGCTGGTGCCGGGCACTGCCGGTTTCTGCAATGCACTGGACGACCTCCTGCCGCTGGCGCAGCTGTGGCTGCACGGCCACCTGCATGCACCCAGCGACTACACCGTGTCGGGCACCAGCGGGCAGGGCGCAGCGTGGCAATGCCGCGTGGTGGCCAACCCCCTGGGTTATGCACGCAAGGGCGAGCAGGCCTTGTTCCAGGCGCAGTGCTGCATTTCCGTATGATGGGCACTGGCTGACAACCTTTTCGCGCGCACGAGAACGCCTGACACAGGTCAAGACAACAACAACGGGCGCAGATTAGCCTGATCCTCTCATTCTGGAGAACACACCATGAACATCCTGCTCGCTGTCGACGGCAGCGCATACACCAAGAAAATGCTGGCCTATCTGGCCACCCATGAAGAGCTGCTGGGCGGCACCCACACCTACACCGTGCTGACCGTGCAGGCCCCGCTGCCTGCGCGCGCGCGGGCCGCCTTGGGCAAAGAAGTCGTGGACACCTACCACGCGGAAGAAGCCGAAAAAATCCTCGCACCCGTGTGCAAGTTTCTCGGCCGCCATGGTGTGGATGCCAAGCGCAGCGTCAAGGTGGGCGCAGTGGGCGAAACCATCGCCAAGGTAGCCGACACCGGCAAGTTCGACCTGCTGGTGATGGGCTCGCATGGCCACGGCGCGATTGCTACGCTGGTGATGGGTTCGGTCACGACCCAGGTGCTGGCCCACAGCAAGGTGCCCCTGCTGATCGTGCGCTGAGGCTGCGTCGCGCCCACCCAAGCCCTGCCTTGGCGGGGCCTTTTTTTGCCCCAAAAATACCAGAAAGTCATAAAATAACCATTTAGTTTACTTTATCACTCATTAGTTATACATTCGCGCCACGCCCATATTGGCGTGTCATTTCCATTGGAAACGAGAGGAACGACCATGAAAAAGACCCTAATTGCCGTCGCCCTGACCGCAGGCGCCACCTTCGGTGCCATGGCGCAAGACATTGTTGATACCGCCGTCAAGGCGGGCAACTTCAAGACCCTGGTGGCTGCGGTGCAGGCAGCCGGCCTGATGGACACCCTCAAGAGCCCGGGTCCATTCACGGTGTTTGCCCCCACCGACGAAGCCTTCGCCAAGATTCCCAAGGCCACGCTCGATGGCTTGCTGGCCGACAAGGCCGCACTGACCAAGGTGCTGACCTACCACGTGGTCCCCGGCAAGGTCATGGCCACGGACGTGAAGGCCGGCAAGGTGAAGACCGTGCAGGGCCAGGAACTGACGGTATCCACCGGCATGGGAGTGACGGTGGACCAGTCCAAGATCATCGCGACTGACGTGGCGGCCAGCAACGGCGTGATCCACGCCATCGACACGGTGCTGATGCCCAAGTAAGCCATCGGCGCACACGTTCACTTCACAGACCACTCACGCGCAAGGAGAAGCCACCATGAACACTGCCTTCAACCGCCGTACCGTTTTGCTGGCCGCGGCCCTCGGCGCTAGCACCAGCCTGCTGCAAGCCTGCGGGGGCGGCGACGATGCGCCCCAGCGCAACATCGTCGAGCTGGCGCAGAGCACCCCCGAACTGAGCATCCTGGTGGAAGCCGTGGTTGCTGCCGATCTGGCCCCCACCCTGAGCGCGGGCACGCTCACAGTTTTTGCCCCCACCAACGCGGCCTTCGCTGCGCTGTTGACCGAACTGGGCGTGACCAAAGAAGCCCTGCTGGCCAACAAGCCGCTGCTGACGGCAGTACTGACCTACCATGTGCTCGGCAGCAAGGTAGCGCGGGCCGATGTCCCGCTGGGCAAGGCCATCACGCCGGTATCAGGTGGTTTCTTCAAGGTCGACTCTGCCAACGGCCTGAAGATCACCGATGGCCGCAACCGTGTGAGCACCATCACCGCCACCGACATACAGGCCAGCAATGGTGTGGTGCACCTGGTGGACCGCGTGCTGCTGCCCGCCGACAAGGACATCGTCGCCACAGCGTCGGCACTACCAGACTTCAGCATCCTGGTGGAGTCCGTGGCGGCGGCGGGCCTGGTGGCCACCTTGCAGGGCGCGGGGCCGTTCACCGTGTTTGCGCCCACCAACGCTGCATTTGCAGCCCTGCTGACCGAGCTGGGTGTGAGCAAGGCAGCCCTGCTGGCCGACAAGGCCTTGCTGACCAAGGTGCTGACCTACCATGTGGTCCCGGCGCGTGTGCTCAAGGTCGAAGTTCCCGTCAACACCGCCATTGGCACGGTGCAGGGCCAAAGCTTCACCGTGAACGCCAGCCTGATCATCACCGACCAGAACCTGCGCACCAGCAGCATCGTGGCCACCGATGTGTTCACACGCAACGGCGTGATTCACGTGGTGGACAAGGTCATCCTGCCCAAGTAAGCAGCTAAGCGGTGAATCACCCGCAAAAGGGCCCGGCATGCCGGGCCCTTTTTTTTGAAAAGACTGCGGGAACGCGCTGCTAGCGTGCAGCCAGTCCGTCAAAACAGGTGCGCACCACCAGCTCCACGATTTCTGCATCCGAATACTGTCCGCCCTCCTTGAGGAACCCCACCACCGGATCGCACGCACGGGCAAACAGGGTGTACAGCACCACCAGCGGCGGCAGCGCGGGGCTGATGAAGCCTTGCGCCTGCGCTTCGGTGATCCATTGACCCACCTGGTCGCTCACGGTCACCAGGCCGTCCAGGTACTGCCGGTTGGCCATGAGCACCGCCCGCAGGCTGGAATTGCGGCTGGGCAGCAGTGGCATTTCGTTGGTAATCAGCCGCTCCAGCGACCAGCGCACCAGCTCCTGCAACTTGTTCTGGGGCGACATTTCAGCGGGCAAGGTATCCAGGTAGGCACGCACACGCCCCAGGATCTGGATCATGGCGGCACAGCACAGGTCTTCCTTGCTGGCGAAATGCTTGTAGAGACTGGCCTTGGCAATGCCCACGGCGTTGGCGACGTCGTCCATCGTCATCGCGTCAAAAGACTTTTCGCCCAGCAGGCGGCAGGTCGCCTGCAGGATGGCGTCTTCACGCGCCAGGTGCATCTGTTCCTTGAAGGAAACCTTGGGTTTCGGCGTTTGCATGGCGGTATCTTATACGCCGCGGTTCCAAAACAACTTTAATGGTTGCGTTGCACCCACACCGTTCACCCCTCCATCGGGGCATGCAGGCGCCGCGCACCGGGAAAGCAACGCCCGGGCTACGGCGCCCCAGAGCCACCGTCGGGGCGTCGAGCGAAGCCCTGTGCAGACCTCGGCAAGGTCTGCCGCTGGATGGAGTGCACTGCTTTGTGGCGACAATGGCATTTTTGCTGTTGCTGCAAGGCAATGTCGCGCACACTGCGCCGCATGAAAACCATCGTTCTGGGCGCCGGCATCATCGGCATCTGCACGGCCTGGCATCTGCTGGAGCGCGGACATGAAGTGATCGTGGTCGAGCGCCAGCCCGATGCCGCGCTGGAAACCAGTTTCGCCAATGCGGCGCAGATCTCCGTGAGCTACTGCGAACCCTGGGCCAACCGCGAGGCGCCCTGGAAGGCGCTCAAGTGGATGTTCGACAAGGAGGCCCCCCTGCTGTGGCGCCCCCAGTTTCCCCTGGGCGATGGATGGCAGCAATGGCGCTGGGGCCTGAAGTTTCTGGCGCAATGCAACGACACGGCATTCGAGCGCAACGTACAACAGATCGTGGCCCTGGGCGCCTACAGCCATGCGGCGCTGAAAGACGTGGTGCGCGCCACCGGCATCGCATACCACCGCCTGGAACGCGGCATCGCACATTTCTACACCGACCAGAAATCCTTGGACGCTGCAGGCCATGCGGTCGAGGTGATGCGCCGATTTGGCGTGGAGCGCCGCCTGGTCAGCCGCGACGAGCTGCTGCAGATCGAGCCGGCATTCCAGGCCTATGGCGACCACATCACCGGCGGCACCTACACCCGCACCGACGAAAGCGGCGACGCGCTTGTGTTCACGCAGCAGCTGGCCCGCCGCTGCGCCGCGCGCGGGGCGCAGTTTTTGTACAGCCACAATGTGCTGCGGCTGAACCAGATAGGAAATGCTATTGATTCGGTAGCTGTCGTGCCACGATCAACTAGCGCTAGCAGCAAAAATGACTTCATCTTGCGGGGCGATGCTGTCGTGGTGGCCTGCGGCTCCTACAGCGGGCCGCTGCTGCGCAGCGTGGGCGTGGACCTGCCGATCTACCCCGGCAAGGGCTACAGCGCCACCTTCCCGCTGCTCAGGCCCGAGGGCGCGCCCATGGTCTCGACCATTGACGACGGCAAGAAGCTCGCCATGAGCCGCCTGGGCAACATGCTGCGCGTGGCCGGCACCATCGAGCTTGGCGGGTTCGATCTGTCGCTAAACAGCCACGTGGCCAAGGCGCGTTGCCACCTGCTGTCGCGTCGCATCGAAGAGGTCCTGCCCGGCGTGTGCGACACCCGCACACCCGCGCAGGGCGGCAACCCGCAGTACTGGTGCGGCCTGCGCCCGGCCACGCCCACCAATATCCCGTTCATCGGCCGCACGCGCGTGGGCAAGCTGTGGGTGAATGCGGGCCATGGCACGCTGGGCTGGACGCATGGTGCGGGCTCGGGCAAGGCATTGGCCGAGCTGATCAGCGGTGTGCAGCCTGCAATGAACTTCGGCTTTCTGGGCGCCCCGGGAGCCTCTGCACGAACCAGGCGCTGAATGGCGCACAGGCTCCCCGAGAGGCGGTCAATGGCCTGAAAATCCGCCCGCTCAGTGCAGCCGGCGCCGCTCGGCCAGAAAGGCCAGCAAGGCGGCGTCAAATCCGTCCGGGTCCTCCAGTTGCGGCCAATGGCCGACATGCGCCAGGTTCTGGAAGCGGGCATCGGGCAACACCTGGGACAGCGCCTGCAGCGCGGCGGGTGGCGTGCAGGGGTCCATGGCGCCGACCAACAGCAAGGTGGGCATCGCAAGGCGCCTGAACGCCACGGCATCGCGGTCGAACAACGCCAGCAGCTGCAGAGCCCGCCGGTAGGTCGCCGGATAGACCTGCGACAACGCATGCACCGCCAGCCGCACGCCCTCGGGCAAGGCACCGCCGCCGATGAACCGGGGCACGAGTGCCTGGGCCAGCAGGTCCATCGACTGGCCGCCTTCCACCGCTTGCAAGGCCTGCCAGCGGGGGGCGATCCAGTCCTGCTTGGCCTGGGCGTCCAGGCCGGGGCCGCCGGCACACAGTACCAGCCGCCGCACCAGCGCGGGCTGGCGCAACGCCACCTCTGCCGCCACCATGGCACCCAGCCCATGGCCCACCAGCGTGACGGGGCCGCATTGCAGCGCCTCCACCAACGCCAGGCAGCTGTGCGCCAGGCCATTGAAGGTCTAGGGGTCGATGGGCGCACTGTGGCCATAACCGGGCATGTCCCACGCCACGGCGCGGTAGCCAGCGCTGGCCAGCCGCTCGACCTGGGGCGCAAACGTGAGGTGGCCGCCATCGGCATCGTGCAGCAGGAGCACCGTGGGGCCTGCGCCCAGAGTCATGTAGGTGGGTAAGAGTGCCATGCAGAGTTCCGCGCAAGGGGGCCACGCCCGCGTGGACGGGCGCGCGCCACACCATAATAGGCCTCTCCCATCCCCACGGCTCTGCGCCCCGTTTTTGTGAACCGTTCCTTGCCCCCACCCGCCCTGGCACGCCCGCCGAGTTTTTCCGCACGCGAGTTTCGCGATGCGCTGGGCATGTTCGCCACGGGAGTGACCATCGTGACCGCCCGCAACGCAGCGGGCGAGCCCATCGGGCTCACCGCCAGTTCATTCAACTCGGTGTCGCTGCAGCCCCCCCTGGTGCTGTGGAGTCTGGCGCGCGCGGCGGCCTCGATGCCGGCTTTTGCCAATGGCTCCCACTACGCCATCAACGTCCTGGCCGCCGACCAGAAGGCCCTGGCCGAGCGCTTTGCCGCCCGCGGCATCGACCGCTTTGCCGGCGTGGAACACCACTCCGGCATCAGCGGCGCCCCCTTGCTGGCGGGCGCTGCAGCCACGTTCGAATGCTTCAACCGCAGCCGCTATGACGAAGGCGACCATGTGATCTTTGTCGGCGAGGTCGAGCGCTGCCAGCACCAGGGCGGCAAGTCGCCGCTGCTGTACCACGGTGGGCGGTTCTACACCGAGCACCCGCTTTAGGTGCCGCCCATGGACAGAACACTGCAACTGCACAGCGTGAACGTGGGAACGGCCCGGCCAGTGCGCATCGGCGAGCGCAGGATTCTCACGGCCATCGGCAAATCGGCCATGCCCGGCCCCGTTGCCGTGGTCCGGCTGGGCCTGGCCGGCGACGAGCAGGCCGACCTGAGCGTGCATGGCGGCCTCGACAAGGCGGTGTATGCCTACCCTGCGGTGCACTACGCCTTCTGGCAGACCCAGCGGCGCGAGTGGGGGGTGAGCCTGTTTGACGAAAGCCTGCCGCCGGGCTTCCTGGGAGAAAACCTCACAGTCGAGGGCCTGCTGGAACACGAGGTGTACGTGGGCGACCGGCTGCAGTTTCCCGACTGCGTGCTGCGCGTGACGGCACCGCGCGAGCCCTGCTCCAAGTTCAATGCCGTGATGGGTTCCCCGCAAGCCTCGCGCGCCATGGCGATCGCCGGGTGCTGCGGCTACTACCTGGCGGTGGAGCAGCAAGGCAGCATTGCAGCGGGCCAGACCGCCACCCTGGTGCCCGGGCAGCGGGGCCTGAGCATCGCCCAGGCCTTCGCCGGGAAGTTTGCGAAGCACGCGCGCTGAGGCGCTTTTACTTCGTTTTTGATAGCTACTGATGCTTGTTTATAGGCGGCAGTGGCCGATTTCACTCCAAATCAGCGCACCGGGTCCGGCAGCTCGATCTTGACTTCGAGCACCTCCAGGTTGTCCTGGCGCTCCAGGTGCACCTTCAGGTCGTCGGGGTTGATCTTCACGTATTTCGAGATCACCGCCACCAGCTCGCGTTGCAGCGCGGGCAGGTAGTCGGGTTCGGCAGCATTGCGGCCATTGCGCTCGTGCGCCAGGATGATCTGCAGGCGCTCTTTGGCCACACTGGCCGTCTTCTTTTTCTCGCCGAGCAGGAAGGACAGGAAGGACGCCATGGCTTATTTGCTCCCGAACAGGCGTTTGAAGAAACCGGGTTTTTCGGCTTCGATGAAGCGCAGCGGCTTGTCGGTAACACCGAGGAAACGGTCGATCACGTCCTTGTAGGCCTCGGACACATCGGTGCCCTGCGCGTGGATGGCGGGCGAGCCCTGGTTGGACGACTGCAGCACCACTTCCGACTCGGGGATCACGCCAATGAGCTTGATGCGCAGGATGTCCTGAATGTCCTCCAGGCTCAGCATCTGGCCGTCTTCGACGCGGCTGGGGTTGTAGCGCGTGATGAGCAGGTGCTCCTTGATGGGCTCGCCGCCTTCGATGGCACGTTTGGTCTTGCTGCCCAGCATGCCCAGGATGCGGTCGGAGTCGCGCACCGAAGACACCTCGGGGTTGGTCACCAGCAACGCCTCGTCGGCGAAGTGCATGGCCATCAGCGCGCCGCTTTCGATGCCGGCGGGCGAATCACAGATGATGTACTCGAAGCCCATGCCGGCCAGGTCGGTCAGGATTTTTTCGACGCCGTCCTGGGTCAGCGCATCCTTGTCGCGCGTCTGGCTGGCGGCCAGCACGAACAGGTTGTCGCACTGCTTGTCCTTGATGAGTGCCTGGTTCAGGTTGGCCTCGCCCTGGATCACGTTGATGAGGTCATACACCACGCGGCGCTCGCAGCCCATGATGAGGTCGAGGTTGCGCAGGCCGACATCAAAGTCGATCACGGCGGTCTTGTGGCCGCGCAGGGCGAGGCCGGAGGCAAAGCTGGCACTGGTGGTGGTCTTGCCCACGCCACCCTTGCCCGAGGTCACGACGACGATTTTGGCCATGTGTTGCTGATTCTCTGGGGGTTGATACGAATGAATATTCAGGCCAGCGGCTCGATGAGGAGCTTCTCGCCTTCGAGCCGCACCTGGGCTGGCTTGCCACGCACATCGGCGGGCAATTCGGTTTCGGTGGTGCGGTAGATGCCGGCGATGGAGACCAGTTGCGGCTCCAGGCAGGTAGAGAAGATGCGGGCTTCGGTATTGCCGCGCGCACCGGCAATGGCACGGCCGCGCAGCGGTGCATAGACGTGGATGTTGCCGTCGGCAATCACCTCGGCGCCAAAGCTCACCACGGCCATCACCACCAGGTCGGCGCCGCGCGCATAGACCTGCTGGCCCGAGCGCAGCGGCTTGTCGACCACCACCGTGTTGGGGCCGGCCATGGGCACTTCGCGCACCACTTCGACCTCATGCACCACCTCGCGGATGACCTCGCGCACTTCTGGCACGGGGGCTTCGGCACGGGCCGGTGGGGCATCGGGCGCCAGCGCCAAGCCTGCGGCACGCGCCGCTGCCATCTGGGTCGCACTGCCGCCGCGCACGGCCACCGGCAAGGTGCTGTGGCGGCGCAGCTGGGCCGTGATGGCAGCAAAGTCGATCGGCTCTGGCGCTTCGCGAAGGGGAGCCAGGTCAATCAGCACCGGATCGTTGTCAAAAAAGCCCGGGTCGTCGGCCACGCGCTCGGCCAGGTCGGCGGCAAACTGCGCGGCGTCGGTGGTCTTGAGCACCACCGCCACCACGGGCAGAGAAGCGCTTTTGAGGTCAAAGCTGGTGCGGACTTGTTCCGGCATGTATCGCCTGGTTGGATCGGAAAAAGGCGGACCGCTGCGGGCCGCCCGTGACAAAGGGCAAAGTGTAGCGTGCTGCTCCCGGCTTTCCGGGGGAATTCACGGATGCGGCGGCATGGGCGGCAGGGCCGCACCACAATGGTGGCAAAAGCGCGCCTCCGACAGATGGCCTTCGGTCAGGCACTCGGCACAACGCCGCGCGACGGCCCCCCCCTGGGCCAGGCGCTGCGAGGTGATCTCTGCCGTGACGATGCCCGTGGGCACCGCCAGGGTGCCCCAGCCCAGCAGCATCATCAGCGAGGTAATGATCCGCCCCAGCTCGGTTTTGGGCGTGATGTCACCGTAGCCGGTGGTGGTCATCGTGGTAGCCGCCCAATACACCGCGGTGACGATGGAGTCAAAGCCATTGGCGGGTCCTTCGACCACGTACATCAGCGTGCCCAGCACCAGCACCACCATGGCCACGGCGCTGACGAAGACCGTGACCTTGCGCCGGCTGGCGCGCAGCGCGCGACCCAGGCTCTGGTACTCCGTCATGTAGGCCGTGAGCTTGAAGATGCGAAAGATGCGCATCAGCCGCAACACCCGCACATCGATCAGCACGTGCAGCTCGGGGAAGAACAGCGCCAGGTAGGTAGGCAGCAGCGCCACCAGGTCCACGATGCCGAAAAAGCTCAGCGCATACCGCAGGGGTTGGCGCAAGCAGGCCAAGCGCGCCAGGTATTCAACGGTGAACAAGGCGGTGAACAGCCACTCCAGCGCGATGAACTCCCCATGCCAGCGCGCTTGCATGCGCGGCATGCTGTCGGCCACCACCACGACCACGCTGAGCAGGATCAGAACGATCAGGGCGATGTCAAAAGCACGCCCCGCGCGGGTGTCGTTCTCGAAAATGACGGCATACAGCCGCAAGCGCCAGCCCGTCAACGGCAGTTCGGCCTCAGTGCGCTCGGAAGGAACGGAAGTCATGGCAGCGCCAGAAAAAGAGTCTCGGTGCAGACACTGTAGCGTGCCGCAGTGGTGGACATCGTTCGGTTCAAGTGCCAGCCCGCAGCTTGGTGATGGGGTCGGAATAGGGATGACGAATGCAGCCGGTGCAACAGGTGCAGGCAGCTATGTGGAAAACAGCACCCACCAACACAAAGGGGCACGCCGCCCTGAACGCCCGTCCATGGCGCCGCCGCTGGCTCACAACTTGGGAATGCGAATCCGGCTGATCATCAGCGAGCCCGACAGCGCGAACAGCAGCACCAGCGGGTGCAGCGTGAAGCCACCGATCAGCAGCTTGCCGAACCACAGCTGCTCGCGCACCGCGCCCATGGAGCCGGCCAGCGCCAGCAACCCGACAAGCACGATGGAGGTGGGAATGGGCGTGCCTTCAAAGTATTTCACCTTGCCGTCGTCGCCCGAAAGCGTCTCGGCCGTGACGTTGTAACGCGCCAGGCGCGACACGCCACAGGCCACAAAGTAGACCAGCACGATGCGGTCATACAGCCCCTGCATGCCACAGCCATAGGCGATGATGGCGGGCGCCACACCGAACGAGATCACGTCGGCCAGCGAATCGAGCTCGCGCCCCATGGCCGAGCTTTTCTGACGCCAGCGCGCAATGCGGCCATCGAGCACATCAAAGATCAGCGCGGCCAGCACCAAGGCGCAGGCGAAGTGGATGTGCACCACATCGCTGGTCTCCAGGTACGACATCACCGAAAACAAGGCACCCACGCCGCAGACGGCGTTTCCTAGCGTGAACCAGTCCGCCAGGTGGAACTCGCGGATCATGGAAAAGCGCTTGGGCGCTGGGGGCGGTGTCGGCATGGGCAGGTCTCCGGGATGCGGCACATGGCGCAGGGGAAACCATTATGCGGCGCACCGGGTGCCGGCCTTGTTTTCGGCGCCGCAGCCCTCCATGCCCAGGCGGTGACCGCTTCGCGCCGGCGGCCCGCCGGGTCTTCTTGCACTTGCCCCATCCGCACGGCGGCGGCAAACGCCGGCAGCGTCCAGCCGGCGCCCAGCAGCAGCATGCGCACCGGCAGGGCCTCGCGCCGGGGCGCGGGCACATCACGGCCCAGGTACACCAGCCGCTTGCCGTGCAGATCCACATAGCCCCAGGCGTGGCGGCGGGTGAGGGAGCGCCACAGCGCATGCGCCCCGCTGGACTGGCGCGCGCCCGAAACCAGGCAGATCCCGGCGCCCAGATCCCAGCGCCCAGCCGTACACGGCGGTCGCCAGGCCGCGGCGCTGGTAGGCCCGGGCTTACTTGGAGTGCGGTGCCCGCACATGCGGGTCGGTGTGGCGGTCCACCTCAATCAGGCGGTTGAAGACGGTATAGCCCACCAGCCGGCGCT
>Ga0116174_10002989_pt1 | contig 14152 bp, 14 predicted proteins | sample AD_UKC087_MetaG_FD_89801 | JGI IMG/M metagenome (GOLD analysis project Ga0116174, IMG submission 89801) | Active sludge microbial communities of municipal wastewater-treating anaerobic digesters from USA - AD_UKC087_MetaG | ecosystem: Engineered > Bioreactor > Anaerobic > Digestate | place: USA...
CCCCTAATAGTTTATTTCAAGCCGGTGAGCATGAGGCAGATAAAAGACTCTCCGCCTTCACTGAATCAGCCATTACAGACTACTCCGAGATGCGCAATCGCATGGACCTGGAAGGCACGTCGCAACTTTCCCCGTATCTGCGCCTGGGCATGCTCTCAGCGCGCCAGGCGGTATGGGCTGCGCGGGAAGCTTCACAAGCAGCAAGCACCACAACGACACAGTCAGGTGCAGAAACCTGGCTCAATGAACTGATTTGGCGGGAGTTTTATGCCTCCATCCTCTATCATTTCCCTTATGTGCGTCAAACTGCATTTCGGGCTGAACTGCGCAATATCTCCTGGCGCAATGACCCGGCTGGCTTGGCTGCCTGGAAAGCCGGTCTCACAGGCTACCCGGTGGTGGATGCCGCCATGCGCCAGCTTAACGCCACCGGTTGGATGCATAACCGCGCCCGCATGATCGCCGCGTCGTTCCTGACCAAGGACTTGCTGATCAACTGGCAGGAAGGCGAACGCTATTTTATGCAGCAATTACTGGATGGCGATCCGGCTTCCAATAACGGCGGCTGGCAGTGGACCGCCGGCACGGGCACGGATGCCGCGCCATACTTCAGGGTTTTTAACCCCATCTTGCAGGGGCTCAAATTTGACCCCCAGGGCAATTACGTCCGCCGCTGGGTGCCAGAGCTGGCGCTTGTGCCCACCAAGTACATCCACACCCCCTGGGTAATGCCTGAGGAGATGCAAAGACAAACGCGATGCGTTATTGATAACGACTATCCGGGTCCGATTGTTGACCACAGCCTGGCACGCGAGCGAGTCTTGCTTGCCTACCGCAGTGGGTCCGGGCAAGGTGGTTGATCTTCCATCCATTATTTATCAAAGAAAACAACAGGTAATCACATGACTTTTCCGACAGTTAACGGTTCGAACTTACAAAGGGCGAAATTGACCCTGCCCCAGGATTTCGAGGGCAAATATAACCTGCTCTTCATCGCCTTCCAACAGTGGCAGCAGGACGAAGTGAACACCTGGATCCCGCTGGCGGAGTCCTGCGAAGCCCAATACCCGGGGTTGGTCTACTACGAATTGCCCACTATTCGCTCCTTGAACGCCTTGTCCAAGTTCTTCATCAATGAGGGCATGCGGGCAGGCATCCCAAACTCAAAATCCCGGAGCCGTACGATTACGCTTTACCTCGAAAAGGATGACTTTCGGACTGCTTTGGGCTTGGAGGATGAAGAGCACATTTTCGCCCTCCTGATCGACCACCAAGGCAATGAACTATGGCGTGCGCGCGGATTGTTGAGCCAGAGCAGTGAAGCAAGCCTTCTCGAAGCGCTCAGTCGACTATCTTTCTAAGTTAAGAAAAAGTTCCGAGAAATCCCAGCCAAAAATACTCGGCTGGGATTATGTCAGTTAATGGGCTGTTAATAATTGTCGAATATTGTCAATTATTTGGGTTTTTGTTTGCGCTGCCATATACTCAAATCATGGGAAAAGACTTTCTCCGAATTGATGATCGCCTGATCCATGGCCAGATAGTTATGGCCTGGTGCAAAACCCTGAACATCAAGGAAATTGTGGGCATCGACGATAAACTGGTAGCCAACAAGACCTTGCAATCCATCATGTTGATGGGAATCCCCGCAGTTTACAAAAAAGCGATCGTGTCCTCTGAAGACGCGCGCAAAATGCTTGCCGAAAAAACAGATCATAACCGGCTGTTTGTAACCCGCTGGCCACAAGACTTGCTGAACTTCTCAGAAGAGCTCCTCTCTCTCGACACGGTCTACGTCGGTAACGCCGCCAAAACCCCTACATCCAAGTTTAGTTTTTCACGCGAAGGCGGCAGTGTCTTTTTTGCCAGCGACGAAGATATCCAACTTTTCAATGATCTTTCCGCGCAGGGTGTGAAATTGATCGTCCAGACAGTGCCTAACGCCCCCGCGAAGACCTGGATTGAGGCCAAGAATACATTGAGACCCATTTAGCAGTACAAGAAGAAGTAATTTTGCTTCTTCTTTTTTTATCCAAATTCACATCATATTATAAGGAGGTATTCGTATGTCAGTTTTGCAAATGGTCCTGATTGCGCTTTTTATCTACCTTGGCGCAATTGGATCCATCGTGGGGAACACGATCGGTTGGTACTGTCTCGGTCGACCGCTCGTTGCGTCCTTCGTGGTGGGTCTTATTATGGGTGACGTGCAAACCGCGATGCTTGTTGGGGTCCCCCTTCAGATCGCGTATTTAGCCAATGTCACCCCCGGTGGCGCTGTAGCCTGGGATCTTTCCTACGCCACTTACATCGGCACGGCGACAGCCCTTGCACTTAAGGGCACAGTCACTTCGACCCCTGCCCTGATCGGTCTCGCTTTCACCGGCGCCGGTTTGGGTGGTGTCGTCGGCGGCACCATGTGGGGAATCCACTACTCTTTGGATGTCTTCCTCAACCGCTGGGCAGAACGCCTTGCTGAGCAGGGTGAGACCCGCAAGATGTGGATGCCGAACGTGTTGGGTGGGCAGGCTATTGGCTTCCTGGCTCGCTTCGTGCCGGCTCTCGCTATCCTTGCTGCAATCAACGCAGCAGGTTCGTCCAGTGGCTTGAACATTCCTGGCTGGTTCATCACCGGTATCTCAACCTTCGGCAGTATGATGGCTGCTCTTGGTATGGGTATCATCCTGAGCTTCCTGGTCAAGAAGAATATCCACTGGGCTATTTTCCTGGCTGGCTTTGTGCTGGTTACCTATTTTGGCCTGAATACTATGGCCGTTGCAGTCGTCGGTATCATCGTCGCGGTCATTGTCTACGCGGTTGGTAACCGACAGGAGGCGTTCTGACATGGCTAAGACAGTAAGCGTAAAAACTCTTCGCAATTCCTTTAATCAGTGGTTCTTCTGGAATGGTTGCTCCCAGCAGGCTGAAACCATGCTTGGTATGGCTTTCGGTCAATCCATGTCCCCAGTCATAGAAGAACTCTACGATTCAAAGGAAGACAGAGCTGCTGGTCTGAAACGACACATCACTCTGTTCAACACCGAATCCCAGGTTGGCTCCGTTTGTAATGGTATCGCCATTGGTATGGAAGAACAACTTGCCAATGGCGTTGGCACTCCTGAGTCCATCCAGGAAGCGAAAGTCGCCCTGATCGGCCCGACTTCCGCAATTGGTGATTCGCTGTGGGTTGCCACCATCATTCCCCTTCTGCTCACCATCTGTCTGACTCTTTCCCAATCTATGACAAGTGCTCCCTGGGTTGGACCCGTGCTCTACATGTTGGTTTACCCTATTGGCACCTATCTTCTGAGTTGGAAGATCTTCCGCACAGGTTACAAAGCTGGTTTGGAAGGCGTGCAGCAGTTCATGGCAACCGGTCAGCTTGACAAAATCATGGAAGCTGTCACCATCCTCGGTCTCATTGTCGTTGGTGGTCTGACTGCCACATTCGTGAACGCCAGCCTCAACCTCGATATCAAAACGACGACCCAGGTCTTTGACGCTGCGACCCAAACCTACACCGACGGCGTGATTTCGGTCTTCAACCTGGACAACCTGCTTAATAACGTCTTCCCAAAGATCGTTCCTCTTGCCCTGACCCTGTTGGTTTACTATCTCTATACCAAGAAAAACTGGAAGCCCATCGCTATCATGGGTCTGATCCTTGTTCTGGCAGTGATCGTAACCGCCATCGGTTTCATCCCAGGCATCGGAGCCTTCAGTTAATGTTTCAGGAGTAAACGCATATGATCGAATTAGAGTACATCAATAAACTCAAGCAGGTAATCGAGAAGATTTCTGTTGAGCAAACAGACAACATTCGTGCCGCCGCTGACATTTGCGCGGAAGTGATCAACTCCGGTAAACTCGTCCACCTGTTCGGTAGCGGGCATAGTGTCCTCCCGGTTCAGGATGTTTTCCCGCGGTATGGCGGTGTGGTCGGTTGGCATCCTGTTATGGATCCACGCCTGATGTGGAACAACGTAATTGGTCCAGGCGGCGCCCGTGAACTGCTCTGGATTGAACGGCAGGAAGGCTACATCAGGAACTTTTTGCAGAGCTATCACTTCCAGGAAGGCGAGGCGATGATCGTCTTCTCGCATGGAGGTTTGAACGCAGCTCCGATTGAGGCTGCGATGTATGCCAAGGCAAAAGGTTTGAAGATCATTACTGTCACCAGCGGCGAAAACTACAAGACTGCCAAAGCGAACCATTCCTCCGGCAATAAACTTGGCGACCTGGCGGATGTACTCATCGATAACTGCAGTCCGCTTGAAGATGCCCTGGTAGTCATTCCTGGCTATTACCAAAAGGTGGGTGCGTCTTCAACCATCTCAGCTATCTGTGTTGCCCAGGCAATTGCTTCCGAAACAGCGCTGCGTCTGCAGAAACTTGGGCACAAGATGAACATCTTTGTCTCCCCCAACGTTACCGAAGTTCCCAAAGAATACATGCACGAAGTGTACGCAGACTATACGGAAACGGTATTCCGCAACCATAACATGTAATCAGTTGTTCCGAAACGGGAGCCTGCTTTCGCAGGTTCCCGTTTTTTTACAATGGAAACCCTTCATGGACTCAACCTCTCTCCACGCTTTCTTCGAAACTTACAAACTCCCGATCATCAGCTTTGTCGTGATGGCGGTGGTCGCCTTTGCGTTAATCCGCCTGACTATCTCACTGCGTGCTTCCGCGGAGAAGGAGTTGGCGCAATTGCTGTACCCGAACCCAACTTTGTTCATCGAGCGGCTTCAAAACAACCGCAGACTCACCTGGGTATTTCGAAAAAATGAGCTCCTGCTGATGCAGCTCGATGGACAAATGCGCCTTGGGCAGGATGAGGAGATTCAAAGCTTGATCAACACCCTGGATGCTTTACGCCTGCAGCCTCGTGAAAAGGTGAATTACCTGCAAAAACGCATGTCCTTTTTCGCTTCAATTGATAATGCAGAAGAAGCCAAAGCCAGTTTTGAAAAGCTGAAGACTTTCCTGCATTCGGTCAAGGCAGATGAGGTGGAGAAGTATCGTGTGATGCTCGAAGAGGGCGAAGAGATAATCCAGGTATACCTGGACAAAAACCCGGACTATCGCGACACGCTCCAAGCCAAGATCGTCAACACCAATAATCCGGTTCAAAAAGGCATCCGACTTTACAGGCTTGCCAAACTCTCGTGGTTTGCCAATGATGAGATCCTCGCTCGCAGCTATCTTGCCCAGGCAAAACCACTCCTGTTGGGCAGCGATTATGCCCCGATCATCGAGCAAGCGGAGAAAGACCCTGGCATACTGGCAATAAAATAGCGCATAGGTTATGATTCGTACAGGTGTGCCTGATCCGATTGCATGCCGGGAGATTGAGGTTTCGCTATGAATTTGCTGACCAAGATGCGCGAGGTCAAAGACCTGACCCCCTCTGAAAGACACATCGTCGAATACATATTCGCGAATCTCAATGATATTGTCAACATCGGCATTGTTGAGCTGGCTGAATTGACCTGCACCTCCACGGCGACGGTCAAGCGGCTCTGCAAGAAGGTCGGCAAGGAGAGCTACATCGACTTCAGGCTGGAACTCTCCTATGAACTCATGCGCTACAACCAGAATTCCATCCTCAAAACTGCGCAGACCCCGGTTGACCGGTATGACTCTTTGGATGATATCGTGGCGAAAGTCGCCAATCAGAACGCCAAATCCATCCTCGACACCATCAGCACCAACACCACTGAAAACATCGCCGCAGTTGTCTCAGCCATGGCAAGGGCAAAACGGATCGACTTCTATGGTATGGGTCCCTCGCATGTCGTCGCGCTGGACGCACAAATCAAATGCATGAGGCTCGGTATCCCCAGCAGCGCATTCGGGGATCGCATCTCCATGATGCTGAACGCCAAAGCTTTCACTGAAGACACGCTGGCTTTCATTATCTCCTACACGGGGAAGACCACCGAGATGCTTGAGGTGGCGAGGGAATTGGTGAGAGTGGGCAGCAGTACTGTTTCCATCACCTCAATCAAGCCAAATGACCTGGTTGAGCTCTGCACCTGCAATCTTTTTGTCGATTCAACTGAATCCTGGAACCGCTTGGGGGGGATGTCCAGCCGGATCTCGACCCTCAACTTGATCGATGTCCTCTTCACAGCATTGATAAACTCAGATTACCAGAAGTATGCTCAGAACATGAGTAAGAACATGGTCAATAACGTCGCCAGGTCAAGTTAGTTGGTCTGTTCGGGTCTCCAACCGGAGTAGATGTTATTTCTTTTTCGTTTCTTTCAGCAATTGCTTATTGCGCCGATTCCATAAGGTGATAAAAACAGAGAATAACACCCCCGCAATAGCCAGGATGATATATACGATCCCGCCCCAGATGCTGCCCTGTTGAAACTGCTTCACCGCTTCGAGAATGGCAATAACCAGGATTGCTGCACTGGCGAGGTAGCACGAAAAAACCACCGTATCTGAAACGGTTTGAATGCGTAGAGGGTCTTTTTGATGTGTCTTCCCTGCTGAAAATTTCAATTTTGCCATCTTTCACCTCATGGGATAGAGATCATAGTGGGTATACCATGAAACAGAGGGATTGGGTAAAAATGGCTCTAATTCACGGTGACACTCACAGACCATGGAATGACTCAATCAATCTCCCGGTAATGGGCTATAATTAGAGAGCAATCTCAATCTTGAACGGAGGTACATCATGGCAAGTAAAGATAAAGCAGGCAAAGAAGAACGTAAGAAACCCAAATTGTCCATCAAAGAAAAGCGCAAAGTGAAAGAGGAGAAGAAGAAAACCACTTCTGTCACCAATACTGGCGCCTAAACCAATCCGACTTAGCCGAAAGCCAGCCATTCACGGGCTGGCTTTTTTGTTTCCTCTTTGTCAGTGAAAATGCTGATTGACGCCCTGAATTTTGCATGATATTATTGCTTCCTCGACGCCCCCATCGTCTAGTGGCCCAGGACGCGGCCCTCTCAAGGCCAAAACCAGGATTCGAATTCCTGTGGGGGCACTTCTTATTTAACCGGAGATTCCATGACTCAAAGCAAGCCCCAATATAGTATTGCATACCCGCGTTTACAGTTCCGTCGTGGATTCTTGCGCTTGCTTGCTCGCGGGCTGCTGCGGTTGTTGACCCACACCAATATCGAAGGGCTTGAGAACATCCCACAGGAGGGTCCAGTTATCCTGGCTGGGAATCACCTTGCGGTGCTTGAAGCAGTCTTGATGACGGTTGTACCAAAGCGCCTGGTGGAGCCGATCGGCGCGGGCGATATGCCTTTTGATGGTGTTTTTGACAAGATTGTGAAGTATTACGGCTATATTCCAATTAATCGCGGCAACCTGGACAGAAAAGGGATGAACCAGGCACTGGATGTATTGAAACAGGGCGGAATGGTTGGCATCTTCCCTGAAGGCGGCGTTTGGGCACCAGGAAAAATGCGTCCTCAGATTGGCGTGGCGCTACTTAGCCAGCGTACTGGGGCACCAGTAGTACCGATTGGCTTTAGCGGGATGATAGACTCCCTCGGGAACGCCCTGAAGTTGAAGCAGCCAAAAATGGTGATGAAAATCGGGGAGGTCATCCCAGCGATGGCGACTTCAGACGGAGGCGTTGACAAAAACCATTTGTTGGCATATTCCAGGCAGGTGCTTGACGCGATCTATGACTTGATTTTGCAAGATGAAAAGGATCTCATGCCTGTCGAGGAGCATTACCGGCTGGCGATCAAGATGGCAGATGAGGTCATTCCCGATCCTGCCTGGGGATCAGCATTCGCTCGCTTTTTACACTCACCAGTCCTGCTTGACAGCTTTACAATCAACCTCAAAATACCGATCCTGGCTTTGTATGCGCAGAATGAACCTATCGCAACAACTGAGATGCAGACTGCGTTATCCAAGCTGGCGGACTATCTTCAGATCAACCCGGCATTTTTTACCTATCGCTTTGGAATGGAAGAGGGGAACCGGGTGACACAGGGAATCCGGGAACTGCAATCTTTCCTGGAAAAAGCAGAGAATGCGGGTAAGACCGTCTGCATCACCACCAGGCAAGACACTGTCTACAAAAACAATCGGCTTGAAACGACCGAAAAACGTTTCGTAATTATGCCAGAAAACCTGCCAAGCTAATTGGCAGCAGGTTGGATGTCGCGCACATTCAGCTGCATCGTACTGCGCCCGTTGAATTCGTTGATCTCAAAGGTATAAGCAATATCTACGTAATCGGGCAGGGTTTCAAGTAAAGAGCCCTGGCGGAATGCTATGGCGTCCAATTGATTGCTGCCTGCGCCGAGAACCATTTTAAGGTGTTCACCTTTTCCGACCGTGTTCTTGCGCAGTACTTTACAATTGCGGCTGCAAAACAGCGCGCTTGGGTTGGAAGCACCGGTAGGTTCCAGCTTTTCCACTGCTTCGAGGATGCCCGGAAAATGTTCTGGCTGTAGTCTCTCCAGGGCAATTTCATAGTCGATATGAAGTATTGGGGTCAGATCGATACCCTTAAAACTCTCCCTGGCGATATCAATGATCCGTTCCTGGAATGCCTGGGCATTTTCAACCCGCACAGTGAGACCAGCAGCCATTGGATGACCTCCATGCCTTACCAACAGGTCAGTACACTGGTCCAGGGCGAGGTTGATGTCGAATTCGGGAATGGATCGGCAGGAAGCTTTTATCAGGTCGCCCTCGATTGAGCCGATGATGGCAGGTTTGTAGTAGGCTTCTGTCAGCCGTCCGGCAGCCAGACCAACCACACCCGCATTGTAATCAGGCGAGGCAGAGAACAAGACCGGAATGTCCGGGTCTTGTTCTGCGATGTGGAACATGGTTGATTCGATGATCTGGTTGGTTATCTCTTTACGGCTGGAGTTAAGCGAGTCGAGCTGCTGCGCCAGCCAGCCAGCCTCAAAGACATCCTGGCTGGTGAGCAAGCGGAAAGCATCCAGGGCGCTTTCAATCCGCCCGGCAGCGTTCAGCCGCGGACCGATAACAAACCCAAGATGCCCGGCATTGAATTTGGATGGATTGATGGAAGCTACCTGAGCCAGGGAGAACAGCCCCTGCCGCTTTGGCTGCCGCATCAGCGCAAGACCTTGTTTGACCAGGGAGCGGTTTTCGCCTGTCAGCGGTGCCACATCCACCACGGTACCGATGGCCACCAGGTCGAGCCACTGATTGGGGTCGATTGCAGGATCCGGGTGAACCTGGAGCCATGCTTGCGCAAGCTTAAATGCCAAACCAACACCTGCAAGCTCCTTGTAGGGGTAGGGGTCGGCTGTTTGGTGGGGATTGATGACCGCATCTGCCTGAGGGAGTTCATCGCCAGGTTGGTGGTGGTCCGTAATGATCACGCGCAGACCCAGTTCTTTGGCTCGCTGAACTTCGCGTGAAGAACGAATACCGCAATCGACAGTGATCAGCAACTGGGTGCCTTCCGCTGCCAGCAGTTCGACAGCCTCAAGGTTGAGCCCGTAGCCTTCATCAAAGCGGTTGGGAATATACACTCGGGGCTCGTGACCGAGTTGGCTAAAAAACTCGAACAAAAGCGAGGATGCTGTGACGCCATCGGTATCGTAGTCGCCGTATATGGTAATGTTTTCGCCTGCCTGCACCGCTTGGTCGATCACCGCGATCGCTTCGCGCATACCAAGCATCATAAAAGGATCAGTCGAGGTTGGAGACTCGGTTCCCAGGTAGGCTTGGGCAACCGCGGCAGTAGTTATGCCGCGGTTAAAGAGTAATTGCCGCAGGAAAGGCGGATAATCTCTGAGAGTATGCTTGACGTCGTTTGGGATAAGGGGCGCAATAATCCAGCGTTTTTTTAAGGCAGAGCATTTATTTTCGGTCATTTGCTAATTGTACCTTGTGTTCTGCCGACATTTCCGAAGAAAGAATGCCCTTTAGCATCATAAGAGCAGTAAAATGGCTGGCTGTCTTCTGCGTCCGGAAAGCCAATCGCGGAAGTTTCATTGGAATTATGGAAGCAATTCAGGGGGTAGTACCTGGACGTGATGTTGCTGTCAGTGAGGGGGTCGCGGTCGGCAGAGGCGTCCTGGTTGGCGTTGGGGTGGCGGACGGACTGGGTGTAAAGGTTGGTGTAAGGGAGGGCGTCGGCGTGATAGTGGGAGTACTGGTGGGGGGATTGCCCAAAACACGGAAATGACCGCTCGTGATCCAATTTTCCCCAATGAAGAATTGCAGCTGGTAACTCCCCGGCAACCACTCATCGGACGGGAGTTCAAGCAGAGCAGCTCCATAGCCACCGCTACCGCCCTGCCAAGTGCCGCTGCTGTAGTGCACGATCTCTCCATCCCGAACCCATATCTCAGTCCACTGCACGCCGGGATCCATCATGTTGTAACTGTATGTCCCATAGATCCTTTTTAGAGGGTTTTCGAATTCAATGGCAGGCTCAATCGCTTGCAGGTCATCATCGATTTCTGTTGAGAATTGGATCAGGCTGAAGGCAAAATCGGATTTTTGGGTGACAAACGACTCAAACGCGGTGGCAATCTGTTCAGGAACGAAGGGTGTGCTGGTTACAGACGGCGTGCTGGTAAGCGTGGGGGTGAGCGTGATGGTGGGAGTGAGCGTGATGGTGGGGGTAAGCGTGATGGTAGGAGTCAGTGAGGGGGTGAGCGTAGGCGGAAAGTAGCGGTAGGCGAAGCTTTCGCCCCAGCGTAAGTTGGCATAAGCGAAGGCGAGCAGCAACACCACAGTCAGCAGCAAGCGAGCGCCAAGCTCGTATTGCTGACGTTTCTTAAAAAAGAATGGCAACTTTTTGCCAACGCGGAAGGCGTTGCGCGCGCGGAAAGCCAGCCAGATGGCAGCAACGGCTGCCATGATGCTGATCACAAAAATCGTGGAACGAATGTCTACGTTCATTTTTTGGATTATAGCAGGGATTGATGGCTTGATAGGTTTTGACTGATCGCGTGTCAGTTCTGCGCTAATTATGGGGTAAGTAAGAAAGAAAGAATCTGGATATTCCTGAAGATTGTGTTTTTGCATAAAAAAGCGGAAAAGAAGTCTATATATTGGCAAGACACCCTTGGAAGTCCAGGATATCCTGAGACGTGTCAGACAGATGGTGCTGGAGGTCGATCCGGACCTGACGCAAACCCTCAGCTACCAAATGCCGACATTTAAGAAGCACGGTAAAACGATTATTCATTTTGCGGCTCAGAAGAACTACCTGGGGGGTTGCCACACTCCATCTGCCATTGAACGGGAGACCCGCAGGCTATAAAACCAGCAAAGACGCCTTTCAATACCCTGGTCCCGACCGCTGGACGAGGAACTCATTCAGGACCTCGTGCGTTTCAAACTAAACGAACCGGGAAAAGGTTGATCCTGTGGAAATAACAGGATTTAATCCTTGAAAATACAGGATTCTGGTTGACAGCCACTGGGATAAAAGCTAGTGGTACTAAGACTTACTGAATTCCCCTCGATACGGCTCAGCAAAAAGGGCGGGAGTGCCGCCGGTGTGCCATAACAGGACCTTTTCGTCTGGCTTGAAGAAATCCTTGCGAATGAGGTCAAGCAGCCCTGCAGCAGCACGGCCAGTGTAAACCGGGTCGAGCAGAATCGCTTCATACCGCGCAAATAGCAGGATGGCTTCTTTTTCAGCCGATGTCAACACGCCGTAACCTGCTGAACAGTAAGAATCATTCACAATGACCTCTTCAGGGTGGAAGCGGATATCAAGTTGAAGTAACTCCGCACCAGCGTTCGTGATTTTGGCGACTGTTTTGGCAAATTCCCGGGCGGGTTTATCCACGCTGATCCCCAAAATCTTTGCCCGGTTGCTTGTCTCCCGCGCGCCAAGCAGCATGCCAGCTTGCGTTCCACCGGAAGATGTGGCGAAAACGATCCAGTCCGGGTCGAGATCTTGCTCAAGCAATTCAAACATAGCCTGGCGATAGCCCATGGCACCGATGGCATTGGATCCACCGTAGGGAATGAGGTAAGGCTTGCGGTTTTCTGCTTCAGCCTGCCTTGTAAGCTCAGCCAACGCCTGGTCACGCTGATCCTTTGGCACGAAGATAACCTCTGATCCGCTAAGCAGATCCAGGAACAAATTGCCTTGCGGTTCGATAGGTTTTTCACCTGCCAATACCAAAACACAATCCAGACCGAGCCTGGCTGCCGCGGCTGCCACCTGACGGCAGTGGTTGGACTGTACAGCGCCAGTACTGATCAGTGTCCGGCAGCCTTTCGCGAGGGCGTCTGCCACCAGGTACTCGAGTTTGCGGGTTTTGTTTCCGCCAAAGCCAAGCCCAGTCAGGTCATCGCGTTTAATAAAGAGCCGCGGACCGTCCAACAGGCTTGAGAGGCGAGGCAACGCTTGAATCGGAGTAGGGAGCTGCGCGAGTTTAATACGGTTAGCCATTCACAACACTCCTTTTATTCGCTTCCAATCCGCGGTGTCGCAGCAGATTGAGGAGCCTGGGCAGAGTTTCGGTGTAGCGGCGGTATAACCAGGGTCGGGTGGTGTAGTCCCATGCGCCAAGGGTTCGCGTAACGGTCCCATTGAAACCTTCTTTGAAACGATAAACACCCCACATAGAGTCACTCTCATCAAAGACCTCAGGCGCCCCCCACATATCATATGTGCGGCAGCCGAGCTGCCTGGCGAGGCGCATCGCTTCCCACTGCAGGAGGTAATTGGGCATCAAATCGCGGGAGTTTTCGGTCGACATGCCAAACATGTAACGGGCGGTACCATTGAAGTGAAAGAGGATTAGTGCTGCGATCGGCTGACTATCCGCCTCCGCGACCAGAATCTTAGCCATATCTGCTTCGATAAATCCCCGCCAGGTCTTCAAATAGTAATCTGCGTGGCGGATCACAAAACCATCCCGAACAGCAGTTTGAGCATACATTTTGTAGAGCATGGGTAGTTCGGCTACCATCCCCTGCCTCACCCGCACGCCTTTACGGGCTGCCAGGCGGATGTTGTAGCGGGTTTTTTGCTTCATCGCAGCCAGGAGGTCTTCTTCACTTTTTGTCAAATCAAGCAAAACTGTGTTGCGAAACTGGATCTGATCTTGCGAATACTGCCAGCCGCGTTGCTTCAGCTCTGTTTGCAGTGCAAGACCCTGCGGGGCTGGAACTTCATTCTCTGTGCCAGGGATGCCTGTGCCCAGAAGAACATCCGGGTCAATCTTGATAAAAATGGCTTTCTCCTGGCGGCAGATGTCTTGCAGCGCATCAAGCATGCATGAAACCGCAGAAGGATCATTCCAGTCTAAAACCGGCCCTTTTGGCGTATAAAGCACGCAAAATTTTAACCCCGCAAAAGAAATCTGCCGGCGCAGGATCAACGAGAGACCTTCAGGAGCTTGCGGATCATTGCCATCCCAGAAGTACAAGGGGCTCCAGCCATTCTGTTTTTTAGCCTCCGCCCACTGCGATGTTTGAAGGATATGCGCGTCGGGAAACTGCAGCAGGAGTTGGTCCCACTGCGGAATTTGGTTTTCTTCCAGCCTGATCATGCTCAGTCTGCCATTCTCCCCGCCCGGATCTTCTGATAGAGGCGGTACAACAACGGTTTGTAGACACGGATAAATGCCGGCGCGGAGCGCACCACCTCGCCGCCAAAGCCACGTTTGAAGCGATAAACTCCCCAAAGCCCATCACTGCGCTGCATGAACTGCTCTTCGAGCTCATCCCCACGGGCATCCGGAATACCCCAAAGATCATAAATCGTCGCGCCGTGGGCTTTGGACCAACGCATAGCTTCCCATTGAAGCAGGTATGTAGGCATCAGGTTGCGGCTGTTATCATCGGATGCGCCGTAAAAATACCAGGAACGCTCGCCTGAAAGAAAGAGCATCAGATACGCCAGAGGTTTTTCCTCGCAAAATGCCCCAAGCAGGACGCATGCGCCGGAGGGTGAGAAGGTTTCGTAAACTTTTTTGTAATAAGATATGTCATGCACTGCAAAGCCGTCGCGCACGCCGGTGGTTTGCATAAGCTGATAAAAACCCCGGATGTCATTCGTTTCCCGAACCACCACGCCTTTTTTCTCAGCCAGGCGTATGTTGTAGCGCGTTTTTTGTTTCATGCGCGCTAACAGATCTTCTTCGCCTGGCTGTAGATCCACCAGGATTGTGGTACGGGGTTGGATTGTCTGGGGCTCCA
>Ga0116174_10002993_pt1 | contig 14138 bp, 25 predicted proteins | sample AD_UKC087_MetaG_FD_89801 | JGI IMG/M metagenome (GOLD analysis project Ga0116174, IMG submission 89801) | Active sludge microbial communities of municipal wastewater-treating anaerobic digesters from USA - AD_UKC087_MetaG | ecosystem: Engineered > Bioreactor > Anaerobic > Digestate | place: USA...
GCGAGGCACATTCCTTCTTTTAATACTGGCCCCGTATGGGGTTCGCCAATATTTGGAATATAGGGGTCTTCGTGCAGGGCTTGACCGATGCCGTGACCTGTATATTCCCGAGGGAGGGAATAACCGTTTTCCTCGTTGTGGGTTTGAATCGCGTGGGAGATGTCGCCTAAGTGGATGCCCGGTTTAATGAGGGCCACCGCCTTGAAGAAACTCTCTTCCGTGACGCGAAGCAAACGAGCCGCTTCCTTGCTGATCTTGCCGACCGGATACGTCCGGCAGGCATCACCGACATAACCTTTAAGGGTGGCGCCGACATCACAGGAGACGATATCGCCTTCTTTTAAAAAGTGATGTTTGTTCGGAATGCCATGGACGAGCGTGTCATTGACGCTGACGCAGATGGCGCCCTTAAAGCCGTTGTAGCCAAGGAAGGTGGGTGAGGCGTGATAGCTTCGAATAATCTTTTCGGCTTCATCGGCGATCGTTTGCGTGCTGATGCCGGGGCGGATGATGGTCGCTAGTTTTTCAAAGACTTTGGCGACGACTTGTCCGGCCTCGCGCATGAGGGCAATTTCTCGCGGCGATTTGACGATGATCATCTAGTCTTAGCCTCGATGAGCGAAGAGATTTCCTGAAGCAGGACGTTGAGGTCTTTTGTGCCGTCAAATGACGTCAGAAGGCCGCGTTTTGCATAGAAATCAAGCAATGGCTTAGTCTGTTCATAGTAGTGGCCGAGGCGCACTTTCAGCGCTTCCTCATTGTCGTCGGCTCTTTGGATTAAAGGACCGCCGCACACATCGCAGACACCATCGACTTTCGGCTTCATCGTATCGACGTGATAGGGCGTTCCGCACACTTTGCATACGCGTCTTCCGCATATGCGGCGGACGAGCTCTTTTTCGTCGGCGTCGATATTGATGACGAATTCTAGTTCGCGACCGATTTCTTTGGTTAGGATTTCCAAAGCTTCAGCTTGGGGAATCGTCCGCGGAAAACCGTCGAGAAGATAGCCTTTCTGACAATCTTGTTTCGCCAGTCGCTCACGGACGATACCAATTGTCACATCATCAGGAACAAGATGTCCCTGGTCTATATACCGCTTGGCGAGTAAGCCGAGCGCGGTGCCCTGCTTCATCGCCTCGCGAAACATATCTCCGGTGGAAATATGCGGTATATCGTATTTGGCAATCAAGCGTTTCGCTTGCGTGCCTTTGCCCGCGCCGGGCGGACCCATCAGGATAATATTCATCTGCGGCGCGCTCCTTGCGAGGCTTCCTCGAAGCTCTTGCCGGCTAATAAGCCGTCAATCTGGCTGTTAATTTCGATAGCCACACCGGCCACGATGATTAAGCCTGTGCCGCCGATGGCGAGACTTGAACTCTCACCAAAGATGCCGCTCAGCGTCAAGACGACGGGTAAGGCCGCGATGAAGGCCAGGGCGATCGCACCCATGACGGTGACGCGGTTGACGACTTTCTTGACATAGCGCTCAGTTTCGATTCCGGGGCGAATGCCGGGAATGTAACTGCCGTTTTTCCGAAAGTTATCAGCCAGGGTTTCCGGGGCGATTTGCATGTTGGCGTAAAAGAAGCAGAACACGACGATTAAGATTAAATATAAGAGCAGGCCCCAGGGCATGCCCCATGTCGTGTCGTTAATGCCCGGCATCTCGGTCATTTCGCTATAGGAGAAAATCTTGAGCCAGGCGGCGTTGGTATCCGTGCTCACGAAACTTGCGATGACGGATGGCGCCATTAAAATCGAGCTCGCGAAGATGACGGGGATAACACCTGAAGAGTTGAGTTTAATCGGTAGGAACGAGGCTTTCGACATCGATTGCCCCTGACCGCCGCTTTTGCCGGAGTGCTGGACGGGAATCTTGCGCTTGGACAGCTCGATGAAGACGACGAAGGCGATGATCAAGACGAATGCCAGGATGTAAATTCCGAATTGGAAAGAGCCTTTGACGAGTTCATTCGTGCCGTGTCCCATATTCTGTTCGACCCACTTGCGATAAGCGGTGGCGATCTGAATTGGGAGATTGCGGACGATACCGGCGAAGATGATGACGGAAATACCGTTTCCAAGGCCTTTGGAGGTGATTTGGTCACCGAGCCACATCGTCAGCATCGCTCCGGCGAGGATGATGGTGACAATATAGGCATAAGCCCAGAAATTGAGTTCCATGTTGATGGTGATATACTGGCTGTTCTCCATCGTTTTGATGATGCCATAGGCCTGAACAGCTCCTAATAAGAGAGTGAGATAACGGGTGGCCATCTCCGACTTTTTGCGGCCGTATTGACCTTGCTTGGTAAGTTCGGTCAGAGCCGGCAAAACGTCTTTGGACAAAAGCTGAATAATAATTCCGGCCGTAATGTAAGGACTGACGCCCAGAGCAAAGATTGAGAAATTGCTGAGAGCACCGCCGCCGAGCATATCCATCATCGAGATCATATTGGCGGTTTCAAGCGCCTTGGATAATTCCTCGCTGACGGTCACGCCGGGAACGGTGATGGCCGCTCCGATGCGAATCACGAACAAGATCATGATCGTGAAGAAAATGCGACTGACGATTTCCTTATTTTTGAAGACCGAGACCAGCTTCTTCATGTTAAATTACCTCGACGGTGCCACCGGCGCTTTCAATCGCCTCTTTTGCGGACTTCGAAAACTTGTGGGCTTGCACCGTCAGTTTTTTGGTCAACTTTCCGCCTCCGAGGATTTTTACTCCGTCATATTCCTTGCGGACGAGGCCTTTTTCGACGAGGAGAGCCGAGGTCACGACCGTGCCGTCTTCAAACGCGTTTAATCTCTCGATGTTAACGCTGGCGAATTCGACGCGGTTGACGTTCTGAAAACCGAATTTCGGCAAACGGCGATAAATCGGGTTCTGACCGCCTTCGAAACCGGGAGCTTTTTTGCCGCCGGTGCGGGCGCCTTGGCCTTTGTGACCTTTGCCGGATGTCTTGCCGTTTCCGGAACCGATGCCACGACCCTTGCGGTAATGAGCGGTTCGGGCGCCTTCGGCGTGTTCTAATTCATGTAGCTTCATGTTCATGCCTCCAGGTTATTTGCGCAATTCTTTGACCTTCGCATATGATTTAAGATTGCTTAAACCATGGTGCGTGGCGCGAATGATGTTGATGGGAGCGCGGCTGCCGTAAACTTTCGAGTAGACGTTGCGGATGCCGGCTAGTTCAAGGATAGCACGAACCGGGCCGCCGGCGATAATACCGGTACCTTCGGTCGCGGGCTTTAGAAAGACGCTGCAGGCGCCGAACTTACCGATGATTTCATGGGCGATGGTATCGCCTTTGGAAGTCTTAAAAGTAAAGGTGTTGCTGCGGGCTTTTTCAAGAGCCTTTTTAATGGCATCGGGGACTTCGGCGGCTTTGCCAATAGCAAAACCGTATTTGCCTTTGCCGTTACCGATGACGACGAGGACGGAGAAGCGCATTTTGCGTCCGCCTTTGACCGTCTTGCTGACGCGGTTGACGCTGACGACGCGCTCTTCATATTCTTTGGGCTCGTCTCGCATCGGACGGCGACCGGGACGGCGTTCGCCTTGGGGGCGGGGACCGCGAGGACCGCGAGGACCGCGGTTAAAAGCTGGCTTTTCAGGAGCGGCACCTGGAGCTTCGGGAGTTGCGGCGACTGTAGCGACGCCTTCAAGTTCTTTTTCTACCATGTTCTTTCTCCTTAAAATTGCAAGCCGGCTTTGCGGGCGGCTTCAGCCAGGGCCTTGACGCGGCCGTGATAGGCATAACCACCGCGATCAAAGACGATGGTTTTGATGTTCTTTTCTAATGCGACTTTGGCGATTGCTTCGCCGACTTTAGCCGCCGCTTCGACGTTGCCGCCGTTCGCGAGTTTTAAAGCCGAGGAAGAAGCGTGAGCTAAGGTAACTCCTTTGACATCATCGATGATTTGGGCTTCGATGTTGGCGTTGGAGCGATAGACGCAGAGGCGGGGCATTTCCGCGGTGCCGGAGATCTTCTCGCGAACACGGGCGTGCCGTCTTTGGCGGACGACGTTTTTAGATAATTTTTTAATCATACCTTACCTCCCACTATTTCTTAGCGCTGGCGCGCTTGCCTTCCTTGCGAATGATGTGTTCGCCGGCATATTTAATGCCTTTGCCGCCGTAAGGTTCGGGTTTGCGAACTTCGCGGATGCGGGCGGCGGTTTGGCCAACCGCCTGGCGGTCGATACCTTCAACGATGACGATGTTGGCCGTCTTGCAGGTGATTTTAACACCCGGTTCCGGAGTCACGATTATATCGTGGGCAAAGCCAATATTCAAGAGTAAATCATGACCTTTAAGCGCGGCCCGATAGCCGATGCCGACGATTTCAAGCGTCTTGCTGAAGCCTTCGGAAACGCCGACGATGGCGTTGTGAAGAAGAGCGCGGAAGGTGCCGTGATTTTCTTTGGTCTGGCGCTCTTCGTTTTCACGCGAAACGTGAATTAAAGCGCCTTCGATTTTTAAGTCGATAGAGGCGGGAACCTTGACTTCCAGAGTTCCTTTGGGACCTTTGACGAGAGCGACGCCGTCATTGACGGTGACGGTGACGGTGCTCGGGAGATCGATAACTTTATAGCCGATACGTGACATATCAATTACCACACATAAGCGACAACTTCGCCGCCGATCCCTAAGGTTCGGGCTTTTTTGTCACTCATGATTCCTTTGCTCGTCGAAATGATCGCCACGCCGAGTCCTCTTAAGACGCGGGGGAGATTTTCGCAGCCGACGGTGACGCGGAGACCGGGTTTGGAAATGCGTTTCAAACCGGAGATGACGCGCTCTTTGTTGGCGGCGTATTTGAGGGTTAAACTTAAATCTTTTTTCTTATCGCCGAGAACTTTGTAGTCGAGGATAAAACCTTCTTCGAGGAGAATCTTGGCGATTTCCACCTTCATCTTGCTCGAAGGAACAGTAACACTTTCATAGCGCAGCGCATTGGCATTACGAATGGTCGTAAGCATGGCGGCGATGGGATCTGTCATCATGTTTCTTTCCTCCTTTACCAGCTCGACTTCTTAAGACCTGGGATTTCGCCTTTGTAGGCTAATTCACGCAGGCAGATGCGGCATAAATGAAACTTTGAATAGACGGCGTGAGGACGACCACAGCGAACGCAGCGCGTGTATTCACGAACTTTGAATTTCTTCGGTCGGGCCCAGCGGACCTTTTGACTTGTTTTGGCCATGTTCTCTCCTCCTATTTGCGGAACGGCATTCCGAGTTCACTTAATAAAGTGAACGCCTGATCATCGTTTCGCGCCGTCGTGACGATAACGATATCCATCCCTCTGATTTTGTTGACCTTGTCATAATCGATTTCGGGAAAGATCAACTGCTCTTTGACGCCGAGGGTGTAGTTGCCGTGGCCATCGAAGGCATTGCGGCTCACACCGCGGAAGTCGCGGACGCGAGGTAGGGCGATGGAGACGAGCTTATCGAGGAAATCATACATTCTCATACCGCGCAAGGTCACTTTGCAACCGATGGCCTGGCCTTCTCTTAATTTGAAGTTGGCGATTGATTTCTTGGCCTTGGTGATGACGGGTTGCTGACCGGCGATTTCGCGCAGTTCGCGGACTGAATCATCGAGCACTTTGGCGTTGACGATGGCGTCTCCGACACCGACATTGATAACGATTTTCTCAAGTCTGGGGCTCTCCATGACGGATTTGAAGTTGTACTTGGCCATCAATTTGGGGAGAACGACTTGCTCGTATTTTACTTTTAGACGATTGGTAACCTTAACTTTTGGTTCGGCTTTAGGAGCCTCTTTTTTCACTTCGGCCTTGGGGGCTTTGGGGGCTTCAACCTTAGGAGCTTCGGCTTTTGCTTCTGCTTTTGGGGCAGCGGCTTTTGGAGCTTCTTTGACAACCTTGGTTTCTTTTACTTCGTCTTTTTTAACTTTCGCCTTGGGGGCGGCAGTTTTTTTGGCGGCTGCTTCTTTTGGAGCGGCGGCTTTTTTTGTCGCGGTAGCTTTTGGGGCTACGGTTTTCTTTTCTTCTTCCATAACTTAGCTACCTCCTTAATCTAATTTAGATCCGCTGGCTTTAGCGATGCGGATCTTTTGATCTTTTTCCACTTTATAAGTCACGCGCGTGGCTTTTTTGGTTTTGGGATCGATGAGGGCGACGTTGCTGACATCGATGGGGACATAGATCTCAACGATGGAACCCTCCGGTGTCTTCTGGGTCGGCTTGCGGTGTTTTTTGTGAACGTTGACGCCTTCGACGACCACCTTGTGCGTTTTAGGGAAGACGGCTTGAACGATGCCTTCTTTGCCTTTGTCGCCGCCGGTGATGACGATGACTTTGTCACCTTTTTTAATTCTCATGGGTTCACTCCTTATAATACTTCGGTCGCCAAGGAGACGATCTTCATGAATCCTTCGCCTTTATCGCGTAATTCGCGGGCGACAGGACCAAAGACGCGCGTGCCGAGGGGGGCGCCGTCTTCATTGATGAGAACGATCGCGTTGTCATCAAAGTTGATGGTTGAACCGTCGGGGCGGTTGATGGGATATTTCGTGCGGACGATGACGCCGCGGACGATTTCGCCTTTTTTGACTTTGCCGTTAGGCGTGGCGGTTTTGACCGCGCACATGACGATGTCGCCGATGGACGAAGATTTGCGGTTACCACCGCCAAAAAGGCGGAAGATGCGCACGCTTTTCGCGCCAGAATTGTCAGCGACGACTAGATTTGTTTCATTTTGAACCATAGTCTGCTCCTATTCTGCTTTCTTCTCTTCGACAACTTCAGCTTTGACTTCCGCTTCGGGTTCGACGGCGTTGACGCCCTCTTTTTCCTCGAGGAGAAGTTCGGCTTCAGCGGCCTTGATCGATTCGACGGCTCTGAGGTCGATACTCACTAAGCGATAACGCTTGGTCGCGCTTAAGCGCCGGCAGCCCATAATCGTGACGGTGTCGCCGACTTTGGCTTCGTTATTCTCATCGTGGGCATAGTACTTTTTGCCGTATTTGACGCGCTTGATGTATTTGGCGTGTTTTTTGTGGGTCTGAACCAAAACGACGATTGTTTTGTCCATTTTGTCACTGACGACGACGCCGGTGAAGGTCGGACGTGCGACTCTGTTTTCCATGTTTCGGTTCCTCCTTATTTAATGCCTAATTCGCGCTCGCGCTGAATGGTGTAGGCTTTGGCAATGTCCTTGCGGACTCTGCGGATTTCTTCGCCGTGCTCTAATTGGCCGACGGCTTTTTTGCGGCGAAGATTGAATAGTTGTTCTTTGAGCAAGTAAACTTTTTCGTTAAGTTCTTCGTTACTCATTTCGCGCAGTTCGCTAATTTTCATAATTACTCACCCTTCGCTTCCTTCGCGACGACCTTGCACTTGATCGGCAGTTTGTAGGCGGCGAGGCGGAGCGCTTCGCGCGCATCCTTTTCGTCGACGCCGCCGATCTCAAACATAATGCGGTTCGTTCTTACGACGGCAACCCAGCTTTCGGGATTGCCTTTGCCGGAACCCATGCGGACTTCGGCTGGTTTTTTAGTTTTAGCCAGATGCGGGAAGATGCGAATCCACACTTTCCCGGCTCTCTGCGTATAACGGCTCAGCACGATACGAGCGGCTTCGATCTGTCTATCGTTAATCCACCCGCCGGTCACGGCTTGGAGACCGTACTCACCAAAGGCGATTTCGTTGCCGGCCTTTGATTTTCCTTCGTAGCTAATTCCGTGCGGACGCCGATATTTGACTCTTTTCGGTTGTAGCATCGATGTTATTCTCCTTCCGTTTTCGTTTTCTTCTCTTCGGGAAGAATTTCACCGCGGCAAATCCAGACTTTAACGCCAAGACGGCCGTATGTGGTGTGCGCTTCCGTGTGCGCATAATCAATATCACTGCGCAAGGTATGAAGAGGAATAATGCCTTCTTTATAACCTTCGCTCCTGGCGATATCGTTTCCGCCTAAGCGGCCCGAGACTTCGGTTTTGATACCTTTGCCGCCGGCCTTGCGGACTCTTTGAATGGCTTTTTTCTGCGCCGTTCTAAACGAGGCGCGGTTTTCTAACTCCGAGGCGATCCATTGAGCGACGAGATGAGCGTCGAGGTCGGGATTTTTGACTTCCACGATGTCGATGCGCACATTAGCGGTCGCTATTTTCTTGCCGAGTTCTTTTTTGATGCGGTTGATATTAGCTCCGTCTTGTCCGATGACGACGCCCGGACGGGCGACGAAACAGAAGATGTTGACGGTGTGGCCTTTATCGGTTTTAGCTCTTTCGATCTCGATGTGCGAGAGGAGAGCGGCTTTGAGGTTCTTTTCAAGATACTGACGGATGACCATGTCTTCTTGTAAGAAGGCGGGGTATTCCTTGCGATCGGCAAACCAACGAGAATTCCAATCCTTGTTGATGCCGACGCGTAGTCCGACTGGATTAACTTTTTGTCCCATGTGCTGCTCCTATCTGCTCTTGATCGTCACATAAATGTGACATGTCCGTTTGATGATGCCTGACGATGAACCTTTAGCGCGCGGCATGAATCTTTTCATTTTCAAGCCATCGTTAGCGTAGATGGTGTGAATGTAAAGTTTGCTTTCTTCCATAGCGAAGTTGTTGATGGCGTTGGCCGCGGCACTTTTGATGACTTTGCTGACGGCGGGCGAAGCGGAACGGTTGACGTTGGCGAGGATGCCAAGGGCGACGTTCAGATCTTTGCCACGGACTAAGTCGATGACCATGCGGGCTTTGCGCGGGGTGAGGCGGACATCATAGGCAACGGCGCGGGCTTCGGTAACTTTGGGTTTGGCCGGAGCGGCGGGTTTTTCCTCGACTTTGGCCGGTTTGACGGCTTTTTTGCGAGTTACTGGTTTCTTTTCTGCCATAGGTCCTCCTTATTTGGCAGCCGTGGCTGCTTTGTCTTCGGCGGTGTGACCGGTGTGACCGCGGTAGGTTCTGGTCGGGGCGAATTCGCCCAATTTGTGACCGACCATATCTTCGGTGACATATACGGTGATGTGTTCACGGCCGTTATAGACGGCGAAAGTGTGTTCAATGAATTCGGGGAAGATGGTACTGCGACGTGACCACGTCTTAATAATCTCTTTGCGGTTGGCGGCGTTCAGCTTGCGCACCTTATTCATTAAGTGAGCGTCGCAGAACGGTCCTTTTTTCAAACTACGTGCCATAATTGATTACTCCTTTCGCTTCTATTTAGCATTGCGACGTCTGACGATGAGCCGCGTCGATGCTTTCTTGGTTTTTCTCGTTTTGACGCCGAGGGCGCGTTTACCCCAAGGGGTACGGGGCGCATCGCGTCCAACCGGTGATTTACCTTCACCACCGCCGTGGGGGTGGTCAACCGGGTTCATGACGGAACCGCGGACGGTCGGGCGAGTGCCTTGCCAGCGCGTTTTGCCGGCTTTGCCTTTGTTGATGAGGCTGTAGTCTTCATTTCCGACGCTGCCGATGGTGGCGCGGCAAGTTTGCAGAATCTTGCGCATTTCACCGCTGGCGAGGCGGACGATGACATATTTGTCTTCTTTACCTAATACTTGAGCGCTTGTGCCCGCGGCGCGACAGAGCTGACCGCCCTTGCCGGGACTTAACTCAACGTTATGGACGACTGTTCCTTCAGGAATGTTGCCGAGTTCCATGGCGTTGCCGATTTGAATATCGGCCACTTTGCTCGAGATGATGCGATCCCCGACTTTTAAGTCTTTGGGCGCCAGGATGTATCTTTTCTCGCCGTCGAGATAACTGACGAGGCAGATGTTGGCATTGCGATTGGGGTCATATTCGACGGCCTTGACGATGGCGACGAGATCATCTTTGTTTCTCTTGAAATCGATTTGGCGGTACTTGCGTTTGTGGCCGCCACCAATGTGGCGCGTGGTAATAACACCTTGGTTATTCCGGCCGCCGGTCTTTGTCAGCTTGCTGAGAAGACTTTTTTCAGGAGTGCTTTTAGTGATTTCTTCAAACGTCGAGTTCGTCATGTTGCGACGGCTTGGCGTCGTCGGTTTATAACTTCTGATTGACATTTAATTTCTCCTATAATGAGCCATGGAGGCTATTCCTTGAAGAGATCGAGGGCTTCGCCGGTGGCGACGGTCACGATCGCTTTCTTGTACCCGGAGATCTTGCCTTCATAGCGGCCGCCCCGGCGGGTACTCTTGGGAAGGACGTTTAGAATGCGAACTTCCGTAGCTTTGACTCCGAACACGCGTTCGAAGGCTAACTTAACTTGTGTGCGGTTAGCATTGGGGGCAACTCTGAAAGTCGCCTGGTTTTTCTCTTGCATGAGGGCCATCGTTTTTTCGGTGATGACCGGGCGAAGAATCGTATCAAAGTCTTGAAGGGTTGCCTTTGCAAACCGTTTTTCGACTTTCTTCGCTTCGACTTTTTTCTTTGCAGCCATTAGATGAGCACCTCCTCGAGAGCTTTGACCGCTGCCTTGCTCATGATCACCGATTGATTGTTGAGCAAGTCATAGACGGACACATTGGTGGGGACTGTAATCGTCACATTGGTCAAATTGTGGGCGCTGAGGGCGAGGTTTTCTTCGACATCGGTGAGGACGACGAGGATGCGGCCTTCGGCTTTGAGAGCTTTGACGATTTCGACAAACGATTTAGTCTTAATCTCTTTTAACTCGAGGTTATCGACGACTTTAAGGCCGTCTTTAACTTTGAGCGTCAGCGCTGACTTGAGGGCGAGACGATGTTCTTTTTTGTTTTGCTGTAACGTGTAGTTTTGATCGCCGGTCGGACCGAAGACGATGCCGCCTCCAACCCAGATGGGCGAGCGCGAACTGCCGGCGCGGGCACGACCTGTGCCTTTTTGACGCCAGGGTTTTTTGCCTCCGCCTGATACTTCATCGCGTTTTTTAGTTTTAGAAGTCGCCTGGCGCATGTTGGAGCGATAGACGTTGACGGCATCGAACATCGCGCTGTTGTTGACTTCGACATTGAAGACTTCGCCTTTGAGGGAAACGGTGGAGACTTTTTCACCTAGTTGGTTGTAAACCGGGACACTGACTTTTTTATTTTCAGCCATGGTTATTCTCCTTTCGCTTCGCTGACCGCGGGCGCTTCCTTAACTTCAGGAGCGGCCGGAGCGACTTCTTCTTTAACGGCATTCACCGCAGGGGTGCGGTTTATTAAATCTTTGACAATCTGCTTTTCGCCAAGTTGTTCCTTGACGGCGCTGCGAATCGTGACGAGCGACTTTTTCGCGCCGGGTACCGATCCTTTGACTAAGATGTAGTTTTTCTCGGCGTCGACTTTGATGACGAGGAGATTGAGGATGGTGGCGCTTTGATTGCCGTGGTGACCAGCCATCTTCTTGCCCGGGAGCACGCGGTTGTTGGGACGGCCGTTAAGAGCCATGGAACCAACGCCTCTGTGATATCCGGAACCGTGACCTTTCGGTCCGATTTTATGTCCGTAGCGCTGAATGGAACCGAGGAAGCCTCTGCCCTTCGACACGCCGATGACATCGACAATTTCGCCCGCATGGAATAAATCCGCGGTAATTGCGTCTCCGACTTTGTAACCTGCCAGTTCGTCGCCGTGAAGTTCGGCCAAATGCTTCTTGGGGGTGACATTCGCTTTGGCAAAGTGTCCCTTTTCGCATTTGTTGGCCCGTGATTCACGCTCATCTTCATAACCGACTTGGACGGCGGTATAGCCTTCTTTGTCGGCGGTTTTTAGCTGAGTGACGACATTTGGTAAGACTTCAATGACGGTGACGGGGTACATGGTGCCATCTTCAGCGAAGACTTGAGTCATGCCCATTTTACGTCCAATGATTGATTTCATCAGTCTTACCTCCTTTATAATTTGATGTCGATATCTACACCGCTTGGCAAGTCGAGCCGACGCAGGGTGTCAACTGTTTCCTTGGTTGGGTTGGTAATATCGATGAGTCGTTTGTGAGTCCTGATTTCGAATTGTTCGCGGGCGTCCTTGTACTTGTGGACGGCGCGAAGGATCGTGAAGACTTGTTTTTCCGTAGGGAGCGGAATGGGGCCGACGACACCGGCACCCGTCTTATTCGCCGCTTCAAGAATTTTCTCGACGCTCAGATCTAGTATCTTGTGATCGTAAGCTTTGAGGCGAACCCTAATTACTTTGGTTTTAGCCATGAACTTTCCTCCTTGTGTTTCCAGGCTGTGGAATCTTGCTCTGTGCGAATTACCCGATACCCATTCATGACAACGCCTGTGGGTGTATCGGCAACCTCGCATGTCAACGCAGACGCCAACGTTTTATATACTACCCCTGTGTGTGTATTTGAGTCAAGCATAAATATTATTTATACTCTAAAAAGCGAATTGGAAATGACTTGAACGATTGCTGATTGCAGCTCAAAAAAAAGCGAATACCGCAATTCCCGAAAACATAGAAAGAGGTAAAAAACGATTAATTTTTCTTTAAAAATGTATATTTGCAGCCGCAGTAAGTCTGCTGATAAAGGCCGTATTCATCGCGCATGGCTTTGGCGATGTCGATACCTTTATTCTTCTTGAAATCGCTGTGGAAGTATTTGGTCTTTGGATATCGTGTGGAGAGTTTCTCGCCGATCGCATTCAGTATCTGCGAATTTTTCTGGCGGGAAATCGTCATCGCGGTCGCAAAATAGGCGAAGCCGTTTTGTTCGGCGTAAGCATAAGCTTCATCCATTCTTTTTTCGTAGCAGATGAAACAGCGTCTTGAACCTTCGGGGAGATCGGCATATGGTTCCAATTCAATATTATATTGATCATTGTTATATTCGGGTATGATCAACGCGACTTTATGCCCTTCCTTTTTCTTAAAATCCTTCAAGAAATTTTTCAGTTCGTCCCTCCGCTTTTCAAACTCGCTAAGCGGATAAATATTTGAGTTGTTATAAAAGATAGTTACATCAAAATGCGGGCACAAGAAAAGAAGTGTAAAAGTCGAGCATGGCGCGCAGCAGGCGTGCAGTAAAAGAGTGGGTTTTGGCCCGCTTTTATCGAGTTTCTCAATTTCCTTCAGTGACTCAAGATAATAATTTTTTTTGTTTTCCATAGATGAACATGGCGTCGCCAAAACTAAAGAAGCGATATCTTTCTTTTATCGCATGAGCATAAATTTGCATAGTAAATTCGCGTCCGATAAAGGCGGAGACGAGCATGATTAAAGTTGATTTGGGGAGATGAAAATTAGTGATCAAAGCATCGATGGCGACAAATTTGTAGCCGGGGCTGATAAAGATGTCGGTCGCCTCCTGGCACGCGACAAAGCGGCCGTACTTTTGCCAGACGGCTTCTAATGTCCGCGTCGATGTCGTGCCGACGGCGATGATTCTACGTCCTTCGCTCTTGGCCTTGTTAAGAGCCCTGCTGGCTTCTTCACTAACTTCGAAATACTCACTGTGCATGATATGGTCTTTAGTATCCTGAACCTTTACCGGACGGAAAGTTCCAAGGCCAATATGCAAGGTAATATCAACGATTTCAACGCCGATTTGCTGAATTTTTGCCAGCAAATCGGGTGTGAAATGAAATCCGGCCGTCGGTGCCGCGCTACTTCCGAGGCGCTCGGCATAGACGGTTTGATAGCGGCTATTATCTTCACATTGTTTCTTGATATAAGGTGGTAAGGGCATGAGTCCGACTTCATCAAGCGCCTCAAGAAATACGCTTGGATAGTCAAACTTCATATGCCGAATGCCTTCATCTTTGACTTCGCTGCAAATGGCGCGCAAAACGCCTTCTTTGAAAACGACGACGGTGCCTTTCTTGATTGCTTTGGCATTCCGGTCAAGCACTCCCACGTATCTTTTTCGATTTCGCGGAGGAGTAAAACCTCGACATGGGCGCCGGTTCCTTCTTTAGTTCCAAACAGGCGCGCTGGTAAAACTTTCGTGTTGTTGCGGACCAAGACATCGCCGGGTTTTAAATATTTGATGATATCGAAAAAATGTTCATCCTGATATGTTTGATTGGAGCGATCGACGCTGATCATTCGTGATTTATCACGCACAAGGGAGGGAGATTGGGCGATCAGCTCTTCGGGCAGGTCGAAATCGAACAGTTTGATATCCATCAGAAACCTTTGCTGCCTCCAAAGGAGCGGTATACTTCGGCTTTAAAATCGCCAAACCGGTCTTCTTTAATCGC
>Ga0116174_10002995_pt1 | contig 14134 bp, 9 predicted proteins | sample AD_UKC087_MetaG_FD_89801 | JGI IMG/M metagenome (GOLD analysis project Ga0116174, IMG submission 89801) | Active sludge microbial communities of municipal wastewater-treating anaerobic digesters from USA - AD_UKC087_MetaG | ecosystem: Engineered > Bioreactor > Anaerobic > Digestate | place: USA...
AGCTGAAGGAAGCGCTGGTATGAGGAATTTATTGGGTGGTAAAGGCGCCAATTTGGCCGAAATGAATTTGCTGGGCATTCCCGTACCACCGGGTTTTACCATTACTACCGAAGTTTGTACGGAATATTACACTTTAGGAAAGGATAAAGTTGTGGAACTGCTTAAACCCGAAGTAGAAAAAGCTATGGAAGGCGTTGAAAAATTAATGCGTTCCAAATTTGGAGACAAAAAAAATCCTTTACTGGTTTCGGTTCGTTCTGGAGCCAGGGCTTCCATGCCTGGAATGATGGATACTATTTTGAATCTCGGTTTAAATGATGAAATTGTGGAAGGCTTGGCTGAAAAGACTGGCAATCCGCGTTTTGCCTGGGATTCCTATCGTCGTTTTATTCAAATGTACGGCGATGTTGTGCTGGGTTTAAAACCGGCCAATAAAAATGATGTTGATCCTTTCGAAGCAGTTATCGAACAACTGAAAGAAGAACGAGGCGTAAAACTAGACACCGAGCTCACCGTTGATGACTTGAAAGAATTGGTAAAGAGGTTTAAGGCTTTGGTTGCCGAACGAACAGGAAAAGAATTTCCTCTGTCAGTTTACGAACAGCTTTGGGGTGCTATTTGTGCCGTTTTCGATTCATGGATGAACGAACGCGCCATATTTTACCGAAAAATGGAAGGAATACCTGCTGAATGGGGAACTGCCGTTACTGTTCAGGCAATGGTATTTGGAAATATGGGAAACACATCTGCCACAGGCGTTTGCTTCACTCGTGATGCTGCTACCGGAGAGGATGTTTTCAACGGTGAATATTTAATCAATGCTCAGGGAGAAGATGTGGTGGCCGGTATCCGCACTCCGCTGCAAATTACCAAGCAAGGTTCTCAACAATGGGCAAAACTTGCAGGCATTTCAGAAGAAGAACGAAAAGAAAAATATCCTTCGATGGAAGAATCGTTGCCTCAAATTTATAAAGAACTGAATGAAGTGCAGGAAAAACTCGAAAAACATTACAAAGATATGCAGGACATGGAATTCACCGTTCAGGAAGGAAAACTCTGGTTACTGCAAACCCGTAATGCGAAGCGTACCGGAACAGCAATGGTGAAAACCGCTATCGATATGCTTCATCAAGGAATTATTGATGAACAAACCGCTTTATTAAGAGTCGATCCTTTGCGTTTGGACGAATTGCTACACCCCATTTTTGACAAAAATGCCATAAAAAAAGCAAAAGTCATTGCAAAAGGATTGGCTGCTTCGCCTGGAGCCGCCAGCGGAAAAATAGTTTTCAATGCTGATGATGCTGCTGAATGGGCTGCACACGGAGAAAAAGTTATTATGGTTCGTATAGAAACTTCTCCCGAAGATTTGGCCGGAATGGCTGCAGCTCAGGGGATTCTCACTGCTCGTGGCGGAATGACTTCACATGCTGCTGTTGTTGCTCGCGGAATGGGCAAATGTTGTGTTTCGGGCGCCGGGTCGCTGAAAATTGACTACACACAAAAAACCATGGAAGCTGATGGCATTGTACTCAGAGAAGGAGATTACATTTCCTTAAATGGTTCGACAGGTGATGTTTATCTTGGTCAAATTCCTACGCAGGAAGCCGAATTGGATGCCGATTTTGCTGAACTGATGACGCTTGCCGACAAATATTCCAGCATGAAAGTTCGCACCAATGCCGATACGCCACACGATGCAGCCGTAGCTCGAAAATTTGGTGCAGTTGGCATAGGTTTGTGCCGTACGGAGCACATGTTTTTTGAAGGAATGAAAATCAAGGCCATGCGTGAAATGATTTTGGCCGAAAATGAAGCAGGACGCCGGAAAGCACTGGAAAAAATTTTACCATATCAGCAAGCCGACTTTGAAGGAATATTTGAAGTAATGGACGGTTTCCCCGTTACCGTACGTCTCCTCGATCCACCCTTGCACGAATTTGTTCCTCATGATGAAAAAGGACAGAAAGAAATGGCTGAAGCCATGGGACTTCCATTGCAGAAAATACAACAACGTGTAGAAGAACTCCACGAGCAAAATCCAATGTTGGGGCATCGCGGCTGCCGTTTGGGAAACACTTATCCCGAAATTACCGAAATGCAAACCCGGGCTATTTTAGGCGCTGCATTGAAACTCAAATCTAAAGGAATTAAAATTATTCCTGAAATTATGGTGCCTCTAGTTGGAATCAAGAAAGAATTTCTGGAACAGGAACGCATCATCCGCGATACTGCCGAAAAACTTTTTGCAGAAAAAGGAGATCGTATCGACTACAAAGTGGGTACCATGATTGAAGTACCACGTGCAACACTTATTGCCGATCAGATTGCTGAAAACGCAGAATTTTTCTCGTTTGGTACCAATGACCTCACTCAGATGACTTTCGGTTTTTCACGGGACGATATTGCTTCTTTTGTTCCTGAATATATCGAGAAAAAAATTATCGAAAAAGATCCGTTCCAGGTACTCGATCAGGAAGGCGTCGGACAGCTTATCAAGTTGGGAGTTGAAAAAGGTCGTTCTACCCGCAGCGATTTGAAGGTTGGAATTTGTGGCGAACATGGTGGTGAACCATCCTCCATTGAATTCTGCTATCGCGTAGGGATGAATTATGTAAGTTGTTCTCCTTTCCGTGTGCCAATTGCTCGTTTGGCTGCAGCACAGGCTGCGTTGAAAAGTTGAAATTAGTTATCCAATTTTCTTTTTACAAAAAAAGAGCGTCTGAAATAGGCGCTCTTTTTTGTATATATAATCATAAACCTTATAAAAAACCTTTTTGTAAGTTGAAAAACAAGTCTAAAAAGAAAAATTAATACTGTTCGTGCAACGGCGTTTCAACAAAACAAATTCTATCGGTCATTTCTCAACAAGGCATCAAATTGAAGATGAGAAAAATACATTATCCATAAAACGATAAAACATTCAATTATTTTTTTTCGTATTGAACTAAGATTGCATAAAATTGTTGAATCTAAGAACATAAAAACATTATAATATGGCAACACACACTATAAAAACTATTTGGAGAAAAGACAATATTTTTGATACGGATGTTGATGGACACACCATAACTATTGATTTAGGCAAAGAGGACGGAGGAGAAGATGCAGGACCACGACCAAAAAAACTACTATTGGTTGCAGCGGCAGGTTGTAGCGGACTGGATGTAGTTCCACTTTTGAAAAAAATGCGCGTTGAGCTCAAAGGTTTTGATATTCAGATAGAAGCGCAAATGAGTGAGGAGCATCCCAAACAATATACTTCAATGAAAGTAATTTACGAATTTGAAGGAGACAATTTGCCAATGGAAAAGCTGGAAAAGGCTGTTACACTTTCCTACGAAAAATATTGTGGCGTAATGGCCATGTACAAAAAGGCCATTCCTATTTCTTGGGAAATAAGAATTAAATCCTGAGTAAGCTTAAAACTTTTCTTTTTCCATGTGTTAAATAAACCGCAAAATTTTGCTAAATTTGCAACGGTTTACTTGTCCATTTATTCATAAAATAATCACCACTTTAAATATTTGAAGACTATGCAAACAATGGATTCTTTCAATTTTGCCGGCAAAAAGGCATTTGTTCGTGTGGATTTTAACGTGCCACTGGATGAAAATTTCAATATTACTGACGATACGCGTATTCGCGCAGCCATTCCAACATTAAAAAAAATTCTGAATGATGGCGGTAGCGTGATCATTGCTTCACACATGGGAAGGCCCAAAAAAAATCCGGATCCCAAATATTCTCTTAAATACATTCTCCCACGCGTTTCGGAGCTTTTGGGCAAAGAAGTGAAATTTGCTCCCGATTGTATGGGACAGGAAACTGCTGCTATGGTTTCTGCACTGAAACCAGGAGAAGCGCTAATGCTCGAAAACTTGCGCTTTTATGAGGAAGAAGAAGGAAAACCGCGTCTGCCCGAAACGGCAACCGAAGAAGAAAAAGCTGCTGCAAAAAAAGAATTGAAGGAACGCCAGAAAAAATTTACAGCTACGTTGGCTTCTTATGCCGATTGCTATGTAAATGATGCTTTTGGAACTGCACACCGTGCCCATGCTTCTACTGCTCTGATTGCCGATTATTTTGATGCCGATCATAAAATGTTTGGATATTTGATGGAAAAAGAAGTGGCAGCCATCGAAAAAATCATGAACAACACCGAACATCCTTTTACTGCCATCATGGGAGGCTCAAAAGTTTCTTCCAAAATTGATATTATAGAAAACCTGCTTAATAAAGTGGATAATCTGATTATTGGCGGTGGCATGACTTACACTTTTGTGAAAGCTTTGGGCGGAAAGATCGGAAGTTCAATTTGCGAAGAAGACAAATTGGATTTGGCACTTTCATTACTCGAAAAAGCAAAAAGTAAAGGTGTAAATATGGTGTTGGCCGTTGATGCAAAAATTGCAGACGCATTCAGCAATGATGCAAACACCAAATTTGTTCCTGTCAACGAAATCCCCGACAATTGGGAAGGTTTGGATATTGGGCCCGAAACAGAAAAACTCTTTGCTGATGTTATAAAATCCTCAAAAACCATTTTATGGAATGGCCCTGTTGGCGTGTTTGAATTCGATAATTTCACACACGGTTCTTTGGCTGTGGCTCAAGCTATTGTTGAAGCCACAAAAAATGGTGCATTTTCACTGATTGGCGGAGGTGATTCTGTTGCCTGCATCAACAAATTCGGTTTGGCTGATGGCGTTTCGTATGTTTCTACGGGCGGAGGAGCTTTACTGGAGGCCATTGAAGGAAAAGTTCTTCCTGGTATCAAAGCTATTAGAGGCTATTAATCCTCAACTTTGAATTTAGTATTTTGAATTTTTAACGCCGGTTTATTTAAAAGCCGGCGTTTTTGCTGAAAAATACATTACCTTCCCGATTGTTGAATAAATCGAAGCAAATATTGATTAAAGTCATCTTCCTTGAGTAATTTTTCTAACGTGAGATGCATTCGGTAACACCAAAAATTTCTTGGATTGCTGGGTACATTGATGCGTTCAGCAAAAGGATGTTCATATCGTAATTTCTCGTCCAATGCCATCCAATCTTGCCAAGGCAAAATTACCCACATAGCTTTCGATTGAAGATGTTGTTCAATGATTCGTTCGACAATCCATGTTTCACAAGTTTTTGGAGCAGCTCCCTGCAAACCGAGCACGTGATTGTAAAAACGTTGCGTTACAGCAGGGTCTTCTTCCCACCATGCCCTGAGCGGATTCATGTCGTGGGTGGAAGTGGTACACACCGATAAATAAGGAGCTTCTGAGGGCATACCAAATTCCAAATTAGGCTTTTTAGGCATACGCTGAACTTCCAGACTTAAAATCTCGAGCATCTGCATCACTTCCGGCACAGAATCAGGCACCATGCCCAAATCTTCCCCACATGGTAACATATTGGTGGCCGTAATAAGTGCAGGTAATTTCTTCATTGCCTGTTGTTTCCAAAATTCGTTATGACGATGATAGAAAAAGTCAACATAAATTCGATCCAACGTTCTACGCGTTTCATCCGGCAAATCGCGAAATGAAGCGGTACTGTGCATGGCAATACGTGGATGAAATTTCTCCGGTTGACGCAAATCACGCACAAAAAGCACTTCACAATGTAAAGCATAGAGTCCATCGCGAATAACTACATCCTTATTACTGAAATTATATCCCAAAGAATTGAAATAAGCTTCAACTTTTTTCTGTGTATCATACTCCGGTTTGAATTTGAAACTTTTCCAACCATTGGGAACAAAAAATTCACGAATGACATCGTCGGTATATTTTCCAAAAGTAGCGTACAACACATGTTCTTTTAAATATGGTTCTAAATAGCGGTTTTCGTCCCACCAAAGTCCTCTGGCTTCGAGTTCCTGACGTGTGAATGGCAAAGCCGGATGAAAACTGCCGGTGAGACCCCAAACAGCATTGTCCGGAATTTCCCATATTCGAAAAAAACCAAGAATATGATCGATGCGATAAGCATCAAAATACTCCGAAAGTTTCTGAAAACGCTTTTTCCACCATAGGAAATCATCTTTCTCCATTTCTTCCCAATTGTAAGTCGGGAAACCCCAATTTTGTCCGGTAAGAGAAAAATCGTCAGGCGGAGCACCGGCCTGCACCTGTGTATTGAACAATTCCGGATTAATCCAAACATCCACGCTAAAAGGACTCACACCGATGGGAATGTCCCCTTTAATAACAACACCATTTTCATGAGCCCATCCTCGTACTTCCGACAACTGACAGTGCAAATGATATTGCAAATAATAATACAAGGCAAGTTGATCATAATGAGGCTGCTCTGGACTCGAAAAATCCAAAATTTCATTTTCATTATAGCAACTGAATTTTTCCCATTGTTTGAAATCGGGTGTCCCATAAAAATCACGTAAAAAAGAAAAAGCTGCATAGGGAATCAACCAAGATTTATTGGAAGCAAAAAATTCCTGATATTTTTCGGAAGCAAAAACTGTCGTCTTTTCCTGTCTGTAAATAGCCTCAAAATACTCCCATTTCAGATTCATCACATTTTGATAATCGGAGAAAGTTTTAGCATTGAATTCTTTTTTCTTGTCTTCAAAATATTTTCTCTGCCGTTCATCATTTAACGTTCCCATGCTCTCCAGATGAAGATATATGGGGTGGAGCGCATAAACCGAAACGGCATTATAAGGATACGAATCGTAATTGGTGTGATAAAGAATGGTATCGTTAATGGGCAAAGTTTGTATGATACGCTGACCGGTTTTTTTTACCCAATCGACCATTTTTTTTAAATCGTTAAATTCACCCACCCCACAACTTTCTTCGCTACGCAAGGAAAATACTGGAATGGCCACGCCAGTACCTTTCCATGAAGGTACAGTTCGAATAAAATGTTCATCATTAAAAATATTCAGCGATTTCTTCATCACCGATTCCACTACCCTGTTTGGTCCGCCACCCCATGCCACTACTTCATCCGTTGCCGTGTCAACTATTAAATATTTGTATTCGAGCGGAAATTTGAATTTTGTGGCATTCAATGCAATACTCCATACCGGAAAATCGGACTCATCCAAACGAATTTTCTTGCTTACATCCCAATTCCCCAGCGCTTCCTGATTGCCAATAACGGCAAAATGTCGATTCGGCTCAAGTTGAGCACATCGAAGCCGAAGAACAAGATTTGCATCTTTTACCCGTGGGGCTTTATACAAAATTTTTCTTTTGAAAAGGCAATCAGTAAAAGCCGAAGATTCAAACGGACTATCGCCATAACGTGCCCGCCAATTATCGCTGATAAAAATTTCGGGGAATTCCCCATCAAACTTCAACTGTCGATAACCGCCATATTCAAATTCCACAGCCGATGAATTGTTTTCCAAACCATATTTGTAAAATAGATTTTTTTTGGAGGATTGAATATCGATACTGGTAGTCCATTCAAAATTTCTACCGCAACTCATTTCAATTTTTTTCGGTACGTCTATCTTTCCATCCGAAACAAAAAGTGCAATCGATTGCCCCCATTGAGTAATGAAATGTATTTTAAAATGAATTTTCATGTGCTTTATTTCAATTTTTTAGATAAATCTTTCCCAGTTAAAACAAATCAAATTTTTCCAACTAAAAATGATGGCCTGAAACGTTTCAGAACATAATAAGGTTTGTATTCCGAGCCAAAACCCTTATAAAATCTTGCAATCCCTTCTATTCGTGAACCCTCAAAATCGAGAATAGCTTCGCTTTCAGCATTTTGTCGAATAATTTCATCAACCAGCAAAAACATGGCAGAAGTTTTTTTCCCAACTGCATTTGAGACCGGAATCCAATAGGTAAATCTTTTTTTGGAATGAATCATGCAAAGGGTGGCTATCAATTCGTTGTGCGGGGAAAAAATGCCAAAAATATCTACAGCGTTTCTCTCTTTCCCTTTCCCGATTAGCATCTCGAGTAAAGAACGTTCGGGAAAAATGAATTTTTTCTCCAGAGAATAATAAAAATTTAAAAAATCATTTACAGAAAGAAAATCTCTCACCTGTAAGCCGGCTTGTTGTGCTTTTTCAATATTTCTTCTGGTATTTTTTGAGAATTTTGCTCTAAGTTGCTCATACGAAGGTCGAAGCGACAAAATGTAGTTTGGAAAAGCTTCAGCTTCGGGAATAAAATTTTCTTCGTTAAAATTTAACTCATAACTGGGATAGGGAATTTTTTTTAGAAACTCTTTTATTATTATTTCACTGATTTCGGAAGCAGAAAAAATGCCCAATTGTTGTGTCAAAATCGGTTGAACAAGATAAGGAATAGCATATTTGGTTTTTACCGGCAAAGGCATCACATACTCATAGTCATCTGCAACAAGAGCTTCCCAATCCGGAGAAACTATATCCAAATACCATGTTTCGGCATAAACCAACTGATTTTTAGCTTGCAAAATAGATTTATTCCACTTTTCGTAATCAATTTCGCTATGTTCGAGATGCTTTATCGGCATAAAAATTTTGTTTAACAAAAGTAAAAACAAATATAACAGATTTCTATCATTTAACTCAAAAAAGATGGTAAAATTGTTGAATTTATTCTATAAATAATCTTTTTGAAGTTTATGTAAATAGAATGTAATTTGATTTCTGAAAAAAAACACGTATTTTTGAGCGGACATAAAATCAATTAAAAATTTATTTCGAATTATGGCAAAAGAAGTTGTTCAAAATTCCGGCATTATTTATAATTCTTTGACTCACGGGAGCAAGATTGTCGGCACCATCACAGCCGAAAATGATTTTAGAATAGACGGAGAAGTTGAAGGAGAAATTTTTTGTAATGGAAAAGTAGTTATCGGGCAAAAGGGTTACCTGAAAGGCTCTATTTCGTGCAACAATGCTGAAATTATTGGAACTGTGGAAGGTGAAATATCAGTACAGGACACCTTGTCTCTTCGTCAAAGCGCAAAAGTCAAAGGAAATGTTAAAATTAAAGTCCTGATCATTGAACCCGGCGCTATTTTCAATGGACAATGTTGCATGAATGAGACTGGCCCAATTCAGGAAAACGAATAAGTAATTTTTTATTTTTAAGTTTTCATAAACACAGTTTACATCCAACGATTTATTTTTATCCTCAAACAAAATTTGTGAATGGAAAACATCACCTACAAAGCATTAGTTGTTGAAGAAGAAGGGAGTCGATACTCAAGAAAAATTAAAGAACTAACTACTGAAAATCTGCTTTCTTATGGTGAAGTTCTCATTCGTGTTCATTATTCTTCACTCAATTACAAGGATGCACTTTCAGCCATCGGCAACAAAGGTGTGACAAAGAACTATCCGCACACACCGGGAATCGATGCGGCAGGTGTTGTTACAATATCGAACGATGAAAATTTTCGACCGGGAGATAAGGTGATTGTAACCGGTTATGACTTGGGCATGAATACCCCTGGAGGTTTTGGTGAATATATTTGCGTCCCGTCCGATTGGATTGTTAAACTTCCCGAAGGATTGACACTAAAAGAATCAATGATCATTGGAACAGCCGGATTTACAGCGGGAATTTCAATTTCCCGGCTCAGCGAACTTGTGCCTCCCGACATGGGTGAGATTATTGTATCGGGCGGAACAGGTGGCGTAGGTTCCATGTCGCTTTCCATGCTTGCCAAACTCGGCTACCAAACCGTTGCCATTACAGGTAAAACAACCGAAAAAAGTTTTTTTGAAACCATTGGTTGTCATAAAATTATTGCACGGAACGAATTTGAATCTCTTCCACAGAAAGCTATTCTTTCAGCAAAATATGCAGGCGGCATCGATACTGTAGGTGGTGGAATTTTGGAAAACATCATTAAACAAATTCAACCTCTGGGCGCTGTTACGACTTGTGGCAGTATACATTCCACCCAATTGAATATTTCCGTTTTTCCCTTTATTTTACGTGGTATTTCGCTCATAGGCGTTTCGGCGCAGAATTACCCAATGAACTTACGGGAAAAATTATGGAAAAAACTGGCTACCGACTGGAAACCCGAACAACTGTTAAGTCTTTACACCGAAATTTCCCTTTCCCAACTTTCAGAAGCCATCGAAACCATGTTGCAGGGGAAACTAAAAGGAAGAATTCTTGTCAACCTGACTGTTTGAGAAAATTTCCATAAAAAAAGTCGTCTAAAGTCAGAAACAATAGACGACCGTTTAACATTACTAAATCAGTGAGGAGAATTACTTCTTTTTACGTTGATAAACCGAAAACGTGTAAGGATACGGATTCTTATCATCGGCTGGATGATCTTCTCTACTGATTTCTTCCCAATCATCAAAATTAATTTTCGGAAAAAAAGCGTCCGCAGGAAAATTTGCATGTATCCACGTAATGTACATTTTATCGGCCAAGTCGATAGTTTGTTTAAAAATGGATACTCCGCCAATAATAAACACTTCTTCTTCTTTCTCACACAATTCGAGCGCTTCTTCAATGGAATTGGCTTCGAAATATCCTTCACAAATGCCATCGGACAGTACTGAAGTCAACACAATATTTTTCCGATTTGGCAATGGACCATTGGGCAAATTTTCAAAGGTATGTTTTCCCATGATAACTGCATGACCGGTAGTAAGTTTTTTGAAATACTTCAAATCAGCCGGCAAATGCCACGGTAGTTTATTTAAATTACCAATAGCATAATTATCAGCAACAGCAGCAATAATTGAAATTTTAGGCATGATAGTAATTTTTAATCCATGAAAATTTTCTTAAAAAACACGCAAACTTACAAAGTTATAAAACTTATTTTAAAAACCTATACTATCTTCAGAAAAAAAATTCAAACAGCCACTTCTCCTTTAATGTGAGGATATGGGTCATAATTAATCAACTGAAAATCGGAATACTGAAAAGAAAAAATGTCTTTCACCTCTGGATTAATCAGCATAGTTGGCAAAGGTCTGGGAGTTCGCGAGAGCTGTAATTTCACCTGTTCCAAATGATTGGTGTAAATATGTGCATCTCCAAGCGTATGCACAAAATCTCCAGCTTTCAGACCGGTGACTTGGGACATCATCATTAGAAGCAGAGCATAGCTGGCAATATTAAAGGGAACACCCAAAAAAATATCGGCACTTCGCTGATAAAGTTGAAGGCTTAATTTTCCATCGGCCACATAAAACTGAAAAAAAGCATGACAAGGAGGCAGCTTCATTTTAGGCAAATCGGCAACGTTCCAAGCACTGACAATGATTCGCCGAGAATTGGGATTGTTTTTGATGGTTTCTACCGCTTGAGCAATCTGATCAATATAACCTCCTTCATAATCGGGCCAAGAACGCCACTGATAACCATAAATCGGCCCCAAATTGCCATTTTCGTCTGCCCACTCATTCCAAATGCTAACGCCGTTATCCAGCAAAAACTTTATATTGGTATCCCCACTGAGAAACCAGAGCAACTCATAAATAATTGATTTTAAATGCAATTTTTTGGTAGTTAAACAAGGAAAACCATCATCCAGCGAAAAACGCATTTGATGTCCGAAAACGCTTAAAGTTCCAATTCCTGTGCGGTCTTCCTTATAAACTCCTTCTGTAAGTACTCGGTTCAACAAATCCAAATATTGTTTCATCACAAAAAAATTTATTAAACTACAAATTCAAGTTAATAATTCAACTTTTTAAGATTAATAAAAAATTCTTACTTGCCATCAATACAAATTATACGTTGTCTTTAAAACACGGAATTCGGTGCGACGATTGATTTGATTGGCAATTTCCTGTTGTTCGGGAGTGAGCGTTAAAATATAACTTTCGGATAAAGGTTCTCCAACTTTCAGAAATGGATATTTTTGAGCCAGCGCCTCGTCAACCACTATCGGTTTTTCTTCTCCATACCCTACTGCCGTCAGTCTTTCTTTATCGATTCCGGCTTTTATCAAATAATTAACTACCGACTGCGCACGCTTTTCAGAAAGATTTTTATTGAAAGCATTGTCGCCAATGTAGTCGGTATGCGAACTCAATTCAATCGTTATATTTGGATTGTCTTTCAACAATTTAACCAATTCCTGCAAAGATTTTTCCGAAGCAGGAGTCAAATCCCATTTTCCAAATTCATAAAAAATATTTTCAATTTTCACCGGTTTGCTGATGGAAGAAAGTCGGAAATTTACGCTGTAGGTTTTACTCTCGGTAATTCCTTGTGTGGACAGCTCGTTTTTTTGATTCAGAAATCCACGAGCTGTTGCCAGCATTACGTAATCTACATCTTTTTCGAGCTTCATGCGAAAAGTTCCATCCTTTTTTGTCTGAATACGCGCATTCGTGCCATTGCTGCCAACAATACGAATGGTTGCATCAGAAATAATTTGTCCTTGATCATCAACCACTTTTCCTTCAACTAAAAAAACCTGTTCGGGTAATTGAAAACTCCACAAGGCATCGTAACCTCTTATTTCGTTACGGTTTGAAGAAAAATAACCTGTTTCGGTATCACCGGCAAACGTCATCCCAAAATCATCGGCTTTGGAATTGACAGGCGTTCCCATGTTTTGAATTAGCCATCCGCCATTTTTTTGTGGAACAGCCTTAAAAATATCCAATCCGCCAAATCCCGGATGCCCATTTGATGAAAAATATAATGTACCATCGTTTCGCACAACCGGAAACATTTCATCGCCGGGAGTATTGATTTCCGAGCCTAAATTTTCGATGTATTTACATTCCGTTCCATCCAATGTTGCCTTGTAAATATCTTTTCCTCCCAATCCATCTTTTTTGTCGGAAACAAAATATATTGTTTGCCCATCGGGTGCAATGGCAGGATGAGCAACGGAAATTGTACTATCGACAAATATTTTCAACATTTGAGGCGGATTCCACGCAGCTCCCGTACGGGAAGAAACGTAAATTTTTGTTCCCATATCGGCCAAATCGGATTGTTGAGCGCGGGTGAAATAAATGGTTTTGCCATTGGAAGCAAAAGAACAAACGCCATCGTCGGTTTCAGGTGTGTTAATTTCTCCTTCGAGTATTTCAGGTTTTCCCCATTTGCCCGCCGCATTTTTTCGAACCATAAAAAGATTGTTTTTTGGCAAACCGGTGATGGGATCGGCTTTAACAGAAGCTTTTTTATCGGTGGAACGAGTGGAAGTAAAAACCAGTTCATCAGCAGCAGCATTTACAAACACAGGACTGAAAGTGGAAGCTCTTCGTACATTAAACTGATTTTCATATTTGACTTCATAACGAGTAGCATTTTTTTGCCATTCTTCGAGCATTTGAATAGCACGTATTCCGTTTTTTGCAATAATATTGGAAGAATCTTTTTGCAAATACAACTGATAATTATGCAAGGCTTCTCCGTATTTTCCATTTCGATGCAACACCTGCGCATAACGGAGAAAAACGGTACTGTCGCTATAATTGTTTCGAATGGCATTCAAATAAGCCTGCTCAGCCCGCTGATTATTGATAAGACGATAGCACTCTCCCTGACGAAAAGCAACATATCCACGCAAAGATTTATTCTTATAGAGAATCCGGCCATACGAACTTTTATATAAATCTCCCGCCGCATAATATTCTCCCAATTCAAATCTCGTATCGGCTTTTTTTATACGTGAACTTACGCCACAACTTTGCAATAGCAAAAGAAGCAAACCAAGCGAAATAATTCGATGAAAAATTATAGACGGTTTTTTTATAAAAAATTGCATAGGTACTTATTAATCAGCAATTTGAAGAAATTGTATGCCCATAAAGAATTAAAAGTTATATTACCGGTATCTTTAAAAAAATCAACTCAACTCATGGATTACCAGTCCTGAACGCAATTTTGGTTCAAACCAGGTAGTTTTAGGCGGCATAATGTTTCCGGTGTCCGCAATGGCAATAAGCTGTTGCATCGATACTGGATAAAGCGCCAAAGCAACCCGCATTTTGCCACTGTCAACCAGTTTTTTGAGTTCACCCAGTCCGCGAATTCCCCCTACAAAATCTATCCGCTTATCGGTTCTCAAATCTTTTATGTCGAGAATTTCATCCAAAATAAATTTTGATGAAATGGTAACATCGAGTCCTTCAATCGGATCATTGTCGTCGTATGTCCCTTCTCGAGCTGTAAGTGAATACCAATTTCCAGATAAATATAACGAAAAATTATGC
>Ga0116174_10003007_pt1 | contig 14086 bp, 13 predicted proteins | sample AD_UKC087_MetaG_FD_89801 | JGI IMG/M metagenome (GOLD analysis project Ga0116174, IMG submission 89801) | Active sludge microbial communities of municipal wastewater-treating anaerobic digesters from USA - AD_UKC087_MetaG | ecosystem: Engineered > Bioreactor > Anaerobic > Digestate | place: USA...
ATCCTGTCCCTGTTGCATAATGTCCAAATCGAAATCGGGATTTATTTGAAATAAATTCATTACCTGATCCAGCATGTCTCTATGTTGTCCGGTTACACATACCAATGATTCAAATTCATTCCGATGCTGTTTCAAACATTTTATCAAGGGAAACATTTTAATGGCCTCCGGTCGAGTGCCAAAAACTAAGAGAATTTTTTTCTTTTCTTTCACTGAACTATTCATTTATTCCATCCAATTCGTACAAAATATCTCATTCGTATTTCTCCATCTTGTCTTCGATTGTTACGTCGCTGTCTTTGCTGCTTTGAATTTTGATATAAGTCATCAGGCTGTCGGCACCTGCATCGTAGCAGGCTTGCTGTGCTTGTTTGACAATTTCCATTATCTTGTCGTACTCACCTTCCATCACCGTTTCAAAAGGAGTTACCCTGTATTTCAGTCCAGAAGCAGCAATCACTTCTATTGCCTTATCTACCAAGTTGTAAGGGTGTACTTTGGGCGATGTGGGCAAAATCTGTAGTGCTATATTGACAATTTTATCCATTTTTGAGGTAGATTAAATGTTTGAAAAAGCTTATACATTGAAACGTATAAACAGTTTAAAAATTGTAGTTTTTCCACAACAAAATTCGAGCTTAGAAGAATTTTTAGGGAAGCAAAGTTCGCAATAAAAATTCAATTCAGGAGGGTTCTTTTTTCTTTTAATGCCTCATTATTCAGAAGATTTTGTAAATCAAATAGTTTGAATAAAAATATTTTTCGATATTTTTTCAGAAATCATGAGAAAGGTATTGAAAAGTTTAGGATATAGAAAATTCGATGGTAATCTGAAACAGGTGGCCAAAAACCACTTCGCAGAGTTGAACAGATGAAAGTTTATCATTGAAAATCAAAGCAGAAATATAACAGATAAAACAAGAAATTTTGGCTTTTTTATCGACTGTTGAAATCCAACAATACTTTTTCGGGGAATACTTTCAGAGTAACTGTTTCTCCCAGTAAGAGAGGTAAATTGTGATCCACATGTCCGGCAGGAAAATTAAAACAAACCGGATAAGAATAGTTTTTTACCGCTTCAGCAAACATTTCTTCGATGGTTTGCATCATCAACGGATCGGCTTCGTAATCGGTAAATTGACCAACAATCAACCCGGAAATTTTCTCAAAAACTCCACCCAGACGCAAGTTTTGAATCATTCGGTCAACCTGATAAGGTTTTTCGCCAATATCTTCAACAAACAGTATGGCATCCTGAAAAGGCAAATCGAAAGAAGTTCCGCGTAATCCCATCAACACAGACAAATTTCCACCTATTAACTTGGCGTTAATTGTTCCATGACGATTAAAAGGGTGAGAAGAAACATGATAGACTGGCAACTGACCAAACAAAATATTTTTCAATTGAGAAACGGCTTCAGAACTCGGTGGTAATTCGGCAAGATGTTTAGCCATTATACCATGAATGGAAGGAATATCCAATCTGTTTACTGCTGCATGTAAAATGGAAACATCGCTGAAGCCAATCAGCCATTTTGGATAAATTCTAAATTTTTCAAAATTGATTTTGTCGATAATTTGCGCCAAGCCATAACCACCACGGCTAATCAGAATGGCCTTTGCCTCTGAATCATCGAGCGCCTGTTGCAAATCGGAAATCCTTTCTTCTTTCCTTCCGGCAAAACGACCATAAACAGCACGCGCATGTTTGCCTTCCTGAACATTCAAATTCCATTCGCTCAAAGTCTTACCTGCTCCATCAAGATAGGAAGGATTTATGGCGCTTGCAGGAGAAACGATTTGAACCAGATCTCCCGGTTTCAGAAAAGGAGGCATCATAAGCTAAACGGTAAAAGTAGTATCAACAACTTGTTAATCAATGTTTTTTGATTTGATCAATAAAAAAACTGTAAATGAAAAAATCAGTATTTTAACCATTTCCATAATTCTTTCCATGAGGGTTTTTTACCATACATTAAAATCCCTGTTCTGTAGATTTTCCCTGCCACCCAAGTTGTAGCGATAAAGGAAAGAATCAGAATGAACAACGAAAGAACAATTTCCCATGCTGCAACGCCGTAAGGTAACCGAACCATCATCACTACCGGTGATGTAAAGGGAATCAGTGAACACCAGAAGGCCAGGGAAGAATCAGGATTTTGTGCGCCATAAATGGCTACAAACAATGCAAAAATAATGGGTAAGGTCAACGGAAAGCTAAACTGCTGGGTATCGGTTTCGTTGTCCACTGCCGAACCAACAGCAGCAAAAAGCGAAGCATAAAGCAGATAACCGCCAAGAAAATAAATAAGAAAATATATACCGATTTGCACAAAATCGAAACTTTGGATGACCGTCAACATATTATTTGCATTACCGACATTTTCCATAGAAGCGGCAGGCATGGCAGCCATTTGGTTGGTCTGCTGAAGCATACTCATGTCGATTTGATTGGAAAAGAAAAATTGAGCCACAAACAGTAAGACGAAAGTAAGAATGATCCAGAGAAAAAATTGTGTCAGTCCGACCAGCGCAATGCCAATGATTTTTCCCAACATCAGTTCGAAAGGTTTGACCGAAGAAACAATAATTTCGACTACACGGTTGGTTTTCTCCTGAATTACCCCGCTCATCACCTGCGAGCCATAAGTGAGAATAAACATGTAAATGATAAATGCAGAAATCATCCCGATAATCAGCGCCAATTCCGCAGAACTTTGTTTCTCTTTCCCCTGTTCATCCCAACGGATGGTCGAAATGTTTATTTTTGAATTAGATTCCTGGATAATTTTGTCCAAATCCGGAATATTGTATGATGCCAATTTTTGTTCGCGAAGAAATTCATTCAGTAAACCTTCAATGTAACTTTTGGTTTCCAGGTTCACTTGTTCTTCGGAATATAATGTAGCGGCAGCGGGATTTTTCAACAAGTCATCGGCAATCACTAAAATGGCAGTGATTTTTTTGTCTTTTTTATGCGTTTCACGCACTTCGTCGAGTGGCTGATCTATAAAATCGAAAATATAAGTATTGTTGCTTTTCAAAGTATTGCTGTAACGATGAGTTTGATCGATGACCAAAATATGTTTTTCCTTTTCATCCTTTAGGGTGGACATCCAAATAGGAACGATAATCATGGCAGCAAAAAACAAGGGAGTCAAAAACGTCAACAGCAAAAATGAACGTTTCATTACCCGGGTGGTATATTCTCTTTGAATGATGAGATGAATCTTCGACATGCTGAAAATTTGTTTGATTTGATTGTTTTTGAGATTAATTCGAGATTGGATTTTTTGAATTGCCGCTTACCGTTTCAATAAAAATATCGTTCATGCTGGGCAGCAATTCCTCAAAAGCCAAAATTTCGGTTTGCTGTAAAATTTCCGATAAAAGTGTGTTGTTATTGCAGGCATTCACCTTTTTTATAATACTTTCTACACAATCATTTTTCCGAACTTGTTGTACCAATTCAAAATGAATACCATTCGAAATGGGTTCTCTGGTTATTACTTTGAAAGTTTTGGTAGAAAATGAAGCCCTAATTTCGGCAACATTTCCCTGCAAAACAATTTTGGACTGATGGATCAGCGAAATATTCTCACAAAGTTCTTCCACCGAAGCCATGTTGTGCGTGGAAAAAATGATGGTAGCTCCCTTTTCCTTCAGGTGAATAATTTCCTGTTTCAGTAAATCGGTATTCACCGGGTCAAATCCGCTAAATGGTTCATCAAAAATCAACAATTTGGGTTCATGAAGAATGGTTATAACAAATTGAACTTTTTGTGCCATTCCTTTGGAAAGTTCTTCCACTTTTTTGTTCCACCACGATTGAATTTCAAATTTCTGAAACCAGTATTTTAAGGCTTTCAGGGCATCGTGCCGCGACATCCCTTTCAGTTGGGCAAGATATAGCGCTTGCTCGCCAACTTTCATTTTTTTGTAAAGTCCGCGTTCTTCGGGCAAATATCCAATATGACGCACATCTTCAAATGTGAGCGGTTTCCCTTTCAGTAGTATAGTTCCGCTATCGGGGGCAGTCATTGAGTTAATGATACGAATTAGCGTGGTTTTTCCTGCTCCGTTTGGGCCCAGCAAACCATAAATGGTATTTTCGGGAACATCCATGCTGACATCGTTTAAGGCCAGATGCTCAGCATATTGTTTGACAACATTTTTAACTTCCAAAAAAGGCATAAATTTCTTATTAAAATTTTTATTCAGAATTTTCCATCATCAAAAAAGCTGTAGCATTTTCCACGAGCAATGATAATATGGTCTAAAAAAGCAATTCCTACAGCATCGCATCCTGTCTTGATTTTTTTCGTAATGGCTTCGTCTTCGTGGCTCGGATGATTTTGTCCCGAAGGATGATTGTGCGCCACCGCGAGAGCATGAGCCGATTTTGTAAGTGCTAACTTCAGCAGCATCGGTATATCAACAACTGTTTGCTTGCTGCCACCTTGCGTCAGGCGATATGTTTCGATGACTCTGTTCCCACTGTTGATAAATGCAACCCAAAATTCTTCGTGAGGCAAATCAATCAGTAAAGGTTCAAAAAGCTCCATTAAATCTTTGCTGGAAGTAATTTTCTTTCGTTCCAACATCTCATGGGTTTTACGCCGTTTACCCAACTCAAGAGCAGCAATAACGGTTATGGCTTTTGCTTCGCCAATTCCTTTGAAACGCCGGCAAAAATCAAGAACGCTCAACTGCGCCAGTTCATTCAAATTATCATGGCATTCGTGTAAAATGCGCCGTGAAAGTTCCACAACGGTTTCATTTTTGCTGCCGGAACGAATAAGAATAGCCAGCAATTCGGCATCAGAAAGACTCTGAATGCCTTTCCGAAGCATTTTTTCACGTGGGCGATCATCTTCGGCCCATTCACGAAGCGTCAAACGCTTGTCCTTGTCTTCCATTTTATAAAATTAAACGAAGAAACAGTGAAAAAAGATAAGAAATAACCACCAGAGACTATTGATAATGGATTTACAAAAATATTTCTATTATCAAAATTAAGTGTTTCTGACAATAAAATGTTTCATAAATTTTTTCGGGCATAAAAATACCATCTGTTTGGTAAACTTGCAAACAATGCAACAAATTATTGTGTGAACGGATGAATAAAATGGAGAAAACCGTTTGGAAAGTGGTTGTCTCACTAGGATTCGAACCTAGACAGGCAGATCCAGAATCTGACGTGCTACCATTACACCATGAGACAGAGTTTGAATTTCAGAGAAAAACAAATACTTAAAATTCTGTGCAAAAATACGAATTATTTTGTTTTTTTGCAAAGAGTTTCTTGGCTTGTAAAAAAAACGATTGAACCTTTTCAAAAAGCTCAACCGCCAGAAAAATAGTTGTCTCACTAGGATTCGAACCTAGACAGGCAGTACCAAAAACTGCAGTGCTACCATTACACCATGAGACAAACAAACTTTCGCTGCTTTCTTTCTGCAAGCGGGCACAAAGATACAACCGATTTTTTTTCTGTCAAAATTTTAGAGCCAAAATATGTTGAATCTGTGAGATTTTCTATTCGGCAATTAGTAGAAAATAATTTTTCTTCCCTTTCTGAACCAATAAATATTTATTGTCGATAAGGTAAGAAGTATCGATAAGTTCGTCAAATTGGTTCAGCTTATTTTTATTGATGCTAACGCCTCCGGATTGTACCATTTTTCTCATTTCTCCCTTTGAAGGAAAAACAGCGGCTGTTTCCGTAAAAAGGTCAACAGCCTTTATTCCACCTTCAAGTGCCGATTTTGGAACGTTAAATTGAGGAACGCCTTCAAAAACTGCCAGCAATGTATCTTCGTCGAGTTTCCTCAAGACTTCGGGCGTAGCATTTCCAAATAATATATTGGAAGCTTCAACGGCAGCCTGATAATCTTCTTCAGAATGAACCATGACAGTAACCTCTTGTGCCAGTTTTTTTTGTAAAATCCGCAAATGAGGTGCCTTTGCATGTTCGGCAATCAGCTTTTCAATTTCTTCTTTACTTAAAAATGTAAATATTTTAATGTATTTCTCGGCATCGGCATCACTAACATTCAACCAAAACTGATAAAACTTGTAGGGAGAAGTATAACGAGCATCAAGCCAGATGTTCCCACTTTCCGTCTTGCCAAATTTACCACCATCGGCTTTTGTAATAAGCGGACAAACCAAAGCGTAAGCTTCACCACCTTTTTTTCGGCGAATCAGTTCAGTTCCTGTGGTAATATTTCCCCATTGATCGGAACCTCCCATTTGAAGTTTACAGTTTTTGTTTTCATAAAGCCACAAAAAATCGTAACCCTGAATGAGTTGATAGGAAAATTCGGTAAAAGACATTCCTTCGCTCGAATCGCTACTCAAACGTTTTTTAACAGAATCTTTTGCCATCATGTAATTGACAGTAATGTGCTTGCCAATATCGCGAATGAAATTAAGGAAAGTATAATCTTTCATCCAATCGTAGTTATTGACCAACTCTGCAGCGTTAGGCGCATCATTGCCGAAATCGAGAAATTTTGTCAGCTGTTTTCTGATACATTCCTGATTGTGTCGCAAGGTAGCTTCGTCGAGCAGATTACGTTCGGAAGATTTCATCGAAGGGTCGCCAATCATTCCGGTAGCGCCTCCAATAAGTGCAATGGGTTTATGACCGGCACGCTGAAAATGACGCAAGATCATAATACTGACCAAATGACCAATGTGAAGTGAATCGGCAGTTGGGTCAATACCCACATAAGCAGTAGTCATTTCTTTGGCAAGTTGTTCTTCAGTACCGGGCATCATAGAATGAATCATCCCACGCCAACGTAATTCTTCAATAAAATTCATGAGCAAATTCAAGATTTTTGTTTTGGAGTGCAAATTTACAAGTTTATTTTCAATTTACCCAAAAGCCAATAAAAAACACTGAATATCAGGCTAAAAAATTGGATTTTGATCAGCTTTTCCAGTGATTTCATATCCTGTGAGAGGATGATCCTTAAATGTAAAATTCTATCTTTTTTCGTATCTTTGTAGTTTCTGAAACTCAATAACCAATTGTTTTTATGAGTGGTTTTGCTAAATGGATTGGAGGCGGCTTGGGCTGGGCTATTGGTGGCCCAATAGGTGCGTTGATTGGTTTTGCCATTGGTTCCTTCATTGGCGGCAAATTGGACACAGTTGAGAAATCTCAAACCAGAAGAACTTCTACAACTTCAGGAGATTTCAAAATGAGTTTGTTGGTTTTGATTGCCTGCATGATGAAAGCGGACGGACACGCTAAGAAATCGGAACTGGAAATTGTCAAACGTTTTTTGGTTAATAATTTTGGTGAAGATGGAGCGTTAGAAGCATTGACAATTTTAAAAAATTTGCTGGAAAAAGATATTGACGAACGTCAGGTAGCTGAACAGATTTATCGTTATACAAATTATTCCTCGCGGCTGGAACTGATTCATTTGCTTTTCAACATTGCATATGCCGATCATCAAATCTCGTCTGCCGAATTAGTATTTATAGAAAGAATAGCCGGTATCTTTCGTATTTCCACATTGGATTTTGAATCCTTAAAGGCACCTTTCTTAAAACCTTTTGATGCTACATGGGCTTATAAAGCACTGGAAATAGAACCTTCCGCCTCTGTCGAAGAAATTAAGAAAGCTTATCGGAAAATGGCAATGAAATATCATCCCGATAAAGTCAACACATTGGGAGAAGAGGTGAAAAAGCTGGCTACAGAAAAATTCCGTTCCATAAATGAAGCCTATGAAACTTTAAAAAAGGAAAGAAATTTTACTTGAAAAAAGTCAACAATTATATTCTTTAAAATTTTATAATCTCAATGGATAATAAGTTGTACATTTACAATACTTTGCACCGGAAAAAGGAATTATTTGTTCCGCTTCATGCGCCACATGTGGGGATGTATGTATGTGGACCAACAGTTTATGGCGATCCACATTTGGGACATGCGCGTCCGGCGATAACTTTTGATATTTTGTTTCGCTACCTGAAACATTTGGGTTATAAAGTTCGATATGTGAGAAATATTACCGACGTCGGTCATTTGGAAAATGATGCCGACAGCGGCGAAGATAAAATTGAAAAAAAAGCTCGTTTGGAACAATTGGAACCTATGGAAATTGCCCAATATTATTCCAACCGATATCACAAGGCTATGGAAGCTTTGAACGTTCTGCCACCAAGTATCGAACCTCATGCTTCGGGTCATATTCCGGAACAAATCGAATTTGTAAAAAAAATTCTCGAAGCAGGATTTGCTTACGAAAGTGAGGGTTCGGTTTATTTTGATGTTGAAAAATACGACAAAAAATATCATTACGGTAAACTTTCGGGCAGAAATATCGATGAGTTGTTGGAAACTACGCGTATGCTTGAAGGACAGGAAGAAAAACGTCGCAGCGTAGATTTTGCTTTATGGAAAAAAGCATCACCTGAACATATTATGCGCTGGAAATCTCCATGGAGCGAAGGATTCCCGGGTTGGCATTTGGAATGTTCGGCTATGAGTACCAAATATTTGGGTGAAGAATTTGATATTCATGGCGGAGGCATGGACTTGCTGTTTCCTCATCACGAATGTGAGATTTCGCAGTCCACTGCTGCATTGGGTAAGGAAAGCGTTCGTTATTGGATGCACAACAACATGATTACCATCAATGGTCAGAAAATGGGAAAATCATTGGGAAATTTTATTACGCTGGAGGAATTTTTTTCCGGCAATCACCCTTTACTTTCTCAGGCTTATGAGCCCATGACTGTCCGTTTCTTTATTTTGCAGGCACATTATCGCAGTACGGTAGATTTCAGCAATGAAGCGCTACAAGCTTCGGAAAAAGGACTGGAACGTTTAATGGAAGGATATGAAAGATTGCAAAAGCTGATACCTTCTGATACTTCTTCTTCTGATATGAGCGGACTTCGGCTGCGCTGTGAAGAAGCTATGTGCGATGACCTGAACACGCCGATAGTTATTGCACATTTGTTTGAAGCAGTGAAGTATATCAATCTGGTTTACGATGGAAAAGCGACTGTTTCCGCTGCCGATTTGGAAGAACTGAAAGACGTTTTTCGGTTATTCGTAGAAGACTTGTTGGGACTTAAAAAAGAGGATGAAAATTTTGCCAAATACGAAGCTTTGAAAAAAGCCGTTGATTTATTGTTGGAAATTCGATTGGAAGCAAAAAGAAATAAGGATTGGGCAACATCCGACAAAATTCGCGACGAACTCACTGCTTTGGGCTTTGAAATAAAGGACACCAAAGATGGATTTGAGTGGAAAATTTGAGTAATCCTCGTTAAAATTTGCCAATTTGCCAATTTGCCAATGAATGCCAACAACGAAATAATTCTTTATCAGTCGGATAATGCTGTTCAGCTCGAAGTGTTGCTGGAAAATGAAACGGTATGGCTGACACAGAATCAAATAGCAGAATTATTTGGAACTCGCAGACAGGCTATTACAAAACATTTGAAAAATATTTTTGATTCAGGAGAGTTGAATGAGAGTTCAGTTAGTTCCAAAATGGAACTAACTGCCAAAGATGGAAAAAACTATCTCACCAATTTTTATAATCTTGATGCAATACTTTCAGTTGGTTATAGAGTTAATTCAAAAAATGCAACTCAATTCAGAATATGGGCAAACAACGTGTTGAAGGATTATTTGTTGAAAGGATATGCAGTTAACCGACGGATTGAAAATTTGGAAAGACGCGTTTCAGCAACAGAGGATAAAATTGATTTTTTTGTTAAAACAGCTCTTCCACCGGTGCAGGGAATTTTTTACGATGGTCAGATTTTTGACGCCTACAAGTTTGTTGCTGATTTGGTGAAATCGGCTACTAAATCAATCGTTTTGATTGACAATTATTTGGATGAAAGCGTTTTGACTTTGCTCTCGAAAAGAAAGGAAAATGTTAAATGTCAAATTTTTACCAATAAAATTTCAGCACAATTTAAACTTGATTTGGAAAAATTCAATGCTCAATATGCTCCTGTCGAAGTGAAAGAATTTTCTAAATCGCATGACCGGTTTTTGATGATCGACGACAACATCTATCACATTGGAGCTTCGTTGAAAGATTTGGGTAAAAAGTGGTTTGCTTTTTCAAAAATAAATTTGGATGCAAAAATACTGATGGAATTGTTGACAGAATAGGTTCAAAAATGAAAAGACAAAAAAAAGAGGCAAAATATTTAAACAATAAAAATTAAAAAGGCAAAAACAAGAATTAAAACTCTTATTTGCAATTGAATGAGGAGAAATATTATGGAAAATACAAGACAACAAAAAGTGGAGCGACTTCTTCAAAAAGAACTGGGAGAAATTTTTCTACTGTATGCGCGCGAAATCCACGGTATCATTATTAGTGTAACCAATGTCCGCATTAGCACCGATCTAAGTATAGCGCGAATTCATTTAAGCATCTTTCCCGGTAAACAATCGGCTGAAGTTCTTGAAAAAATTAATAACGATGTGAAAAATATTCGTTTCGATCTGGGAAAAAGAGTGAAACACCAACTGCGAATTATTCCTGAACTGTTTTTCTATTTAGACGATTCGCTTGATTATATCGATCATATTGATCAACTCCTGAGAAACGACTCCCCTTCCGATAAAAAAGACAGTTCGCCAGAAAACGATTAGAGAGTATCGAAAACAGGATTATGAAAACAGTTTTTCCCTAAGGAAGCAATGGAAACAGCGAATCAAAATAAAGTCAAAGCCAACAATACAGCAGGTGGATTACGTTTTGCTTTATGGGTGGCTCGACGATATTTGTTTTCACGAAAATCGCACAATGCTATCAATGTAATATCCGGAATTGCTGCTTTGGGTGTAGGCATAGGAACGATGGCGCTTGTATGTGTTTTATCGGTTTTCAATGGTTTCGATTCTCTGATTCAAGGCATGTTTTCAGCTTTCGATCCCGATTTGAGAATTTCCGTTTCTCAAGGTAAAACTTTCGATATAGATACTCCCGAATGGAACAAAGTGAAAAAAATGAATGATGTTGCCTTTTTTACTGAAGTCATTGAAGAAAACGCACTATTGCGATTTCGAGACAAACAAATGCCCGCAACTATAAAAGGCGTCAGCAGTGATTTTCAAAAAATGACGAAAATAGACAGTATCATGTTCGATGGAAAGTTTTTGCTTTACGATGGCGCTTTTCAAAGAGCCGTTCCCGGTGTCGGTGTAGCAAGTATTTTGGGATTGGGCGCCAATTTTATCGATCCATTGTTCATTTATGCCCCGAAACGTACTTCCCACATTAATTTACTCCGCCCCGAAAACAGTTTTAATCAAATTGGTACATTTGTATCAGGAATTTTTTCTGTTAAACAGTTGCAGTATGATGATCATTATGTATTGGTTTCTATTGATCTTGCCCGTGATTTATTTGAGTATCAACCGAATACTGTTTCTGCCATTGAATTGAAACTGGCTGAAAACATAAAAGTATCTGAAGCACAAAAGAAAATAAAAAATACACTGGGAAGTAATTTTGAAGTGAAAAACAGATACGAACAGCAGGAAGATTTTTTTAAAATTTTGAAAATCGAAAAGTGGATTACTTATCTCATTTTATGTTTTATTTTGCTGATAGCCAGTTTTAACATTATCAGTTCGTTATCCATGTTGATTATCGACAAGAAACAGGACATTCAAACCTTGCGAAATCTGGGCGCTGAACAGCAACTGATTAGAAGAATTTTCCTTTTTGAAGGATGGCTGATTTCATTTGTTGGTGCTGTTCTGGGTATTTTTATGGGATTGTTTCTTTGCTTAGTGCAGCAACATTTCGGAATTTTAAAGCTCGGAACAGGATATGTAGTAGATGTCTATCCGGTTTTAGTTAATTTCTGGGATGTTTTGCTGGTACTGCTGACAGTATTGTTAATGGGTTTTCTGGCTGCATATTATCCGGTTCGTTATATCGAAATTCATGATGCGCCTTCACCTGAGAATGTGGAATTATGAGTTGGTCGAAAAATATAATGAAGAAATATTTTTTATAAAACCATTTGTTCCATAGATTTTTATTAATTAAAACAACCATAAAAAATTCATGAAAAAGTTGATTTTTTTGGCAATTGTAACAACAATTTTGGCTTTTACTTCCTGCAAAGACAGTGTCTCCAACCAACCTTATCAGTACGAGTTGAATCCGACTTATACATGGGGCTTCGTCGTTTTTTACGGTGATTATTATGCAGATTATCTGAATGCGAACAATGTTTTGACAGTAAATTTGTTCACAGATTCGTTGAAGATAAATGATCAAAATGAACTTTCGGGTTATGGTCAATATCTTTTTCTGGAAGATATTTTTGTATCACCTTCCGATACACTTCTTCCCGAAGGAATTTACAGAGTTGACAAGAGTGGCGAACCTTTTACCATTGCTCCCGGAATAAATGATACCATTGACGATCAGGTCTATACGTTAGGAGCTGTCATTAATTATTATGAACCTAATCCATTGAAATCCGCACAAAAACTGATTGTTGGCGGAAAGATGACGGTCAACCGTGATGGTGAAAATTTTTCACTGAATTGTGATTTCGTTCTGCAAGATTCCTTGAAATTAAAAGGAAATTTTTCCGGAACGCTGCCGCATTTCGACGAATCTCTGCAGAGAAACGAAAAAAGTTCTGTTAAATATCTTAAAGGAAATTTATCTAATAAAAGAAAAGCTGAAAATACCAGTTCAATAAGTTTTTGAAAAAAATTGATGAATCTACTTTAAAAAGTTTAAAACGCAGAAAATTAATCTTATAAAAAGCTGATTTTCAGTTTTTCCCCTAATCTTAAATCAAAGAAGACTTATTCAAGTGGTCTCATTGATTAAATTTTCGCTATATAAAGTTGAATATTCATTCTCTTTAATTGAGCTTTTATGTCTCTTGGTATTCCTTCATCGGTTACGATTGAGTGAATTCTATTGATAGGAGCAATATATGCAAAGCTTCTTTTATTAAATTTCGATGAATCAAATACTGCAATGGTTTCTTTTGCCATAGACATCATGGTTTGATTTATGTTTGCTTCTTCTATATTAGGAGTAGATACTCCTTTTTCCAAACTAAAACTGTCTATGCCAAGAAATAATTTATCGCAATAGAAATTTTTCAAAGCTGATTCTGTTAAAGGACCAACTGTAGATAAAGATGACTCTCTCAAATGTCCACCGAGTAAAATAACCGTAAAACGATTATATTTAGAAAGTTCAACTGCAATGTTGATAGCATTGGTTATAATAGTCAGTTTTTGGAATATCTGAAGATTTTTAGCAATTTCAAGTGTGGTAGTTCCGGAATCTAATATTATTGTTTCATTTTCTTTAACAAGCGAAGCCGCAAGCATCCCAATAGCTCTTTTCTCCTTATAATTATACAACTGTTTTTGTTGAATAGCTATATCATTGCCAATATTTAATTCAGGTTGGCGAACCGCGCCTCCACGAGTACGAGTTATTAAATTTCTCTTTTTTAATTCATTTAAATCCTTTCGAATCGTAACTTCCGAAACTTCATACTTTTCCCCGAGTTCCTTAACAGTAAGTTTAGGAGAATTTTTTAATGAATGAAGTATTTCTGCCCTTCTTTCTTTAGCTGAATATGGTATTTTCATAATTAAAATATTGACAGGGATTTTACATCAGGGATTTTACATCCTTTTCTTAATACAAAAGTAATTATTCATTTCGAAATAAAAAAATTTCATCCAATTATTTATTTGTGAAACATTTCGAAACGTTTTTTTTAAATTAAAAACAACATATTTTATTGATAATGCGCACATTACGAATAGTATAACAAAATTATGTTGTACAACATAATAAAATAATTTTCAGAAAATTCTTTTGAATCTATTTTTGTTTTCAAATAAATATTTAAAATAAAACAACAATGAGATTAAATAAGGATATCGCAACTTACAAAGAGATTCACCAACAGCCAAATATGTGGATAAAAGAATATCAATTAATTTTGCAGAATAAACAAAAAATTTATTCTTTTGTTTCGAAACGATTACTTTCGAAAGATACCGAAATCATTTTTACTGGAGCAG
>Ga0116174_10003009_pt1 | contig 14086 bp, 10 predicted proteins | sample AD_UKC087_MetaG_FD_89801 | JGI IMG/M metagenome (GOLD analysis project Ga0116174, IMG submission 89801) | Active sludge microbial communities of municipal wastewater-treating anaerobic digesters from USA - AD_UKC087_MetaG | ecosystem: Engineered > Bioreactor > Anaerobic > Digestate | place: USA...
CTATGACGGACTCACCTTCCACAGAGTCATTCCCGGCTTTATGATCCAGGGCGGCTGCCCCAATGGCACAGGCACAGGCGGTCCCGGCTGGACAATAAAGGGCGAGTTTTCATCAAACGGCGTAAAGAACGACCTGAAGCACACAAGAGGCGTACTTTCCATGGCTCGCTCCATGATGCCCAACTCAGCAGGCTCACAGTTCTTCATCATGCATGATGATGCTCCCCACCTTGACGGCAACTATGCGGCATTCGGCAAGGTAGTAGAGGGCATGGAGGTAGTTGACGAGATCGCAGAGTGTGAAACAGACTACAGCGACAAGCCCACAACACCTCAGGTAATGAAGAAAGTCACTATTGAATAATAGTCATAAAAGCACAAAAACAAGCCCGGAAGCATTTTCACGCTTCCGGGCTTTTATCATACTGTCCCTAACTGTTTGGCAGCTCACTTGAGGTACGGAGCAAGTCCGCTTATGTTCTGCTTTCTTACCTCTCCTGCCACAAGACCTGCCACGATGTTGGCGCCCTTCTCACAGAAGTGAGTACCGTCGGTAGAGCCTGCAACAGCACCCATAAGGTGGTAGCTCTTGGCTGTGTCATAGCCAACGGAATTATAGTTGTTCACCATAAGGGTATTCAGGTCGATACAGGGAATGCTGTACTTCTTGGCAAGGTCAAAGCAAGCCTGATTATAGTTGGTATAGCTGTTTACGAACTTGCCGCCTGAGTAAGCCTTCATACCGAGCGTAGTAGTCACCAGTATGGGAGTAGCTCCCTTAGCTTTTGTGGCGTTGATGAACTGAGTCATGTACCACTCGTATGAACCGCTTGAGGGATTATTGACATTTCCGCAGGTAGGAGCATATCTGTCCGCATTTGCAGCGCCTGCATCATTGATAGCGAACTGTATCATAACGAAGTCGCCCTCTTTGAGGTTATTGGCAATGGCATCAAATCTGCCCTCATCGTAGAACTTCTTGGAGCTTCTTCCTGCGATGGAGTGATTTACAACAGTAAGGTCACTGTTGAAATAATCCTGTAAGTAGTAGCCCCAGCCCTGCTGAGGAGCTTTATCTGCACGGTAGGACTGCACAGTGAAGTCGCCTGCGATATAGAGCGCATGGCTTCCGCTGACTGTCTGCTGTTCCTGTGAAGGGTCATAGTAATCGGCAAAGGGCTCATCGGTGATAAAGAGCTCGATGTAATCCAGATTGGGACCGCCCTCTGACATAGCTGACTGCATGAGGATAGTGTTCCTGCCCGCACTGAGAGGAAGGACAATACCGAACTCCTTCCAGTCGGTCCAGTCACCGCTTCCGGGGAAGGACTGCATCCAGCAGCGGTCAACATTGCCGTTTACAAAGAGCTTCATCTTTCTGTCGCTGGTGGAGCCGTTTGCGAAGCGGATATGTGTCATGTAATTGCCTGCCGCAGGAACGTCCACGGTGAAAGTGATATTGCTGTCTGTGGAATTATCCAGATTCACGTAACCCTCAGCCTTGGTGTAGCCGCTGTTTGTGGTCTCGGTCATACCGTTCTGTCACTGCTGGTCAACTGCGAAATACCTGAGCATCGCAGTGGTAGTAGTGGTGGTAGTTGTCTCTGCTGCTGTAGTAGTTGTAGTAACGGGTATCTCATACTCCTTGGGAGGCAGAGTCTCCAGCCTGAGCAGACATCTCTGAATGAACAGAGCATCGTTTGAGGTAAGCCCCACAACGTCCTTGTCCACGTCACCGTTGAGTGAGCCCTGATGAGTGAGGTGCTTTGAGTCAGAGCCGTTCAGACCATACTTATCGGGATTTGCAATTGACTGCATGATGAGTATGGCACCAGCCAGCTCAACCTTACCGTCACAGTTTGCGTCACCGGGGAACACCTTCAGCACAGGCTCAGCAGGAGGAGCTGTGGTAGTTGTAGTAGTGATGACGGGCTGTGTTGTAGTTGTAGTAGTAGTGGGAACAGTAATGACAATGTCGTCCACCTCTATCATCTGCCACTTCTGGCAGTTATGACCGTTTACCTCCCACTGCTGGATATTGGCGCCGTTGTTGGTAGCAGCGCTTCCCACCTCAACAGCCGCCGCATCGCGTGAAGCTCTTGTGAGGAAGGTAACAGTGCCGTCGCCGTTGTCGCGTATCCTGAAGAACTGGTCACTGTAGCCGTTTTTCTCGGCAACAACGATGTTACCGCCGTTGTCCTTGCTTCCGTTCTCCACATAGAGGTACAGGTCGGCATTCTGGGGCTTTATGTAGAAATAATCTCCTGTCGCCTGAACGAATTTCCAGGTATTATGGGGCTGAGAGCCCTCTGCTCCCCACTGCTGAACATTTGCACCGCTTGCAGTGCTTCCGTCGGCGACTTCCATATAGAGACCGCTGTTGACGTTTTTGAACATATAGGTCACAGACTCATCGGGGTGGATGAAAGCACTTCCCAGTGCCAGCTCCTCCTGCATCATCTCAGCTATCTTCTGAGCGCCCTTCTTGCTCTGGTGGAGATCATCTGCCGAACCGTCAGCCTTAGTAGCGTAGTAGGAAAGCATACCGTCATAGCCCACTGAGAAGCCGAAATCCTGCCATTTTGTAAACAGGTCGATGACTCTGACGCTCTGCTCAGAGCCGATCTTGTCCAGGGCACCGCCGTACCAGCGTCCGGGCAGCTTAGGATTACGGGTAAGGTCGCCGCGTCTGCCCTGCTGCTTCACGAGGACAACGTCCATGCCCTTGGCCTTGGCTTTTTTGACCATATCGGTGACAGTATTGTAGTACTCCGTCTCGTTGGAGTAATTGGTATCGTTGATACCGATAGAGATGATATAAACATCTCCCGACTTGCCGTAATACTCAATGGGAGCGAACTGACCTGCGTCCACGAAGCCCTTTGCGTACTGACCGCTTGCAGCCAGATTGCGGACATCGTACTTGCCGCCGTCGAAGAACTGACCCCAGCCGTGCTGAGCAGTATCGGCAGTATTATAGTAGTTGGCAACGGTAGAATCGCCGCATATCCGTACAGTAGGCGGCATTTCGCCGGTGTCATTGAGCTTCTTTATCTCTACCGCAGAGATAGACTGCTCTCTCTTGGACATACCCTCAACAGCCTGGATATTGAGCTGACCGTCGGTAACGGGTATCTTGATAGCCTCGGAAGCCCCCCTGCCCGTCAGATTTATCATCTGGAGCATACCTTCCATTTTGATAGTAGTTCTTGGCGCATTGCCGATAGTTACCTTTACCTGATACAGACCCTTGGGCAGATCAACGTTAAAGGTGTTGGCAGAACCGCCGTCGTTGAATTTGACGGCATCAGCCAGAACGCCGCTTCCGCCTGCACTGACATTGGCAACATTATTTGTCTGAGCGAAGCCATATCCCCTTCCCGAATTATAACCGTCCGCCGCAGAAACAGCAGTAAATCCGTTTGCAGCTCCGCTTCCGCCGAAGTCGAAGTTCCAGTCAGACTGAGCCGCACTCGCCGATACGGGACGTATCTGCTCTGCCGCGCCCAGACCTGTGACAGCCGAGAGCGAAAGAGCGAGGGAGGTCAGTCCGCCAAGCAGTTTCCTGATCTTCATAAAACTCCTCCAATTCCGTACAAAATATGTACAATTTGTGTATTTTAATTATAACACGTCGCCAACATTAAGTCAATATGTCTAATATGCAGATTTGAAGCATATTTATGAACTTTTCCTGCATTTTCCACACAGTCTGCCGCAAATAATCTCCTTACAACAAGACTATTTTACATAAAAGCCAAGTTCACGGTCACAGAGAGAATAAATTTTAGTACCGTAAGGCACTAAAATCAACACTTCACAGTTCTGATATGGTAAAATCAATAGTACCGATAGGTTCTAAAACTGTCGGATTTCAGACATGATCGGAGCTTATAATATGTACTTTCAGCGACTGAGGGACCTCCGCGAGGACAAGGACATGAACCAGTCCCAGGTGGCGGAGCTTCTCCACACCAGCCAGACCGTATACTCAAGGTACGAAAGAGGCAGCAGGACTATTCCCGTGGAGCACCTGCTAATACTCGCAGACTTTTACGGCGTCTCCGTGGACTATATCCTGGGGCGCACCAACGTCAGGGAGCTGAACAAACGCCGCGCTCCCTGAACCATATACAGGCAGTTTCCATTCAAAAAAGGGGGGTTTTTAATGGAAAGCAAGCACTCACACGCAGGCCATCGCGGCAGACTGCGCAAGCGATTTCTGGCCTCAGGACATGAGGGACTCTACGAGCACGAGCTTCTGGAGCTCCTTCTTTTTTATGCCCGTCCAGTAGTAAATACTAACGATATAGCCCACAGTCTTCTTGATGAATTCGGCACACTGGGCAAGACGGTGTCCGCCGACGAAGAAAGTCTCAGCAAGGTCAGCGGCGTGGGACGGAGCGGAGCCCTTTTCCTGAAACTCATGCACGATCTCGGCATAAGCAATATGCGCATTGCCCACAGCAATGAGACCCTTTCCAGGCGCTCCCAGCTTTGCAGCTGTCTGACAGAACAGTTCGGAAGCTCAGAAGCAAGAGTCTGCAACCTGCTATGTCTAAGCTCCCGTTCCGAGCTTCTCTCCACAGTGACCCTGCCCGTGGAAAAGCTCCTTGGCGGCGGAATGACGCCCCGTGAGCTGGCAGCAGCCATACTGAAAAGCGGTGCGGCATCGGTCTGTCTCGGCATAAACCACGGCGCTGACCTTCCCCTGCCCCGTCCCGAGGACTTAGCACTTACACGAATGGTCGGCGAGCTGTTGTCCGCAATCGGCACAGGCTTCACGGACAGTATCATCTGCGGCGGCGGAAGCAGCTTCTCAATGCGCGGAAGCGGCGCCTTCGCTTTCTGAGCCATGGCAGACAAGAAGAAGCTGCGCAGGGAGCAGCTCATAGAAAAATACGAAACATTGGGCTTTGACGCCCTTACCGAGCAGGAACGTCTTGAGCTTCTGCTGTCCTACAGCTGCCGCGGAGATGTCGGGCAGTTAGCATCTGACCTGCTTCGTGACTACGGCAGCGTCAATGCCCTCACCCGTGCAGACTCCACGCTGCTCATGAAGGATCTCCGCATAAACGAGCAGACCGCGGTACTGCTGCGGCTTATACCCAGTGTTAGCCGTGCCCTTTACATGGAGCGCTTTGCTGTGCGCACCCTCAACAGCGCAGAAGCCGCCATGACCTTCTTTGCCAGTCATTTCATCGGAGCAGTGGGCGAGCAGCTGATAATGACCTCGGTGAACAAGCGGTTCCGCGCAGTTAACACGAAGGTACTTGCTTACGGAACGGCATCGCGGGCGATGGCTACATACAGGGACATAGCGGATTTCGCCATAAAAAGCGACTGCGGCATATTCTTCATCGCCCATAATCACCCCCACGGCAGCGCACAGCCCTCTGACAGCGATATACTCTTCACCCGCAACGCAGCCCAGACCCTGTCCAAGCTTGGCGCTGTTCTTGCAGACCACATCATAGTAGGCGACGAAGAGGCGATTTCGCTCCGCGAGAGTGGGCTTGTCCCCGAGCTGAATGTGTCTCCCCTCAGCGGCTACCGCATATCCGAACCATGATAACCTATATGCAGGGAAACTACTCCCAGCAGCAAAGCAGAAGTCAAAGCCTATTTCAGTAAGAAGATGAAGGGCTGAACCATAACCAAAAAAGCCATAGTATCGCCCAAAACAGGAAATACTATGGCTTTATTTCTATATGTCACCGCTCAGCCGCGGTCGGTATGAGAAGTCTTGGTCCTGGTGAGAGTGAACTCCGTATGTGAGGTCACCTTTTTACCTGGATCGTTCTTATCGGGAGCAGTAATATCCATGGTCAGTCTGACGTCGCTGAACCCTTCCAGCATCTCAGACAGCCTGTACATGGTCTCCCGGAGGATATTGAGCTGATTATCCCTGTATATCCTGCCTACAGCCGACTGCGTATCCGTTTCAAGAAGCGCATACAAAAGACTGAGCACCTGCTCGCAGGACTTAGGCGGCTGTGGAGCCCCCTCCTGTAAGGCAAAATCAAGGTCGGCGGAGCCGTCCTCGGCGACTATCCCAGCAAGCTCATGATTTGAAGCATACCTGCCGAAAATATCAATAAATACGGGATTAGTGAAACATATCCTTATCCTGTTCTCCTGCTCAGTCATAAAAGTCACTCCTTATGCAAGCGCAGCCTTGAGAGCCTCTACTCTGTCGGTCTTCTCCCAGGCAACGCCCAGCTCCTCGCGGCCCATATGACCGTAAGCAGCCAGCTTTCTGTACTGGGGCTTTCTCAGGTCGAGCATCTCGATGATAGCAGTAGGACGGAGATCGAATACCTTGCCAACAGCCTCAGAGAGCTTCTCCTCGTCCACCTTGCCTGTACCGAAGGTATCAACAAGGATAGAGACAGGCTTGGCAACGCCGATAGCGTAAGAGAGCTGGACCTCGCACTTGTCAGCGAGACCTGCTGCAACGATGTTCTTAGCGATATATCTTGCAGCATAAGCAGCACTTCTGTCGACCTTCGTCGGGTCCTTTCCGCTGAAAGCTCCGCCGCCGTGACGTGAGTAACCGCCGTATGTATCAACGATGATCTTACGGCCTGTGAGACCGCTGTCGCCCTGAGGACCGCCTACAACGAAACGTCCTGTGGGATTGATGAAGAACTTTGTATTCTCGTCCATGAGCTCGGCAGGGATAACAGCCTTGATAACGAACTCCTCGATGTCCTTGCGGAGCTGCTCCAGAGAAACATCAGCGGAATGCTGAGAAGAAACGACAACAGCGTCAACTCTTACGGGCTTGCCGTTATCGTACTCGATAGTTACCTGAGACTTTCCGTCGGGACGGAGGTAACGGAGAGTGCCGTCCTTGCGCACCTCTGTAAGCTTGAGTGCAAGCTTGTGAGCCAGAGAGATAGGAAGGGGCATGAGCTCGGGAGTCTCATTGCAGGCATAACCGAACATGATACCCTGGTCGCCGGCACCGTTTGAGAGACCGTCAGACTCGCTGTTCTCCTCTCTGTACTCGAATGCCTCATTAACGCCCATAGCGATATCGGGAGACTGCTCATCGATGGAAGTGAGCACCGAGCAGGTATGGCCGTCGAAGCCGTACTTGGCTCTGTCGTAGCCGATGTCGATAATTACCTGACGTGCGATCTTGGGGATATCTATGTCAGCCGATGTAGTGATCTCGCCCATACACATTACCATACCTGTGGTAACGCAGGTCTCGCAGGCAACTCTGCCCAGCTTGTCCTGTTCGAGGATAGCGTCCAGGACTGCGTCTGAGATCTGGTCGCAGATCTTATCGGGATGTCCTTCTGTAACTGATTCTGATGTGAAAAAGCATTTACTCATTTTAAAAAAATACCTCCTGATAAAATAAAATGGCTTCTCAATCCAAGAAGCCTTGATAACGTTCAGTTCCTCATCTTTCGGATAAACCGCAGGAATTAGCACCTTCGACTCATGGTCGGGTTGCCAGGCTTCACAGGTCCTGATACCTCCGCCGCTCTTGATAAGGTCATGAAAACATTATACACCCTGCTCCGACATTTGTCAATAGGAATTTACCTAATGCAACAAATTTTTTCGGAGAAAACAAATGAGCCTCCTTTTCAGGAAGCTCATCTGCCATGATATAGGAATTATTGGGGATTTAATAATTTAATGTTGGGGTAAACATTAAACTACCATGAAAATCAGCTTCGGGATCTTCTCCCTCAGCAATTATATTATAGCATAGGATTATGTATTTTTTGTGAAAAAACGAAACGAGCGGCACACAATATTTTAAACACTTATTTTATGCTTTTGTGCAACACTTACAATAAATCATAGGTTTGTCCACCTGTTTTATACTAACTGTAATTTCGCCTCTACGAATTATCGCCTGTTATCACACTTCATGCCATTACATAACTCTTTACGAGTTCACAGGAACGGAAACAATTCCGTCAGAACTCCGACAGAGTTCACGCCCTCGGGGACTTCCCTGCCGCAGCGGTTGAGCCAGACAGCCCTTATGCCGGCAGAGCCTGCTCCTCCAACGTCGCTGCTGAGCGAATCGCCCACATGGATCACCTCGTCAGCCGAAAGCCCCGTCTTTTCAAGGGCATACTCGAACAGCTCCTTTCGCGGCTTATAGGAACGTGCGTCCTCGCTTGTAAACATATCTTCAGGCTTCAGGGCGAGATACTCAACGGCTGCCTCTAAATCGCGCCTGTCGATATTGGATACTATATATACTGGCAGCGGACAGTTCTCGAAAAAAGGGAGCGTATCCGCAAAAACAGGCGGTTTCTGCCACTGTGCGAACATCAGCTCACTGAGCTCATCTGCGTCAGTCGCCGAACTGAAATGCCTGATAGTCTCTGCCAGAGACTCATGCTCAAGCTCGCGCTGAGTGCGGAAGCTCCCGCCGTATGAGCTTGTATACAGCCGCTGGAACACCTCCCACCAGTAGTCTGATATCTGCGAAATATTTTCCGCATTTCCCGTGCTGAATATCTTCTGTCCTACCCGAGCCACGACATCGCCGTCCTCATGGGCAAGAGTACCGTAAAAATCTGTGAATACTGCTTTTATCATTTTTTCTCCAAATTGCTTATTTTGAACCAGAATGTAGAGCCCTTACCGAGAGTACTGCGCACACCGTAATCGTAATTGTGCATTTTCAGCACAGCCTTGACGATAGAAAGTCCCAGACCTGTGCCCACTACCTCTCGTTTATGGTTCTCCGAGCGATAATACTTATCGAAGATGAGCTTTATCTTGTCCTCCTCGATACCGTCGCCCGTATCCTCTACCTCAACAAGAACGCCGTCCTCGGTATTTATCTGGCGGACAAACACCTGCTTGTCCTTGCCCGTGTAGTTTATAGCATTATTGATGAGGTTATAGATGACCTGTTCTATCTTGACCACATCGCAGTAAACTGTTCTTTCCTCATCGGGGGTGAAATGTATCTGATAGCCGTTTTTCTCGGAAAGCCCCTTGAAGCGGTCCATTATCTCGCTCAGCTTTGCACTGATGTCAAATTCCGTAGGATTGAGCTTCTGCTTGCCGCTCTCCAACTTAGAGAGGTCCAGCATATCGTTTACCAGGAGCGCCAGACGGTCGGTCTCACTGATTATAATTTCAAGGTGCTCATTGCGCTTTACGGGGTTATCTCCCGAAAGGTCACGTATCATTTCCGCATAAGCTTTCAGCATGGTCAGCGGAGTTCTCAGGTCGTGGGACACATTTGCGATAAGGTCTCTCTGCATGGTATCCACCTTAGAGAGCTCATTTTCCGCATAGATAAGAGCGTCCGCAAGCTGCTTTGCCTCCAGGTAGCCCCTTCCGTCGAACTTGGTATTGAAGTCGCCCTTAGCCAGCTGTTCTGCCGACTTGGTTATCCTGTCGATAGGCATAGCGATACGCCTTGCCAGGTAAAGCGACAGTATAAACGAGAAAAGAATGAGAATGAGAGTGATTATCATGAGCTGATGCTTGATGATATCAACAGTAGCTCCCACAGGCACGAGGACAGAGTTTATGAGCAGATAGCCGTCGGTCTCGCCTCCTGTCTCAAGTCTGCACCCGTAAATGAGCATATCATAGCCGCTTCTGGGGTTGCGGTCCTTGAATCTGACCACACCATCCTCTGAAGCATCGATCATCTGACACAGCGAGATATTCTCATTCCCCCTGTCATGGATAATGCAGTCACCGATGACGTGCTTTTTCTTGACAGGACGGCAGTACTTATCCAGCACCAGAACACATATATCGTTATTCAGAGCGGTCTCATTGACAGTGTCATAGAAATCTGCCTTGCTGTCATTGGTGTACGAATCGGCGATAACTTCCATACTTTTCGCCGCAGAGCGTATCCTCATGCTCTCATAAAGCTTTTCCAGTGAAAAGATCTGGAATATCCACAGCAGAGCGAAAACGATGATAGTGAACAGCATGAAATAAATGCACACCGTAGCCCTCAGCGGCACCCTGCTGGGTAAATGCCTGAAATGCTTAATCCGCTTCAAACTTATACCCCATTCCTCTCAGCGTAACGATGAACTTGCGGTATTCTCCGAGACTGTTTCTGAGCATTTTTATATGAGTATCAACAGTTCTGTCATCGCCGAAGAAGTCATAGCCCCACACCTCTTCAAGGAGCTTGTCTCTTGAGAGGGCGATGTTCTTGTTCTTTACCAGATAGAAGAGGAGGTCATACTCCTTGGGAGTCATGGAAGCCTTCTCACCGTTGACATATACCTCACGTCCTGCGATGTCCACCTCAAGGCCTTCAAAGGAGAATTTCTCCTGAGCAGCAGGTGCAGCAGGAGCGGCATTGCGCTTCATGACCACCTTTGCTCTTGCCATTAGCTCCTTGGGAGAGAAGGGCTTTACCACATAATCGTCAACACCTATCTCAAAGCCGAAGAGCTTGTCATACTCCTCACCTCTTGCAGAGAGCATGATAACCGGGATGTTCTTTGTCTTATGTATCTCCTTGCAGGCAGAATAGCCGTCAAGTCTGGGCATCATGATATCCATGATGATAAGGTCATAATCATTTTCATGGCAGAGATTAACAGCCTCCATGCCGTTTTCAGCCTCTGTAACCTCATAGCCCTCGAATTCTGCATATTCGCGGACGACCTTTCTGATATTTATTTCGTCATCAACAACCAGGATATGTGCCATAGTACTTACCTCCGTTTTATTAGGCATTATAAACATACATTAAAAGAGCATTCTGTCACCCATACTCCGTTTATATTATAACATTATATCAGGCAAAAGTGTATATTACGTGAAATTTTCTTGTAATTTTCCGTCAATTTTATCAAATTTGTTAGCTGTCTTGAATTTCCGATTGACATTTTAGGTTATTTTTGCTATAATGTATTTGAATATTTGTGTATGAAGGGAGGCGGTTTCTGTGAAAAAGAGGTCCGGCTTGAAAAGACACTTCAATCCCCTTGCAGCTGCGCTCATCATAGTAGCCGCAAGCTCGCTGGTCATAGGATACTGCATCATGAGACCGCAGTACGCAACGGAAACGCTTATCATATATTTATGCACCATTGTATGTGCCACGCTGATACTCGCCCTCTCTACCTATATATATAAGAGCAAGAGGACGTCAATAGACGAGAAGGACATCACCAAGATAATCGAGGATCTCAACACCGAGATGATAATATGGTCCGACAACTTCTCCTATGTGTTCATAAACAAAAAGCTACGCGACCTGCTGGGCATAACCGCAGACCGCTCCGATAAAAAAGAGGCGGTCTGGACCGCATTCGGCATAAACACCCCCGACGAGTCTGCGCTGATGAAGATAGCGGGCAGCAACTCATACGAGTCAAGCTTCCGCAATCCCCAGGGCACACTGGTCTCCATCGCCTGGAGCACATCCCCCGTCAAGAAGTACCGCAAGCAGTCGGTATACCTGAGCACAGGCTTCAACCTCACCGAGCTGAAAAAGATGAGAGTGAACCTTGCCAGTGCCAACGACTTCTTCCACTCCTCCATGGAGCTTGCTGAGATCGGACTAATCATGAGCACCGACAGGAAGATATTCCGCGCCTCACCCGAGCTGGTGCGTATGCTGGGGCTCAAGACAGGCACCATAAACATCAACGAGTTCCGCTCGCTGGTGCACCCCAATGACAGGATACAGTTTGACGGAGCGGTCCGCAGCGGCGACCTCTCCGAGATAAAGAACATTGAGATAAGGCTCCGCAGTGCCGACGGCTCATACCGCTGGTACTCATACCGTTTCAAATCCATCGCAGGCACAGGCAACACCCTGCCCCTGTTCGGAGGAGCAGTCATCGACGTAACACAGGAGCACGAGAAGGACGTCCTTATCGAGCGTCTGGCGTATATCGACGAGGTCACCGACATTGCCAACCGCAACAAGCTGGTGGGCACAGGCCAGGAGATCTACGACTCATGCAAGGTTCTGGGCTACTCCTTCTGGATGATAGTCCTTGACATCGACCGCTTCCACATCATCAACGATACGATCGGCTACAGCAACGGAAATTTTGTGCTGAAGAACTTCGCACATATCCTCTATAAATTTGTCACCCCCGGCGGACTTGCAGCAAGAATAAGCGGCGACAATTTCGCCCTCCTTCTGAGAGACTACGGTGATGACGAGATGCCCACAAGAACGGTAAAATCCATACAGGACGAATTCTCCAAGCTTTCAGTGGAGGAGCTCGCCTGCATCAGCCTTACCTGCTCTGCGGGCTACTCAAAAATGCCTGAGGACGGCAGCTCCTTCCTTGACGTAATGGAGCACGCAGAGTTCGCTCTGAAGTCCAGCGACGGCACCGGCAGCATATGCGGCTATGAGCCCAGTATGCATGACTCCATCATCGGCAACACCGAGCTTGAGAAGTCCCTGGCACTCGCCATCGACAACAACGAGCTCCAGCTGTTCTACCAGCCCAAGATAGACCTTGCAACAGGCAGACTCATGGGCGTTGAAGCGCTTATCCGCTGGATAAAGCCCGACGGTACAATAGTCAAGCCCGATGACTTCGTGCCCATCGCCGAGAGCTCACATCTCATCGGACGAATAAGCGAATTCGTACTCAACGAAGGCTGCCGCCAGAACAAGCTCTGGCAGAAAATGGGCTATCCCAGCATAGTTATGTCAATAAACTTCGCCTCCTCAGACTTCTATCAGACAGACCTGAAGGACAAGGTGTTCGAGGCACTGGCAAGATCGGGACTGGACCCTCAGTGGCTTGAGGTAGAGCTCACCGAGACCCTTGCTCTCAGCGACATAGACTTTGCGGTGGATCAGATGAACAAGCTCCGCGACCTTGGCGTCAAGCTGGCGATGGACGACTTCGGAACAGGATACTCCTCACTGAGCTATCTCCAGATACTCCCCATCACCCTGCTCAAGCTGGACCGCTCCTTCATCACCGACATTGAGCATGATAACATCGCCTATGAGATAGTTTCGGCAGTTATCAGAATTGCCAAGTCCAAGAAGATAGAGACCATCGCAGAGGGCATCGAGAACAACGTCCAGGAGTCCATACTCCGAATGGCGGGCTGTGACTACGCTCAGGGCTACCTCTACGGAAAGCCCATGCCGCCCGAGAAGATACAGGAATACTTCGACATGGACGAAAAAAGGGAGTTCAATCCCAGAAAAAGATAAGTTCACTGTGAACTTCACAACATAAAGCAAACGGAGGTCATAAACATGAAAAGAAGAATAGGAATCCTCACAAGCGGCGGCGACTGCCCGGGACTCAACGCGACCATAAGAGGTGTGGCAAAGGCTTGCTACGAGCGTTTCGACGAGGACAATGTAGAGATAGTAGGAATTTCCAACGGCTACTACGGACTTATCAACAATCTCTGCAAGGATATGTCTCCCTCCTCCTTCTCGGGTATCCTGACCCAGGGCGGAACTATCTTCGGCACCAAGCGTCAGCCCTTCAAGATGATGCAGGTCATCGGCGAGGACAACATCGACAAGGTCAAGAATATGAAGGAGACCTACAAGAAGCAGAAGCTGGACTGCCTGCTGACCCTCGGCGGAAACGGCACCCACAAGACCTCCAAGCTGCTGTCTGATGAGGGACTCAACGTAATAGGACTCCCCAAGACCATCGACAACGACATTTACGGTACGGACGTTACCTTCGGCTTCCACACCGCAGTTGACATAGCAACCGACGTACTCGACCGTCTCCATACCACAGCCGCAAGCCACTCGCGAGTTCTTCTCTGCGAGATAATGGGCAACAAAGCTGGCTGGCTGACCCTCAACGCAGGAATAGCAGGCGGAGCTGATGTTATCATCATTCCCGAGATCCCCTATGACATCGACAAGATCTGCGACGCAGTAATGGCAAGAAGTGCCAGCGGCAAGACCTTCTCAATAGTTGCCGTAGCAGAGGGAGCTTTTGACATCAACGAGGCGAAGATGAAGAAGAAGGAGCGTGCAAAGAAGCGCGCCGAGGCAGGAATACTCACCGCCACAAGCCGCATTGCCGCCCAGATACAGTCCAACACAGGACTTGAAGCAAGAGTCTGCGTACCCGGACATATGCTGAGAGGCGGA
>Ga0116174_10003029_pt1 | contig 14037 bp, 9 predicted proteins | sample AD_UKC087_MetaG_FD_89801 | JGI IMG/M metagenome (GOLD analysis project Ga0116174, IMG submission 89801) | Active sludge microbial communities of municipal wastewater-treating anaerobic digesters from USA - AD_UKC087_MetaG | ecosystem: Engineered > Bioreactor > Anaerobic > Digestate | place: USA...
CCGCCGGGCATGAGCGCGCGCGAGGTGAACGGCCTTGGCGGGAAGCTCAACGTCATCATCTCGCACAACCACTATGACCACCTGGATGTCGCCAGCGTACGGGAGCTCCGCGATGACGCGCGCTTCTTCGTGCCGAAGGGGCTCGGGGAATTCATCCGTTCGCTCGGAAAGAAAGACGTCGTCGAGATGGACTGGTGGGAAGAGCGCGACCTCGGCGGCGGGAGGAAGATGGTGTGCCTTCCGATGCAGCACTGGTCGCTCCGCATCGGCCAGGGGCGCAACACCACGCTGTGGGCGAGCTTCCTCATCATCACCCCCGGGCGTAAAGTTTACTTCGCGGGCGACAGCGGCTATTTTATCGGCTATCGCGAGATCGGACGCCGCTGGCCGGGGATCGATTATGTGCTCATGCCCGTCACGGCCTACCATCCTCGCTGGTTCATGCACTACGCGCACATGAACGCCGACGAGGCTCTCGACGCCTTCGCCGATCTGGGCGCGCGGCACTTCATCCCGACCCAGTGGGGGACCTTCCATCTTGGCGACGAGCCGCCCGGCTATCCCGCGCTCGATCTGCGCAGAAAAATTCGCGAGCGGAGTCTGGACGCATCACGCTTCCACATCATAGACATCGGCGGGATCGTGGAGATGCGGTGAAGGCGCGGATGGCGCGGGGAATGGAAGGCGCGCAAACGTTTGCGCGCCTTCCATTCCCCGCGCCGACGGGATATGAGCTACATCGTCGCCTTCGCGCCCGCGTAGAACGAGCGCCCGGCGGTCCGGTAGCCCGCCACGTTCTGGTAGTCCGCGTCGGTGAGGTTTTCGACGCGCCCGAAGACCTGGATGTTCTTCGTGATCCAGTACGAGGCGTACAGGTCCAGCCGGTGGTAGTCGTCGAGCGTCACGTCGTACTGAGTAAACATGGCGTCGAACCATACGTCATCGCGTTTGCCGCCGTAGGTGTACGAGAGGTTGAGATTCCCACCGGGCAGGAAGGCCCAGTTCAGATTGGCCCCGGCCTGGTATTTCGGCCGGCGTGGAAGCTCCTTGCCGGTCTCCTTGTTCTCGGTATCCAGAACCGTGAAGCTCGCGACGAGCGAGAGGGTTTTGAGCGGCTTCACCGTAAGGGCCGACTCAACACCCTTCACCGTTACGCGGCCGATATTGACGGTCTGCATTCCGCTCGATCCGAACATATCCTCGTACTTCGAATCGAAATAGGTAACCTCGAGCACCAGCATATCCCCGGACACGGGCTGCTCGATACCCGCCTCCCAGCTTGTGCTGGTCTCCGGGTCGAGGTCCTCGTTCCCGTACGACGGATCGTAGAGCTGCGAGATCGACGGCGCCTTGAAGCCGGTGCCATAGAGCGCCTTGAGGCGTGTGCCGGTGTACGGCATCACGAACGAGCTGTTGGCCTGCCATGTGAAATGTGAACCGAATTCCTGATGGTCGTCCACGCGCACGCCGCCGGTGGTGAACCAGCGCTCGAAGAGGCGCAGGTGGTCCACCAGGTAGGCGCCCCGGCTGTCGAGGCGTTTGGCGTTCATCTCGCTGGTACTGTACCCAAAGCCGTAGTCCGAATTGTCGTACAGCGACACCTCGTCGATTCGATATTCCGCCCCCGCGATAATTTTGTTGAGAGAACCCATCGTAAAGGTGTTTCGCCACTCCGCTTTTTTCTGGTTTCCCTGGTACCAGCTGTTAATGTCCTCGGCCACGCCGCCGCTGGCGCGGTCCTTGTAACGCCGCAAGGTGTCGAGGTACATGACGCTCAGGTTGTGGCTCCACCATTCCGTGAGCGGCTGATCGAACGATGCCCTGGCTGACAGGTTTTTGGTGTACGCGCGGTAATTGGGATCATCGGTGTAGCCGCCGTCGTCCAGGTCGGCCTTCGCGTCGGTGTAGCGGAGCGCGAAGTCCAGCCATGCGTCGTTCAGCACGAGCATCCCCAGGCGGCTCGAGAGCGTGGTGTTGTAGTAGCCGTCCTTTTCCGGATCGGTTGCAGCGCCGGGGGCTCTGTCGGCCTGCGAGAATCCCTTCGAGTCGGTGCGCGCGACGGCGAAGGAGTAATACGCGTCGTCGCTTCCCCCGTTCACCGAGACCGATTCGCGGAAGGTGGAGAAGGAACCGGCCTCGGCCTTAACGGTGAAGGTCGGCTTTCCCTTTCCGCGTTTGGTGATGATGTTGATCACCCCGCCCGTAGCGTCCGAGCCGTACAATAAACTCTGCGGTCCGCGCAGCACCTCGATGCGCTCCACGTTGTCCGCGGTCAGGTTCGCGAAGTCGAACGAGCGGTCGATGGCCGAGGGATCGTTCGACTCCACGCCGTCGATGAGGATAAGCGTGTTTCCGGACTTGGCGCCGCGGATGAAGACGTTCGCCTTCCCGCCGAAATCGGCCTCGCGGACGATCGTGAGTCCCGGAACGTCTTTCAGGAGATCGATAACGTTCGCCTTGCCGCGCTGTTCGATCTCCTTCTCGGTGATGATCGTCACCGACGCTCCCGTCTCGCGTTTGTTGATGTTGGACTTCGTGGCGCTTACCACCACCTCGCCGATGACGGCTTTCCCCTCCGGGGCCGTCTCGCCGGCGGGCGTCTCCTGCGCCCACGCCGTCGACGCGCAGAGCAGGGCGAGAGCGATGATGTAGTGAAAGCTTCTTGGTAAGTACATGTACTCCTCCGTGTAGATGGTATTCTCCGGAGGCGAGGGGGCTTTTCATTCGGCGCCCCGTCCGCCGTCCGTGCGAAGAACATGGATAATCTACGGAGGGGTCGTGTGAGTGAAGCGTGGGGGCCTTCTGCCCGGCCAAATAAAAAGGCGCGCTCGAAGCGCGCCGGTTTGATCGGGGGCGGACGGCCCTTGCGGCCGAACAGCTCACCGGTTCCCGTTCCTCGAGGATATCCAGTAAAAGGAGTTCCTGGCTCATCCGCGCGGGCGCGGAATCACAGTTGCGGGACAGCGCGGGATTTCCACCCGCTTCCTCCTGCCGGCTTCCCGCCGGCACCGGTACGCTCGCATCGCCGCGCGGGAATGTCAAGGAATAATTACGGCCTTGACACGGGCCGTCTCGGGAGCGAGCATGCTGCCGTGACCGGAATTAAAAACATAGGCTTCAGCATGATCGGAGGCCTGCGCGACGCGTTTGCGGCCGGAGAAATTTCGCTCATCGCCGTATGCCGCTTCGGCGCGCGTGACCTCGCTTTCCTTCTCCGCACGGTCGTGCCGGTGCTCGCCGACGGCGAACGGTCCCGTCTCGAGGGTTTGCGGAACCATGGCGCGCGCGCCGGATTTCTCGCCTCGCGCCTGCTCGTCAAGGCGGTCTGCGGGGCGCTGGAGGGAACGCCCGCCCGTTCCGTGGAGACGACGCACGGGCTCGACGGGCGTTTTATCCTCGCCGGGACATCGCTCCGGTATCACGCCGGCATCTCCCACACCAGGGACGCCGCGGCGTTCCTCCTTTCGGCGGCGGCGCCCGTCGGTGTCGACATCGAGCGGCTCCGCAGGCCGCCCATCGCCGTGGCGAGGAAATATTTTTCCACTGGAGAACTCGCCGCCGTCGAGGGCGCGGGGGACCGCTCCGCCGCGTTTTTCCGGCTGTGGACGCTCAAGGAATCGCTCGCGAAGATGGAGGGTGAGGGGATTATCGGGGTATTGCGTAATTACGAGTTTGCCATGGACGGCGGTTCGGTGCTGTGCCGGAACATGACGACCGGCGGTCCGTCGCCGGCGAGGTTCGAGAGCATGGTGCTGGGGCGTCACGCTCTGGGCGCGGCCTTCGGCGGAGCCGCGAAGGCCGCGCGGACGGCGCTCGTCGGGCCGGTCGACTGCCGCGAACTGCCGGAACGGTTGAAGCCGGTGTAAAGGTGCGTCCTTTCGGGGTGATGGCCGCGCCGCGCCGGCTGTTCAGGCCAGCCCGAGGGATTCCAGGTACTCCTCGTAGTTGACCTCGCCGAGCGCGTCGAGCTCCCTGATCTCGCAGCCGACCTTGATGATCTTGTTCTCCATGATTCCGATGTTGCGTATCACGGAAAGGCACGAAGCCCTCTTGTTGTCGGGCAGGTTGAGGTCGAAATAGACGTAGCTGTTTTCCTTGAAATAGCGGATGAAACGGCGCTCCTTGAAGACGATCCCGATTCCTTTTTTCGAAACGTCCGATATCAGCAGGCGCTCGTCGGAAACAGGGAATACCTTGTACTTGTTGAAGAGCTCCTCGACCACGATCGCCATGCGCTTGACGATGAGGAGCGCCGATTCCGAGAGCGGCGCGGCGCCGTTGCACTGTATGTAGCCGTAGGGAATTCGGGCCTTGTAAAGCACGGGCACCGACACTTCGGAAATGAGGTTTTTGCGGTTGATGAGATGGTAGTCCTTCCCGTAGATGTTATTGAGGTAAAAGTTAAAAAGGGTTTCGTCCTTCGCGCTTTCTTTCTTGTTGATGTCGCTTATAAGGTAGGGGGTCTTGTTCTCGTAAAAATATTTCATGCGCACGTCGGTCATGCCCTCGTTGCAGAAAAATATCCTGACGTGCTTGAACTGCTTCTCGAGGTCGAACCGGACGATCTCCTTGACGTGGTCGACCTTCTTGCTTTCCATGGCGAGGGAATTCTGGATGATGAAATCGGAGATCACGCTGGTGATGTAGATGATGTTCTTTCCCTCGCCGCCGATGTCGACGATCTTTCTGTCCTCCCTGCGCATCGTGGATATGATCTGGAATTTGATGGGGATGAAGATGTACGAATCGTCCTCCTGTTTCTCGACGAGCTTCAGGTTCGCGTAGATCGTGTACGATTCGTTGCGGGTGAAGATCAGGCAGCTTTCGTACATGTTCTTGAGGTAGGGGATCCGGAGGGCGGCCATTCCGTCGGTGTAGCCGAAGAACTCGATTTTGAGATCGCCGTTTTTCGTTTTGAGGTAGACGTCTTTTTTAAGGAAGAACTTGTAGAATATCTTCTCGAAAAGACTTTTATCGGTAATGGTTTTAATGAGTTCCGCCATCGTTTTCGTCCCGCCGTCTCGCGGCCTACAGGGCGTCGCTCAGTGAGCGCGCCAGTTCGGTAAGGTCGTTAAGGTCCTGTTCGAGGCGCCGCGCCTGGAAGATGCGTTTTTCGCTTTTCGCCCGCTCGTACTTCGCGAAGAGGGTCGCCATGGTCTCCTTGAGCGCCTCCATTTCGTGTTCCACGGACGAGGTCGGCGCGGTGCCGTAATGCGCCGAGGCCCTCTCCATGGTGTCCAGGTCCACTATTTCGCCCCATCGGGGGGCGGTCGTTTCGAGGCCGAAGCGTTCCCGCACCGAGGCGGCGAACGCGCTCGAGGCGGACTCCTCCCCGTGGACCACGAAGACCCTCATGCGCTCGTTCTTTATGGAAGACATCCACTCGAGCAGATGATCGCGGTCTGCGTGGGCCGAGAATCCCCCGAGCGTGTGGATCTTCGCCCGCACCGCGATGTCCTCCCCGTAGATGCTCACGCGCTTCTCTCCGTCCACCAGCCGCCTGCCCAGCGTCCCCTCCGCCTGGTAGCCGACGAAGACCACGCACGACTCGGCGCGGTAAAGGTTGTTGGCCAGGTGGAACTTGATCCGGCCGGCGGTGCACATCCCCGACGCCGCTATGATAATCGATCCACGCGATTCGTCCAGCTTTTTTGATTCCTCGGCGCTACGGGTGTAACGCAGTCCGGGGAACTCGAGCGGGTTGTCGCCTGAGGAAAGCAGCGCGCGCATCTCGTCGTCGAACAGGTGCGTGTTTTTCTTGAATACCTCGGTCGCCGCGATCGCCAGCGGCGAATCGATATAGACGGGGATGGGCGGTATCTCGCCCTTTTTGATCAGGCGCCCGAGCACGTAAATGATCTCCTGGGTGCGCTCGATCGCGAAGGAGGGTATGATGATGTTTCCCTTGCGGTTGAACGAGTCGAGAATCACCTGTTTGAACTCGAGGAAGGTGTCTTCGCGGCTCTTGTGGAGGCGGTCGCCGTAGGTGGACTCGATCAACAGGATGTCCGCTTCGTCGGTCGTTTCGGGGTCGCGGATGATCGCCTGTCCCTTCGTGCCGATGTCGCCCGAAAACACGAATTTAACCGTGCGGCCGTTCTCCTCCGCCCACAGCTCGATGAAAGCAGAGCCGAGTATGTGGCCGGCGTCACGGAAACGGGCCCTCACGCCTTTTACCACCTCGAAGGTCTCGCCGTATTTCTTCGGTGAGAAGAATTCGAGCGATTTCGCCGCGTCATCCGCGGTGTAAAGCGGAGGGATGGCGTCGCGCCCCAGTTTCTTCTGCTTCCGGTTGATCCACTCGATGTCCATCTCCTGTATGTGGGCGCTGTCCGGAAGCATTATGCCGCAGAGATCGGCGGTCGCGTCGGTGGCGAAGATCGGGTTGGAGTATCCTTCCTTGACGATCTTCGGGATGAGCCCGCTGTGGTCTATATGCGCGTGGGTAAGCAGAACGGCGTCAATTTCGGCGGGCGCGTAAATGAGATGCTGGAAATTGCGCTCCTTCAACTCGCGCCGCCCCTGGAACATCCCGCAATCGATCATTATGGTGAAGTCGCCGTTCTTGAGTATGTAGGAAGAACCGGTGACAGTCCCCGCACCGCCGACGAATTCGATTTTCATGCTCTCCGCTCCAATCCGCTTTAATGGAAAGGCGCCTCGATGGCGCCGGAACGCGACGCGGAACCCAGCGTATCATCGCGCCGCCTTCGTGACAAGTTTTATTGCGCGTCCGTTATCGCGCCGTCCACGATCGTTATCGTACGGCCGGTCATGGAGGCGATCCCCGCGTCGTGGGTCACCACGACGATCGTGGTCCCGTTTTCCCTTCCCAGTTCGAAGAGCGTGCTCATCAGCACCCTGGAGTTTTTGCTGTCCAGGCTTCCGGTGGGTTCGTCGGCGAGAATGATGTCGGGCTTTCCCACTATGGCCCGCGCGACGGCAATGCGCTGGCATTCCCCGCCGGACAGCTCGCCCGGGCGGTGGCCGATACGGTCCGCCATGCCGAAGCGCTCGATGACCGACATCGCCGCTTTTCTTGCGGCGGACCGGCCCTCCCTGCGGATGAGCATCGGCATCATGACGTTCTCGAGCGCCGTGAAGTCGGTAAGCAGGTTGTGAAGCTGAAACACGAAGCCGATGTGTCGGTTTCGGAAGGTGGAGAGGTCTTCCACCGACAGGCCCGAGAGCTCCCGCCCGAGCACCGAAAGGCTTCCCGACTGGAACCCGTCCAGGCATCCGATCACGTTCAGCAGGGTCGACTTACCCGCGCCCGAGGGACCCATAATCGAAACGATTTCGCCGCCGCCGATCGAAAGGGACACCCCTTTGAGGACCCTGAGGGCGTTTCGCCCCGAGCCGTAAATCTTCTCTATGCCGTCGGCAATTATGGTAGCGCTTCTTTCCATGTTCGGTGCCCTATTCGTATCGTATGGTTTCGACCGGCTGAAGGCGCGAGGCGTGCCACGACGGGAATATGGCCGCGACGGTCGAGAGGAACACGGCGAACGCGGCGATGAGCACCACGAACTCCGGCTTGATCTCGGTCGGGATGGTGTCGATGTAATAGACGCTCTTGGGTACGAGCGTGATGTTGAAATAGAATCCCAGGTCGAACACGGTGTAGATATACCCCATCACCGCGTTGATGGCCCTCTCGATCCATCTGATGATGGCCTCCAGGTTGAGCGACGCCGAAAGGCCTCCGATGACGCCGGCCACCGTGCCGATCACGCCGATAAAGAAGCCCTCGAGGACGAAGATAACCATTATGGAGATCGGAGTCGCCCCCATGGATTTGAGGATGCCGATGTCGCGGCGCTTCTCCATCACCACCATGACGAGCGTGCCCATTATGGAAAAGCCGGCCGAAATGATGACCAGAAAAAGGATTATCGTCATGATGAGCTTCTCGAGCCTGAGCGCGTAGAACAGGTTCTGGTTTCGCTGTTCCGCGGTCAGCGTCTGGTAGCTGAATCCGATGGTGGACTGAATCCGGGAGGACATGTAGTCCATGCGGTAGATGTCGTCGATCTTCACGCCGATGCCCCAGGCAATATTACCGAGACTGTAAAGCCGCTGCGAGGCCGGCAGGGACATCAGGATGAGTCGTGTGTCGAATTCGTAATAGCCCGTTTTGAAAAAGCCCGCCACGCGGAACGTCCCCATGCCCGGGGTCACGCCGGTCGAGGCGGTAAGGCGGCCCCTCGGGACGATGAGCTCGATCGAGTCGCCCGCGCGGATGCCGTAATTGAGCGCCATCTCCGCCCCTATGAAAACGTCCCTGTCGCTCCGGTAGGATTTCGGCCCCTCGGTGATGAACTTGGCCGTATCCCCGGGAATGCCCGCCGCCGAACCGATCCCCCGGATCATGACCGGCGTGATCGCCGTGCGGTAGCGGAAAAGGCCCTGGCCCTGAAGGTAGGGGCTCGCGGAGCGCACCCCCTTCAACTCGAGTATCTTTTTCGTAAGGACGGCGTAATCCGAGATACCCTCCCCGCCGTCCCCGGAGTAGCCGGAGACCGTGATATGCGAGTCGACGTCGAGGATCTTGTCCTTGATCTGCCCCTGGAAGCCGGTCATGACGCTTATGACCACGATGAGGATAAAGACTCCCAGAAACACGATCACAACGGAAAGCAGCGTGTTGAACGAAATAAACCTCTGGCTTTTCTTGGCCTTCAGGTAGCGGAGGCCGACAAACAGTTCGTACAGGCTCATCGATATTCCTGGAAAACGGTAGTATGCGCGCCAAATGAAGGTACTTCCGACGGCGTATTTGTCAATAGTAATTATAAAGGCCGTCCTCTCCCGCCGCTTCGGCGGCGGGCGGAGCGCGGTCGCGCGTGAGCCGCTCAATCATGCATTCCGGTACCGTGCGGTGGAAAAAAAGCGGCGGGGGCCTCGCGTGACCGAGGGGCGTGGTGTCTGGAGAATTAAATTAATGAAAAAAACGAATAATATTTGACATATTATAACTATTAATGCAGTATATACTGTTACCAGCAGGTAGAGAAGCTTAGGATCAGCACACTCCGGTTTTCCCCCGCGGAAAAGCATCAGAGAAGCGGATTCAGATGCAGAGCTCTGCCCCAGGCGTCAAGCCGCAAATTAATGGTAAGGAGTTTTCACAATGCCTAAAGGTGTGGTAAAATGGTTTAACGACAAAAAAGGGTTCGGGTTCATCAAGCAGGAGAATGGTAACGACGTGTTCGTCCATTACACGGGAATCGGCGGGGACGGATTCAAGACGCTTGCCGAGGGAGACAATGTTGAGTTCGAGGTGGAAAACGGCGAGAAAGGGCCAAGGGCCGTTTCGGTTAAAGTAATATAACGCAATCCGGTCGTACAGAACTTATTCGCGAAGAGAGTGTTCCGCACTCTCTTTTTTTACGCGCCATGTAAAAATTCCTTGACCGGCCGCGGCGCCGTATGCTTTAAAAATACAGGCTTCGCGCCTTCCCCGAATGTGCGCAACGCCACGTTCACGGCGGGGCAGGCTTTTCTACGAACAATAGTGCTGATATGGAGTGCTGAATGCCGAGGAGATACGTGTACCCCCTCATCGGGCTTTGCGCGGCCGTCACCTTGATCGCCGTTCTTTCCCTTTCAGACCTAATGCCCGCGGACGAAGCGGCGGCCCCACCCGGTATCCACAGCCTTTTTCTCACGGAGAATGACTACATCGAGTTCGTCAGCGGCGAGGTCCGTTTCGACGAGATCGAGCTCAGAGTCGTCGATATCCGGAAAGGCGACAACTTCTGGAAGATAGCGCGCGATAACGGGGTGAACATCGACACGCTCATCGGCGCCAACCCGCACTGGGACACGCTCACGGCGAGAATCAACCAGCGCATCATAGTGCCGTCGAAAGTGGGGGTGCTCAATTTCATCACCGACCGGTCCGAAATCGGTGAAATCGCCGAGCTTTACGGCGTTGACCGCTCGAAGATAGCCGTCCAGAATCTTTCTCCGCTGCACTGGGTCTTCGCGCTGTTCCGAAGCGAAAGGAAGCCGGCGGCCGTCTTCATTGAAGGGGCCCGCCCCATAACTCATACCATGACTCCGGACATGGCGCGGAAGTACGCGCTCCGCGAGATGTTCCGCTCGCCGCTCGCCGGGCGCTTCAGCTCGCACTTCGGCGGGAGGATGCACCCCATCTTCAGGCAGTACGGCTTCCACAACGGCGTCGACATCGCAACCGCTCACGGCACCCCGGTCGGCGCGTCGTGCGAGGGTGTCGTTACGGCGACCGGATGGATGGGGGGCTACGGAAAGGCCGTCATTATCGATCATCCGAAAGGCTACCGCACGTTGTACGGCCATCTTTCATCTATACACGTCCGACCGGGACAGAGGGTCGCCCCGGGACGCATTATCGGCAGAGTGGGCTCAACCGGATGGTCGACGGGGCCGCACCTGCATTTCACGCTCTGGCACAACGGACGGCTGATCAATCCGCTCTCGGTACTCTGGTAGCGCCCGCAATCGGACATTCCGTCTGCAGGCCTTAAAATCCGTTCCCGTCCCGTGCAAGACGACGTTCAGGAACCGAATATCTCGTCGAGCGAAACCGAAAGACCGCGGAGCGTTTTACTTTTCAGCGTGTCGCCGGGGGCGTAGACCCCGGGCCTGCCGTATCCGCCGTCTTTCCCGGCGGTAAAAACCAGTACCAGGCGCATCGAATCGCCCTCGCCCGGAAAGACGATCCAGTATTCCTTGACCCCGTGCCGCTCGTAGAGCGAAAGCTTCTCCTTCATGTCCCTGGACGCGGTAACCGGTGACGCGATCTCAATGACGAGGTCAGGCGCCCCGGCGCAGCCGCGCTCGTCGAGCTTCCGGGGATCGCACACAACCACTATATCCGGCTGTACCACCGTGGCGATGTCCTCATCGCGCTCGCTTCCGTCGGCCAGGCGCACGTCGAAGGGAGCGGCGTAAACACTGTAATGTCGGCCATGCAAATGTCCGGCGATGATGACGGAAAGCTTCATGGAAATTTCCTGGTGCTTTCGGGAGGGCGCGGGCGTCATATCATAGGGGATGCCGTCGACGAGCTCGAAGCGGCGGGTGTCATCCCAGCGCAGATAGTCGGCGTAGGAATGTCTGCCGGAAACTTTTCGTGCCGTGTTCATGGTTCCGCCGTTCTCTTCTCGGCGAAAGGATAGGCTCACCGCGAGCCAGTGTCAAGCTCGAAAATAATTTTAAAATACTATTGACATATTTGTCCGAAAAAATACACTTACACAAAACATGTACGAATTTCGGCGACCATTCCCCGAACGGCCTTCGCGAGGTTTCAATGATATACGGCGTCGACGCGGGCAGTAAGTTTTTAAAGATCGTGCGACAGGGTGCGCTCTGTCCGGATGAGTGTGCCGGTCAGGATGAAGGCACCCGGTTTATCGAGCACCACGGCAATCCGCGCCACGCGCTCGCGGCGGCGCTGGCGGAACCGATCGTCGACGGTAACGGAGGGCCGCGCCCGCTGGTCGTCGCCACCGGCCCGTTCGCGGAGCAATTATTCGATCATGAACACGCGGATACGTATCCGCCGGGCGAGGATACGTATCCACTGGGCGAGGATACGTATCCTCGCCTTCTGGGAATCGTGGACGAGATCGCGGCCACGATCGCGGCCGTGCGCCACGCCGGGATCGAGTGCGCGTATATCGTAAACGTCGGCGCCGGATCGATCCGGTGTATCGAGCTCGACGGGCGCATGCGCTTTCGCGCCTACCGCGAGAACAGCCTCTGCGCGGCCGGCACCGGCTCCTTTCTCGACGAGCAGATGCGGCGCATGGGATTCGGGTACGCGGACCTCGCGCGCCTCGGCGCACTGGAGGAACCGCCCTCGATCGCCACACGCTGCGCCGTCTTCGCCAAGTCCGATCTCATCCACCGGCAGCAGGAGGGATACACGCGCGAGGAGCTGTGGTCCGGCCTGTGTCGGGGCGTGGTGACCACCATGCTCGCGACGGTGTTCAGGGGTGATGTTCCGGCCCGCCCGGTGCTCTTCTGCGGCGGGCTCTTTCTCAATTCTCAGGCGCGCGAATGGGTGCGCCGCGCGGTACGACGGCCGCTGTTCCACGAGAGGGGGCATTTTCTCGCCGCGCTCGGCGCGGTGCTTTCGGCCGAAGAGAAATTTTTCGCCGGATCCGCCCGTGTCCGCGTCACCGGGCCCGCCGTGGATGAGTGCTGGACGGTGCCCGATCTGAACGCCGCGCCATGCCAGGGTGAGGGATGCCGATCGTGCGCGGCCGGATGCGAGAGCGGGCCCGGAGACGGCCCGCCGCGCGTGCTCGCTCCGCGCCGTTCCTCTCGTCTCGCCCTCCCGGTCGTCGAAGAATACATTGTTGATGGAAGCGAAGTGCGCGTGCACCGCGGGGCCGGAAAGGACCGGCCGCTCGCCCTGGGCGTGGACATAGGCTCGACTTCCACAAAATGCGTCGTTATCGACGCCGAAAGCCGCGAGGTGGTCTGCGACATCTACCGGAAGACGGGGGGAGACCCCCTCGGCGCCTCGCGCGCGCTCTTCAGGGCGCTCGCCGGAGCGGTTGGCGAGGACGCGCGCATCGAACGCGCGGCGACCACCGGTTCCGGGAGAAGGCTGGTCGGCCGCGTGATGGGCGCGTCGGTCATCGTGAACGAGATCACCGCGCACTACCGCGGGGCGACGCATAACGATCCTTCAATCGAGACCGTCTTCGAAATCGGCGGCCAGGACGCCAAGTACATTCGCGGCGCGCGCGGCGCGGTGATCGACTGCGCCATGAATTTCGTCTGCGCCGCCGGAACGGGCTCGTTCATCGAGGAGCAGGCGGCGCGCCTGGGGTACGACGTGCGCGACATCGGTGCTCTCACGCTCGGCCGTCAGATACCGCACACCTCCGACCGGTGCACCGTATTCATGGAGCAGGATATCCAGCGCCTGCTGCGGGAGGGCCGTTCGCGCGAAGAGGTGCTCGCCGGGGTGCTGTATTCCATCGCGAAGAACTACCTGTACAGGGTGGTGGGGCCGCGTCCCGTTACCGGAGAGCGGATCTTTTTTCAGGGTGCCACCGCGCGGAACGCCGGCCTCGTCGCGGCATTCGAGCTCATCACCGGAAGGGAGATCGTGGTCTCGCCGCACTGCCATGTGATGGGAGCGTACGGTGCGGCCGTAATTGCGCTCGAGCGGAGCGACGAAAGGGCGGGTGTATTTCGCGGACTGGGCGTGTTCGAGCGCGCGGTCGATATCTCCTACCGCACCTGTCCCGATTGCTCCAACCGGTGCGCCATCACCGTCGCGCGCCTGGAGGGCGGGGTCGTGGAATCGTGGGGGTACATGTGCGGCAGGGAGGATGCCGCGGATACAGATCCGCGCCCGTCCGATAATTCCCGGAGACCGAAAGTCAAACGGCATATCAATCACCTCTCCCGTGTGAGGGCCATGATCGCGTCCCATGAAGGCGCGCAAACGTTTGCGCGCCTTCATGGGACGCGCCTTCATGGAACGCGCATCGGCATACCGCAGGCGCTCTCCATGCACGGATATCTTCCGCTGTGGAGGACCTTCCTCGAGCGCCTGGGTTTCGATGTCGTGCTCTCCGGGCCGTCGAGGACCGACCACAAGGAGACCGGCATCCGCATCGCGAAATCCGATTTCTGCTTCCCCGTAAAGATGGCACTCGCGCACGCGCGCGACCTTGCGGGGCGGCCGGGCACGGACGCGCTCTTCTATCCGACGGTGATCAGCGAGCGGAGGCAGGAAAGCGGTCTGCCGCGCATCTCATGTCCCTACGTGATGTCCTTTCCCTCCCTCGCATCCGGCTCGCTCGACCTGGCGGTGCCCGTCATCGCGCCCGTTGTCGATTTCCGGCTGGAGGAGCGGCTTGTCATCGAATCGCTCGAACGCTCCTTCACCGCATACGCGCCGGGAGCAAGGGCCATTCGCAACGCCTACCGGGCGGGCCTGGAGGCGCAACGGGATTTCCTTGCCCGCCGATGGGAATACGGACAGGCGCTGCTTTCGAAGATGCGGGATGAAAGGAAGAA
>Ga0116174_10003040_pt1 | contig 14001 bp, 11 predicted proteins | sample AD_UKC087_MetaG_FD_89801 | JGI IMG/M metagenome (GOLD analysis project Ga0116174, IMG submission 89801) | Active sludge microbial communities of municipal wastewater-treating anaerobic digesters from USA - AD_UKC087_MetaG | ecosystem: Engineered > Bioreactor > Anaerobic > Digestate | place: USA...
GCTTGTGTCCACTCCTATCAATGATCGGTTTGGGAGTCATCCGCACATTCATTCCACAAACCGTTTTTCTTTCAGGAACGCCAATATTTCCCGGGCTGCTTCAACAGATTCCAGGTTCTGCAGCAATAAATTCGACTTTTTCGCCGGCGGCGGGAAGACCTTCACCACTTGAGTGTATGATCCCTGCAAACCAAGTTGTTCTTCGGGAATCGCCAAATCATCGGCGCTGACGACCCTGATCGGTTTCTTGCGGGCATTCAGAACATCTTTAAACGACGGCGCCCGCCTGACAACCTCCCCTTTGCTGCAGGTGACCAGCGCCGGCAGACTGGTTTCAAGAACCTCATAGCCTTTTTCCACCTCAACTGTTACTCTGACCTGCCTTCGGTTATTGCTGAGGGTCACATCCACCCCGTAGGTGATCTGCGCCAAGCCCAGGATTTCCGCGATTTCGGGACCAACCTGCGCGGTGTCCCCATCAACAGCCTGTTTTCCTGCAAGCACCAGATCATAATCGGGTATAACTTTCCGGATAGCTTCAGCCAGGGTCCATGACGTTGCCCATGTATCCGCGCCAGCGAACTTGCGATCGGTGATCAAGATGCCTTCATCCGCCCCCAGTTCAAGGCATCGTATCAGGACGTCTCTGGCTTGGGTCGGACCCATCGTGACCACGATTATTGAAACGTCAGGCACCGAATTCTTGATCCGTACCGCATGATCGAGCGCGTATTCGCAGAATGGGTTCAAGATGGATTTCACGCCTTCACGAATGAGGGTACCTGTTTTTGGATCCACCTGAACGTTGGTAACTTCCGGGACTTGTTTTACACATACAACGATTTTCATGCTGCCACCTCAACAGAAAAGATGTCGTTGGGATTTATCAGACCCTGTGGGTCCAGGGCTTTCTTAATACGCCTCATCTGATCAATCTGCTCCGCGGTGAACATGTACTTGAGGAATTTGGCTTTGATTTTTCCAATCCCATGCTCCGCCGAGACGGATCCGCCCAGCGAAACTGCCCTTTGCGCGAAAATTTCGTAGAGCCGCATGCCTTTTTCCAGCTCTTCGAGGCTTTTGGGCAGGATGTTGACGTGGACATGGTTGTTGCCAATATGCCCAAAAGCGCACCATTCCAACTGCAACCCTTCACAGGAAGATCGGTACAAATCCCACATCTCGCTCATGTGTCCATCCGGCACCGCCATGTCTGTGCCCAGTTTGTGTATCCCCGGATACTGCTTCTTTCTTTCAGCGATGATACTGTTGATTGTCTCCGGAAGCATGTGCCTGAAGACCTTGAATCGGTCCAATTCCCGGCTTTCATAGCCAGCCCACGAACGCTCAAGGTTGGCTCCGCAGCTTCTGATCACCATTTCGAGGATTGAGAAGTCCTGGTTTTCCTGGTGAGGATCAAAACTCATCTCGAAGAAAACGGCAGCCTCTGCGCTCTCCGGGATGGGCGGCATGCCAACGGTGGAGGGCTCTTCGGATTGCAAACGCCTGAGCAAATTCAGCGCGTTGCCTGAGTAAAATTCGAGAAAGTCCAGTTGAATGCGGTCTTCAGCCCTCAACGCGTCCGCTAATTGGACTGCCTGTTCGTCAGAGTCCACGAACTGGATGATCGACACCTTGGGTTCCCGTCGAAGCAGCGCGATATCCACGCTGGTGACAATCCCCAACACGCCTTCTGATCCGATGAAAAGGTCAATCAGATCCATCCTTGGAGCAGAAAACAGACCAGCAGTGCACTTGGTTCGGGGCTGCGGATAAGTCGGAATGTCTATTACAGCGGCATCGCCCTTGGAATCGCAGACGATAAACTGTCCTTCCGGCGAAGATAGATATTTACCCCTCGGAATATCCAGGTACTCCCCATTTGCCAAAAAGACGCGCATCCCCCGAACCCACGCGCGCGTAGGTCCATAGCGGAAGGTCCGCGCGCCGGAAGCATTCGTGACCACGGAGCCCCCAAGCGAGGCGCTCATTTCGGTCGGGTCAGGTGGGTAAAAATATTGCTCAGGATCTTCCCTGAATTCAGCGTAATGCCTTCGAACCAACTCATCCGGGGATTGTTCAAGGAAGGGCATCTGTTTTGCTCGCAGCATGCCGTCCAGGTTCTTCAGGCTGACGCTGGTCTGCGCCTTTATCCGCCATTCACCTGAAGGCACGTCGCGGTATACATCCATGACCTTATCCAGGTATTCCAGCGAGATCAGCGCTCCCTCTTGAGGAACGCACCCCCCAACCAGCCCGGTTCTGGCTCCCGCAATCGTGAAAGGGACTTTTTGCTGGTTAAGTCTCTTCACCACCGCGGCAAGTTCGCTCTCGCTTTTCGGGAAGAACAGGTATTCAAAAGGCTTGGCAGACAGTTTGGATTCATCACTAAGATAAGCAGGATAATCAGCCTGGATGGTCGCAAACCCCTCAACGCGTTTCACTTGAGCAAAGTCCGCCTCTGGCGCGGTTTTCGAATGGATCTCATACATAACGAATGTCTCCTTTGCGAGCGCAGGTTCTTTCAGGAAAGCGTTCCCCGGTCGGGATCAGAATCCAGCTTGGAAAGAATTGCGCCTAAGCAGGCAATATTTTTCCGCGCAGCCGTGAGAGGGTCTGGCATGGGCATAAATTCACCTGAAACAAATCCTTTGTAGCCAGTCGATCGTAATCTGGAAAGAATTGCCGTGAAATCAAGGTGCCCTGCGCCAGGATACCAGCGGTTTGAGTCGGCGACATGGAAGTGGAAGATCCGGTCTCCACAGGCGCTGATGCTCTGCAGAATGTCGGGTTCTTCGATATTCATGTGGAAAGTATCCAGCAACAAACCGAAATTATCCGCTCCAACGCGGTCGATCAGCGCCATTCCTTCTTTTACCGAGTTAACCAGCGTCGTTTCGTAGCGATTGATCGGCTCAAGCGCCAGTCGGACTCCAAATGACCTCGCGGTCTTGCTGCACTCCTGCAAAGCTTCGCAAACCCATGTCATGCCCTGTTCGTGCGTAATGCCGGGTTTAATGATTCCTCGTAATAATCCGATAATAATGACGGCATTCAAACGCGCGGCAACAGGTATGTGCGCTTTCACACGCTCAATCGCAGCCCTGCGAACCGACTCATCAGGATCGGTAAAGGAAAGTTTCTCTTCATTCCAAGCCTGCCCGGTGCCAATCGCCGGAACACGCAGGCTATTTTCGCAAGCCAGGGCTTCCAACGCCTCCACATCCACCAACTTCGGGTCGCGGATGGCAAGCTCGGCTCCGTCGTATCCCATACCCGCGATATCAGCCATGTTCTTCGCGAGGGAGCCGGAGAACGAAGCCGCCTGAAATTGGGTCTGCTGCGTAGAAAGGACTACTGATAGTTTCATGATAATCACTCCAACAGGGAGGTCAGCCGGCGTTACTGGCTGACCTCCCTTGCCTGATTTTACGCCAGATAAGTGATCTTGCACTCAGACCGATCAGTCTGAAGGCGAATAATATTTTCAGGAACCTCGTGCAGGGTGACCTTCTTGGTACTGATCGTGGTCATGTCCATTCCGGTAGCCATGCACTCGATCACGCGCGGGAAAGTACCATGCCCTGAGTGTCCCTGGGCGCCGATGATCTGAGCTCGCCGCACCTGGAGCACTTCGCCAGCAACGGGCATTTTTGCTTCAGCCCTGGCTGTGACGACGATCCGGCTGTTCAGCGTACGGCCTTCCCAAACCACCCTCTCGATTCCGGGATAAACCACCTCAGGCAAACCGGTCGCTTCCATGAACAAATCAGCTCCCATTCCGCCCGTGATCTCCAAAACACGATCCGCGAAATCCTCTTTCAGGGGGTTCACATGATAGTCCGCGCCAAGTTTCAACGCCATTTGCGCCCGGTCTTCCTGGGTTTCGGAGATGATCACCTGGGATGCGCCTGCCCGCTTGAGGATGGCGCAAGCTGCCAGTCCAACCGGACCACCGCCCAAAATGACCACGCGGTCTCCAGGTCGGATGCCGCCGCCGCGTTCGATCACCGCGTTGTATGCCACGCAGGTCGGCTCCACCAGGCTGCCGGCAACGAACAGGTCCTTTTCCGCGTAATTCTTTCGCAGAGGTTCCAGGCTCCAGATGGTCCTGGAGGGCACCACGATGTACTTGGTAAAGGCGCCGTTGACGTTAAAACCAATCTCGTCCAACCGCTCGCAATGGTTTGGCCAGCCATCCGCGCAGGGCTTGCATTGAGCGCACCAAAGCATTTCCTCCGTGGTCACGGCTTCGCCGCCCTTAAAGGGTTTGTTGGTGCGTTTGTCGAAAGCTTTCCTGCCAGCCTCGACCACCACGCCTGAAAGCTCATGCCCCAGAATGCTCGGGAAACCAGTCAACCCTGGGTAGAAGATATAGCCATCTTTATCTGCCTGCGCCATGTGCACGTCCGAACCGCAAATGCCGCAAGCCTTGACTTCGATCAATACTTCATCGTCGCCAGGGGTTGGGATGTCGTATTCCCGGATCTCAAGGCGGGGGTTGCGCCAAACAAGACTGCCCAAATAGGTCTGCCGACCTTCAATATCCTTAGCGCCCAGCTTGAAACCAGGTTTGGGGTCCCAGTCCGCGACGAGTGTAACGCCTTCCATTTTTCCGTTCATATTAATTCTCCTTTTCGAAATAGCGCGAATTAAACTTCAGTTCCCTGTCCGATGCGGGGAATGCCATAGACAGGCTTCCATCCCTTGCTCAAAGGCTCACGCAGATAGGGTTCCATTTCTTTTTCAGTGCGCAAAGTCACTTCTTCCACAGGCGGTACTTTGCCGGCTGGAAAAGCCTCCAGGACATCATCATGCCAGAGGGTCAGGTATTTCAGAATGGCAGCCATGGGGCGTTTTGCCTTATGCGCAGCACCGGATTTTGCCTTGCCAACCACGCCTTCGGGAGTGGCAGCAATCTCAATCGCAAAGTGACCTTCGCCTTCAGACCAGCGGCTCGGGCGTCCGTATGGGTCTACTGATTTGTCGAAGTGACCTTCAGGCAGGTAGTTCTTGCCCTCAGTATCCACAGCATAGTTCATGTCCACCATTTCAGGGTGCAAAAGCAAGCTGAGGGAGGTCTCGGACTCGTCGGCGTGGACAAAATTGGTGCCCATCTGACCGCCGCGATTGGCGGGGCGGAAGAACTCACGCACACCGCGGTGCCAGTCAATCACCCTGAAGATGCCTGGAAGCTGATAGCGCTTCTGGAATTCCTGCACAGCCGATTCGAGCATCCAGAGCTGCCCGTGGTTGTTCACGATCAGCTGCTTGCGGAAACCATCATTCCACAGACCCAACATGACGTCGATCATCATTTCGCGCACGACATGCTCACGGACGATGACTGTGCCGGGCATGCCCATGTGGTGGTAAGGATGACCGCCGTAGTTCAGGGGGGGCAGCGCCAGGTTCACTGGCGCGCCGCGCTTCGCCGTGAATCGGCGCACGCCCTCGCAGATCGCGCTGACGTAAAGCGTATCTGCCGCGCTTGGCAGGTGCTGACCATGCAGCTCAGTGCAGCCAACCGGGATAAAGACAACGTCATTCTTCCTGCGATTTTCCTCCACTTGCCATCGGGTGGTCGTCTGAATGTAAGAGCCAGGCTTTCCCCATTCCACAGGGGAAGGAATGCCGTAATCCGACAGGATGGCGTCAATTTCCTCATCGCTGGCTTCCCATACTTCTTTCTTCAATCGCCCTACGGCGTTATCCTCAAAAAACAGATCCGGCTGGTTGGAAGCCAGATAACCTTCAGGGACTAACTTTTCTGACATTTCATGCTCCTTGTTCAATAAATAATATGATCAATTTCTTCCGGTGATCTCGCTGATCTTCACCGGGCGATTCTCGTGGAAGGATTTCCATGCAGCGTAACCAATCTCCACTGCTTTGCGACCGTCTTCCCCAGTCACCGGGGTGGGCAAGTCATCCCTGACACTCACCATGAACTGGCGGACTTCCTCTACATAGCAGGGAGCGTAGCGTTGGATGAAAGAATTGGGCACGCGGGAACTCCGAAAGCCTTCGCGGTTGCCTTTAAACACCATGTTTTCCTTTTCATTTTCTGCCATGGCGGTTCCCTCCAGGCAGAAAACTTCCAGGCGCTGATCGTAGCCATACACGGATTGCCGGCTATTGTCGATCGAACCAAGCGTGCCATCCTTGAATTTGAGAGTGATCAGCGCTGTGTCTATATCTCCAAACCCTTCCAATTCGTTGTCGATGAGAACCGAACCGGTTGCATAGACCTCCGTGACCTCGCCTATCTGGAATTGAGCCATGTCAAAGTCGTGGATGGTCATATCGAGGAAGAGCCCTCCCGATGCGCGTAAAAACTCCATGGAAGGTAATTCTGGGTCCCGGTTGGTGATCTTGAGCAAGCAAGGTCTGCCGAGTTCCCCTGACATCACAATTTCCTTCACCTTCCGGAAGTTTTTATCAAAACGGCGGTTGAAACCCACCTGCAATTTAACCCCTGCCAATTTGACAGCCTCAAGCGCTTCATCGATCCGCGCCAGATCCAGGGCAATGGGTTTTTCACAGAAGATGTGTTTCCCTGCTTTGGCGCAATCCTTGATAATCTCAGCATGCGTGCTGGTCGTGGTAGCGATCAACACTGCTTCAATGGATTCATCCGCCAGTAACTCGTGGTAATCCTGGACGACACGGGGGATTCCCCATTGGTCTGCCGCCGCCTGAGCGACATCCAGGCGGATGTCACACACAGCGACAAGGTTGGCTTCCGGCACCTTGTTGACGATGTTCGCCACGTGCACGCTGCCCATCCGCCCGGTTCCGATAACTGCCAGGTTTATTTTTCGGTTCATTGGTTCCCTTTCGCTCTCCTCTCAGGTTGGAAGGGGAGAGAATAGTCTTTCAGTTTTTACGGGCGCATGACGATCTTCATGGCGCTTTTGGGACCGTGCGTCAGGGTCGGCACGTCAAGACCGAGCATCTTGAAAGCCTCCGCGCCGTCTTCCAGCTTAATCTCCTTGGTGAAGAAGTTCTCCATGTCAAGCCGGTTCTCACGGAAGATTCGAACCGAAGGCACCATGGTGTTCTGTCCAAGGTACAGCCCGAGGATCTTGGTTGCCCAGCGGGTGATTTCATTCGGGACCACGGTCGTGGTGATGCTGGAGTCCATGCCAAAGGGCAGCACTTTTCCACCAGGGGTGACGCATTTCAAAGCTGTTGCCAGGTCGTTTCCGGTGGCTTCGATCACGATATCAGCTTTGCGACCGTAAGTAAACTCTGTGATCTTCTCAACCACATCGACTTCTTTAGGGTTCCAGACGGTCAGACCGCAGCGCTTTGCAACCTCAATGCGGAAGGGATCAATTTCTGTGACAGCCACTTTGGCTGCAATATTCTTTGCGAATTGGGAGAATAGATATCCGATCGGACCAAAACCGATCACCATCACATAGTCGTAAGGCAGCATTTGCAGCGTGTTCATGCCATTGACCACGGTTGCCAGCGTCTCAACCTGGGTCCCGAGGATGTCATCGATCTCATCGGGCAGCACAAAGCACTGCTTTTCGGGGACCAAACAATACTCGGCATAACCGCCATCGCGCATCACACCCAGCGCGCTGGTTTTGATGTCCACGCACTGGCTGGTGAGACCCATCCGGCAAAAATCGCAAAAACCGCAGCGAATATTGTTATCAACCGCGACACGATCGCCCAGTTTGATATGATGCACGTGGGTCCCGACTTCAACCACTTCGCCGCAAAACTCGTGACCAAGAATGGTGTTGGGCTTGTAATGGTGTTTGCCTTCCACGATCTTGACATCACTTCCACAAATACCTACAGCTGAGATCTTCAAAACAACATCATCCGGATTCTGTACGTGCGGAATCGGTACCTGTTCGAGGACCAGGTCTCCAACACCTTTAAAGACAAGCGCTTTCATTGTTTCCATTTTTTATTATCTCCTTGTTTTCCATAATTGCACACGTGTGCATTCGTTATTAAATAAAAGTCAGTCTCACTTCAGGATGGTCTAGCGTTGAATACGTGCTGAACCTCCTTTGGCAAGAGCCCTCACCTGCTCCAAAGTCGCCATGGTGGTATCGCCGGGGAAAGTCGTAAGGAGCGCCCCATGTGCCCAGCCCAGATTGACCGCTTCCTGCCCTGATTGACCTGTAAGCAGCCCATAGAACAGACCGGAAGCAAAGCCATCACCCCCGCCAACCCGGTCATACACATCCAGTTCACATGCAGGCGCCACGTAGGATCTGCCATCGATCCAGGCAACCGCACTCCAGGAATGGCGGTTGGTTGAATGAACCTCGCGCAGCGTGGTGGCAACTACTTTGACGTTTGGATAGAGTCGCACAACCTGATCGATCATACCGATGAACGCGGCGGGGTCCAGCTTGGATGCTCCCGCGACCTGCGGTCCCTGAACGCCCAAACCAAGCTGCATGTCCTCTTCGTTTCCCACCAGGACGTCGACATTTTCCATGATCCTGCGCAAAACGGCTTGCGCTGCTTCCTGACCGCCCCAGATATTCCAGAGCTTGGCGCGGTAATTCAGATCAAACGAAACAACAGCACCGGCAGCTTTGGCAGCCCGCATGCCCTCAATGATCACTTGACCGGTGGTTTCGGAAAGCGCCGCGAAAATGCCCCCGCTGTGAAACCAGCGCACGCCCCCTGCAAAAATTGCCTGCCAGTCAAAATCGCCCGGTTTTAACCCGGCGGCAGCTTCATGGCTGCGGTTGTAAAACACCACGGGCGGTCGGACACCATAACCACGGTCACTGTAGACCGTCGCCATGTTGGGTCCATTGACGCCATTATGTTTGAAATGGCGGTAGAACGGCTTGACACCCATCGCCCGCACGCGCTCGGCAATCAAATCGCCGATCGGATAGTCGACCATGGCGGTCGCGATGCCAGTGCGAAGTCCGAAGCAGTCCGCCAGGTTGGCAGCGCAGTTAAATTCTCCGCCGCTGACGTGGATTTTGCACTCGCTTGCTTTGCGGAAAGGCACCACCCCAGGATCAAGCCTGTGAACCAATGCCCCCAGAGAAACAAAGTCCAGAGCTCCACATTCAGGAATTTTCAAACCATAGTTTTCAGTCATAATAACTTTTCCTTTCTACACCCATTGGGTGTGGAAAACTCCATCTTTATCGATTCGCCGGTATGTGTGAGCGCCAAAGTAATCGCGCTGCGCCTGGATCAGGTTGGCTGGCAGCCGTTCACTGCGATACGCGTCGAAGTAAGAAAGCGCGCCGCTCATGGCGGGAACAGGGATTCCCAACCCAACAGCGATCTGAACCACCTTGCGCCAGTCATCCAGCCGGTTGAGAATGGCGCTCTTGAAAACCCCGTCCAGCATCAGGTTGACCAGTTGAGGATCGCGTTCGAAGGCATCCATGATGTCCCCAAGCAAACTCGCGCGGATGATGCAGCCTGATCTCCAGATCTTGGCGATATCGCGGATGTTCAGGTCGTAGTGATATTCCTGGGATGCCATCCGAAGCATCGCCAGCCCCTGCGCGTAAGAGGTCACCTTGCTGGCGTAGAGCGCGTTCTCGATGGCATCGATCAATCCAGTTGGATCACCCTCATATTGTTGTTGGGGTGAAGGCAACCGGGTCGCCGCAAAAACGCGTTCGCTTTTGAGGGAGGAAATGATGCGCCCCTGCAAGGCGGCGTTGATCGTCGGAACAGGGACGCCGATATCGAGCGCGTTCTGACTGGTCCACTTCCCGGTGCCTTTTTGCTGAGCTTCGTCCAGGATCAAGTCAACCAGCGGTAAACCTGTTTCAGGATCGATGGTTTTGAGGATATCCGCGGTAATTTCTATCAGGTATGACTTAAGCAGACCCTCATTCCAGCGGGAGAAGATTCGGCTCAATTCGGCTGCGCCTAAGCCCAAGCCGCGGCTAAGCAGGTCGTATGCTTCAGAGATAAGCTGCATATCGCCGTATTCGATACCATTGTGAACCATCTTCACGTAGTGCCCTGCCCCCCCGGGACCCATGTACTCAACGCAGGGCTGACCGTCATCTGCCCTGGCAGCTATCGCGTAAAATATTTCGCTCAGTGCCTCCCAGGCAGTTCGGTTTCCACCCGGCATGATAGCGGGACCCCATTTCGCGCCTTCCTCACCACCCGAAACGCCTGCGCCGATGTATTGGAAACCTTCCGCTTCCAATGCTTTGCTTCGCCTTTCGGTATCGGTAAAAAAGGTATTTCCACAATCGATCAGGATGTCTCCTGGCTCCATCAAAGGCTTGAGTTGCTCGATGATCTCATCAACAGCTGGCCCTGCCTGAACCATCAGGATGACCCTGCGCGGTTTTTCCAGCGCCGCCATCAGGTCAGCCAGTTTTTCCGCCCCGAGAAGTGCCTTCCCTTCGCCTTCCTCTGCAATAAAATCGAATGTTTTTTGTGTATTGCGATTCCAAACAGCAATTGGGAAACCATTCCGTTCAATGTTTAGAGCCAGGTTGCGCCCCATTACCCCAAGACCGACCAAACCGATTTTGTATTGCATCATTTCTCCTTATTAGCTAAAGATGAATTAATCTTGAGTCGATAAAGCATTTCACCTGCCCGCGGCACCACCAGGATGCCTTGTTCTTCTTTCCCAACCCAGGTCTGAGGATCAAAGCTGGCAGGGTCGAGGTAACCCAGACCGATCTTTTCGCAGCGTTTTCTTGGAATGCCAGTGGCGAGCGTCACCTTGATACGCAGTTTTTCGACACCGGTCGTCTCGTCATAAGTTCCCATTCCCCGCAGATGCGTCGAATGGGCGATGACCCCATGAGGATAGCCCTGGAACTTGCTCCACTGTTTGACGAAGTAATCGCGGCAGTGATAGCCGATCTCATCCAGATATTTTCCATGGGTGTAGCTCACTTCAGTAATATTTGGCGCGTATATCACGACTTCACCCCCGTCAGCAATCACTGGCTCCATCTTGTACATACCCTTGGCTGCTGTCCAAAGGTCGTCATAAAGCTCAGGCATGATGGAAATGACCTTCTCAAAGGGTTTCTCCACGTAGACGATGTGTTTCTGAGCGGATAAGGCAGCGGCTTTTTCCCAGGCTTCACGGGCTTCTCCGAAGAAAATGCCTGCCAACCCTTCATGGGTCACCACCAGACTGAAACAGTGGACAGGTTTCGGAATGAAAGAAGCCGCCCGGTCAATCACAGCCCGTACAGGGGTATAGCCTGAGCCAATGATCTCGAAGCTGGTGATCAAAGCTCCCAGCCAGTGCGTGAAATTGATGATCTCCTGCCCCGCAATGCCAGGGAAGAAGTATTTGTTGCCGCCCGAAAAGCCAACAACTTCGTGCGGAAATACCGGACCACAGATGATCAGGTGATCGTAATCCAGGATCAGCCGGTTAAGCCTGACCGGCACATCTTCCGCCAGGCGACCGTTCGAAATACGCCCGATCTCCTCAGAGGTTATCAAGCCAATCTGCACAAACGTCTCCGGGGTTTCCCAGTGATGGTTAAAAATACGGCTCTCACCAGCTTTTCCGTCTATGACCCGGCGACCAACCAAGTGGCTCAATTGGTCATCATCCATGGGTTGGTGGGTCCCAAGCGCGACCAGATAATCCAGGGCAGCCACCCGACCGGAAAGATGTCTTTCAAACAAATTGAACATCAGCGGCATAGGCATGCTGCGCGTGCCGTCAGGGATCAGGAACAATACACGCTTACCGTCCAATTGCAGACTTGAAAGCGCTTCCCGCACCACGCTGCCGACAGTATTTTCGTCGAGGAATTGATCCTTATAACCCAATCCGATCGTCATCGGTTACACTCCGCTGAAAGCTGAAAAACCGCCATCCACCGGCACGACCACACCAGTGACGAAAGCTGAAGCTGGCGACACCAACCACAAAACAGTGCCAATGAGGTCATCCGGCGTGCCAAAGCGTCCCATCGGCGTGTGGCTAATAATGGTTTTCCCCCGTGGTGTAAGGTCTCCCGTTTTTTCGTCCGTGAGAAGGAAACGATTTTGTTCGGTCAAAAAGAAACCTGGAGCTATGGCGTTGACGCGGATGTTGGCTGAGTAATCCTGCGCCAGGTGTACAGCCAGCCACTGCGTGAAGTTGCTCACCCCGGCTTTGGCGGCTGAGTAGGCGGGGATGCGTGTGAGCGGTCGGAAGGCGTTCATCGAGGAGATGTTCAGGATGACACCCTGCTCTTGATCAGCCATCACCTTACCAAAAACTTGTGAAGGCAGGATGGTCCCCAGAAGGTTCAGCTCAAACACCCACCGCAGTGCGTCATGTGGCAGATCGAAAAAAGGCAACTCAGCGCTTGTGGTCGCCTGAGCCTTATTTCCGCCGGCACCATTGATCAGGATATCCACCTTGCCGAAGGATGCCAAAACCTGGTCGCAGGCTGCCTGGACGCTTTCCTTGTCCAGCACATTGCAGGCAACTGCCTGTGCGGCGCCGCCATTCGCGCGAACTTCCTCCGCCAGTATTTCGGCATTAGCTGGGTTAAGGTCCAATATGGCGACTTTCGCGCCCAAACCAGCAAGGGCGCGGCACATTTCCGCGCAGAGCACGCCCGCCCCACCGGTCACCACCGCGCAGAGGTCAGAAAAATCGTAAAGTTGCTCTATGTCCATTATCGTTTTATCCATTGTTTCTTGTTGTTTGTTGTGTTTTGGCTTCAAGGCAGAATGGCGCCAGGTGCCGCGTGAAGTGCTGTTCAAGGTTACTGGCATAGGCTTCGGGGAATTGGGCGAGTAACGCGATCAAGCGGTCGTAAAAACGCCAGGCGCCGTCGGAGTTTTTCTCTTTGAGCACTGAGCCAAACGTGACGTGAAGGATCTCGCGCGCGTCGAAGTTCTCCAGGTAATCGTTGGGAGTCCCGAACTCCCGGACACCTGGCGCCCGATCCAACCGGGCAGAGACGTGATAGCTGAGTTTATCCTGTTCGTAGCGACTCAGCCCAAATTCGTAGATCTCCTTGAAAAACAGGGGGTCTGTTTCCGCGATGGTGCGGATCGCCTCCAGGTAACTGGTCCCGGCAGTTTTCAGGTGCACCAAACCGCGCGTGCGGTGTGCGGCAGCAGGATAGATACTGAATTTATCCGAACCTGAGTGCAAGCTGATCTTATATGGTCCCAATAGCCTGGCAATGGCAGCGTGACCGGCAATATCCTGGTCAAAAGCTGTAACGTCTCCGATATAGTCGACGCCCTTCTCAAAATCACCCACAAATCGGGGCGCCAGGCTGACCCATTGCACGCCCAATCTCTTTAGCTCGTGGGCAATGTAATAATGTTCGGCATGGCTGGTCGGGGATTTCGTTTCGTCAACAGAGACTTCAAGTTCAAATGGCTTGCCGGCGCTGGCTGCCCGCAGGTGTTCGTACATGTTGAACACGTGCCAGACTGCGTGCCCGTATTTAACCATGGCTCTGAGCAGAATCGCTTCTGAAAAATGGATGGTAACTCCCTCAACGGCATGCGAATGATTAAGCAGATCGTTCTCGGACATTCTCAACGCAGAGGGGATATCCAGCGCCTGAATCCTGAGATCTTCCAAACTGAGGTCGTCCGCACGATCATTCACGAATTCGCCCGGATCAATTGTGAAGAAGGTAAAACCAGCGTCAAGACAGGCGTCGATATCTGTTTGTGATTTCAGGTGATCAGCGTCTGCGCCAAAACCGTCCTGCCAGTTCTCCTGGAAGACGCCCCACATGGCATCATCCATCACCTGCTGCGGGCTTCGACCGGTACGTGTCATCTCCCGGATGGACTGCTGCGCGAAAATGGGAGCCACCCGCCCGTTGCATGTGCGGACCGCGCGAACATGCCCGGGCGTCGCCATCCCCAGGCGATCTCCCATTCCGGCTGATGTTTTCAATCCCAGTAATTGAGGGCGCAGCCATGGCAGTAATTCCCTCAGGGCTGCTGCATTTGCCGCTGAAAGCGGTCCTTTCAAGAGCATTTTTCCCCCAATGGCAGAGCGACCACCTTCAAAAGGTTTGA
>Ga0116174_10003043_pt1 | contig 13996 bp, 6 predicted proteins | sample AD_UKC087_MetaG_FD_89801 | JGI IMG/M metagenome (GOLD analysis project Ga0116174, IMG submission 89801) | Active sludge microbial communities of municipal wastewater-treating anaerobic digesters from USA - AD_UKC087_MetaG | ecosystem: Engineered > Bioreactor > Anaerobic > Digestate | place: USA...
CAGAACAAATTGCGCTAAAACTAGGGTTAACAGAAGCGACCATTCGATTACACATCAGTGCTTTGAAAAAGAAATTTGGCACAGACAGCCGTGACCAGATGATGGCGATGGCGGGCCAATTAGAATTGTGCGATCCTTTTGAAACAAGCCCGGTCCATGATCAGCAGGAGGATCAGGCAAAGTCAGGATGATCTGATGAAATGAAGGGGGATTTGTTGTCAGATTGAAGAAAATATTATATGATTAGAGGCGAACATATTTTTCATATTCCACATCGAAATCCTTGAAAAGTAAAGCCACATGTCCAACTTTCCGGCCTGGTTTAACAGAACGTACAAACGATGGAGCCGATCCCAGGCGGGTGAGGAAGATTTCGTAGCCTTTTGCGATCTGTTAGGCTATCCACCTTCCAAGGTATTAGGCTGGTTGCATGGTGAGTTTTTACCTGAAGGTCCAGAAGTATTAAGCATAGCTGGAACCTGTGGGATAAAGGTATATCAGGTACTGGATCTTCCTATGCCTGATCCTGAACTGCTAAAGATTTATGGATCATTCTCGCACTTATCCGGGCAGGACCGTTCCAATTTGGCTTTAGCTCTTCTCGAAATCGAAAAAATTTTTGAGGAAGACAATATTTCCGCTAAATCTCCCGAAGCCAAAGAAATCATAAAAAGCACTTTCGAGAAATACGGGCTGAATAGATAGAACAAGAGATAAGTATGAAAAATCAACCTGTAAAACGCCCTATTCAGGGCGTTTTTTTGACACTCAATTCTCTGGTGATGCTATAATAAACTCAAGCAACTGTGTTTAAACAGAATATTTGGGAGGGTAATATGGATTCCGAATTCCTAACAGCTGAGGAAGTAGCTGAGTATTTACGTCTCCCGCTATCGACTGTCTATAAATTAGTTCAAGACAAACGATTACCCGGTTTTAAAGTCGGAAAACATTGGCGGTTTCGAAAAGAAACAATTATTCAATGGATTAATTATAAAGAACAAGAAGCGATAAAAACGAGCCAATCTCGCGATCTATAATAAGCAACCTGGTAGAAATTTTGCATGTAATTTTACTTCTCGGATTTAGACTATACTAATGAAATCTCAAAACCAAATTACCATGTGGAACCAAGGGCGGAAATAGGGGGCAGTTAAAGAATGAAGTTAAATGAGCTGACGATTGAAGACCTTTGGAGCCTGGCTGATTTCAAACCCAATGACAATCAGAAGGATGCCATATTGCATGTTGACGGGCCGTTGTACTTGCCGGCAGGTCCGGGTTCGGGCAAAACCCGTGTTTTGCTCTGGCGAACATTGAACTTGATCGTTTTTCATGGCGTCAATCCGGATGATATTTACCTTTCGACCTTTACCAAGAAGGCAGCCTTCCAGCTTCAAGAGGGCATTCGCAGCTTGCTTTCGATTGTTACCAACCTGACTGATGTGCCTTACGACATTTCGAGGATGTATGTAGGAACAATCCACTCCCTTTGCCAGCGGCTGATTACCGACCGACGCTTTTCAGGAGAACGCCGGCGCCATGAACAGCCATCGCTGCTTGATGAACTCTCGCAATACTTCTATGTTTCCCGCAACCGTCATTGGAATAGTTTTGTGGCGGAAATTGGTCTTGGCGAAGCCCTCAATGAGATACACCAGGAAATCAATGGTTACTTCGGAAGACGGAGTGAGTCCAAGCACCAGGCGGTTGTCAATGCCATTGCTCTGTTCAATCGTCTTTCTGAAGAATGTATCGATGCTGGCGCTTGTGATGGCAGGGTAACCGATGGGAGGCTGCGGGCGATGCTGAAGGCATACTCGCGGTATATTGAGGCATTGCAAACCGAGCGCGCCGTCCCTCAAACAGACTTTTCGCTCTTGCAGCAGGAAGCATATAAAATGCTCCATGCTTTTGATGGCGCTGGCAACGTCTTCCGACACATCATTATTGATGAGTACCAGGATACCAATACGATCCAGGAAAAGATCATTTTCAAACTGGGGGAGGGGAGCAAGAACATTTGTGTGGTGGGGGATGACGATCAGGCGCTTTACCGTTTTCGAGGCGCAACCGTCGAAAATTTTGTTGATTTTCCCGATCGGTGTATCACAAATCTGGGTGTGCCGCCACGGGTCATTCCGCTAGACACCAACTACCGCTCCCGGCAGGAAATTGTGTCGCTCTATTCCGAGTTCATGAACCGCTGCGATTGGCGGCGGGAGGCGAATCCACATTTATTGCACCGCTTTCCGAAGGCGATCCAGGCGAACCGCAAGGATATTCACCCATCTGTTGTTGTCAGCACACCGGGACATCCGGATGATGTTTGCGTGGAAGTTGCGCGTTTCGTCAAGAAGTTGATTGATGAAAAAAAGGTTGAAAACGAAAACCAGATCGCCTTTTTGTTCCCATCGCTAAAATCTGACCAGGTGAGCCGGTTCAAAAGTGCACTGGAGCAGTTGAACCTCAAGGTGTACGCGCCCCGCGCTGGACGTTTTCTTGAGGTGGATGAGGCGGTAGACGTGTTTGGTGTTCTCTTGCAGATTTTTGGCAAGCCCACGCGCGGGCAGTTTCCCGGGCAGGATTACAACAGTTACTTTGACTGGGTTGATCGAGCACACCAGGCGGGCAAAGCCATCATGGACGATGATCCCCTGCTTTACCAATTCGTTCATGACCGCAAAGCCGACCTGGAACGGGCCCAAAGAGATTACCAGGCGCTGCTAAGCCTGGTGGAGCGGCGCGGCTGGCAGTTGAACCAGCCTTATGATCTGGCCACCATGAAACGCCAACTGCAAGGAATCGGCAACTTATCAGATTTTGCCCGGCGCAACATTGCCAATTCCTACTTTGACCGGGTGGTTATCCGCCGGCAGGAAGAAGGAAATCCGGTTTTACTGGATTATGTGCTCAAACGCGCCACATCGCTGGACTGGAACATCCTGGACCTGTTCTACCGGTTGTGCGGTTTTCGGCATTTCAAGGCTATGTTCGACTTAGCCGAGACCGGGACGGATGAAGGCCCGGTGTGTAACTTAAGCCTCATCTCGCAATACCTGGCCAAGTTCATGGATGAATATCGGTCGGTGATCAGCGCAGACATCTTGCTCGAAAACGGCTTCCAGCGTCTGCTGTTTGGCTCCTACCTTTATGCTCTCTTCCGTTTGGGCGAGTCCGAATATGAAGATGCTGAAGACCCCTTCCCGAAAGGACGCATTCCGTTCCTGACCATTCATCAAGCCAAAGGGCTGGAGTTCCCCGTGGTCGTGTTTGGCAACCCGCGCAAGAATGCGCGGGTTCAGAAAGTGGAAGAAATTGTCCAACCATTATTGGATCGACCGGGCGAGCCGCTGCACCGCATGGGTGAGTTTGACATGATGCGCCTGTTCTATGTGGCATTGTCGCGCGCCAAGAATCTACTGGTCATCCCACATTGGTCAAGCCAGGGGAATTGGTTGAGTCAGCCGTTCCGCCGGGTGATTGAAGAAGGGCACTTTACACACATTCCCGACTTCGATCTGGAAACGCTCCCCCCCGCCAGGCTGGAACAGGATGAGCTGCCCAAGAATTATTCTTACACCAGCGACTACCTCCTTTACAAAACTTGCCCGCGGCAATACATGATTTTCCGCAAATACGGCTTTGTGCCATCGCGCTCGCAGACCATGTTCTTTGGCAGCCTGGTGCACCAGACCCTGGAAGATTTACACCATTATTTGATCGCCCAACGGGAGGCAGCATGATCCCTGATGATAAACAAGTAGAAACCTTTATCCGTGATGCACTGGAGCAAAACTTTGAGCTGCTGCGCCTGGAATCAGGTCATGCGCTGACAACCGATGTCAAAGACACGGCGCTCAACCAGGCTTTGCTCTATTGGCGCAAGCTCAAGGATGTGGCCACCACGATTACCGAGACAGAAGTGCACCTCAACCTTCCGGGGCAGAAAACCCCGCAAGGGCGCGTCTTTGGCATAGAAGGGATTGTGGATATCGTCCGTGAAGATGACCGCACCATCATGTACGACATCAAGACCCACGACGCCGAGGATGTGCGCCGCAACATCGAAGCGTATGAGCGCCAACTCAATGTTTACGCCCACATCTGGCAAAACCTGCGCGGCCAGCCGTTGGACCAGACCGCGGTGATCGCCACGGCATACCCGGAAGCCGTGAAGGCTGCCCTTGCCAGCCGGGATGAGGCGCGCATTGAATACGAGCTGCAGCGCTGGAATCCTCTGGTGGAAATCGAATTCAGCCCGGAGCATGTGCATGAATTGATCGCCGACTTTGGCCAGGTGGTGGACTGCATTGAAAATGGTGAATTTACTCCGGCGCCAGTGGAAGTACTGCAGGGACGCAAAGAGGATGGCGAGCGTGCCTTTGCTTCGCGGGTGTGCCGGCGCTGCGATGCGCGGTTTTCGTGCTCCTCCTACCGCGCTTACGCCTCCAGCACTGGCGGCCGGCCCGAATTGGCCCTGCGGCAGTACCTGGAAGACTTTGGCTCCGACCTGGAGCAGCAGGATTGGCTTTCGAGCAACCTGGAAATTGCGCTCCCTACTGAAGAACTTGAGTGACAGAAAAGGAAAAAACTATGCCTATCGAAAAACTGCGCCCCTCATTCACATTTACCGAAGACCGCCTCAAAGAACTGCAGGCGGTTGTGCCTGAAGCCTTTGCGGATGGCAAAATCAACTGGGACGTGCTGCGCGAAGCGCTGGGAGAATACCTGGAAGACCCCACCCAGGAGCACTTTGGCCTGACCTGGCCCGGCAAGCGCGAAGCGCGCCGCCTGGCGGCCATGCCCAGCAAAGGTACACTAGTACTTCAGCCTGGTGAAGGGGTTAACGAAAATAACACCCGTAATATTTTCATTGAAGGGGACAACCTGGAAGTGCTGAAACTGCTGCTGAAGAGCTATGCCGGGCGCGTCAAGATGATTTACATTGACCCACCCTACAACACGGGAAAGGACTTTATCTACGAAGACGACTTCAGCGAGCCACTGGAAACCTACCTGAAGCGCACGGGGCAGATGGACGAAGCCGGGCGCCAAATGACCACCAACAGCCGCGCCAGCGGGCGCTTTCACTCCAAATGGCTGAGTATGATGTACCCTCGCTTGCTGCTTGCGCGTCAACTCCTGCGCGAGGATGGCGTAATTCTTGTCTCTATTGACGATAACGAGGTTAATAACTTGCGCCAGATTCTGGATGAGGCGTTGGGGGAAGAAAATTTTGTTGCTGCAATAGTTTGGAAAAAAAAGACCGGCTCGGGAAGCCAAATTCAGAGAATCTTCAGCGAGCATGAGTACGTTTTAGTGTACATAAAGGACTCCAACGCAGAAGATCGTTGGAGGATTAATAACGAGGATGACGGTAATTTTACCAACCCTGATAATGATCCCAGAGGACCATGGGAAAGTTGTGCAATTACAGCACCATCCAAAAACCGTAATCCAAACCAATTCTACCAGATAGAGGTTTACTTCGATCAGCCAAATAAAGTGGTGAGTGACAAGGAAAATCTATTGAATTCTTTTAATTATAATGGTCATACCATTGTATTTCGAAGTGTTACTGGGGATGCTGAATACGAAGCTTTCTACTCTGAAGAAATGAGATATGCTAAATTTATTCGGAGGTGGGCATATGTGACGAAATCCATGAAGAAGGTATTTGATGATGGGAAGGTCTATTTGAATAGAGGTAATTTACCACGCTATAAAAAATTCAAATCGGATTATGAAGGAAAAGCTCTCCGCAGTATCTATTTTTCTGAGTTCAGTACCCAACAAGGGACCACAGAGCTAGAAGGTCTATTTGGAAAGTCTTTGGTTGAATACCCTAAACCACTAAGATTGCTGAAAACATTTCTTATCCCTATTACCGAAGAAAGCGATATTGTACTTGACTTCTTTGCTGGTTCCTGCACTACCGCCCACGCTGTCTTGCAACAAAATCGTGAAGACGGCGGCAACCGCCAGTTCATCATGGTGCAACTGCCCGAACCTACACCGCCTGATTCCGCAGCGCGTCAGGCCGGCTACACCACCATCGCCGAAATTGGCAAGGAGCGGATTCGGCGCGTCATCCGCAAGCTGCAGGAGGAAAAGAACGGGCAACTAACGCTGCCCGAAGGGGAGCAAGCCGCTGCGCCCGAAGACCTGGGCTTCCGCGTCTTCAAACTCGACCGGTCTCATTTTATCGAATGGCAATCGGATGTTCAAGACGTCTCTCAACTGGGGCTGCGTTTTGTACAAGCCGAGTCACCGCTGGTAGAAGGCTGGAAACCGGAACACTTGCTGACGGAAATCCTGCTCCTGCAAGGCTTTCCGTTGGATAGCCAGGTGATTCCGCTCGATTCCATCCAAAGCAACCACGTTCAGCGCGTGCATTCAGATGCCTGCGAGCATGATCTCTTTGTTTGCCTGGATGCTGCCATTCACCCCGATACCATCCCCCATTTGCACCTGCGTGATCAGGATGTGTTCATCTGCCTGGATGCGGCGCTGACCGACCAGCTCAAAGTGCAGCTGGCAGACACCTGCAACCTGAAAGTGATCTAGGAGCAGGCGCATGGCCAAATCATTACAACTGAAATTTGATCCCAATCAGAAACACCAGCGCGATGCGGTGGAAAGCGTGGTGCGCCTGTTTGAAGGGCTCCCGAGCCGCGCCGCGGCTTTTGCGCTGGGCGATGAAATCATCCCCAACCTGCCGAAATACGAAACCATGGCGGAGAGCTGGCTGTTCAACAACCTGCGCCAGGTGCAGGAAGACAATCACCTCCAGCTTCCGCAAATTCCCCTGGGGCTGGAGGTGGATGATGGCATGGTGTTGGAGGGCATTGGGTATGATAACTGGCGCTACCCCAGCTTTACCATTGAGATGGAAACGGGCACCGGTAAAACCTACGTTTACCTGCGCACCATCCATGAACTGCGGCAGCGCTACGGCTTCAGTAAATTCATCATCGTGGTGCCCAGCATTGCCATCTATGAGGGCGTGATCAAGAATTTTCAGATCACCCAAAGCCACTTCCGCTCGCTCTACAACAATGAGAATGTCAATCTCACCCAATACGATGGCAGCCGTTTAAGCCAACTGCGCAATTTTGCTACGTCCACCTTCACCGAAGTAATGGTCATCACGCTGGATTCGTTCAACAAAACCTCGAATGTGATTTTCAAGCCTTCGGAAAAACTGCCTGGCGAGCGGCTGCCCTACCAATACATTCAGGAAACGCGCCCGATTTTGATCCTGGATGAACCGCAGAACATGGGCTCTGAAAAATCAAAAGCGGCGCTGCGCACCCTGCACCCGTTGTTTGCCCTGCGTTACTCGGCCACGCACCGCGAAAGCCCGAACCTGGTGTACCGCCTGACGCCGTTTGATGCTTACCGCCAGAACCTGGTCAAGAAAATCCAGGTGTATGGCGTGACCGAGCGGGAAAACTTCAACCAGCCCTTTTTATCCCTTCAAGAAGTGGTGACCAGCGGTGCCGGGCGCGATGGGATCCGGGCGCGCATGAAGACCTATGTGGATGATAGAGGGCGGTTGAAAGAAGCCGAGATTATCCTGAAGCATAACGATGACTTGTATGAGAAGACACACCGCGAGGAACATCGCGGCGGCTACAAAGTGGTCGAGATCAATGTTCGGGACAACTTCGTTGAGTTTGAGAATGGCATACGGATTGTGGCCAAGGAGACAATCGGCCCTTCACGCCCCGAGATTTTCCGTGTGCAGATTCGCAAAACGATTGAGCAGCACATGGAAATGCAGCAGCGCCTGGAACGCAAAGGGATCAAGGTGCTGTCGTTGTTCTTCATTGACCGCGTTGCCAATTACACGGCTCCAGATGGCATTATTCGCAAGATCTTTGATGAGGAATACGAACGGCTGAAACACCGTTACCCATTCTTCACCCAATGGACAGCGGCTGAAGTCCGTAATGCGTACTTTGCCAAAAGCAAGCCCAAGAAAGGCGAGGGCGAGGGTGACGCCATTGATACGACACTGGATGAAGAAAAGAAAACCAACGTAGAAAAGGAAGCAGAGAAACTGGCTTACGAGTTGATCATGAAAGACAAGGAACGCTTGTTGTCTTTCTATGATGGCAGAGATGAGCTAAAGAAAACCTGCTTTATCTTTGCGCACTCGGCATTGAAAGAAGGGTGGGACAACCCCAATGTCTTTCAGATTTGCACGCTGAACCAGACCGTTTCAGACATCAAAAAACGGCAAGAGATTGGCCGCGGCCTGCGCCTGGCAGTCAACCAAAACGGCGACCGCGTTTTCGAGGAGGAGGTCAACCTGCTCTCGGTAATTGCCAATGAGAGTTACCAATCCTACGCCGCCAGGCTTCAAGATGAGTATCGGGAGGCCGGAGACGCACCGCCACCGCCCCCACGCAACGGTGCCAAGCAGCCGGCAAAGCGCAACGACGCGATCTTCGCCAGGCAGGCATTCCTGGATTTCTGGGCAAAGCTCCAGCGCAAAACATCCTATCGTATTGAAATTGACACCCCGGCGTTGATCGAACGATGTGTTGAGCGGCTCAACAACCTGCCTACCCCGCAAGCTGTCATTGTGGTAGAGAAGGGCGCTTTCGTGGTGACCGAATATACCATCAAGCTGGAGCGGGTTTCGGGCGAAAAAGCCCGGATTCAAATTTCCCGCCGAGACACGGATGGCGGCGAGATGAATGTCACCAATACCTATGCCGTGAAAGCGGACTTATCGGAAAGCATGCGGGATGAGCGCTTGCGTGATTTCAAGATTTCACGGATTGTGGAAGATGGAGAGAACTCCTACGTGGTCTTTGGCAAGGATATCGAGCTGCGCTTGAACCAGGCGATCACCTTCCAAAGCGAGCAGGGGCAAAAAGTGGTTGAGCGCGCCGTGATGGCTCCCAAAGAAACCTACCCTGTACCGAATCTCATTGACCGCGCCGCGCGTGAGACAGGGCTGACCCGCCCTACGATCAACCAGATTTTCAAGGGTTTAAGTGACCGCAAAAAACAATCCATTTTTGCCAACCCGGAAGGCTTCGCCGGGCAATTCATCAGTGAAGTCAGCAATGCCCTGGCAGACCATGTCGCCGAGCGAATCGAGTTTTACCTGGATAAAACCGACTTGAGCTGGGGATACGACTTAGAGGATCTCTTCCCACCGAAAAAGGAATTTCCCCAAAGTGAGCTCATTGACGCTGGTCCCGCTGGATTATATGACCAGGTGCAAATTGACTCGGACGTAGAGAAACGATTTGTGCAATTCCGCCTGATTGAAGATGACCAGGTCGTTTTTTACTTCAAATTTCCGCCATCCTTCCGTATCCAGTTCCCCAAGGTGATTGGTAACTACAACCCCGATTGGGGCATTGCCCGCTATTCACCTGATGGCAAGATTGTCCTGGAATTGGTACGCGAAACAAAAGGCAGAGAGGAATTGGAAGGGCTGCGTTTCCCCCACGAGAAGCGCAAGATTCTCTGCGCCAAGAAACATTTCAAGCAGATTGGTATTGACTACCGGGTTGTGCCAGATACCGTTGTTGAGTGGTGGAAATCCGAGGAAGAATCACCCTTCCAAGAAAGGTTCACTCCCTCATAAAAGCTGGGGGTACTTTTACATTGAGCTGGCCGAAAATGAAGAAAAGACCATCATGAGCACGCCTCGGTTGAGTCCTACAAGCTTAAGTCAATACATCCGCCTTGAAAACTGCGAGCGGTACCTGCGTTTTCGATTGGTTCCAGCAGATGTGGAACGTCTGGAGAAACGATGGGGACTTACCATCCAGCCTCTTACTCCCCTGCTGAAAGAATCCGGCGCTGATTTCGAGCAAAATATCGCTGCAAAATTGGCAGCTAAGGGCGAAGTAATCGTTGACCTGGACAAAGAGGATCTTCAAGAAACTCTGAAATGGTTCCGCGAAGTAAAAACTCCTACGATCCTGTTCCAGCCAACCCTGGAATCAGCCATTGGAGACTACGTGTGCAGCGGACGCGCAGATGTTATTCATCTGTCGCGTGACAAACAAGGCGGCTTAAAAGTATTGATTGCCGACATCAAGGCGTCTCGCAAAGAGAAAACTGAACATCGCTTGCAAGTCGCCATTTATGCCCGGATGGTCCAGTGCCTGGCTAAGGATTATCAAATTCCACTTGCAGATATTCGGGGAACGATACTAACAAAGCAGGATGATGGCAGTTATCCAACCTTAAGCCCAAATACCCCCACTTTTGACCTTGATACTTATCTATCTATCCTTGATCGCCTGGTTGTCCATGAAGACGCGGTAGTCAAGCGCGTGGCTAACCAGCCTTTTGAAGACGCCTTCTATCACTTGAGCTACAAGTGTGATGGATGTCTTTATAACGCCTTATGCATGTATGATTCGGCAGAACGGCTCGATGTTGCGTTAACCCCTCACATTACGGCTGTTGAAAAGAGAGTGCTGAACGATGTGGGGATTACTACATTGCCTGAACTGGCCAAGCTCATGGACTTACCCCCGCAAGGAAGCTATGAGTTGAAGAATGCCAGTTCTGAACAAGCCCGGCTGGACATACTCAATAACCGTTGGCCCGTGGCGCCCAACCTGCCCTTCCTTGTTCAGCGCGCCAAAGCAGCTTTGCGGCATTTTGACCCCAACGCTGATTATCGCCCTTATTTGATTGGTTCGGGATTTGGAACATTGCCGAGTGATGAAGAATATCCAAATTTAGTAAAAATATTCTTCGATGCCCAAAGAGATTATCTGCAAGACCATGTTTATATGATCAGCGCCTTGGTCATCGGCCCGAGGGGCGAGAAAGTTGTTGTCTCGTGTGCGGATAGTCCGCCAAATGATGCTGTTGAAAGATCGTTGTTAATTGATTGGGTACGACAAGTGATTGGGGCGATGCGACAAGTCTCCGAAAGCGAGCAAGCGCCTGTCCACCTGTACTGCTACAACCGTTATGATCAAACCGTGTTGTTGGAAGCTCTCAAGCGTCACCTAACAGCCGTTGCTTCTGTTCCGGCTTTTTTTGATTTACTTACGCAAAGCCCGGCACTTACACAACCCATTATTTCATTCCTGGCGGATGAAGTTCAAGAAAGATTGAACTCGGGACGTGTGTGCGCTCCGCTCCATGATGTGGCCCGCTGGAGGGGCTTCGATTGGAAAGACGAGAAATATGAGTACTACTCTCTCTTTCGAGCTCGCATGTTTGACAATCGGCGGAACGTGACCCGTGAAGAAGATGGCCATATCATCCCAAGCAAAGGCCAGGAGAATGAAAAGGATAGGTTCACGATTGAGGCAGCCAGTCGTTTCAATTCGCAAATTCCTTTAGAGTATGCCTATGCTGCATGGAATTGCCTCCCAGAAAGCAAGGAAGATTCTCGCCTGCTAGAACCCTTCCGCCAGGTCAATCTGGAGATGTTGACCTCATTTGCAGCAATGCGTGTACGAGCACTGGCAAAAATTGAGTCTTCATTCAAAACAAAAGCCCGTTTCCTGGATAAACAGCCACTTTACTTGCCTGCGCTTTCTGGCGGCGCCGATCCGGTGGACCTTGTTCAAAGCCTGCGAGAGTTTCTGTACATGGAACACCATACTGCGCTGCAAGCTAACTTGTTGAATTACAGTTTGCCAATCGAACGCAGAGTTCAGGGTGGACTGGCAATGCTTTTGAAGTTCATCAGGAGAGTTGGGAATAATCTCTACCAGTTTCACCCTGAATTTGGCGCGCTTGGGTTGGATCCGGTTCTTATTATGAATTCCTGTAAGCTTAAGGAAGGCGACTGGGTTGTATTCAATTCCAGCGATCAAAAGATTTCGGGCAATCAGATCAAGCATGGCAGGCTTGCAATCGTCGAGGCCATTAGCAAAGATGAGGTTGTGCTTCAATTACTTGGAATTACCTTCCCAGATGGCGATTTTCGCTATTTCCACAATAATCGTCTCGAGCCGTCAGCCGGCGGTTTTTATACGATTGACCCAATGTCTGATGATCTCAATGCTGATAAGATCCTGGATGCGTTGGCAAACGTAGACGGCAATACATTCTTCAACTGGTTGAGAGAAACACCTGTCGAGCGAGAACTCAACCCGAATCTTGGGGAGTTTTATCGGCGATTCGCAGACCTGATTGATGCCTACCTAAAGAATCGGAACCGCAAGTTGACTCAACGGCAACATGAAGCCATTGCTGGACATTATGATAAACCTTTGGTCCTGGTACAGGGGCCTCCTGGTACTGGTAAAAGCTATACATTAGCCTGGGCTATTCTGGCACGTGTTGCCGCGGCGGCTGTACAGGGTAAACCTTGTCGTGTATTAATCTCATGCAAAACACATAATGCAATCAACGTAGAGTTACAAGCGCTGGCGCAGGCGCTCCAACAAGTAAGCTCATTTGCTTCCGACCAATTTGGTGGAAAGGGATTACGCAGCCTGGAGATTTATAAGCTTGTCAATGATCCTGGCGATCCAGTGGCCACTGGCGTGAGCGCGTTGAACGCATTTGAGCAAAAACAAAACCTTGAACCCATACTGCAAAAACCTTTTGTTGTCTTTGGCGCGACATCTGGCGGTGCATATAACTTAATGAAATATCGGGCATTAGGCGGCCGTAATGTTGATTGGACAACCAAAACTTTTGATCTAGTCGTGATTGATGAAGCGTCACAAATGAGTGTGCCAGAAGGGGTGCTTGCTGGCAGCTTCCTCAAAGCATTAGGTAGCATGATTGTGGTTGGCGACCACCGACAGATGCCGCCAATTATTGCACACCCTTGGAAAGATGAGAAAAAACGCTCTGCAACAGAACACAAGCCTTATGTTTCGCTTTTTGAAACGCTTGTTGACCGGGGTTTTCCCCAAGTCAAACTTGACGAGAGTTTCCGTTTGCACGAACAGATCGCCGAATTCTTAAGGGCGAATGTGTATGCCAAAGATGGGATTAACTTCCATTCTCGACGTAAGGAAATCATTAATCAATTACCCCCCTTACAACCTTACGTTGATGCGGTATTGGATCCACATTACCCTATCGTCGTAATTGAGCACACGGAACAAGCTTCGCAACAGTTCAATCCGGTTGAGTTAGAACTGACACGTCCCTTGATTGATGCATGTGTAAAGCATTTGAGTTTGGATGGGAGAAACGGGATCGGTGTGGTGGTGCCTCATCGAGCGCAAAAAGCGCTCTTAAGAGCAGAATTTCCCAACCTGGCAGAAGTAAACTCCATCGATACCGTTGAACGTTTTCAGGGAGATGAGCGGGATGTAATCATTGTGTCCGCAACAGCTTCGGATCCGGACTATGTTCGCAATGAAGCGGACTTTCTCCTCAACTTGAATCGCATGAATGTTGCTATTTCTCGCCCCAGGAAAAAACTTATTGTTTTAGCTTCCAGATCAGTAGTAGATCTCCTTACGTCTGACCTGGAAATATTTGAGCAATCAGCGATCTGGAAACGACTGTTTCATCATTACACCCCAGATATCTTAATTCAAAGCACAATGAATGGATTTAAGGTATCTGTTCGTGGGCGTAGGATATGAAGATCCTGCAGATTTTACGAAATGATATCCAAAAGGCAACTACCGGTATTTGAACAATAAGAAGAATCCAATAACAGAAGAAGCGATAGAAAATTGAAGAGCTGCCAGTAAAAACGGCAGCTCTAACACTTTTAAATTCCAAATCCCATCTGTCCCTCCGGAACCACCTCCTTTCTTCGTGTCCGCCTGACCACCACTGCCTTCTGGCTCACCCAATCATCCCAAGTCATCACTTTTGGACCCGGAACGATCACTGCGCTCGGGGTCGTCAGGCTGCCCATCGGATTGTGGCTGACTTGCAGATCATCAGCAAACAAGGTCTGTAGGTCAGAGAGCTTCGCGCCCTCCAGCACATCACGAGCAAGCTGAGTGAGAAAATCGCTTTCTTCCTCCGGAACAATCGCACCTCCGACCTCATCCCCGTAAACGAGCTGCGC
>Ga0116174_10003058_pt1 | contig 13973 bp, 11 predicted proteins | sample AD_UKC087_MetaG_FD_89801 | JGI IMG/M metagenome (GOLD analysis project Ga0116174, IMG submission 89801) | Active sludge microbial communities of municipal wastewater-treating anaerobic digesters from USA - AD_UKC087_MetaG | ecosystem: Engineered > Bioreactor > Anaerobic > Digestate | place: USA...
CGCCGTCAGCACGAAAAATCGCGACGGTTTCAACCGGATGATCCAGGATGCCTTGGACGGGAAGATCGACTTGATCGTTACCAAGTCCGTCAGCCGTTTTGCCAGGAATACTGTTGACAGCCTGACGACAGTCCGTAAGCTGAAAGAGAAGAACGTAGAAGTCTTTTTCGAGAAGGAGAATATCTACACATTTGATGGAAAAGGCGAACTTTTATTGACCATTCTCTCAAGTTTAGCGCAAGAAGAGAGCAAAAATATTTCTGACAACGTCCGGTGGGGCCAGCGCAAACGTTTTGCAGATGGAAAAGTGTCCCTGCCATACAAGCAGTTCCTCGGTTTTGAGAAGGGTGGGGACGGGCGCCCCGCGATTGTGGAAAGCGAAGCAGCCAGCGTCCGCATGATATACCGGCTGTTCATGGAGGGCATGACCCCATCCGCTATCGCAAAGCGGCTGATGGAAGCGGGAATACTCACCCCCGGCGGCAAAATGGTCTGGCAGGTATCCACCGTCAAGTCCATCCTCACCAACGAGAAATACCGCGGGGACGCCATTCTGCAGAAGAGCTTCACGGTCGATTTCCTCACCAAGAAGAAGAAGGCCAACGAGGGCGAGGTGCCCAAGTACTTTGTGGAGAACAGCCACGCCGCCATCATCGACCCGGTCGAGTTCGACGCCGTCCAGGCCGAGATGGAGCGCAGGAAGAAACTGGGACGCCCCAGCGCCTGCAACAGCCCGCTGTCGGCAAGGATCGTGTGCGGCGATTGCGGCGGCTACTTCGGCGCGAAGGTCTGGTGCTCCACCTCCAAGTACCGCAGGGTGATCTGGCGGTGCAACGAGAAGTACAAACGCGAGGAACCATGCTCCACCCCGCACGTGACGGAGGAAGACGTCCGGCGGAAGTTCGTCTCCGCTTTCAACTCCGTGCTGTCCTGGCGGAAGGAGCTGCTCGACAACTGCCGGCACGCGCAGAATACCCTGTGCGACTGCGCGGCGCTGGATGCGGAGACCGCCGCGCTTGGCCAGGAGATCGGGGTGCTCGAGGCGCTGGCCCGCGGGACCATCCTAGCTTCATGTGAGGGAAGCAACGAAGAAGGCGTTCCAGGAAACGGCAATCCATATATCCAGAAGCTTGACAGCGCCATCAAGCGGCAAAAAGAACTGGAAGCCCTCCGGCGGGAGAAGCAGAACAAGAGGGTGCTGCTGGACGGGTTCATCCGGAACATCGAGGACAGCGGTGAGAGCATCGGCGAATTCGACGAGCGGCTATGGGCAGCGGTGACGGAGAAGGTGACGGTCATGCCGAACGGCGTGCTGGTGTTCAGCTTCAAAGACGGCACGGACATCAGCATCGGAGAGGAGTGAGCGGTATGCAGGAGCGGCAGATACGGGTCATCCCGGGCAGGAACTCGCCTGTGTTCAGCCAGTGCGGCCTGAAGCGCGCCTGCGCCTATGTGCGCGTGTCGACCGGTCATGACGCGCAGATGCATTCCCTGCAGAATCAGACGGAGTACTATGAGCGCAAGATCAGAGGTAATCCGCGCTATGCGTTCCTCGGGATTTACTCGGACGCGGGAATCTCCGGCAGCCGGGAAGACCGGCCGGGGTTCCTGGCCATGATGGAAGCGGCGCGCGCGGGTCTGGTGGACGTCATCCTGACAAAGTCTGTCTCGCGCTTTGCCCGGAACACCGAACTGCTGCTGCGCTCCGTCCGCGAACTCCGTACCCTGGGCGTCGGCGTCATATTCGAGGAACAAAGGATCGACACACTCAGCGCGGAGGGCGAGCTGCTGCTGACTATCCTCGCATCGATTGCTGAGGAAGAGCGCAGATCGGTCAGCAAGAACATCCAGTGGTCTATCCGAACAGGCTACAAGAAAGGCAAGCCCTCAAACGCCATCCAGCGCCTGTACGGGTTCAGGAAGGGCAAGGACGGCCGTATAGAGACTGACCCGGAGCAGGCGGTGGTCATCAGGCGGATATACAGGCTGTACCTGGCCGGGGAGACCCCCAACTATATCGCCAGTGTGCTCAATGAAGAAGAAGTCCCCCGTGACATCGGCCAGCCCTGGAGCGGGCAGTACCTTCGGCGTATCCTCCGCAACGAGCGCTACACGGGCGACTGCCTGCTGCAGAAGTCCTTCGTCGCGGACACAGGCAGGCAGGTGCGCAACAAGGGCCAGATGGACAAGTACTATGTCAGTGATCACCACCCGGCCATTATCAGCCGCGAGGACTGGGAGGAGGCGCAGCGTATGAGAAAATCTCGGACGACAAAGCGCTATCCCCTGACCAGCCTGCTGAAGTGTGCGCGCTGCGGCGCCAGCCTCATCCGCGTCACCGCGGAAAAGAGGTGGGTGAGCTGGGTCTGCGCGACCTACCTGCGCCGCGGGAAAGCCGCCTGTGCGGGCACAAGGCTGCCGGACCATATCGCGCAGGCCTTCCACGAAAGGAACCCCATCACGGAGCCTATGACCGTACAGGAGGCTGACGATGCAAGAAGCGCAAAGAAGAGGACCACTGAGCATTATCGCTTTACCGCCCTCTCCGAAAACACCCGGCCATGACGGCGGGAAGCTCCGGGCAGCAGCCTACTGCAGGGTGTCGACCGGGAGCGAGGAGCAGCTGACCAGCTATACCCGGCAGGTACGGCACTACAGCCAGTACCTGGACGAGCAGCCGAACTATCTCAACTGCGGCATCTACGCGGATGAGGGCATCTCAGGCACCGGCGTCGGCAGGCGCCAGGGCTTCCTCCGGATGATGGAGGACTGCCGGGAAGGGAAACTGGACCTCATCATCACCAAGTCGGTCTCGCGCTTCGGTCGCAACACGGTGGACTGCCTGGTGAGCGTGCGCGAGCTGAAAGCGCTGGGCATCGACGTGTACTTTGAGAAGGAGAACATCCACACCCTGACCGCTGAGGGCGAGGTGCTGCTCTCCCTAATCGCTGCGGTCGCGGAGAACGAGAGCGTTGCGATGTCGGAGAACGTCCAGTGGGGGTTGCGGCGAAAGTACGAGACCGGGAGCGTGAGAAGCATCCCTCTCGGGAAGTGCCTGGGCTATAGGAAGGATGAGGAAGGCCAGATCGTTATTGTTGAAGAGGAGGCGGCGATTGTCCGGAGGATTTACAGCAAGTTCCTGGACGGGCTGAGCATAACGGAAATTGCGGCTGGACTTGAAAGGGACGAGATACGCACCGATCAGGGCAATGCGTTCTGGAGCCTGAGCACCATCCGGAAGATCCTGCGCAACGAGCTTGCCAAGGGTGACTTTATGTTCCAGAAGACATTCAACCAGGATCCGCTGACGAAAAGGCGGCTGAAGAATCAGGGCGAACTGCCGAAGTACTACCTGGAAGGCAGCCACCCGGGAATCGTCGACCCGGAAACCTGGGCATGTGTACAGCAGGAATTCCAGAGGCAGGAAGCGTACTGCCGGGAACACCGCATTTCAAAATACCATCATCACAATGAAGAATACCCGCTGTCGACCAGAATCACCTGCTCGACATGCGGGTCAACTTTTTTGCAGCTGCGTCCAAAGAGGGATGAGGAAAAGGATCAAACCTACTGGCGTTGCAGCAGCTTCATGGGCAAGTGCGGATTGCCTATTGAGGGCAGGACCTTCACCCCGCCCCCGATGGCGCTTTGGAGCAAAGCGCCGGACAGCAGCCAGCGCCGATACTTCAGGATGAAGAAAAGGATACCACCCATCCCCAGGCAGATGCTCTGCACCGACACCCGGGTGCCGGCTGAGGAGGCGGACAAGGCCTTCATGCGCGCCTGGAACTTCCTGGTCAGCCACGGCTTGAGGTACGCTGCCAGCTTTCGTGAGATGGCCCGGGACGGGAAGGATGAACTTGTCAGGTACCGGGCAAGGGAGATGGTAAGGCTGTTGGATAGAGGTAGAATCCGAGAGTATGATTATGGTCTGATGTTGAAGGTTCTGGACCATATCGAAGTGACGGAAGTGGGTAGATTGGCTGTTATCTTCCTTACGGGAACACGGGTGACGTTGTGATAGGCATAATAACATCCCATGTACCAAAGTTGAAAACTATATTGCACCCTATCATTCGTACGTAAGCTGTGCAAATATACTGGAGAAGCTTGACAAAGGCGAAGTTATGCAGTACGATTCGGTCATACGTACGACCGAGTACAGGGAGGCGGGATTATGCAAAATTCGACTGATCACACAAACCCAGCTCAAAAGATTCTCTTGGCGGCATATGACTGTCTGTCAACACGAGGGTATGCCAATGTAACAATGCGCAATATCGCAGATGAAGCCGGTGTTGCATTGAGCCAGCTTACTTATTATTTCAAAAACAAGGAAAAGCTGTTCACAGAAGTTATCAATAAGATGGCAGGTCAATACATATGCGAAATCGAAACCAGAATGAGAACTGCCGCAGATCTGAACGAGAAGATTGTGTCTCTCACTCAATTCTTTAAAGAAATGCTTCAAGGCAAGCCAAAACTTCTGAAGTTGTTTATAGATTTTGCCGCACAGGCGATGTGGATTCCATCATTCAGGGAGCAAGTTGACAGCCTGTTTGGCAGTCTGACGTTGCTCATTGAAAAAAGCATCCTCAACGATCCTGCAACGCATCAAAGCATGCCAATGTATTCCGCCAATGCGATTGCGAAATTGATCCTTGGAGCGTTATTCGGCGCTTCTGTCCAGACCCTCCTCAGCGCTGACAAGGACGACGCTTTTGAATCCTTCAATCTGGCGGAAAGTCTGATGGGCACTTGATTGCTGCCATTGCAAGGCGAGTGCCGGGATGCTTTCACTGAACTCTGTCAATGTTGAAAGGATAAGCAAACAAGTGTCAAACATTATTGATTATCTGACATGGCGGGGGGATATTCCGCTTGCATATACGCCTTTTAATGCTGCGGATAACCTTGTGCTTTCATTGCTTGCTTATATTCTTTTTGAGAATATTATGTCAAAAGATGATAAACTGACAGTAAAACAGGCTGCATCAGTATTGAGCAGGAAACCAAACGACTTTGGCGTTATGAAAAGTGATAACAAACGACTGCTAAGCGCCTTGGCAAGAGGGGCGCGGTTTCAGAATGCTACGATATGCCATTGCGCAAGCGAGGTAGATACGAATGAAGAGAAACAATTCGCCGCAATCACGATCCTTATGGAAGATGGATCCTGCTTTGTTGCCTATCGAGGCACAGACAATACGCTTATAGGCTGGAAAGAGGATTTCAATCTCTCCTTCATCAGTCCTGTTCCCGCACAGACAGCAAGTGTGCGATACCTGTCGGATGTTGCCGGGCAGACTGTCGGCCCTATTCGCGTTGGAGGACACTCCAAGGGAGGAAACCTTGCAATCTATGCCGCTTCGCAGTGCAGCCAAGCTATACAGGACCGGGTCGAAGCCATTTACAGCAACGATGGGCCCGGTCTTGATGATGCGACATTCGCAAGCGATGGGTATATGAGGATAAAGGACAGGTTCCATTCTTTTGTGCCTCAGTCGTCGATTATCGGAATGCTGCTGCAGCATCAGGAGAACTACGCGGTCGTGATAAGCCATGCGATTGGGTTGTTTCAACATCACCCCTACACCTGGCAAGTCAATCGTGAGGGGTTTGAGATAATCGATGCGATTCGTCCGGCAAGCCGCTATGTGGATGCAACACTAAAGAACTGGCTTACCTCAATCAGCATCGACAAGCGCATGGTCTTCGTGGATACCTTGTATACTGTTTTGTCCGCTACCAACGCCACAACGCTGCAAGGGCTGACAGTAAGATGGTGGAAGAATGCCTATGTCATGCTAATGAAAGTTAAAAATATCGATTCCCAGACACGCAAACTTATCTTTGGCGTGCTTGTCGAATTGGTCAGAGCCGCTGTAGGAAGCCGCACAAACACATCCCCGCGGGTGCTGTTGCCTATCGATTCTAACCTGCAATAACTGAAAGGAAGTCGTGTGCGAAGATGTCTGGAGAGGAAACCAAGATATTGCTTGCAAAGAGCTTCAAGACTCTTGTTCTTAAGGACAGGCCTTTTGATAAGATCACCATCAAGAATATAGCTTCTGGCGCAGGCATCATCCGACCGACCTTCTATAAGCATTTTCAGGACAAGTATGACTTGCTTGAATGGGTCTTTGTGCATGATATTCTCGAGCCTTCCCATGCGTTGATCCGTGCTCAGATGTTTGAAGAGGCAATATGCCTTGTTTTCAAGTGCCTCCAGAAGGAAGGCGAATTCTATCGCCGCATCATTAACATCCCGAGTCAAAACTCTTTTCACGACATGGTGCTCAGTGCGCTGACAGAGTGGATTCTCCCTCTAATGGAAGTGGAGGGCACGGGTTTCTCGAAACCTTATGAATGGCTGACGCCTAAAAACATCGCATGGTACTACGCAAATAGCATGACGGCAGTGATTATCTATTGGATCGGGCAGAGTTTTCCATATTCGGTCGATGATATTCTGGATGCCTATCGATATCTCAGCATACATTCTATAAATGACATGCTGAAAGGGAACTGCAAATAGGTCAGTCTGAAGCGATTTTGAGACATATCAGCCTTCTTGTATCCAATCGCAATACACAGCGTATTGATTGCATCTGGACGGGTTCGATCTTTTTATTTATGATGAAATACACAGCGAGTTGATTACGTCTGTACGAATTCGATCCTATTTTTTGCGATGATTTTGTGCCAGGAGAAATAAAAAGGAGTGATAAATCATGTCAGACAAGAAAATCAAGGAGACAATGCAGTCGATAGGCGTCAACGCGGCAATCAATTATCTGGATCGCAATCCGGAGGAAAACATCCCGAAATTGCTGGACTGGATGGTTCGGTTTGATGCGCTGCAAAAGCAAAAGAGGGACAAGGATCCTTTCGTGATCACAAGGGAATCTTTAAGCGATAAAAACGGCAACTGGTACAAGCTAGCCACCAGCCTCTGGTCGGATATAGATACCCATGTTCGCAGGGCACTCTTCAGGAACTTTGTCATCAATGCGACGATTGTCGGGTATCGCCAGCAAAACGAAGCAAAAGAGAAATTTGACTGCAACATACCATGGGCAATTCTGATGGATCCGACCAGCGCATGCAATCTCAATTGTGTCGGCTGCTGGGCCGCGGAATATGAGCACAATCAGAATCTCTCCCTTGAAACCTGGGATTCCATCATACGGCAGGGAAAGGCAATGGGCACATATATATACCTCTATTCAGGCGGAGAACCCATGGTGCGGAAAACCGACATTCTCAAAATCTGTGAAATGCATAAGGATTGTGTTTTTCTGGCTTTTACCAATGGTACGTTGATTGATGAAGCGTTTGCGGATGGCATGCTGAAGGTGCGCAATTTTATCCCCGCTATTAGTGTAGAGGGATTTGAGAAGGAAACAGACGCCCGTCGAGGAGAAGGCACATACCAAAAAGCTATGCAAGCCATGGAGATCCTGCGCCGCAAAAAGCTTCCCTTTGGCGCTTCGTGCTGCTACACCAGCCAGAATACCGATATCATCGGCAGCGAAGCGTATATCGATGATCTGATCTACAAGGGATGCAAGTTTGCCTGGTTCTTCACCTATATCCCCGTCGGTGTGGATGCGGTGCCAGATCTTATTGCCACCGCTCAGCAACGAGAATTCATGTATCATCAGATCCGTGCCTTCCGCAAGACCAAGCCGCTCTTCACAATGGATTTTTGGAATGATGGCGAATTTGTCGGAGGATGTGTTGCCGGTGGCCGTGCTTACCTGCACATTAATGCCGCAGGTGATATTGAGCCTTGTGCGTTTATCCACTACTCGGATTCAAATATTAACGAGAAAACTATCTTGGAGGCCTGTCAATCGCCCTTGTTCAGGATGTATCAAGCAAGGCAGCCTTTCAACGAGAACATGCTTCAACCTTGCCCCTTATTGGATAATCCGCAGAGCTTAGCCGATATCGTGGATTTGACGCATGCAAGATCCACAGACATGATGCATCCCGAGGATGTTCATGAATTGACAGACAAGTGTATAAATGCTGCGCAAAACTGGGCACCTGCCGCGGACCGGCTCTGGCAGTGTTCCAGAAACTGCACGGCCTGCAAACCTGAATAGGCTTGCAGAGCAGCGACGAGGTGATGGTTGATGTCAATGGTAGATGCACTGCTAATCTTCTCCAGTTGCTGTTTGCTGCAAATTGAGCCAATCATGACCGTTGGTGCAACTCAAAACATTCTGCCAGCAAAGCGCATCATGCTGTTAGGTACGATTTTTGCTTTGGTCCAGGCAGGAATCACCGTAGTTGGAGTGCTTGGTGCGCACTATATCAATGTATTGATAGTCACTACCGCTTCCGAGGCGCTCGTCCCCTATCTGACATTCGCATTATTAATCACATTGGCCGCCTATATGATTTATAAAGCCTTTCACTTTGGGGACTTTACTGAGGCATTGGTTGCGTATATGACAGGAGGAGGTATCGCAAGGCTTGCTCTGCGTTGGTGCCCGCCAATCTTATTAACAGGGGTAGTATTGGGTCTCAGCATACCAGTCAGGTTACTCTTGGTTTTGTCAGCTTTCCTGTGCTCACTCGTGATATCTGTAATCGGATTGTGTTATGGATATTGGCAGGGCCACCGCTTCGTTAAGACCGCCTATCTGACAGGTGGAGCTATCTTGTTTATTCTGGCTGTCAAGTACGTCATGACCATTATTTGACACAAGGCAACAACCAAACAGAAAGAGGGAATACAGATGAGTTGGCTTCGTCTTCTCACATGCGCGGTTATAGGTTATCTGCTGGGGAACTTTCAAACCGGAGTAGTCGTTGGGCGCTTGCTTGCCAGAAAGGATCTGCGCATGCATGGCAGCGGTTCCAGCGGCGCTACCAATGCCATGCGGGTTCTGGGGAAAAAAGCGGGGATACTCACTCTACTGGGTGATATTGCAAAAGGAATGCTTGCTGTTGAACTTGGAATACTGATTCTCGGAAGAGACGGGGGCTTGACAGCTGGTTTGTTCGTTGTCATTGGTCACATATGGCCGGCATTCTTCGGTTTCAATGGGGGGAAAGGCATTGCTACAACCTTGGGAGTGCTGTTGATTCTGCAACCACTATATGCAGCGAACATCTTTGTGGTAACTGTCATCCTGATATGTGCGACACGCATTGTGTCTCTGTCTGATTTGATAGGGACAGGAATATATCTCCTGTTGAACACAATTACTGCAGTCATGATTCAGGATTGGATTCTGCTCTGCTTTGGTCTTCTATTGGCATTCCTGATCATATTTGCTCATAGGGGCAATATCCAGCGTTTGAACAGGGGTACAGAAGCAAAATTTAACTTTCCCACATTTGGAGAGAGGACAACCGCATTAGTATTAAAATTTCTGCGATTCCACTGGATCCGATAGGGAATAAATTTTTGGTGCGGATGCTTTTGATAGTTGCAGGATCGCAATTGGTCTGTCACCTTAGGTGTAAGAACGGTACTGCCGCCAATAGCAATCAAGTAATGCCGTTTCTAGCGCAAATGACTGCTCTGCAATCCGAAACCGGAGAACCTGCAACATCGAAAAATGGATAGCACATGGATCAGATCTGGGTAAAGAGCTATTCAAGCGAGCCAAACATGGCATAGACAGCCAGTGGGACATCTGATACAGCACAAAGCCGGAGCATTACTCAAGGATCTGAGCCTGACCTTTTTGCATCAATTTGGGGGTTTGGCACTGCGCATTTGCCACATTGATCAAGTATTCTTCCGGTTCACACATGAGGAGGTCAAACATGTCAATCATAGCGGTAGATTTTGATGGAACGCTGTATCAACACAATTCGGTTGTAAGTATGCTTAAAGGGGGGCGGAAGATATTCACTTTCAGGCAGCAGTGCAATATTGTTTTGAGTTTTTCGAAAGGTTCTGTAAAGAAGATGATCGGAAATAAGGAGGACCTTCGAATCGTTCTGCTCAGATCATTTTTTCGCCAGATGAAAGGGAAAACTGCAGATGAGATGCATGCTTTCTTCAAGTCCGTTATCGATTCCAGCCGCGAAAGCGTTAATTATAACCTAGTATCGAGGTTAATTAAACATTTGCAGATTGGTGACCGCGTGGTGATTATTTCGGGAGCGTTACAGCCACTTCTTGAAGTGTTTGTTCAGCAACTGAATATTAGGGCAGACGCGATCGGAACAGAACTGCTTTATGATAAGGAGGGGATTTTTACCGGAGAAATTGGTAAGAATAATCATGGAGAGGATAAAGTCATTAAGCTTAAACTTTGGATAAAGGAAAACAACGCCGATAATGAGACAATTTGGGCATACGCAGATAGTGAGTCTGACATTCCTCTGCTGGAATTCTCTCATAAAGCAATTGTAGTCCAGCCGTCTGTCAATATGAGGAAATTGGCACAATCCAAGGGATGGGAAATCTTCAACAACGAAGGCAATGTAAACAATTCAGCATAGCATTGATGGCGGCTAAAGATCAATCATAAAATATTCTAAACATTGGAGTGAAAATAAAATGAACTCAATCATAATCACGGATTCGAATTGTGACCTGTCTGCCGAATACCTAAGAGATAACAACGTTCCTGTCATCCCCTTCCATTTTACCTTGAATGGGAAAGAATATGAAGACAATTTCGGTACGTCAATAAGTTATGTGGACTTTTACAACAAGCTTCGAAAAGGTGATATGTCTGCGACAACACAGATCACTCCCATTGTTTATGAAGAATACTTCAGGAAATATGTTGCTGAAGGGTTATCTATCATCTATATAGGTTTCTCATCCGCTCTGAGCGAATCATTCAACCATTCTGTTATGGCGAAAAAAACAATTCTGGAAGAAAACCAGACTGCGGACATCACAGTCGTGGACTCAAAGTGCGCCAGCGTAGGACAAGGCTTACTGGTCTATTACGCATGTGAAATGAAGAAGCAAGGGAAATCAAAGGAGGAAATAGCAGCCTGGGTTGAGGACACTAAGTTGAAGGTTAATCACTGGTTTACAGTTGACAGCCTGGACCATTTACATAGAGGTGGAAGGCTTTCTGCTACAAGCGCGGCATTTGGCACTGCGCTAAAGATCAAGCCTATCTTGATCGTAGACAATGAGGGGAAACTCATTCCCAAGGACAAGGTGAGAGGGAGGCAAAAATCCATCAACGCACTGTCGCAAGAACTAAAAAGCAGAATTGTCAATCCAGAGGAACAAATTGTTTTTATTAGTCATGGCGACTGCATTGAAGAAGCAGAGCAACTAAAGCAATTGGTGCTAAGCAAGGTCAACGTGAAAGATATAATCATCAATTATCTTGGCCCGGTGATTGGTGCCCACACTGGTCCCGGCTTGCTTTGCATTGCGTTTATTGGTAACTGCAGGTAACCAAACGCACCTAACCAAACGCAGTATCGGCGAGATATTGATAAATTTTCCGAACTGCGAAGCAGAAAAGAAGACTAACACCAGAAACTTAACCTCTTGGGATGCGGCTGAGAAAAAATGAAGGAGTAGAAACGGATGCTTGAATTCAGAAACATTAAAAAGACTTATCATGTGGGGGGCATTGAAACAAGAGCGCTGGATGATGTCAGTGTTGCTTTTCGCGATAAGGAGTTTGTGGCGATCCTTGGAACAAGTGGTTCGGGCAAGACGACGTGTTTGAATATCATTGGGGGTCTTGACCGTTATGACTTAGGTGAGTTGATCATTAAGGGAAAGAAAACAGCAGACTTCAAGGATGAGGACTGGGACGCCTACCGGAACAATTCGATAGGTTTTGTGTTCCAAAGCTATAACCTCATCATGCACCTTGGCATCGTTGCCAATGTTGAGCTTGGCATGACGCTGAGCGGGGTTTCTGCCGAGGAAAAACACAAGAGGGCCCTTGAAGTTCTGGAGCAAGTAGGCCTTAAAGAGCATTTGCACAAGAAACCGAATCAGTTGTCAGGCGGGCAGATGCAGCGTGTCGCCATTGCAAGAGCGCTTGCCAACAATCCGGAAATCCTGCTTTGCGATGAACCGACAGGCGCTCTGGACACACTCACCAGTACGCAAATAATGGACCTGATAAAGGAAGTAGCGAAAGATCGTTTGGTCATTGTGGTTACCCACAATCCCGAAATTGCCCAGAAGTATGCCGACAGAATTATTCGCTTCCAGGATGGAAAAATCGTCTCAGACAGTCATCCGCATCAGGAAAGGCCTAAGCCGGACCGCTTCCAGCTCAAGAAGACCAGCATGAATTTCATGGCAGCGTTCAAGCTATCCTTTACTAATCTGATCACAAAAAAGGGAAGGACATTTCTGACTGCACTGGCATCGAGCATCGGAATCATAGGCATCGCGGTTATCCTTAGCCTTTCCACGGGGTTTCAAGCGCAGATAGATACTTTTCAGAGTGATGCCATGTCCGAGTTCCCCATTATCATATCTCAATCAGCCATGCAATTGAATGCAGAAAACATGGCCAGTATGCAGGACAAGCTTAAGGACAAGATGATGGGCACGGAGGAATATGCCGATTCAAATGAAGTATTTCTTTACGACAAAGCAGAGACTACAATTGCACACAAGAATAACTTCACTGATGAATACATGGATTATCTGAATAAGATTGATCCGGAAATTTGCAGCAGCATTGGCTTCACGCGTATTGTGGGTATGAATTTGCTTCGAGAGGTAAACGGTTCGGTTGTTCCCGTCGTACTTGTTAATCTGATGTCTACAATGGGCGAAGGAATGAATATTTCAAGCATGACAAGCATGGCAAATCTTGCAAGCATGGACGAAATCGGGCTATCTTCCTATCCTGAGCTGTTAAAAGAAGATGAGGAATCCTACTTGGAAAAAAACTATGACCTGCTTGCAGGGGAATACCCGGAAAGCGCAACCGATTTGGTGCTTGTCATAGATGCCAGGAACCGTATTGGCATGAATGCACTCAAAGGTCTGGGATTTGACACGGAGAACGTTGACAGTATCAAATTCACGGACATTCTTGGTACGGAATTCAGAATAATATCCAATGATGACTATTATGTGAAGACCGATCTGGGCTCCTACCTTCCCGGACGGGATTATGAGGCAATGTATGCTTCTGATAAAAGCACGGCAGTCAGAATCGCTGGGATCATTCGTCAAAAGCAGGATGTCCGCATAGGGGTCCTCGGCTCAGGCATTGCTTATAGTGATGAGTTGTCACAGATGGTTATCGATGATGCAATCAATTCCGACATTGTCAAAGCGCAGCAATTAAGCGACAAAAACGTAATGTCCATGGAAGATATGGACATGGAAACAAAGGCAATGTTTTTGTCGTATCTTGGGGGGAATGCTACTCCCTTCATAATCGCGGTATATCCTGATAATTTCGAGGATAAGGACGCAGTTCTTGCCTATCTGGATGCGTATAACACTGATAAGGAAATGGCTGATCAAGTCATATATACTGATTTGGCAGGAACGATGACCGATCTGACCGGTGGCATCATGGATGCTGTCACAATCGTATTAATTTCGTTCGCTGCCATCTCGCTTGTTGTCAGCCTGATCATGATTGGGATTATCACCTATACTTCCGTATTGGAGCGTACAACGGAAATTGGTGTCCTGCGAGCGCTTGGCGCAAGGAAGAAGGACATTACCCGCGTGTTTGATGCGGAAACCTTTATCCTGGGTGTATTCTCCGGGCTCTTGGGAATCTCGATTGCTTGGATACTCACCGTACCAATTAATACAATTCTCTACAATTTGACTGAATTGAATGGGGTTGCCAATTTGCAGGTGCAACATGCAGCATTATTGGTTGTCATTAGTACCGTTCTTACTGTACTTGGCGGTCATATACCAGCAAAAATGGCATCAAAAAAGGATCCGGTTGAAGCGCTAAGAAGCGAATAGCCAGAGCAGCTAACCATATTACTACACCCAAAGTAACGTCAGGTGAACTATATGA
>Ga0116174_10003059_pt1 | contig 13965 bp, 12 predicted proteins | sample AD_UKC087_MetaG_FD_89801 | JGI IMG/M metagenome (GOLD analysis project Ga0116174, IMG submission 89801) | Active sludge microbial communities of municipal wastewater-treating anaerobic digesters from USA - AD_UKC087_MetaG | ecosystem: Engineered > Bioreactor > Anaerobic > Digestate | place: USA...
GGTATGGTCACCGATCGATTGATCGATCTGATGGCTGAAAGCGACCAGCTTTTGCCTTATCTCGACATGCCTTTGCAGCACGCAGACCCGACCGTCCTAAAAGCCATGTCCCGCCCATCCAATATCGAGTGGGTCAATGAAACAATTGCAAGGATACGCCGCCTCATTCCTAACCTGGTCGTTCGCACCACGATGATTGTTGGTTATCCTAATGAGAGTGAGAAGAGTTTTGACATTCTCCGCGATTTCATTCAGGATATTGAATTCGATCACCTGGGAGTCTTCACCTATTCACCCGAAATCGATACTGCATCCTGTACACAACCCGATATGATTCCAGCGAAAGTTAAGGAAGCCCGCAAGGAAGAACTTATGAAGATTCAATCTGGCATCTCCCTCGCCAGGCTCAAAAGACTGCGAGGAGAGACACTGGAAATGTTGGTTGAAGGTGTCAACGCGGAAGAACAAATCCTGGTTGGCCGCACATACAGGGATGCTCCTGAAATCGATGGGTTGGCGATTGCTGCTGGTGAGGCTGAAGTAGGTGATATGGTTAAAATGATCATCACCAACACGACTGAATACGATATTATCGGCGAACAGATATAAAAATAACCTCCATTTCTGGAGGCTATCTTTTATGGTGTCGCAGTCGGTTCTTCCGTAGGCTGCGGGTTTTCTGTTGGCTCCGGAGGTGTGGGAGTTACGTCCGGGTTTGGTTCAGGGGTTGTAACAGGATTGGCACACGCCTCAGCGTAAGCAGTCGCTGTCACTTGGATATCCAGGTTAACTCCAATAGACAGAGATTGGCTGTAATAGGAACTTGCAGTACAAAAATCGCCTTGAGCTGCATATTGATCACCCAGTCGGTAAAGTGCAATTCTGTAACGTTCAGCAGTCGTCATGCCAGTTGAATCAGTAAAGTATGGACTTTGTGCATAGAGCTGCCCGAAGATTTCGACCGCTCCCAGCCAATTAACATCCCAGTAGCTGGCACCAGTCAGATAGGTCGTCGCCCAGCCTTCAGCTCCTGCAGCCTGGGAGTCTAACGCCCCTAATTCCGCAGCAACGGTGAGGTCGTAAATGCCTTGTTCCAATTCACCAGCCCAAATCCTCTGTATACCGCGGTTTCTCATAGCAATAAAGTAAAGGCCATCGACTTCTATAGTTCGATAGTCATAGTTGTTTTCCTTCAGAGATTGCACTGTTTGCACCGCGAGATCCCATTCCTGGTTGGCTATATGCTGACTCAACTGAGCGAACTTTTCTTCCGCGCCACGGAAGTCCGGCGTGACTGTCACTTCGGGCTCGATGGTTGCGACAAAGATTGGTGTTGGTGTCGCGGTAGGTTCGTTGAGCTTTCCAACCACTTGTGTCATCAGGTCGGCGATCCCCGGGAATTCCGGGTATTTTTCAATGATGTACTCAAGACGCGCCTTGGCATTTTCATATCGTCCGGCATCCATGTCCTTGTAAGTCCACTCTAACTGATAGGCAATTTGGTCCATTAAAATCGACTTTTCATTTTCGATTCGTCGTTGCACTCCGTTTCGGTAGCCAAAAAACACTCCCGCAAGAACCAATAGCACAAAGAGGAGGATTCCCAGCCAAACCCATTTACTGTTTCTCTTTTTGTGCGGTTTTCCTGGTTTGGTTTCAGTGTTGCGGCTTTCCAGATCACTTGCCAAACTGGAAGATTCTGTATCTGGTTTGTCCATCTTCAGTTGTCCTTCAACTGAATTGGCTTCTGATAGTTCATTAATGTTTTCTGTCATATCACTCATAAATTCACATTATACCTTTTCCTACAGTTCTGTAATTTCTCGCAAATCTCTTCGCAGAACCAGACCAGCCAGGAGTATACCCACTCCAAACGCGGCAACAGCTCCAATCAGCGTGCCAGCCAAAACTGGAGCATAATTCACCAACGCATAAGCCGCAGCTCCGCCTATAGCTGCAGCCAACAGGCTTTTCAGGAAAGATCCACCCAGTCTAAACGGGGCTGGCATTGTCTTGCTCAAGAGAACCAGGAGCAAAATTGCCTGGAGCGTGTATGCGATTGTATTTGCTGATGCGATCCCAACCGCCTCAAGCAAAGGCGAAAGAACGATCCCAAACAGGATAAAAACCACCAGAGTGAATGCGGAACCCAGCAGAGGAACACGTGGTTTTTGCAGTGCGTAAAAGGATCGGACAAAGAGTTCAACCAGCGAATGCCCGACGATCCCTAACAGAAAAACCTGGCTGACGTTGACGACTCGCATTGTTGCGGTCTCTTCCAGCCCAAGGAAGCCGCGAATTAAAGGCAGCAAAACCATTCCAGCTATGATAGCGATCGGCACGGTCAAAGTAAGCATTACCTTTGCCGCTCTTTCTATTTTCATTTTTAATGCATCAAATTGCTGGTTACTGAACATCTCAGATAAAGTTGGAAGAATTGCTGTCGCAATTGATGTGCCTATCAGGGTTTGGGGGACTTGCATGATCCACCATCCATAGGTCAAAGCGGATACTGACCCTTCCGGTAACCGCGACCCGAGATTGTCCTGTGCCAGGAAGATCAACTGAATGAAAAGCATGCTGATCAAACGGGGACCCATCAGGCGCAGAACTTTTCGTGTATTGGGGTCTTTGAAATCGATCCTGGGTCGCCACCGAAATTCGTACTTAATAAGCCCTGGGACCTGGATCAGCAAGTGTAACAAAGCGCCAATAATCACACCATATACCAGCCCATCCACGCCAAAACCCATAGCGGGAAGGCTGACTGGTCCAAATTTCACGGGTTCTGTCGGTGCCAATACCAACGCGCCGAAGATTTGACCACAATCATACAAAATTGGCGCCAGGGCAGGCAGCAGGAAGTGTTGGTTAGCCTGCAAACCTGCCATTGCCAGACCGCTCAAGGAAAAAATCAGTGTTGAGATCAGGTTTAGTCGCAACAATCGGATGGTGTCAATCGTCTGAGCCTGGGTGAAGCCAGGTGCAATTCCGAGTTGATTGGTCACGAGTGGGCGTGCAAAAATCGCAATTACAACAGCAGCCAAAGCAGTCAGGATGAACGCAATGTTCAGGATGTTGGAGAAAAGATCCCACGCTTTGCTTCGACCCTCTTTAGTCAGCACTTCGGTCAGCACAGGAATGAATGCAATCGCTAACGCACCACCGGAAATCAACATGAATAACATGTCCGGGAGGTTATTAGCAGCGTTGAAAACATCCAGTTCAGCAGAAAGCCCAAATTGCCGCGAAATGATCATTTGGCGGGCAACGCCCAGAATCTTATCGATCCCAAACAGGACCGCCAGTAGTAAGGATACTTTAGATAATTTACTCAGTTTTTTCATATCGCTCCAGGTTAATCGTCCCAATTATGCCACAACTCTTGCAAGCCAATCCTTCATTCACCATTGGTTACAAGCGTTAGCAGCAGATAGAGATTGTCATTTTTTCAGTTTGATAGTAACGGGAGCTTTTGAACGAGCCTATTCTGATGCTTTATAATCTTAGTACGGATAAAAACATGACAGATCCAAACCAATTCGGCAAATTATTTATTGTCGCGACCCCGATCGGCAACACACAGGATATCACCCTAAGGTCAATTGATACCCTTAAATCGGTCGACGACGTGATTTGCGAGGAACGCAAGAACGGTTCGCGACTTCTAAAACAGTTGGACATTTCTGGCAAACACTTGATTGAGCTTAACGAACATAACGAAAGCGAAATGATCCAGCATATCCTTATCGACCTGATGAACGGTAAAAACATGGCTCTGGTCTCGGACTGCGGCACACCGGTTTTTTCGGACCCCGGCAAGCAGCTGCTGAAACTGATGTCGGAAATGCGAATCAAGGTGGTGCCTGTTCCAGGCGCGTCTTCTCTGATGGCAGCCCTCTCACTCTGTCCGTTCGACATGGAAACCTTCAGCTTTCTGGGCTTTCTGCCCCCCAAAACCGAACAACGCGTGGCTGTATTGCAAAAAAATAAAATTTCGGATTGCCCACTCATTCTGATGGACACACCCTATCGTTTGGTGAAGCTGCTCGATGAAGTCAGCAAGGTGTTTGGTCGTCAGCAGCGAATTTTTCTCGCCCTTGATCTCACTCTGCCTTCTGAAACGACCTGCCTGGGAACTGTCCGGGAGGTGACCGCGCAGGTGCGGGGCAGAAAAGCCGAGTTTATCCTTATCCTGGATCGTCCTCAACGGAGGCAGTTTTGAGTTCCACAAGCCACCTTGAGGTACGCGGTCACGCGCTTGAACTGCCTGTCTTCATGCCGGATGCAACCTACGGCTACGTGCGCAGCCTGACATCATCCGACTTGCAGGAAGTCGGCTTGCCCATCCTGATGATGAACGCGTTTCACCTGATGCAAAAACCGGGCTCTTCGCTCATTTCCACCCTCGGGGGCTTGCACAAGATGTCCGCCTGGCCTGGTCTCATCATGACCGACTCAGGTGGATTTCAGGCGTACTCTCTCATCCGGCAAAACGCCAGGTTTGGCAGCCTGACCGAAAAAGGGATCGTTTTCTACCCTGAAGGTTCTTCGAGGAAACTTCTGCTCACGCCTGAAAAAAGTATTCAACTCCAGATGAGTTATGGCTCGGACATCCTCGTCTGTCTCGACGATTGCACGCATGTGAACGCCAGCCGGGCTGAACAGGAAGCTTCTGTCTCCCGCACCCTTGCCTGGGCAGCCCGCGCAAAAGCCAGTTACCAAACGCAGCTCAAATCCCGTAAGTGGACCGATCAGGAACGCCCGCTTATTTTCGCGGTCATCCAGGGCGGCGGGGAACTGGATTTGCGACGACACTGTGCTGAAGGTTTATTGGAAATCGGCTTTGATGGCTTTGGGTTTGGTGGATGGCCCTTGGATGAAGACTCCAACCTGATCACTGATATCCTGGAGTACACGCGCTCTCTTATCCCACATGAATACCCCATCCATGCGCTTGGAATTGGTCATCCAGCCGGGATTGTCACCAGTTTCAAACTGGGTTATGAGATGTTCGATTGCGCCCTGCCCACACGCGACGCGCGTCATGGGCGGCTCTACACCTGGTCCGGGGTAAATGCTCCTCTTTCGCCGGATGGTCATTGGTTGAAATTTCGCTACATCAACACGGAAGATAACTTCCGTGATGCAGGTCCAATCTCACCCGATTGCGACTGTGAATGCTGCCGGGATTACTCCATGGGATATCTATTCCACCTCTACCGCATGCGCGACTCGTCCTATGCGCGCCTTGCCACCAAGCACAACCTGCGTTTCATGACACACCTTATCGAAAGATTGCGGCATCCCAATGACTGAGCTTGAAACCGACCAGGAATTGATCGATCAGGTAAGTCAACCTGCCAAATATGCGCAACTTGCTGGTTCACTTGTTTCGCGAGTGACCAAAGAAGAAGCAAAAAAGTATAAGAACAAGCAAAAAATCATCCAGTCCGCACGCACGCGGTTGCACCAGTTAACCGGCGCGTACCTTACACCGAAAACAGACTATGCGCAGTGGCTGATAAAGTTTCAATCCTTAGTCCCAAATGATTGCGAGGGATTGAAATCATTAAGCCTTCAAATGATGCGTCTGCATACCTCCACGCATGAACGGCTTGACGCCTTGCCAACCTTTTATCATACAGTGCTTGATTCAATCAGTCCGGTCAGATCCATTTTGGATCTCGCATGCGGGTTGAATCCCCTTTCGATCCCCTGGTTGCCCCTCGCTGATGGTTTCACTTACCATGCATGTGATGTGGTCAGTCCCCTGGTTCATTTCCTTGGGGAATACTTTAAACTATTTGGAATGAACGGTAAGGCATCCCTGACAGACCTCTCATCCGCAATTCCCTGCCAGCCGGTTCAAGTCGCCCTCCTGATGAAAACGCTCCCGCTGATGGAGCAGATCGAACACGGGTTGTCAAAAAAGATCGTCAACGATCTGAATGCAGATCACATCCTGGTCACTTATCCCCTCCGCAGCCTGGGTGGTCGTAAGAAAGGCATGGAGGAGACCTATCGTTCCCAATTCGATGACCTTGTTGCTGGCTGTGATTGGGATATCCAGGAATTCTCTTTTCCAAATGAAATCGCTTTCCTGGTAACGAAATGATCTTCGAACAGGCTTTCCTCGATTCTCTGATCCAGGCAGTGGGTTTCTCGCGAAAATATCGTGACCTTGATATCCCTCTCTCCACCTTGCAGGACATTCTGGTCTACGAAAGTCAGCACAGCCATTCGCGCAAGGAACTTGAAGCCAACTTCCGTAAAACCCTGCATAATATCATGGCGCCATATCTTGAGGACATCAATTATTCTGCCGAAACTGCGGGTATTGCTGAATTCCATGCCCTTGAACCATCCTTGGAATCATTGAAATCCTGGTGCCAGGACAAAATGCGCCGCCACGCTTCCAGCCGCGAGCGTCTGCCCCATCTTGCGGCCTTCTACCAAAAAATCTTTGCCGCAATTGGCACACCTGTTTCCATTCTCGATCTCGCCTGCGCCCTGGACCCACTCGGACTGCCCTGGATGGATCTCCCTTCAATTACCAGCTTTGTTGCTTACGACATTCACCAACCCCGCCTGAAATTCCTGCAGGCTTTCTTTCAGGCATTTTATCCGCAAGCCAGGGCAGTCCACCAGGACATCCTGACTACCATCCCTGACCAAAAAGCAGATTGCGCCTTTTTCTTTAAGGAAGCTCACCGCCTCGAAAAGCGCCGTCCAGGGAGCAACCGCGAGCTGTTTGCCGGACTCAACGTCGAATGGCTGGTGGTAAGCTTGCCCAGCCGCGACCTCGCAGGGCACCACCGTTTGGAAACTTACCACACAAGTCTGATCCAAAAAGCTATCGAAGGTCAGCCTTGGAATCTCTCGATCGATATAGTGGGCGATGAGCTGCTTTTCTTCATTCAGAAACATGATTGAATCCGACTCCCTTCTTCCCCCTGAAATCCAGGCGGCAATCGAACGCTACCGCCCTTATCTCTCGCCCACTGATTATGAGCAACTGCTTGCTGCCGCCGCGACTTCCGCGCCCTCAGCCGTACGCGTCAACCTGCTGAAATCCTTGGATCCCACCAAAAACCTCGAAACCTGGTCGGAGCGGTATGGGTGGCAAACCTCTCCAATTCCTTTTTACACTGATTCAAGGCAAATACTCTCCAGCCAAACCCCTCCCGGGCAAACACTCGAACACCGTCTTGGGTATTATTACGTGCAGGATGCCGCATCGATTCTGCCTGTTTCACTTTTTTCAACATCCGACGCACCCAAGCTCGTTCTGGATATGGCTGCCTCGCCAGGGGGTAAAACCACGCAACTTGTGGATCACAATCTAGACCAGGATTTTGTGATCGCCAATGACTCTTCCGCTTCCAGACTCTCCGCCTTGCGGACAGTGCTGCAGATTTGGGGAGCAGCAAACCTTGCGATTACCAACTTCGCGGGCGAACGTCTCGGGGACTGGTTCCCCCAAACCTTTGACCGGATCCTGCTGGATGCACCCTGCAGTATGGAAAGCCTCCGCGTTTCTGCTTCGCATCCTCCCAGGCCAATCACGATCGATGAACGCGGTCGCCTGGCTTCCAGGCAGCTCGCGCTTCTGATTTCGGCTGCAAAAGCATTGAAACCAGGTGGCGAACTGGTTTATTCCACCTGTACACTCGCGCCAGAGGAAGACGAAGCCGTAGTAAACGCTTTGCTGGATCTCGCGCCAAATGCCTTTCAGATCGAAAAAAGCCCTCTTGGCATTCCGAAAGCAGCAGGATTAAAAAACTTCGAGGATCAAACCTTTCACCCAACTCTTGAAAATAGTTGGCGGGTATGGCCTCATGTTTTTGAAACCAATGGCTTCTTCGCAGTACGACTGACAAAAATCGCAGATTTCTCTTCCGACTTTAGCCAACCACCGTCCCGTCCATTTTCCGCGACAGGATTTGTTCCGGTTCCGCCAAAGCAATTAGCCAGCCTTGATGCTCAAATCGCGGATCTTTACGGCATACAACTTATCTCGCAACTCACTCAACGTGGACTGATCCTCCACCAACGCGGAGAAAGCTTGCACCTCATCCCAAAAGCCTACATTGATAGCTTCCGGACCTTGCCTTTCCACAGCCTTGGAATGCCATTTGGCAAAGTTTTACACGGTGAGATCGCCCTTTCAGTTGACCTTATCAACCGTTATGGAAACACCTTCGCCAATAACATCTGGGTAATGCCTTCTGAAAACGTACCGCAATGGCTCTCCGGGCAGGACCTGAGAAACCTTGACTTTGAGGGATTGAAAACAGGTTCGGTGGTACTGGTTCGTGATGAACTCGGGCGAAACCTGGGCGCGGGAAAACTCTCGGTCAACCGGCTGCGAAACCTTTTACCCAATCGAAATTTATTAATATAGCTTGGATTACTGACAAAGGTGTCGGATGATGGCGCAGGCAGCGATGCAGGCTGTCTCCATGCGCAGGATGTTCGTTCCCAGGGAGATCTGTTGAAAACCATGTTTTTCAGCCAGTGCAACTTCTTCAGAACTAAAGCCGCCTTCAGGACCGATTAAGAGTGCAATCTCAGGATTCTGATTCTCACCGATGCTCAGCATCTCAGGGCAAACATGGCTCACAATCGCCGTGCCCTCCCAAGCTATCAGCCTTACCGCACAATCCTCTGCCGCTCTTAGCATCTCTTCATAATCGAGAACTGGCTGGAGCACAGGCAATTTCGCACGCATGGATTGTTCTGCGGCTTCCCGTATGATTGCAGTCAGTCGATCCTGGCGGGCGCTATTCTGACGCCTATCCTGAACCAGACTGCGCGAGGAAATGAATGGCTGAAAACATGTGACTCCAATTTCTGTCGTCTTTTGCAGGATTATTTCCATTTTTTCGCGGTGGGTCAGGCTGTAACACAAGCGTAAACCCACTGTTGGTTCGGGTCTTCCGAGCTGTTTTCCGGTGATCTTTCCGATCACGTTTTGCCCTTTTTGTCCTGTCAATTGCACCAGGTACTCCCATCCCGAGTTATCCAACACGATCACCGCATCGCTTTTGGTTTTGAGACGCAGCACATTCCTGATTTGGCGTGATATATTTTCAGGGAATGTCACCAGCCCGTCCCGGATCGAGTCTGAGTTCAGAAAAAAGTGATGCATGAACCTATTTTAGCGTATTTTCAATAGTTGGCAGATTTATTTCCTTGCAAGGCCGCACAAATAGCGGTGGCATACTCAGCCTTCGCAGGGATTATCAAGTTGACACTGTATAGCTGGGAAAAGGACTTCAGAACTTGCCTGCCTAAAAGCATACGCGTCAGGCTTCCTGAGATCGCAATCGTTTCCATTTGACATAATCTTGCTGCAAGAACTGCAGCCGTGCCAACAGATTGAAAAACCAGGTTCACGGTGCCCATAGCCATGTCCTCAGGCTCACTCAAACTTACTCCTTTGGCCGTGCTCCCGGTGAGGTCCAAACCCAGCACCAGGCTCATTGAACTTCCAATTCGTGCGATAATACAAGCGAAATGGAACAAATGGCGCGTTTATTCATCTTGTAGTATAACCCGTTGCGACAGTCTCTACGGAGAATTATCTTGGAACAAAAAGAACAACGCCATACTTTCAAATACCTGGACATCGTCACTGTCAGTTTTGCGGTGGTGCTGATCTTATCGAACTTTGCCTCCTCAGCGAAAATCATTGATTGGGGCTTCTCGCTCGGCAAGATGCCTATGGCTTTCGATGCAGGAACCGTGTTTTTTCCCTTTGCCTACATTTTTGGGGATGTACTGACTGAGGTTTATGGATACTCCCGCTCCAGGCGTGTGATTTGGCTCGGATTCGGCGCACTTGTTTTTAGTTTCCTGATGTTCCTGCTCATTCGGGTCCTGCCTGGCGAAGCCACCTGGCAGCAAACAGTGGGGCAATCCGCTTTTGATTCCATTTTAGGTGGAGTCAGCTTTGGTGGGATTGTTCTCTCCAGCATCCTTGGTTACCTTTTTGGCAGTTTTTCGAATGCTGTTGTGATGGCTTTGATGAAATCCCTGACCAAAGGCAGGTATCTTTGGGTACGCACAATTTCCAGCACGATTATCGGAGAATTTGTTGACAGTCTCATTTTTGTGGTGATCGCGACCCTCACCGGAGTATTTCCACAGGAGTTGTTCTGGTCACTGACCATGACCAACTATGTTTTTAAAGTCTTGATCGAAGTGCTCTTTACCCCGGCAACCTACAAGATTGTCAACAAACTCAAACAAGTTGAAGGTGTTGAAATTTACTCAGATCTTACGGATCTCAGTCCGTTAAGTTTTTAGCTTTTTGCTCCTCAAAACCAGCAATGCAGATCACAAATTCACCTTTTATGGGTGAGTTCTCAATCATCCGGATGAGTTCTGAAAGGTTTCCTCGCAAAATGCGTTCAAACTTTTTGGTCAGGTCATTTGCCACTACTGCCCGTCTGTCGCCCAGGACATCCAAAGCGTTCTTCAGAAATGGGAGAAGGCGATATGGGCTTTCGTAGAAAACGAGCGTATGTGGATTACGCTCCTCCATGGCAATGAAGCGCTTCCGCGGACCTTCTTTATTTGGGGGAAAACCCTTGAATGTGAAACTGTGCAGCGGCAGATCGGCAAGGGTAAGAGCCATGATAACAGCGGATGGACCAGGAATGGCTTCCACCTCGATTTCCGCATCGAGCGCCGCATGGACCAGAAGATAACCAGGGTCGGAGATCCCAGGCGTGCCCGCGCTGGTGATCAGGGCAATGGTCTCGCCCCGTTCAAGCCGCTCGATCAGCTTTGGGACTACTTTTCGTTCATTGAAATTATTCAGCGCAGTCTGAGGTTTGCTTATTCCATAGTGATTTAACAGGATGCTCGATTTCCGGCTGTCCTCCGAAGCGATCAGGTCCACAGTTTTCAGGACTTCCACCGCCCGGTAGGTGATATCTCCTAAGTTTCCTATCGGTGTTGCAACAAGGTAGAGCATTTCGTCTCACTTCCAGCGAACATTTTTCCGCGAATATGATGTGTGTATTATAAGGGAGGTTGCCGGGATTGTTCAGCGTGATAGAATCTCAGAAAACCGTTTACCGATAAAGGCAGCCAAATTATGGAAAGAACCGTTCCTGTCCGATCATCTGATGAAATTGACCTCTACCTGCGCACGATCTACTCTTTGCTGCGTTCGTCAAATGAGGTCCATATCCGCACGCTCGAAGAGGTGCATGCGGGGATGAATTCCTCGCTCCATACGAAGTCCCGGGAGGATTCGCCGGATATTTCCGCCTTTCTTTACGCTTTGCTGCGCCTCCCTGAGACCATCTTCAATGTAAAAAAGGTGATTCTCGGTCAATCCGCAGCCAACTTCGCCAGTTATGGTTATGAAGATGTGGAAACCTGGCAGGATGTCAGTGCCAAAGCCCGCCGACGGCGCTGCTTTTACAACGGAGATCAGGTTCTGGCATGTTATATTGCCTCCCGGTCTGACATAGATGATGTTGTGCCTGCGCTGACGGCGTTTCAGATCGAATGGAATAAGCTTCACTTTTTATTGAATACAATGCCAGAGGGTCTGCTTGATTCTGCGACTCCCGCCAACCCCTCAAACTTTCAGCAACTTGCGAAGCATTTGCAGATCAAAGAAGAAGAACTCGCGCGTCTTTATACCGTCCTGGGAGATAACTTCCAAAACCACCTGCAAAAGATTGCCACAGAAGCAAGCGACCTGACTGTCCAACTCGTTAGCGGCTCACTCAACGATTACCGCAAAGCGACGGAAAGTTGGTGGACAAACATTGAGACCAAGGTGCCGGCAGTTACCAGGCGTCCGATCTACTTTGTTTCATCCAACACTCACAGTCTTCCCAACTTGCTATCCGGTTTCTCACTGACAAAACGTGCGGAATTGCTGAACTTTATCAAGGAAGACGAGCCAGCCCTGGAGGCTGAATGGGAGGAGATTCAGCTTGATGCCAATAACACCAGCCAGGAAAATTTTTTATACTTCGCAATGCGCAGTTACCTTTCTGCGCATCCTGAAAGTTCTCTCGCCGAAGAGCAAATTGCCTTCGAGGAAGATTGTGGCATCACCCGCCTGAGCAGTGTCCACAGTTTCGATGTCGAAGCCAGCGTAATCGAACTTCACAGGCTCAACCCCAACACCATCGATCCCCGTCTGGTTCCCGAGGGAGATACTTCCCGCCTTGCCTTCCTGCAGGACAGTGACGCGATCATCCTGAATATCGATTATCCTCTCGGCTTTGCTGCCTATAACCTGCTGTCAAAAATATCTGAAAACACCTGCAAGATACTTGGAATTTATATCATGGGAAAAGCTGCGAGCTTGAATGGCGTGCGTGGCGATGTCGTCCTGCCAAACGTGGTATACGACGAGCATTCTCGCAACACCTATCTCTTCAACAACAGCTTTACTGCTGCAGATATCGCCCCAAATCTCAACTTCGGTACGGTTTTGGATAACCAAAAAGCTGTCTCCGTTTTGGGCACCTTCCTTCAAAACCGCAATGTGCTGGATGTGGTCTATCGGGAAGGCTATACCGACGTCGAGATGGAAGCCGGACCATACCTTTCCGCCATTTATGAGCTTTTCCGCCCGCAGCGGCACCCGGTCGATGAAATTGTGAACCTGTATGGCTTACCTTTCGATCTGGGAATTCTCCACTACGTGTCCGACACACCCTACTCCAAGGGCAAAAACCTCGGGGCTGGCGGTCTCTCATACTTTGGCATGGATTCAACCTACGCGGTTTCCGTTGCCATCCTCAAACGTATCATTATGCTCGAGAAACAGCGTCTGCGATAAGTAAAAAGAAAACCTCCCCGAAAAGATCGAGGAGGTTTTTTATCAGGACAATTGTTCACGCAACTTTTTCGCGCTGGCTCGATAGCCTTCGAGCTTTTCTCTTTCAGCCATAACCACCTTCTCGGGTGCTTTTTGGGCAAAAGGTGAAGTGAGCAGCTTCTCCAATCGTTCTATCTGGCTTTCTGCTTCCGCAAGTTCTCTCCCGAGCCGCTCCCGATCCACCTGGGCGTCACTATCAGAGCTAAGTTTCAGGTATATTTCAATGTCTTCGATGACGACCACGGTCAACCCTTCTGTATTCGGTTTACTCGGGCGGATTTCCAGGCTATCTTCCTTCAGACCGGCAAGATCAACCAGCAAATGCTTATTCTGCTGCAGGAAATCGACTTTACCTCCACTCACAAGGATGGTATCGATCGCCTTGTTTGGCTCGATCTTGAACTCCGACCGCAGGTTGCGGATGGTCCGCACGATCTCCTGCACCAACTCAAAGTCCCTGATGGCAGTGTCTTCCCAATTCTCAAGCGGCATGCGTTCAGGCCAGCGGGCTATGATCAGGTGTTCCTCCCAATCCCTCTCAGGATTGAAAACAAACTGGTTGCTTTGGCAAGCTTCCTTCAAGTAGCCATATAATGCCTCAGTCACAAAGGGTGTGAAAGGATGCAGGAGGCGCAGCATCAAGCCGAGCACATCCGCCAGGATGGTTGCCGTGCAGGCTGCCCGATCTCCGCCTTCTGCCAGTTGCCTTTTGGAGGCTTCGAGGTACCAATCCGCAAAGTCGCTCCATAAGAATTCATACACCTGCCTGCCAGCTTCACCAAACTGATATGTCTCGAACAGACTGTTAACGCTATTCACCGTTTGCTTTGTACGAGCCCAAATCCAGGAATCTGCCAGGGTCCACTCCGGCTCAGCTTTGAGAGGTTCCGCTACCTTATCTATTGCGTTGATCACAAATCGACCAATATTCCAGACTTTATTGGCAAAGTTACGGTTCCCTTCCACTTTCTTCACGCCGACATTCTGGTCGTTCCCAGCGCTGGAGCCAACCACCAGGGAGAAACGAAGGGCATCTGTGCCGTATTCGTTCATCAACACCAGGGGGTCGATCACGTTATTCTTGGTCTTGCTCATCTTCTGAC
>Ga0116174_10003071_pt1 | contig 13937 bp, 12 predicted proteins | sample AD_UKC087_MetaG_FD_89801 | JGI IMG/M metagenome (GOLD analysis project Ga0116174, IMG submission 89801) | Active sludge microbial communities of municipal wastewater-treating anaerobic digesters from USA - AD_UKC087_MetaG | ecosystem: Engineered > Bioreactor > Anaerobic > Digestate | place: USA...
CAATCTTTCATCGTACTTAACCAAACTTGGTTCAATTATAACCGCTTTAGCAGATTTAATCAATACTTTTACCTTAGCATCATATGGGACGCTATATTTTTAATAAATAAATTAAAAAAAACGACGGCGCATAATATTCTCTATATTTGTTGAAAATTTAGATTTGTTATTCTATAATTAGGCTGCGGAATATGCAGATGAAAAACGCCGGTAAAAAGAAGAGCAACTATTTTTTTATTGTTATCTCTCTATTTTTCTTCCTATTTATGATATTTATATTTTGGAATTTGTCTTCGAGAATGTTTGAAAACGCCGTCGTTATGATAGCGATGGATAATACTCAGAAATTAAGGAGCGCTTTGACTATCGTAAACGACAATTCGGAAGCCGCGGCGTTTACAAAAGACGTCAACGCTACCGCTAAGATCATTAAAACGGAGTCGATTTTAAAACTTTTCAGTTTAAACATATATTCGGCGGACAAAAAGTTGTTATATACCTGGGGGAGAAAGATCGACGTTATTAAGAACTTGAGCGTCGACGATCTCCGGGATAAGGATATAGTATATAATAAGACTTATATAACAAACAGCGTCAAACTAACTTATCAAACTATATTCTCCGTCAAAAAGAAAAACTCCGTCGAGGCGTATGTCGAAATATTATACGATCTGACCTCTTTAAAAAACGCTCTATTCTCCGAACGATTGTCTATCTACGTGTTTGTAATTTTAGTAAATTTCTTGATAACGATGTTTTTGTGCATAATGATACTGAATTTACGTATGCATTTGGATAAAAAGGAGAAGCAGATCTCCACGCTTTCGACCATAGACGATTTAACCGGACTGAATTCAAAAGAAAATTTTACTAAATTGGTAAAAAAAGAGATGGAGCGTATCGAAAGAAACGGCGGCAAACTTACTCTGATGATATTCGACATAGACGATTTTCTATCGATAAACAAAAATTTTGGCGACGAATTCGGCGATCTTGTTATACAGACTTTATCAAAGATTGTTTTGGACAATTTTAGAACTTTCGATATAGTCGGAAGATTTGGCGGCGACGAGTTTGCCGTAATTATGGTGGATTCGGATCTGGACGAGGGGTATATCGCGTCGGAAAGGTGTAGAAAATCCATCGAGGATAATAAATTCTACGAAGGGACTAATGAAATCGCTATAACAATAAGCGCGGGGCTTTCAACTATCGCAATTGATAAAAATATTCCGCTTGAAGACAAAAGCCCCAATAAAACCGGCATATATCGAAATCTCATATTTACCGCGCTTAACAATCTGGCAATCGCCAAAAAAAACGGGAAGAATAGGATCGAAAAATAGGCGTTAAAATCCCGTTTTTTCGTCAAGTCCCAATAAAATATTCATATTTTGCAGAGCCGCTCCCGACGCCCCTTTTCCTAAATTGTCGAGTCTTGATATAATCAAAATTTGCTCGTCGTTGCCCAATACGTATATCTCAAGTTTGTTCGTATCGTTACATCCCGTTTCGTTAAGGAATCCGTTATCGAGACTTTTTGACATATCAAAAGGCGCTATCTCTATAAAGTATTCGTTTTTATAGTATTCCGAGAAATATTGATGAATCTCTTCAGGTTTCATCTTTTTATTAAGTTCTCGGCGTAAAAGCGGAACCGCCACGTTCATACCTTTATAATACGACGCTACTATCGGGGTAAATAGCGGCTCGAAATCCAGAGAACATCTTATCTTCATCTCCGGCAGATGTTTGTGGTTTAGCCCCAACGCGTAAAACCTCGGACTCGATAGTTTCTCTTTAAGAGAGACGTCGTCCGACTCGTACTGTTCGATGAGTTTCTTCCCCCCTCCGCTATAACCGGAAATACCAAAGCTTGTAATAGGGTATTTTGGCGAAATAATATCTCCCGCTATCAACGGATAAACTCCCGCGATAAATCCCGTCGCGTAACAGCCCGGATTAGATACCCTTTTAGAATTCCTGATATCGTCTCTATGCCTAGCGCTTAATTCGGGAAATCCGTAAGCCCAATCCAAATCAGTCCTATACGCCGTACTCGCGTCGATAACTTTAACATTGTCGTTATCTATAAATGAAACCGCCTCTCTTGACGCGACGTCCGGCAAACACAAAATCGTTATATCCGATTGGTTTATTAATTTTTTTCGTTCAGACGGCTCCTTTCTTTTTGCCGGATCTATCGAGATAACTTCGACATCAGCTCGCTTTGAAAGTCTCTCATTTATCTGTAACCCGGTCGTGCCTTCCTGTCCGTCGATAAAAATCTTTTTGCTCATTTCATAATCTCCCCGAATATTTTTTTTTATAAGAAACATATTTTATTGCTTTGTAATAATATTAACATATAAACCGCTATTTGTAAAGAGAGAAAATTTATTTAAAACCCGTCAGTTTCTTGGGGCGGGAAATAAATTCGACGCATATGGAGCTATACGCGCCGCGGCTACTCCCCGATAAAAATTTGACACATATGGAACTGCATACCGCCGCGCCGTTCCTTGACGAAATGACACATATGGAGCTATATACGCCGCGCCGCTCCTTAGGCGAAATGACACATATGATGCGGTAGAAACCTTAGGAGAGAAATTGACGCATATGCTCCTTGCAATCAAATTGACACATATGCGACGCAATGTTCCTCGATGAAAATTTGACACATATGGCGTTAAAATTAAAATGACGCATATGTTTCTTAATAGCTTCCGCGCGCGACAATTGTCGCGCCGTTATTCTCAACTCCAAATTTTCTTTCCAAAATTTGTGTTTTTTTTTGTTTTTTTTTGGTATATATCTGTTCAGTTATTATAGGAGACGGTATGCTGTTATCGAAATATTTTTTTAAGACAATAAAAGAGATTCCAAACGACGCCGAACTAAAAAGCCACAGGTTGTTGATAAGAGGCGGTTATATCAAACAGGTTAGCGCCGGCATATTTTCTTATATGCCGATGGCGGTCAGAGTTTTTCGCAAAATCGAAAATATTATAAGAGAAGAGATGAACGCCGTCGACGGATTTGAAGTTAATATGCCGGTCGCTCTTCCCGCCGCTCTTTGGAGCGAAACGGGGAGATACGAAGCGGTAGGAGATGAACTGTTAAAATTTGAGGATAGAACGGGTAGAAAGATGTTGTTGGCGATGACTCACGAGGAAGCCGTTACCGATTTGGCTAGATACGTCGTCAACTCGTATAAACAGTTGCCTCTTATGCTTTATCAGATTCAGACAAAATTCAGAGACGAGCCGAGAGTCAGAGGCGGACTTATCAGAGCGCGCGAATTTGTGATGAAGGACGCATACTCTTTTCATACGGACGAGGAGTCTCTCAACGGATATTACGATAGAGTTCATAAAGCGTATGAAAATATATTTAGACGATGCGGACTTTCGGTAGTAAGCGTCGCGTCGGACGTCGGTATGATGGGGGGGAGCGGCGCTCACGAATTTATGGCGTTAGTCGATAGCGGCGAAGATACCATTATACTGTGCAATAAATGCGATTACAAAGCGAATAAAGAGGTCGCGAAAGCCAAAAGGGATTATTTAAAGGAAGAAACTTTGCCGCCTGAAATGGTAGTGACTCCAAATAAAGCGACTATTGAAGAAGTGTCGAGTTATCTCAATATTACGCCAAGCCAAACTCTGAAAGCGGTAGTTTATAGCGTCGATAATAAGATAGTCCTCTGCGCTATCAGGGGCGATCTCGAAATTAATGAGACAAAACTCAAGAATTATTTAAAGGTAAAAAATCTGGTTTTTGCTTCAGACGAGGAACTTGCTAAAAACGGAATAGTTAAAGGTTTTACGACGCCGGTAGGTTTGTCGAACGTCCGAATAATCGTCGACGAGTCGGTCGCCTTATCCTCAAATTTAGTCGCCGGAAGTAATAAAAAAGATTACCACACTAAAAATATTAATTTCGGAAGGGATTTTACAACTAAAGAGATCGTAGATATATCTTCCGTTAAGGACGGAGAAAAATGCCCCCTTTGCGGCGCGCCTCTATCGGTTGAGAGGGGGATCGAGGTCGGGAATATTTTCAAACTGGGAACAAAATATTCAAAAGCGATGAAATCTAAATATCTGGACGAACAGGGAAAAGATAACGATATAGTTATGGGATGTTACGGAATCGGCGTAGGGCGATTAATGGCGAGCGTCGTCGAGGCAACCGCTCATGAAAAGCAAATTATCTGGCCTATACCCATCGCCCCTTTTGCAGTCGAGCTTGTGGGAATATTTAAAGATACCGACGCCGATATTATGAAATTGTGCTTAGATCTATATAAAGAACTTTCCGATAAAGGAATCGAGGTTCTCTACGACGATAGAATAGCGTCCGCCGGCATAAAACTGAACGACGCCGACCTGATCGGATCTCCGATAAGAATAAATATCGGTTCGAGATCGCTGGCTAACGGCGGCGCGGAGATTTCCATAAACGGAGGAGAACCGACAATTGTCGCGCTTAATAAAATCGCCAACGTCGTATCGTATAATCTAAAATCATAGATTCGTTAAAACAAATAAAAAGCGGCAATAATTCTTTCAAGAATTTGTAGCCGCTTTTTTGTAGAGTTATTATAACTGCCCTCTTAAAAGCTAAAAGTAAACTTTCCGGGGAAAATGTGGTTCAGCAGGAAGACTACGTATAGTCCCATTATAATAAGAGCTTCCGCCCGGCTAAATTTCATACCCGTAGTAATAAATATCTGTATCACGACGCCGGCAAGTATAAGAAACGGCAGGTCGAAGTTAAGAATACTAACGTCGGTTAAATCCAGCGGCATTATGATGCAACATATTCCCAATACTACCAGCGCCGTAAAAATATTTGAGGAATATATCTCGCCTATAGAAATCTCGGCTTTTTTCTTGAAAGTCGCGCTGAGGGCGATAGCCATTTCCGGCAGAGACGTTCCAAATGCAAAAAAAATCGCGCCGAGAGCAAGGTCGGGAATTCCCATAATTTTACCTAAAGCCTGACCGTTATTAAGAGCGAGATCTGCGCCGAATATAATTCCAAAAATGGCGACGACTTCCATCAAGAAATTTAACCATATCTTTTTGTTTTTCTTTTTAGTTCCGTCCTCTTCCGAAGCGTCGCTTTTTTCAGCCGCCGCTTGTCTTATTACCGTTACTATATACGGTATATACATAACGACCAATATTATTCCGTCGATTCTGCTAAGGCGCTTATCCATAGCGAGTATCAGCACCGCGACTGAAGATAGTATCATCCAACTGCTCTCTCTATCCTTAATTTCGGGTTTGATGCTCATAGGGGTAATAAGCGCGCATAACGCCGATACAAATGTGAGAGTAACAAAGTTTGAACCGACTACGTTGCCTATAGATATATCCGCATTGCCTTTTGCCGCGGCAAACGCCGATATTGATAATTCCGGCAAAGAAGACAACACGCTGACCCCAAGTATTGTGATAACTAATTCTTTTACTCCAAAATAATTTGCAATCGGCGTTATATTTCGTATAACTACCTCCGAGGATAGCCACAACAACCCGACGCCGACAATAAAAAGAAGTACGTTTAGAAAAACCATATTAAACCTCCGGAGCGTAATTATATTTTTTTGATAAAAAAAAAGCAATCATAATAAATAAAAATTTGCTCCCGGTCGGTTTTTTGGAAAATAACGCATATGCGTCCAATTTATTTGTCGGAGAACGACGCGGCCCATATGTGTCAATATATTTTTTTGACACATATGGGCTTTTTTATTTATCGGGGAGCGGCGCGCCGCGTATGTTGCTCCATATGTGTCAAATTTATTTGTCGGAGAACGACGCGAATCCCGATAAGGTCCCGGTATGAAAGAGTCTTTAGTATTTTAGTATATTCAAAACGGGAATTCCCGCTTTTATCGGGGCGCGGCCCATATGTGTCAATATTTATGCGACAATTGTCGCGTCTTATCGACGCGTCGCATATGCGCCAAATTCCTCCGCCAAAAAACCGACGGGCGCGGGTAAAATAATAGTTTGCTATAAAATAAGACTTTCTGACTAAATAATATTATTTATTATTGTACAAATCCATAAATTCATTAGTAGAGAGTCCTGCTTGCCTAATAATGGCTCTAAGAGTTCCTCTATCAAGCTCTTTATGGTTAGGAATAGTAGTCTGAGCGTAGGGATTATTTCTCTTGTAAATCAAATGACTGCCATGTTGACGAACAAAGATAAAACCGATTTTTTCAAAAATAGCGGCGCATTCTTTGCCTGATATTTTTGGTAAACCGCTCATACGGCGATTAGAATAGAATCGAAGTTTTCAGAAGGAATAGGCATATTATCTTGTTTTAATGCTAAAATATACCCTTCAATAGCCTCTTTAATATTAGAGATAGCCTCTTCTTTCGTTTTACCCTGACTAATACATCCCGGCAAACTTGGACACTCGGCTACATAATATCCGTCTTCTCCCGGATAAATTATAACTTGCCTCATAGTTTTAACTCCTCGTATAATATGAATATATACAAAACATCAGGAAAATCAAGTTGTTTTTTTAATTAATTTGTACCCGTCGGTTTTTTGGAAAATAACGCATATGCGTCCAATTTATTTGTCGGAGAACGACGCGGCCCATATGCGTCAATTTTTTTTTGACACATATGGGCTTTTTTATTTATCGAGGAGCGGCGCGGCGCATATGTGTCAATATTTATGCGACAATTGTCGCGCCTTATCGACGCGTCGCATATGCGCCAAATTCCTCCCCCAAAAAACCGACGGGGTATTAAAAATTAATATAAATTTAAAGACTATTTTATTGTTATATTTGATAAAAAATGATATTTTTAGATAATATTTTTTATACGGGAGACTATTATGAAAAAAATTGTCAAGTTTTTAGCGATCGCCTACGCGGTCATAATGTTAGCGGGATGTAACGGTCAAAAATTATTTATTTATAATTGGACTTACTACATACCCGACGAGGTTCTGAAAGGTTTTGAGAAAGAATACAACTGTAAAATTGTGTACGATATGTTTACCTCCAACGAGGAGATGTTTACCAAATTAAAAGCCGGAGCGACCGGATATGATTTGACGTTTCCTTCGGGGGATTACGTATCGATCATGATTAAGGAGGGAATGCTCCAACGTATTGATATGACTAAGATCCCCAATTTTCAATATGTGGAGAAGTCGGTTCTCGAAAAGATCAAATTTGACAGAGATCAGGAGTATAGCGTTCCATTCATGATGGCGGGATCCGGCGTTGCGATAAATACCGACGTCGTAAAGGACTACAAAAAAGATATGTCCGTTTTTTCTAACCCCGCTTACTCCGGAAGAATGACTTTGCTCGACGATATGAGAGAGGTATTCGGATACGCTCTAAAAGCTTTGGGGTATTCGGTAAACTCAGTCGACGCCAAACAACTTGAAGAGGCAAAAGATTTGATTATGGAATGGAAAAAAAATATATTGAAATTTGACGCCGAGTCCTTTGGAAAAGGTTTTGCCGCAGGAGAGTTTGTCGCCGTCCAAGGTTACGCCGAGAACGTATTTTTAGAATTGGACGAAGCCGGTAGAAATCGAACGGTATTTTTTATCCCCGAATCCGGCGGTCCTATGTATATGGACTGTATGGTGCTCTTAAACGGAGCGAAAAACGTCGAATTAGCGTACCAATTTATGAATTATATTCATAGACCGGACGTCTACGCGAAGATATGCGATTTTTTGATGTTGCCGTCTATTAATATCGAGGCGAGAAATTATACAAAAGTTAAAACAAATTATACCATTGAAGATTTGAAAAATTCCGAATTAAAAGAGAACATCGGAGACGCTTTGGAGTTGTATAACAAATTTTGGCAGGATATAAGAATTGGCAATTAATATTCTTAATATTTTGGAGAGTTTATGAAAAAATATAGAAGCGGAATTACTACCGAGGGACGCGCCCGCGCGGGCGCGAGGGCTTTGTGGAGAGCCAACGGGATGACCGAAGAGGATTTTGGCAAACCGATAATCGCTATTGTTAATTCCTACACTAATTTTGTACCCGGACACGTTCATCTCAAAGAGATCGGAGAGATGTTGAAAAAATTGATAAAAGAAAAGGGCGGATTTCCCGTCGAATTCAACACTATCGCGATCGACGACGGTATCGCTATGGGACACGGCGGAATGTTGTACTCCCTGCCGTCGAGAGATTTGATCGCCGACAGCGTCGAGTATATGATGCAAGCTCACATGGCGGACGCTATGATATGTATCCCTAATTGCGATAAGGTTGTTCCGGGGATGCTCATGGCTAGTATGCGGCTCAATATTCCGACGATATTCGTTTCCGGCGGTCCTATGGAAGCGGGAGTTTATAAAGGAGATAAATACGATCTCATAGACGTTATGAGACTCGGCGGGGACTCCAATTTCAGCGAAAAAGAGCTAAACGAGATAGAAAAAGTTAGTTGCCCGACTTGCGGTAGTTGTAGCGGAATGTTTACGGCAAACTCGATGAATTGTCTCACTGAAGCGATCGGTATGGGACTGCCGGGCAACGGTACGTTGATAGCGACTCACAGCTTAAGGAAAAAACTTTTCGAGGAGTCGGTAGATAGAATTCTTGATATGACGAAAGAGTATTACGAAAAAGGCAACGATAAGGTAGCGCCAAAATCGATCGTTACAAGAGATTCTCTTTTAAACGCTATGTCGCTCGATATCGCTATGGGCGGTTCTACCAATACGGTTTTACACCTATTGGCGATAGCAAACGAAGCCGGAGCGGATTTTACGATGAAAGATATCGACGCGCTTTCAAGAGATATACCTAATATTTGCAAGGTTTCCCCTTCGTCGGCGTATCGCGTCGAGGACGTTAACCGCGCCGGCGGCGTCGCCTCGATAATGGGCGAACTTCTCAGAATGGGAAAATTAAAAAAAGATTGTTTGACCGTTTTGGGTAAAACGATAGAACAAGTTATCAGAGAGAACGATATCGGCGGAAACTACCCCGAGTTGAAAGAGGAGGCTAAGGCGAGGGCTTTAGCCGCTCCCGGCGGAGTAAGGAATCTTGTCGCTTATTCGCAAAGTAATATGTATAAATCAACCGATACGGATAGAGTAAAAGGATGTATCAGGAATTTTGAAAATTGTTACAATAAAGAGGGGGGACTCGCCGTCTTATTCGGAAATATAGCTCAAAACGGTTGCATAGTAAAGACCGCCGGCGTCGACGAATCGATATATAGATTTACCGGAAACGCCAGAGTTTTTGAGTCTCAAGAAGCGGCAAGCGACGCTATTTTATCCGACAAGATAAGGGAGGGGGATATAGTTATCATACGTTACGAAGGTCCAAAAGGGGGACCCGGGATGCAGGAGATGCTATATCCGACGACCTATCTCAAATCAAAGAATCTTGATAAAAAATGCGCTCTACTCACCGACGGTAGATTTAGCGGCGGCACGGCGGGGCTAAGCATAGGCCACGTATCTCCCGAGGCGGCGAGCGGCGGAAATATAGCGCTAGTCGAAGACGGCGATAAAATAAAGATCGACATATATAAAAGATCTATAAATCTTGCCGTTAGCGACGAAGAATTGAATAAAAGAAGAGCTAAAATAGAAAAATCGGGAGGGTTTGTTCCAAAACGAGAAAGAATTGTCTCAAAAACGCTTAAACTATACTCTTTATTCGTTACAAGCGCCGATAAGGGCGCCGTAAGAGACTGGGATAAGATAGAAAGATCATGAGTATAAAATTTGGCAATACGGTTTTTCTACGTAACGGCGTTTTGGCGTCGGGAATACTCGGCGTAACCGGATACTCGATGTTGAAGGTCGCGGAAGACGGCGCCGGCGGCGTTACGTGCAAGTCCATATCGAAAATAGAGAGAAAAGGTCATCCTACTCCGGTAGTTCAGGTTTTTAACTCCGGAGTTATTAACGCCGTCGGGCTCTCGTCGACCGGCGTCGAACGTACGACGAGCGAATTAAAAATTTTGAAAGACAAAAGCGACGCGGTCGTTATCGCCTCGATATTTGCCGGGACAGTCGAAGAGTTTGGCGAAACCGCATCCATGATAGATGAAAATATTTGCGATATGATAGAGGTCAATATATCGTGTCCAAACGTCGCCGACGAATTCGGACTTCCGTTTGCAAGCGACCCAAAAATTTCAGGCGAGATAACCCGCGTCGCGAAAAACAGTACCAAACTCCCCGTAATTATTAAACTTTCTCCAAACTACCCCAATATTTGCGAAGTAGCCAAGTCTTGCGAAGCGAACGGAGCCGACGGCATAACGGCTATTAACACTCTCGGTCCCGGTATGCTTATAGACGTTCATACGTATAAACCCAAATTGTCCAATAAAAAAGGGGGCGTTAGCGGTCCGGCGATATTCCCCGTAGCTCTCCGCATAGTTTACGATCTTTATAAGGCTATCAAAATTCCTATCATAGGAATGGGCGGCGTAACGGAAGCGGAAGACGCTATCCAAATGATAGCCGCCGGCGCGACCCTATACGGCGTCGGAACGGGAATACTATACAAAGGAACGTCGATATTCAAAAATATAAACGCGGCGCTCGATAACTACCTCGCGGAGAAGAAGATGAAATACGAAGAACTTATCGGGATAGCTCATAGAATTTGAAACGTTTATTAAAAAAGACATTTAACGCATATGCGTCGATTTTGATTTTAGGAAACGCATACGTCAGTTTAGCGCCGGAGGTTTATTTATGTCATGTAAGCATAGATTCTATAATTTGCTAAACCCGAAAACTGAAGATTTAAAATATTTATTTATTGGAACATTTAACCCGGAATGGAATTCTAAAAATGACAATAATGCTGAATATTTTTATGGAAGATCGACTAATAATTTTTGGTGTATTCTTCCGCATACTTTCGACGATAATTGTCTAATAGATAAAAGTATTACAGAATGGACTGAATATTGCGCTTTAAAAAACATTGGAATAACTGATATAATTAGAGAAATTACTAATGCAGAGATAACAAATAACGAACATTACAATTTAATAACAAGAGGTTATTCAGACAATAATTTAGATAAAAGAAATGGAAATGATTATATTTTTACGATAGATTTTAATACTTCAATTATTTTAGAAATTATCAGAAGAAATAAAAAAACATTACAAGGCGCGTATTTTACTAGAAAAACTGATAGCGGAATTCCAAGAATATGGGAGCAATGGATTTTAATAAAAAATTATTGCAATGAAAATAATATTAATTGTAATGAATTAATTACGCCTTCTAATTATGGACCGGGAATAAAGAAAAGTATAATAAAATGGAAAGAAATTATATTTCCCGCCCCAATAGGGAATTGACGCATATGTGTCAAAAATAAAATTGACGCATACGCTACGCAATGCGCCCCGATGAAAAATTGACACATATGATATAGAAAATAAAATTAACGCATATGAGACAAATATTCTTAATCAGTAAATTATTTTTACTCCCCAAAAAACCGACGGATTACGTTTTACAGTTGATTTATTTTACTATTTGGGATATTATTCATAGCAGAACGGCTGTTTAGAATTATATGAGAGCCTTCTTGTATGCCGGGAATGTTAGACGCCATAAATTATTAAGGGACTATATATGAATAAAGAAAAAATTGTAAAAATATGTAACATAATAGCTTTGATATCAATAATTTTATTAATTTACTGGGTGTTTATTTTTATAAATATTACTGTTTTTGGATTTAAAGTATTTAAAGAAAATATTACGCAATCTTTTTATTTAAGTATTCTGGGTATATTATCGTTATTAATTGGAACATTAATAATAAATATTATGTTAAATCTGACAAGAATCGCCGATTATATTTCAAATAAAAATAATGAAATAAAAAAAACAATAAACAAAAAGTTTATAGGCATTTTTATTGTTACATTTCCGATAATTTTTTCTTTACTATTTTTAGGCGATATAATGACTGCAAATAAGAAAAAACAATTTATAATTAATGCCGGTAATAATATTAGAGCAAATTATAAGGATGAGATCAGCCAATTAATGAATTATGAATTTGATAAAAAATATATTAGCGCCGCAACAGAAATATTAGGTTATTTATCAAAAAGCGATGAAAGTATAAAGAGAATACAATTGATAATTAATGATAATTATAACGACGATAGCGTATATTTGATTTTTGGAAATAATTATTTTACTAACGATGATAAAAATATTAATGACATTAATAAAGTAGATTATATTTTTAAATGCTCTTCAGATGAAAAAAAATATTTAAGAGAAATTTTTAACGATAAGAAAGTAAATATAAGATTTAGTAAATACGACGGTAAATATGAATTATATTATCCAATCGAATATAACAATAAAATTATTATACTATATTTTACCGACTATCAAGAATATGGAAAATTTGGTTCATAATTTACGAAGCCTTAACTAAACATGTATTTATTAATCTTTCTTGTCGATAGAGTCAGCGCCGAGGTTGCGATAATCAGGGCTACCGAGAGCGCGTTGACCACCGGCGAGACGCCAAATCTTATCATCGAGTAAATATGAAGAGGCAGAGTCGAAGAACCGGGGCCTGATACAAAAAACGTTATAACAAAATCGTCAAGGGAGAGCGTTATCGCTATGAGAAATCCCGATATAATTCCGGGTATCGTCATCGGTATTATAACTTTCAACAGCGCGTCGATCTCTCTGGCGCCAAGATCGTAAGCCGCTTCGATAATCGAGTAGTCGAATTCGGACAACCTTGAAATAACAATTAACAATACAAAGGGAATATTAAAAGTAACGTGAGCAAGAAATATTGTGAATAATCCCAATTTTATCTTTATCCATGAGAAAAATATCAAGAGAGCCACGCCGATAGTTATTTCCGGTAAAATTAGCGGTAGATAGGAAACAATTTGTATGTATCTCTTTAATTTAAAGTTATACCAGTATAGGCCGATAGCGCCTAACGTTCCCAGAATAGTCGATACCGTTGCAGAGGAGATCGCTATGATTATCGAATTTAAAAACGAGTTCCAGAGACTGCCGCTATCAAATATAAGGCTTTTATACCATTTCAGCGATACTCCGGTAAAGTTCATGGTCTTTGATTCGTTAAACGAAGAAACTATAAGAACCAAAAGAGGGAGATAAAAAAATAACAGCGTAATTATGAAAAATATAAGCGAAACCTTAAAATTCTTTTTTTTATTTTTAGAAACTTTTACGTTATTGATCATTTGATTCCTCGCTTTAACTCTCTTAACTCTTCAGTTTTACTCTTATTGAAGTTGGAAAACAACAACACCCCTATTGTGGTCATAATAGTGAGCGCTACGGATATGGAAGAGGCGAGAGGCCAGTTGCGCATAACGGTAAGTTCGCGGGCTATGATCGTCCCGACCATAACGGAGTCTTTGCCCCCTATAATTTGAGGAACGGCGTAGTTGCCGAACGTCGGTATGAATGTAAAAAGAATCGCCGTAGTTATACCGGATTTGATATTCGGCAATAAGACTTTATAGATGGACTGCGCCTTCGACGCTCCCAGGTCCCGCGCCGCTTCGAGCAACGAGAAATCAAATTTCTCAATGGTCGAATATAGCGGCAATATCGCAAAAGGAAGCGATACGTACGTCAAAACCGTTATTACAGACCATTGATTGTATAAAAACTGAACGTAATTCTCAATTACGCCTAATTTTATCAATATATTATTAACTAAACCGTTGTTTCCTAAGATCGCTATCCACGCGTAAATCCTGATGAGAAAATTTGTCCAAAAAGGGATTATTATCAAAAATATCCAGAAATCCTTTTTTTTACTTCGCGCTATGTAGTAAGCCGACGGAATAGCGAATATTATAGTAAATATTGTCGTGATAACAGATATAAAC
>Ga0116174_10003074_pt1 | contig 13917 bp, 9 predicted proteins | sample AD_UKC087_MetaG_FD_89801 | JGI IMG/M metagenome (GOLD analysis project Ga0116174, IMG submission 89801) | Active sludge microbial communities of municipal wastewater-treating anaerobic digesters from USA - AD_UKC087_MetaG | ecosystem: Engineered > Bioreactor > Anaerobic > Digestate | place: USA...
GGCCTCTTCGGCTGAGTGTGAGCTATGGCGGTCTGATGGAACTGAACTTCATGTAAGGACTTATCCTCAAGGCTATGTTGTTGCTCAGATCATTATTGCGACCAGCTTTGTCGTACTTTGCTTTTCTTTACTGATAGCGTTATTTGTGTGGGGTAATAACTAGTATTACCTAGGATAAACAATGTTAAAGTGCAAAAAGCTTGGGAGAGATTTTTATGTGTGGTATATACCACCTTACTCATAATCTCGTTATTCCCAAGCTTTTTTCTTTATATATAAGTGTATAAGTTACGAAATATACGAGACTCTAGTTAAATTAAAACTAGAGTACTATCTATATATATTTTTATATGCTATACTGAATAGTAGTTTACGAGTGTTTTAAATATTTTTTCACAAAGAAGTTATAAAAGATTACGAGACTTAAATAAGTTTATCCATAAATAATAATGGAAAAAGGTACAGTAAAAAAAGTTACCGACAAAGGCTTTGGCTTTATTGCAATCGAAGGAGCAGAGAAAGATATATTCTTTCATGAGAACTCTCTAGAGGGTGAATTAGCTGAAAGAAAGCTTAAAGAAGGTGATAAGGTATCCTTTGAAGTAGAAGATACTCCAAAAGGACCTAATGCTGTTAATATCAAACTTCTAAAAGAGTAATCTTTTTGAGATTTAATAAGCATATAGAGAGGAGGTAGAAATACCTTCTCTTTTTATTAATTACTTGAGTTTTTAGATATTTGTATCAAGACATTTTGATGTAAATGGTGTATAATAGAGGGAAATTTGTAAATTGATTTAATAGATTGTTGAAGACATTTATTGTTCAATTATATTAAATTGTCAAAAAATATAAATGGTAGAAAAGCCGAGGTTCAATAGAGTCATTAATTTTGCACTTGTTTCTGCCATTATTGCTTCATCTTTTGTTGGAAAACCTAGTCATGGTCATGGTTCTGATTTGCATACATCGCCAGAAGAATCAAATCCTCCAATAATAGAACCGTATAGTGAAGATCTTTTCATTCAAGAGCTAAATGCGACTTATGTGCCTCCAGAGTGTTGGCAGCCTTCTCTTACTCTATCACCAACCGAAGAAATAGTACGAGAATTTAATCAATCTGTAGTAGAGTTCTCTGAGTGGAAGGAGTACACTCTGGAGGCTGTTGAAGATATGGAACCTGGATACACAGGTGTTGTTCCCAAAGAATCTTCTTTATACATGATTCCTTTAAAAAAAGATAACTTTGTTGAAAATAAAGATGGAAAATATGTAAAAGAGACAAAAGTAGGAAAAGATACGAGATTTGAAATTGCTCAAGTCAGAACATTAAGAGGACCTAATGGTGAGAGTGTAAGAGTTGGTGCCGTTGCAAATACATTTGGAGAACATTCTGTATCTATCCTACTTCTGAGCGCAACTGATATATATGGGAATGTACAGAAATTTGTTAATGAGAGTCAAGAAGATGAGAGAACCGTATCATATATTGTCTCAGAGGAATCAATATATCCGAACAAAATTTCTAATACCTTAAGAGCTTTAAAGAACATATCAGAATATCAGTTAGAAAATGGACCAATGGTTGCAGGTCAGATACAATCATATTTGGATATGATTGGACTAGAAGATCCCAGTGAGATTTCAAAGTATAATGTTGGTCTTACAAGTGGGAAGTCAGAAGTAAGAGGTGGTGGAGTATGTGCTATGGCAACTGCCATATCTACTTTGGTAAATATTTCTTCAGGTGGTAATCCAAATATTGTTGAGCAATGGGCACATCTAATCAGGTATTCACAGGGCCCTTTTAGTCCATCTGAATACAAAGTAGATGCAACTGTTGGTTTAAATCCGACATATGATTTTAGATGGATACAAGAGGAGACTAAGTATTTAAAGGTTAATATACATTTATCACCTTCTGATATTGCATATGAAGATACAAATTCTAACGGTGTAGGAGGACTTTCAGATGCTAATTTAATTATTAATATTTCATTTACTGATCGTATTCCTAAAAATCAGGTTGAGTACATACAAAATATTTTAGAAGACTATAACGTATTTAGAGAAACAAGACATAATGATACTCTTTATTCTGACAGAGGTGGTGTAAATGTAAAAATGTATCATATGACAGAGTCTATGGCGGCAGTGGATAATCTATATAGTGCAGAGGAGATTAGACACTTTGGAGAGTATATTGAAAGGAACGAAGATATACAAAACATATTTGAATTACAAGATGCTGTAAATAATGTTCCTGCTGGTTCAGATATGAGGTTAGATGAATATTTATACACAACAAAGTGGTATAGAAATTTTGTGAACGATGAAAATAAAGAGGATGTTAATAGAATACTTAGCTTAGTTTCTAATACTCGTATAGAGGGCCAACCTTTACAATGTGTTGGGTTTGTGATGCTATCATCATGGCTTTATCCAAGTTTAGATATCCCATATGTTGGTGGAATTCCTGCAGATAGTGCAAGAGGCCTTATCCCTCCCGAATTAAGGAACTATACATATAATGGTAAATTTTCCATGTATTCTGGTATTTCAAATACTATTGCGGTAGTAGGTAAATCCCTTCCTCTAGAGGATTATGAATCAGGTAATCTTTTTGTTAGGGTAGATGGTGGTAAGATGGCTGGCTCTGGAGAACCTACAGGTCATATTGGAGTTATTCTTGGTAAAACTCTAGATGAAAATGGTAAAACTGTTTTACTTGTTGCTGATGCAAATAGACATAATGATGGAAAAATAAGGATCTTTGAGGTGAATGAAAGTAATGTAGAAGAGATTTTCGGTTATCCGAATGTTTATATTCTCAAACATGCGAACTAACTTCATACAATTGGAAACTGAAACACAATAATCAGATTAAAGTATCCTGAACGAGTATTTAGAAAAGGATGATTCTAAGTTTCAGTATGTTTGTGAAATGGTTTTATGAACCCCTTCATAATTTTTTCTGTACAATATATATATTGAATGATATAATTAAACTTGTTTAATGTAGATTTTACGAAATTAAGCACCTTTACGGTTTAAATTTATTTTCGGTTTTCTATATATAACTGAAAATAAAATAAATAAGTACAGCCGTGAATAATTTTCACTCAAATAATGGCGGATACCGCCAAAATAGACATTCTAGTTATTCTCATGGGAGAAGATCTGGATATAATAAAAATGTAATAAGTACTGATAAACTAATTGCTAAAGCAATTGATAGTGAACCAGTAAATATGTTTGTAGATGATTACAACTATTCTCAATTTGATATTACCCAAAATCTTAAGAAGAATATATATGATAAGGGATATAGTAATCCTACTAAGATACAATATGAGGCAATACCTTTAATTATAGAAGGAAAGGATATTTTAGGCCTTGCTAGTACTGGATCTGGTAAGACTGCAGCTTTCTTAATTCCGTTGATTAACAAAATTAGTAAAAATAGAGACAATAAAATATTGATATTAGAGCCTACTAGGGAGTTAGCATCTCAAGTACAGGATGAATTTAGACAATTAGCAACGAATACTGGTCTTAAAAGTGTATTAATTATAGGAGGAAGCAGTTTTAGAACACAGATAAGTATATTGAGAAAAAATCCAGAGTTTGTAATAGCTACACCTGGTAGATTGAAAGATTTGTCCCAGAGAGGTGTTATAAATCTATCCATCATTAATAATGTTGTATTAGATGAAGTGGATAGAATGTTAGATATGGGTTTTGTAGATGATATTAAATCAATAATTGGAGAACTTGATAAGAACCGACAATCTCTTTTCTTTTCAGCTACTATGAATAGGAAATCTGAAGAGATAGCTAATACATTGCTTCATAATCCTGTTAAGATAGAGGTTGAGAAACAGGCTCCTGGTAAGAATATTGATCAAGATGTTGTTAGATTAGAAAAAGGAGAGACTAAATATGATGTTTTGCTTAAGCTTCTTAAACAAGAAGAATTAAAGAAAGTATTAGTATTTACATCTACTAAAAGAAATGCGGATAGATTATGCGACAAATTATATGATGACAAGATTCATGTAGAGGCTCTGCATGGTGATAAGAGACAGAATCAGAGAATGAAGATTATTAATGATTTTAAACAAGGTAGAATTGATGTTTTAGTGGCTACTGATGTAGCTTCTAGAGGTTTGGATGTTGATAATATTACACATGTTATTAATTTTGATATGCCCCAGTCATATGATGATTATATTCATCGTATTGGTAGAACTGGTAGAGCTGGGAAGAAGGGTTTTGCACTTACATTTGTATAAACTATTAGTTAACTGTATCTAAGTAACTTTTTATGAAGTTGTTAGCTCCATCTACTTCTGTACTACCCATTGTTATACTAGGGAATCTATTTACTTCTAGTATGTATGGAAGTTGTGTATTTTTGTCTACAATAATATCTGATTTAGACCATGATAGACCCAATGCATTTCCTGCATTTAATGCAATATTTTTTATCTCTTCCGGTATATCAGATATCTTCACAAAATGTTCTGTAGCACCTGCTCCTGCATTATTTCTGTAGTCGCCTTTTTTAGGATAACTTCTTTCAGCTGATACTACCTTGCTATTTGCAACCAATACTCCCCAATCGTATTCATTTGTTATGTATTGCTGGAATAGAAAGTTATGGCTATCTTTCTGTCCATTAATCTTTTGAATTAATTCTTCTCTTGATGATATATATGCAGAATTAAGGCTTCTACAACCTTTTGTGTCTTTCATAATTAATGGATATCCACATGTATTCTCAATATTCTCTAAATGATTCATTATCTTTGATCGTTCTAGATAGTAGGTATTAGGACATGGTATGCCATTTAATACAAAATTCATGTAGACTGTTACATTTGATGTACTATGTTCAACGAATGTATTTGGTACTTTGAAATTGTCTAGGTAAAGTTTTACTGTAGTAGCTAAATCTCCAGTTGTCCAGTATGATGACAGCCATACAGCAGAGAATGTTTTAATATCTCTTCCTTTGTGCAATATTGATACTTTATTGTCCTTTATACACAACTCTAATGAACTGTAATATGCTTTTGTTAATTTAACTGGTAAATCTTTTATTATCTCATCAATGTGTTTTATTGGAGGAAGTACTAGTAACTCTATTTCTTTCAGATTTTTGTGCATATTAAAAATGAATTAAGTTAATAGTTAGTGGAGGTTGAATCTTGAATATATTAGGGCTTTGTGCAGTTGACTTACAATTTCCAGATTAGTTTCTTGAAATTTACCTTTATTGTTTCTCTATGATTGAATCTCTACACTGATTAAATCAAATAATGAGTAAAATGTCTTTACTAAGTGATTCATTAATCTCTCTTGTTAAACTCCTCCGTTCCTTCAGAATACATTACATATTAATCTAACAAGGGTTTGATATTCTCCTTTCCAAGATTAGGGTGTTTTTCTCTTACGTTACGGATATATTCAATGATATGGTAATCAACGTTCATATGTCTTGAGTTGTGTGGTCTGGTAGCTTGAGGTATTAGTGAGTATATATTTTTGTTGGAGTCTAAAAATATCTTTCTCTATCGGAATATGGTTGCCTTTGAGATTTTGAAAGCATCAATGGTAGGCTGAGTACCATACTTGAAGTAGCACTCAATTACCTGCAATCTGAGTTTAGCGGTATCAGATTGATTAAACCGTTTGGAATTGATGATGTGGTACATAGAAGAATTGTCCACCTTTAGTTTGTAAGTTAGACAGTGGATTGGAGTGTACATTGTACTCTGGTTTTAATTTAACTAGAGTCTCATATGTTTCGTAACTTGTGCAAACACTTGTAAATAATATATAATTCTAGCTGGAGTTGTAGTAGGACCCATGTGCTTTTCCTACCCGATGGCAAGGAACTCCCGTAAAGCCATAGACAAGGCAGGGGTTTTCTAGGAACCTCTGTCTTGGGTACAGGACTGTAACTTGGGATATATACAGTCTTGTATTTTAAAATAAACAGAACTAGTCAATGTAAATACCATATAAGGTATTTACGCTTTTTAAAAGTATGGCTAGTTCTGTTTTCTCTTTCTATACCCTACTTTGTTTTTCCATCTGCAAAGACATTGGACCAATCTCCGCCATATATAGGAGAAAGCACAGGAGTATATTAGGAATGAAAGCACAATCTCTTAAGTATATAAATGTATTAGCATAAAAGTATAGAAGAAAAGGAGAAGAAGACAACACACATGATTACAATGATATCCCCTATCTTATAGATACTACAATTTCTTAAAATAGTATATTAATTATCATATCTCTTACCAAAGGAGCTTACTCTTACATTTTCGTTAACTACATGCAATTGATTAAGAAGTATATCTTTCATTTGTTCTGTAAACTTCATCGTACCTGAAATATTAAATACAGGGTTATCATAATGTTCTAATAGCTCTTCTAAAGTATCATTAGTTATTTTTTACCATGATATTTCTGTATAGTAAAAGATTTCATGCTCTTTACCATACCATCTAATTCTTCTCCAAATATATATTCATCATCTTTATTGAATACAAGAGAATTTACATTTTGTGCTTCTTTTTTAATCTCTTCTATAATTAATTTTATGTATATGTCAGTTCGATATTTTAAATGTCAAGCTATCCATTTATAATAGATACTCGTCAATCATTAATCTCTCTCCAGATTACACTTGAACTATATTCCCCTGTTGATAAATCCATTATTGCTCTAGCAGAAGATGGGAGTAGACATGAACTTAGTATTGTATTGTCATTTAAATCTTCTATCTCCTTTAAGTTGAAATTTCCATTACTGTCAATAAAATCTTCTAAGAAAGGACCAACTACTGTTACATCTTCTCTATTCCCCTTTATAATATCAAAGCCACATAGAAGTTCTAAATATTCATATTCCCTAAATTCATATAGTTGAACATCTATAATAATCATTCTATATGCATATTCAGGTATTCTTCCTGTATCTTCTATTTCCCCTTCTATCTTTTTTTCCAATACATACATATAGTCATTGAGATCGCTTTCAGATATATTATATTTCTCTAATTTTCTTAGAAGATTAGTATATTTTTTTTTGAATGGATCTGATTCAAATCGCTCTGGCATACATGATATGTATTACAATTTTTAATGAGGCTGATTATACCCTATAAAACTTTTTTGAGGAAGTGGTTCTTTGTAAAATAAGCCATTTTTTCTCTAAGAATATCAAAAATTAATCAGACTATTAGATTGTTTTTTGATTACTATATTTCTAGGATTGAAAATATCCTTATTAACAATCATGGTAGCACTCTCTCTTCTTAATAAAGTCCCCTACTCTGAATCCTTTTATAAATATTTATCAAGATTTTCTTTCAGAGAATATAGATAAAAATACTTTAAATGGTTTAAATAGAGAAGAAAAACCAAGTGTACAGTTTTGTGTAGATCCTTATCCAGTAAGCAGTAATCCGTTCTCAAAGACCAAATGAAGTTCCATATAAAGGGAGGCATGTTCAGATAGGAATTAATTTAGCAACAGGTGGGAAGGATGTTTATAGGATTAAAACTGCAAGTTTGTATGAGCAGGTTGGTGTTGGTTTAGATTTTGTAGAATTTGTTAACTATGGTGAAAAGGATATGGTTTTTAAATTAGAATAAATTGGTAAGATAATTGCATAGTAGTACATTTATCTGAAGGCATAACAATAAATAGATTTATGTTAGAAACAATAGAGAAATTATTATATTCAAAAGTAATAATTCTCAATGTATAATCATTTATTTTATGAAAATATCAAAATCAGAATATCTTATGTATCTTGATGCTCCAATGCATCTATGGGCATATGTACATAAAAAGTTAGATTCTACTGTAATAGATACTTTTACAAAACATCTATTTGAACAAGGATATCAAGTTCAAAAATATGCAAAAGAATATATAGAAAAGATATTAATTCCAGATCTCTATCATAATACCAAGGAATTTTATCTTGAAGTAACAAAATCAGATGGATTATTTGAAGCAAGGATAGACCTTCTTGTTTTTAATGAAAAGGAGGAAAATTGGGATTTAATTGAAATAAAAAGTACCAATGATATCAAACCTATTCATCAAAAAGATTTGACTTTTCAATATCTCATTTTTGCTAAATACTATAAAATTGGTAAGTGTTATATTTTACATTTAAATAAAGATTATGAAAGAAAAGGTCAATTATCTATTAAAGAATTATTTACATTAACAGATATTACCAAAAGGATTTTAGAATTGGTAGAAACTGTTAATATTGAAAGATTTAAAGCATTAGAGGTGGCTCAACAAAAAGATTATAATGAGATTGAACCATGTATTAAACCAAAGAAATGTCCATGTAAAGAGCTGTGTCATCCACTTCTTCCTAATTATTCAATTTATGATATTTCTCGTATAAGTAAGGGGAAAGTGAATTTTCTTAGGGGGAATTACTCAAATGATATAAAGGATGTGCCTAGTGACAGACACTTAGGCAGATTTGCACTTACTGAAAATCAAAGAAGACAGGTAGATGTGGCTCAAAGAGATACTCCATTTATTGATATATTTGAAATCAAATCTTTCTTAAAAGAACTTAAATATCCTTTGTATTTTCTTGATTATGAGAGTTTTAATCCTGCTATTCCTATGTATGATAATTATAAACCATATGATCAAATGCCTTTTCAATACTCTTTGCATATTAAAGAATCAAATGATTCAGACTTTAAACATAAGGAATATTTAGAGTGTTTACCCGTTGACCCTTCTATTGGCTTGATAAAGTGTCTAAGAAAAGATATTCCTTTAGATAACGGGTCTATAATAATTTGGAGTAAGTTTGAAAGAACTCAAAACAATGCTATGAGCAGAAGATATCCGGAGCAATCTGAGTTTATTGAGAATATCAACTCTAGACTTTGGGATTTGATGGAAATCTTTAGAAAGCCAATGTTTGCTCTTCCAGAATTTAAAGGTAGCTATTCAATTAAAAATATTTTACCTGTTCTTGTTCCTGAACTTACTTACAAAGGTATGCCTATTGCAAATGGATCTGTTGCTATGACAAAGTGGGTACAAATGGTTTATGGAGGTGGGATTACAGCTATGGATTATTCAGAGTCTGAAGAGGATTTTTCTACAGAGGCTATAGATATTCCTAAAGAGGTTGTAGATAAAGAAGAGGTGAGAAAGAATCTTTTAGAATATTGTAAGTTAGATACTTGGGCTATGGTTAAGATTTTAGAGAAAGTTGAGTATTACTCAAGAACAATATGACAAAAAAGCTTTATTTAGAACTACCAAAGCTATTTAATGCAATATGCTACTACAACAAAACTAGGAAATGGGGCAGATTGTGGGAAGAAATGAGAAACAGTTTGTTAGCATTATACCCTGAGAATTAGTTAATATTAGAAGTTTGTTCACTAGAAGTTTCTTTAGGCAAAACCTCGGGTAAGCCGATTCTACTAAAGTAGTTAGCAAATCTTTGAGACATATTTTCTCGGAATAAGGTATCTATTGTTGCAAGATATTTAGAAGTTTTTAGAGAATAAAGAACACTTCTGGGAATTGTCACATATCTCTTGAAATCTGCTACTAATTCTGGAACCTGAAATTCTTCATATAGCATAAGGTAGTGATAGCGAGGGTTTTGGTTCGAAACTATTTTATCCCAGTCTTTGGAGCTGTAACTTTCAGAAATGTAGCCGAGGTCACTTAAGTGAGAGCCGTTTTTCAAGCTACTTGCCAAAAATAACGGTATTGCAAGTATATAATCTAAATGTTTGTCTTGTTTCCCATTTTCGTTACTTCTGTCTTTGTAATCCTGCTCTAAATCACAATCTTGTGATAAAACAGCAATGTATTGAGTTGTTATCAAATTTAATTTGTTTACAGCATTCTTTTCATCCATCTCAAGAATGGGATATTCAATATCTTTATATATATCTCCCTGCAAGACCCTTTCGAAGTTATGTTGTATATATATTGTTTCAACTGGCTGTAACATTGGAGAGATTGAAAGTTCTAATTTTTATTGAGCTTCTGGTATATCTTGGCTCTTGAGATATTTGTTTGGATATCTTATTCATTGAAATCAAGAGTTCGGATGAATGTAATCTTTTATCGGTAGGTTTGATTATGTTTTTTTTCTCAATTTTTACAGATTGTTTTTTCATTGCATAAGTGCTCTTAATTTATTTCCGATGCTATTCTCAAAACATTCAGTGATAGTCTCGTTATAGGATTGGACTTCATCTTTGATGGAATCAACATTAATCTCTTCATTTGTATACAAATCATAGTCTAAAACAAACTCTTTTTTAGCAATTGGATTAGGATACTCACTGTTAAACATTCCATACTGGAATCTTAATAAAGTATGACCGAAACTAAACTCAGAGATATTCATCAGTCGTAACGGTTTTGCGTTATTGATAACTCCTTCATATACCGGAATTATTTTACTATTAAAATAGTCCTTTAATTCGAAAGTTCCACCTTCTGGAATATAAATTTGATTAATATAACGTAAGCCTACTCTTTTCGTAGTATTTAATGGAAATATCTCTCGGTAAGTTGAAAAATACTTTTCAAAGGATGAATAGAAATCTGAAAAATTTGTATAAATAGTAGTTTCATAAAGGAAACTTGCTGAATCACAAACGACAAAATTCTTTGCATCAGAATCTATGAAGCGTAGTCCCTCTCTTGTTGTATTAGTTTTAACTGTAGGAGATGAATCTGGTCCAAAAATTACCTCGAAATCTTGACCTTTTAGAATTTCACATTTGGGGAAATCAGTCTTCATCCTCTCTTGTATAAGTTTACGAGAGACAGAATCATCCCACTTCTCCAATGGATTAAAATCAACTTTCAAAATTACATTGGAAAGGTAGTTTCTTTTGTAAGTAATGGCTTTCTTAGTCATATTTATCCTAATTATATACTTCTAAGATTCAAAGAGCAATTTTTATTCAGAAAATAGGTAATAGGAGAAATATATGCAAATTTGACAAATAAAAGTATAATTAGCAAATATATAAATATAAAAATATGGATACTAATAACAAACCTACAAACGAACTCTTTACTCAATACCTAAGTGAAGTATCCTCAAAATATTCAGATACAAATACTTCAGAATATGGATATAGAACACCTTTTGAAATTTTCCTAAAAGAGATATTCAGTGAAATTAAGGTAAATAAAATAGATCATGATGCTAAAGCTGTTGGAGGTAATAAACCAGATTTTGTTTTGTCTAAAGATAGTGTTCCTTTACTCTATATAGAAGTAAAAGATATCGGAGTATCACTAGATAAAATTGAAAAGTCTGAGCAACTATCTAGATACTATGGTTATGATAATCTTGTATTAACAGATTATCTTGAGTTTAGATTCTATAGAAATGGCCTTAAGTATACCGAACCTATCTCTATAGCTTCATATGATAAAAAAGAAAGAACACTTACATATAATCCAGAGAACTTTGAACTGTTAAGAAAAACTTTAATACAGTTTACTGAATCACATAAAGAACCTATTAAATCTGGTAAACATTTAGCAAAGATAATGGGTGGTAAGGCATATCGTATTAGAGAGAATGCTAGAGAGATGCTCAGTAGTCCTGATAAGGAAAAAAGAAGCATCTATAAAGTATATGAGACCATGAAAAGGCAACTCATACATGATATGTCTACTGATGACTTTGCTGATATGTATGCACAAACACTTGTGTATGGGTTATTTGTTGCTAGATTCCATGATACTTCGCCAGATACTTTTACCAGGTCAGAAGCTAGGGATTTAGTCCCAGCTTCAAATCCATTACTTAAACATTTCTTTGATCATATTGCTGGAGTAGATTTTGACGACAGATTGGATAGTATTGTTGACGAGCTATGTAGAGTATTTTCTCATTCAGATATATCAAAACTCATGAATAATTATTACGGTACGGAAAAAGGCTCTAAAGACCCTGTGATACATTTCTATGAGGACTTTCTACAGGAGTATGATAGTAAGAAGAGAAAAGAATTTGGTGCTTACTACACTCCACTTCCAGTTGTTAAATTCATAGTAAAATCTGTAGACCATATACTTGAGAGAGATTTCAAGTTAGCAGGTGGTTTAGCAAATAGTTCTAAGAGTGGAGAGGAACATGTTGTACAAATATTAGATCCAGCTGCAGGCACAGGGACATTTCTAACGGAAACAATCAAGCTTATACATAATAGACGAATAAAACAATCTGGTAATTGGCCTAGTTATGTTTTACACGAAGTACTTCCAAGACTATTTGGTTTTGAGATTATGATAGCTCCATATACTATTGCTCACCTGAAGATGAGTATGTTGCTTAAGGAAACAGGGTTTAAGTATTTTAATAATAGAAGATTAGGAATATATCTTACGAATTCCTTACAGGAAGGAAATACAATAGAAGATATGTTTAGTGGTTTTGGATTAGCAGAGAGTATATCTCAGGAATCTATGGAAGCTTCAAAGATAAAGAGAGAAAAGCCAATAATGGTTGTTTTAGGAAATCCACCATATTCAGGTGAAAGTTCCAATAGAGGTAAGAATTTCGAGTGGATAGATAGCCTTTTAGATGATTATAAAAAAGAACCAGGAGGGCTTGAAAAACTTAATGAGAAAAATTCTAAATGGCTAAATGATGATTATGTAAAGTTTTTAAGGTTTGGTCAATATTTTGTTGAAAAGAATAAAACTGGGGTTGTTGCATTTATAAATCCTCATGGATTTCTTGACAATCCGACATTTAGAGGCATGAGATGGAATCTACTAAAAACATATGACAAGATTTATATTTTAAACCTTCATGGAAACGCGAAGAAAAAAGAAGTTTGTCCTGATGGTTCTAAGGATGAAAATGTGTTTGATATTCAACAAGGTGTATCAATCAATATTTTTGTTAAAACAGGGAAGAAGAAAGATGATGAACTGGGGCATGTATTTTATACAGATGTTTGGGGAGTTAGAAGTCAGAAATTTGAATATCTTACAGAAAAAGACCTTGAACAGATTAAATGGAAGAAGATAGAGAATAAAGCACCTATGTATTTCATGGTTCCTAGAGATTATGAATTAGAAGAGGAATATAATAAAGGATTTAAGGTGGATGAATTATTTGTTGTGAATTCTTTGGGTGTCCAAACACACCGAGATGGGTTTGCAATAGCTATGAGTGAAAACGAGCTAGTTCTTAGAATGAAAGATTTCTATGACAAGACCATTTCGAATGTAGAACTGATGAACAAATATGGAATTAAAGAAACTACAGAATGGAAGTTGGAAGAAAAAAGAAAGGGAGAATTTGAGGAGAATTGTATAAAGAAAATAGATTATAGGTTATTCGATACTAGATATGTCTATTATTCGTCTGATGTTATTGATAGGGACAGGAGGAATGTAATGGATAATCTCTTAAATCCCAATATTGCTTTTACAATATCTAAACAACAGAGTAGCTCTGGTTTTAGACATATTTTTGTGAGTAGAAATATCCAAGAATCATGTTTGATATCTCTACAGACGAAAGAAGGAGGTTATACTTTCCCTCTTTATCTTTATGATGAAAATAATAAAAAAACATCAAACTTGAATACAAAGATAGTTAAAGAAATAGAAGAAATCATTGGGGTAACAGATTCAGAAGAACTATTAAATTACATATATGCAATTCTACATAATTCTACATATCGAGAAAGGTATATGGCGTTTCTTAAATCGGATTTCCCTAGAATTCCCTATCCAAAAGACAAAAAGACTTTTGATAGACTAGCAAAATTAGGAAACGAACTCATCCGATATCATCTTTTAGAGCATGAAAGTATTGACCCTTATCAAATATCATACTTA
>Ga0116174_10003084_pt1 | contig 13882 bp, 7 predicted proteins | sample AD_UKC087_MetaG_FD_89801 | JGI IMG/M metagenome (GOLD analysis project Ga0116174, IMG submission 89801) | Active sludge microbial communities of municipal wastewater-treating anaerobic digesters from USA - AD_UKC087_MetaG | ecosystem: Engineered > Bioreactor > Anaerobic > Digestate | place: USA...
ACATTATCTCCAGGAAGAACCATTTCTACACCTTCTGGTAAGAAAGCTTCTCCAGTAACATCTGTTGTTCTGATATAGAACTGCGGTCTATAACCTGTAAAGAAAGGTTTATGTCTACCACCCTCTTCTTTTGAAAGTACATACACCTCAGACTCAAACTCTGTATGAGGTTTTACACTTCCTGCTTTAGCAAGAACTTGTCCTCTTTCAACGTCTGTTCTTTCTATACCTCTTAAAAGAATTCCAACGTTATCTCCAGCCTGACCTTCTTTCAAGGATTTCTTGAACATTTCTATACCTGTTACTGTTGTCTTTTTGGTTTCTCTTATACCAACTATTTCTATCTCATCGTTAAGATTAACAACTCCTCTTTCAATTCTTCCTGTAACAACAGTTCCTCTTCCTGATATTGTGAAAACGTCTTCAACAGGCATCAAGAAAGGTTTATCTAAATCTCTTTGAGGTGTAGGAATGAATTCATCAACAGCTTTCATCAATTCCAAAATCTTAGCAGCTGCATCAGCATCACCTTCTAAAGCTTTTAGTGCAGACCCTCTTACTATAGGAGTTGTATCTCCAGGGAATCCATATTTATTTAGCAATTCTCTAATTTCCATTTCAACAAGATCTAATATCTCGTTGTCTTGAACCATATCACATTTGTTCATGAAAACTACCATTGCAGGAACGTTAACTTGTCTTGCAAGCAAAATGTGTTCCTTTGTTTGAGGCATTGGGCCATCTGGAGCTGAAACGACGAGTATAGCACCATCCATTTGTGCAGCTCCCGTTATCATGTTTTTGATGTAGTCTTTGTGACCAGGTGCATCTATATGAGCATAGTGCCTTTTTTCTGTCTCATACTCAACATGAGTAATATTAATTGTTATACCTCTTTCTTTTTCTTCAGGGGCGTTATCTATTGTAGTAAAATCCCTGTAAGAAGCCATCCCGTTATCTGCCAAAACTTTTGTAATGGCCGATGTTAAGGTTGTCTTACCATGGTCAACGTGACCAATGGTTCCGATATTTACATGTTCCTTATTTCTTACGAAATCTGACATTTTGTTTTTCCTTTCGGTAAATAAATTACTTACATTTTGCCAGACAACATTGTTCTGAACGTTTGCGAAAGTTCTTTATAAAACCAAGAACACTCGCTTCCGTGCGGAACAGCGTTGCCATAGCTTAAAAACATTTACTAAAGCAAGTGATAGTTAATCAAATTAAATCAAAAAAATCAAGACTTTTAGCTAAATAACAATTTCTATCGTCTTATATTTTCCTTGGACAACGTATCAGCTATGTTAGAAGGTACTTCCTCGTAATGGCTTGGTTCCATAACAAATGATGCTCTTCCCTGTGTCATGCCTCTAAGTTCTGTCGCATATCCAAACATTTCAGCCAAAGGAACTTTTGATATTATTATTCTTGCATTTCCTTTTTGTTCGGTGCTCTCTATCTTACCTCTCTTAGAAGATATGTTCCCTATTACATCTCCCATAAATTCCTCGGGCGTAATTACTTCAACCTTCATTATAGGTTCTAATAAAAATGTATCAGCAGATCTTTGAGCATCTCTCATAGCCTCAATAGCTGCCATCTTAAAAGCCATTTCAGAAGAGTCAACTTCATGGAAAGAACCATCAAACAATGTAACTTGAAAATCCACTAGGGGGTAACCTGCGATAACACCACTTTCTGCGGCTTCTTTTATACCTTTTTCAACCGCAGGAATATATTCTCTTGGAATAGCACCTCCAACGATTTTGTCTATAAATTTAAAACCCTCACCTCTTTCAAGAGGCTCTACTTTCAAATAAACATGGCCGTACTGACCTCTACCACCAGACTGTCTGATATATTTTCCTTCTTGCTCCACTGTTTTTCTGATAGTTTCTCTGTAGGCAACTTGAGGTTTTCCTGTGTTTATATCAAGATTAAACTCTCTTTTCATCCTATCTACAATAATATCTAGGTGAAGCTCTCCCATACCATAAAGTAATGTCTGACCTGTCTCTATATTTGTTTTTATTTGTAAAGTAGGATCTTCTTCTAGGAATTTCTTTATGATTTGAGACATTTTATCTCTGTCAGCCTTGGTCTTAGGCTCAATAACAATACCTATGACCGGTTCTGCAAAACTTATCTTATCTAGTAAGACCTTGTCCCCCTCTAAACATAGGGTATCACCTGTTGATGATTCTAAACCAACACCTGCAGCAATTTCACCGGCTGTAATTTCTTTTATCTCTTCCCTGTGGTTAGCGTGCATAAGAAGTATTCTTCCAATTCTTTCCTTTTTATCTGATGTAGCATTGTATATATATGATCCAGCAGCAGCTTTACCAGCATAAACTCTAAAATAGGTAAGTCTACCAACATATGGATCTGTTTGGATCTTAAAAGCAAGTGCTGTAAATGAACCATTTTCGTCAGACTCTACATTAATTTCTTCACCTGTATCTACTTTAACAGCTTTAACTGGTGGTACATCTTTTGGAGAAGGTAGGTAATCTATAACACCGTCTAACACTTTTTGAATACCTTTGTTAGAAAGAGCAGATCCACAAAAAACAGGGTATATTTGAGTGGAAATAGTCATTTTTCTTAATCCCTCTTTTATTTCATCTATTGTAAGTTCTTCCCCTCCTAAATATTTCTCTATTAAAGCATCATCTGATTCAGCAACTTTCTCAACCATAATAGATCTGTATTTCTTAGCATCTTCTAAGAGATCTTCTGGAATATCAAATTCAACGACATCTCCCCCATCAGCTCCTTCAAACTTATAAGCTTTCATGGTTATCAAATCTACTGATCCTATAAAACCACTTTCTAAACCTATTGGTAGTTGAACAGCTAAACCTTTCTTCGTAAGTTTTTCAGATATGGATTCTAAAGACATTAAAAAGTCACCACCTACTTTATCCATTTTATTTACAAAAAATAGTAATGGGACATCATATTTTTGTGCTTGTCTAAAAACTGTTTCCGATTGAGGCTCAACACCTTGAGAACCATCTAATACAATAACACCTCCATCTAATACTCTTAAAGATCTCTCAACCTCAGCCGTAAAGTCAACGTGTCCTGGTGTGTCTATGATATTAACTCTGTGATCTTTCCAAAAACATGTAGTGGCAGCCGATTGGATTGTAATACCTCTTTCTCTTTCCTGAGCCATCCAATCCATTTGAGTATTACCATCATCAATATCACCTATCCTGTGAGACTTTCCAGTGTAGTAGAGAATTCTCTCTGTGGTTGTAGTTTTACCCGCATCTATATGGGCGATAATACCTATATTTCTAATTTTATCTAAGGGATATACTTTATCCATTGTTTCAGCCATTTTTAATACCTCGCAAAATGTGCAAAAGCTCTATTAGCTTCGGCCATTCTATGAACGTCATCTCTCTTTTTTACAGCATCTCCTGTATTTTGATAAGAATCATTCAAAACTTCATATAATTTATCTATCATTGATTTACCTTTTTTAGACTTTGCAGCATCAACTATCCATCTTACAGCTAATGCTTCTGCTCGATCGTGCTTCAAAGGCATTGGAACCTGATAGGTAGCCCCACCAACTCTTTTTGATCTAACTTCTTGTTGAGGCATTACATTTTTAACTGCCTGCTCAAAAATTCTTAATCTCTCTTTTTCGTCTTCGTTCAACTTCAACATTGAGTCATAAACTATTGTCATAGCAAGACTCTTCTTGCCTCTTTCCATAGCAGCATTTATCATTCTTGAAACTACTTTTGATTTATAAACTTGATCGGCTATTAATATTTTTTTCTTTGCTCTTTTACCTCTCATTCTTTTTTCTCCTTAACTTTCCTTGTACCGTATATAGATCTTGAGGTCTTTCTTTTATCAACACCTGCCAAATCTGCAGTTCCCCTAACTATCTCATATTTTACACCTGGTAAATCCTGTACCTTACCACCTTTGACAACTACCACAGAGTGCTCTTGAAGATTGTGTCCTTCTCCTGGTATATAAGCTGTGACTTCCCTTTTATTTGATAACCTGACTCTTGCAACTTTTCTTAAAGCGGAGTTAGGTTTTTTTGGTGTTTGAGTTCTAACCAAAAGAACAACTCCCCTTTTTAAAGGACTGTTTCTTTTCTTCACAACTCTTTTTTTAGTATTAAAAACTTCCTTAAGAGCCGGAGTGCTTGCTTTTTTTACGTTTCTTTTTCTTCCTTTTCTGAGAAGTTGGTTAATTGTTGGCATATTATTCTATTCTAGCCCTCTCTCCGGTTGGGATTAATCTTCCTATTATCACGTTCTCTTTCAACCCCAACAAGTAATCAACCTTACCAGAGCAAGCCGCCTCGGTCAATACATTACTTGTATGTATAAATGAAGCTGCGGCCATCCAACTGTCAGTGTACAAAGCTGCCTTTGTTATCCCAAGCATTATCAATTTACCAGTTGCTGGGGTACCACCACTAGCTATAACTCTTTCTGTTTCCTCATCAAATCTTGCTCTTGTAACAATTTCATCAACCATAAACTCTGTATCTCCTATATCTTCTATCTTGACGTGATTAAACATTTGCTTAACTATAACTTCTAAATGTTTATCGTTTATAGGAACACCTTGAGAAGCATATACTCCTTGAACTTCCTCTATTATGTATCTCTTTGTCTCATCTACACCCACTGCTCTGTATAAATCACTTAAGTTTAAGTTACCACTTGTAAGTTTCTGTCCTCTAGCTACCAAATCACCATCTTTTACAAGAATCTCTTCAATAGGATCAACATTATATTCTGTAACTTCCTCACCAGCATCAGAAGGTATAATAACTATCTTTCTTTCATCACCATTCTTTTCAATTCTTGCAGTACCTGAGACCTCACTCATTATGGATAAAAATTTAGGTGCTCTTGCTTCAACCAATTCTTCAACTCTTGGAAGACCTTGGGTTATATCTTTTCCTGCAATACCTCCAGAGTGGAAGGTCTTCATTGTAAGCTGTGTTCCAGGTTCACCAATTGATTGAGCTGCTGAACACCAACTGCAGTCCCTACCATTACTAATTTACCTGTCATTAAATCTGCTCCATAACATTTTGCGCAAATACCTCTTCTTGTCTCACAATGCATAGGGGACCTTATTATTATCTTTTCAGCACCAGATTTTTCTATATTTTCAACATCTTCTTCATTTAATAAAGTTCCTGCTTTTACAATTACTTTACTACCAACTTTTACATCTTTAGCTAAAAACCTACCTATAACTCTATCTGCAAATGTTTGAAGAAGAGTACCCTTACCTACTATCATTTCTCTACCCTCATCTGTACCACAATCGTCCTCTCTTACTATTACATCTTGACTAACATCAACTAATCTTCTTGTTAGATAACCAGCATCAGCAGTCTTTAAACCCTTGTCAGCTAACCCTTTTCTAGCACCTCTTGACCCAACAAAATACTCTGTAGCAGATAGGCCGAGTTTAAAGTTTCCAAAAATAGGAACCTCAACAACTTTTCCTGTAGGATCTGATACAAGACCTTTCATACCAGCAAGCTGTTTAACTTGGTCTCTTGAAGCTTTTGTAGATCCAGATTTAACCAATATCTTAACTGGATTATCGTCTTTCAAGTTATCCCAAACAACATTGTCCAATTCCCCGATTATCTTGTTCCAAATATCTTCTTTTTGCCTTGCTACCTCTGCTTTAGTAATAAGACCTCTTGTATAGTAACCCTCAACATCCATAACAAGCTTTTTACCACTTTCTATCAACTGCTCTCTCTGAGCAGGTATATCAATATCCGCCAAGGACACTGACTGACCACAAATAGTCCCATATTTTAAACCTATATCTTTTATATCATCTATCATTTTCACAGCTACTTCATTTTCTTCTTCTCTTAATACTTTCGTTAATAAACTTGTAACTCTCTTTTTATCCATTGGTTCATTTATATAACTATAGTTATCGGGCAACACTTTATTGAATATAACTCTACCTGCGGTAGTTTCTAAAACATCACTACCTATTCTTACTTTTACTAATTGTCTTAAATCAACTTCTTTTTCAACGTCTACTGCATACATTAACTCTGTCTCACCAAAATAAACCTTTTCCTTTATAGGAAGGCTTTCATCAATTGAGGTTATGTAGTAAACACCAAACAACATAATGTTTGATGGAATTGATATAGGAGAACCACTTGATGGATTCAAAAGATTTTTATTTGAAATTAAAACATTCTTTGCTTCATCAATAGCTTCGTCTGTTAAAGGAACGTGTACGGCCATCTGGTCACCATCAAAGTCAGCATTATAACCTTTACAAACGCAAAGATGAAGTTTTATTGCGTTACCCTCAACAAGTTTAGGATAAAAAGCCTGAATACCAAGTCTCCAAAGTGTAGGAGCTCTGTTTAACAATACAGGATGGCCCTCAACAACTTCTTCAAGAATATCCCAAACCTCTGGAACCCTTGTATCAAGATAGAATTTTGCACTCTTAACATTTGGTGCATATCCCCTCGCTAATATTTCTCTAAGGACCATCGGTTTAAACAGTTCTAAAGCCATTTCTTTAGGGATACCGCATTCGTTTAATTTAAGGTCGGGACCATTTATAATAACTCCTCTACCTGAATAATCCACTCTTTTACCAAGCAAATTTAACCTGAAAATACCCTGCTTACCTTTTATCATATCAGCCAATGATCTAAGCTCCTTGCCTCTAACGTTTGCTCTAGCTTTTTTCTTCTTCTTAGAAGAATCCAAGAGAGCATCTACAGATTCTTGAAGCATTCTTTTTTCATTTCTTACTATTATTTCAGGAGCACCTAAATCCAAAAGCCTCTTAAGTCTGTTATTTCTATTTATAAGTCTTCTGTAAAGATCATTTAAGTCTGATGTTGCAAATCTACCACCATCAAGTTGAACCATAGGTCTTAAATCAGGTGGGATAACAGGAATTACATCCATTATCATTCTATCAGGAGTCACACCAGATCTTCTGAATCTCTCAACAACTGTTAATCTTTTTGCTATCTTTTGTGCTTTTTGGCCTTTTGCTTTTTCTAACTGCTCTCTTAATTGTTCTGATAATGAATTTAAATCTAATCTTTCCAAAATTATTTTCAGAGCATCAGCACCAATATCTAATTTACAAAATTTATCTAAATAAGAGATAAGGGTTATATATTCACTTTCTGAGATTACAGAATTAATCTTAACACTCTCAATTTTCTTTTGAATTATTTTAAATTTCTTCTCTTGTTCCTCAATCTTTTTCTCATGTGCTGTTGTTATTTTTTGTATTTGTTGTCTTATTTTTAATTCTTCTTCCTTTGCCTTCATCTCGTCATTTAACTTTGAGAGATTTTCTATATCTTTATTCAAAACTTTAACTTGATCGTCAAAATCTTTTTGTAAAGTAGCTTTTGTTACATCCAAATCTTTACCAATTTGAGAGACTGCTTTTGCCTTATTCTTCTCATCTATTTCCGTAACAATAAATGAAGCAAAATATACTACCGATTCAACATTTCTGGGAGTTAAATCCAACAACAAAGCCATGTTAGAAGGGATGCCTTTGAAAAACCAAACATGTGCTACTGGGGATGCTAATTTAATATGACCCATTCTTTCTCTTCTAACTCTGTTATGTGTTACCTCAACACCGCATTTGTCACAAATGACACCTTTGTATCTTATACCCTTATATTTTCCACAATAACATTCATAATTCTTTGCAGGTCCAAAAATTCTTTCATCAAACAAACCATCCCTTTCGGATTTGAAGGTTCTATAGTTAATAGTCTCTGGCTTAGTAACCTCACCATAAGACCAATCTAATATGTCCTCTGAAGAGGCTAAATATATTCTTAATGCATCAAAATCTTTTAATTTATTAATATCTCTCATATTTTTAAACCTTTTTAAATTTCCTCTTCACTTTCATCAGAATCATCTACTTCTTCTAAACCAGCTTCTTTTAACCCCTCGTCATCTACAACCTCCTCATCTTCTACCTCTTTACTTATATCAGCCAAATCCTCTTTTTCTTCAACGTCTTTTTGATCATTTTGTTTATCAACTTCCTCATCAGATCCCTCAACACCGTCTTCTGCAGAATAAGCTTCTAACCCAAGACCAAGACCGTTTAATTGTCTGACTAGCAATTTAAATGTTTCTGGTGTTGTTGATCCAGGAATTTTGTTTCCTTGTATTAAAGCACTGTATGCCTGAACTCTACCAACCATATCATCTGATTTAATTGTTAACATCTCTTTTAACATGTGTGCAGCCCCGTAAGCTTCTAATGCCCACACTTCCATTTCTCCAAACTTCTGACCACCAAACTGTGCCTTACCACCTAAAGGTTGTTGGTTTATTAATGAGTAAGGACCTGTTGATCTAGCGTGTATCTTTTCTTCTGACATGTGAACAAGCTTAAGAATATATGCATCACCCACGACAATTTCGTTGTGGTAATACTCCCCAGTTCTACCATCTATTAACTTCATTTTCCCATTAGCTGGGTAACCTGCTTTTTTGAATTCTTCCAATAATTTTTCTTCCGGTATTCTTTGAAGTGGTGGTATTTCATAAAACTTCCCAAGCTTTTTACCAACAGCACCTAAAGATGTTTCTAATATCTGACCAACATTCATTCTTTTCAAAACCGCCTCAGAAGAAAAGATAATGTCAACAGAAGAACCATCTGGAAGCAAAGGCATATCAATTGCAGGAACCACTGCCGAAATAACTCCTTTGTTACCGTGTCTTCCAGCTAACTTATCTCCAATTTCTATCTTTTTCTGCTGTGCAACATAAACAGTTATTTTTTCAATTGTCCCTGCAGGAAGAGATTCGTTATCTTCTTTAGTTACAGATTTAATTCCTATAACAACTCCGTGCTCACCGTGTGGCATTCTTAGAGAAGTATCTCTAACATCTTTAGCTTTTTCTCCAAATATAGCTCTTAATAATCTTTCCTCAGATGTTAAATCAACCTCACCTTTAGGAGCTACTTTTCCTACTAACACATCACCTGATTTTACTTTTGATCCTACTGTTACAATACCCTTCTCATCAAGATTTCTTAAGGTATCTTCTGAAACATTTGGTATATCCCTTGTTATTTCTTCTGGGCCAAGCTTTGTATCTTGAACTGACACAACATAATCTTGGATATGTATAGATGTTAAGACATCTTCTTTTACTATACGATCTGATATTATAATTCCGTCTTCATATTCCAAACCTTCGTATATCATGTAAGCTACTTTCATATTTGTTCCAATAGCTATCTCACCATTATCTACAGCAGGCCCTTCTACTAAAATATCGTCTTTCTTAATCTTCTGACCTGTAACAACTTTTACTGTTTGGTTATAACTTGTTCCACTATTTGTCTGTATAAACTTCTTTGTTAAGTACTCCGACTTTTTACTTTTACCAGAATATTTAACAACTACTTTTTCAGCATCTGCATATTCAACTACCCCATCTTCCTCAGCTAAAATTAGGGCATCTGTATTTCTAGCAACCTCTGCTTCTATACCTGTCCCTATAATAGGTCTCTGAGGCATTACTAAAGGAACAGCCTGTGACATTTGTTGGGTTGCCATTGTTATACGAGTAACTTCATCGTTTTGAACAAAGGGCACTAAACCAGCAATTACTCCCAGTACTTGTGCAGGAACAACCTCTATATACTCAGCCACAGATACATCCCCAAGGAAAAATTCCGAACCTCTTCTTATAGGAACATGTGTATCCAAAATATAACCATCGTCATCTATTTCAACGGATTGGTCGGTAATATTTATATTCTCTTCATCGTAAGCAGCAAGGTAAACAACATTATCTGTAAGTTTAACTCTTCCCTTTGAATCTTTTTCAAGTTTCACATAAGGTGTTTCCAAAAATCCATATTCATTAACACGTGCATATATAGACATGTAGTTAATAAGCCCTACATTTGGACCTTCTGGGGTTCTTGCAGGACATATCCTACCAAAATAAGAGTTGTGGACATCTCTAACTGAAAAACTTGCTCTTTCCTTTGAAAGTCCTCCTGGCCCAAGAACTGATAATCTTCTCAAATGATCAAGAGCTGTTAGAGGATTTTGCTGATCATGGAGCTGAGAAAGCTGCCCTGTAGCAAAAAACGAGTACACAGCGGCTGATATTGCTCTTGGCGCTATTAATGTTGATGGTTCGGGTAATTTATCTCTTTGAGCTAAACTCATTCTTTCCTTAATGTTCTTTTCCATTCTCAAAAATCCAACTCTCATTTGCCACTGCAACAACTCTCCCATACTTTTAACTCTTCTGTTTCCAAGGAAATCAACATCACTAGGATCACCAATACCGTTATTTAATTCTATTACTTTTGAAAGTATTTTAACTACATCCTCTAACTGTAAAAGCCTGTGTTTAGGATCATTAGGAAAATTCAAACCTAAAGTCTGATTTAATTTAAATCTACCTATGGGTCCCATGCTGTATCTTCTCTTATTAAAAAACATTGAATGGGTTAGGGCTTTAGCATTTTCAAGTACTAATGGCTCCCCAGGTCTCATCTTTTTGTATATTTCTAAACAAGCTTCATCAAAATTTGATGCAGGATCTTTTGCTAAAGTAGCTTCTGTGTAATTAATTTCTGGGTTTGTCTCCACACCAACAAATGCTTCTCTTATGTCATCATCTGTCTCAAGACCAAATATTCTCAATAAAGTTGTTGCTGTTATTTTTCTTTTTCTATCTATTCTTAAGGTTATAACTCCAGTTCTGGAAGTTTCAAACTCTAGCCAAACACCACTTCTTGGTATAACAATAGCACCGGCTAAAAACTGGCCAGTAATTGGAGAGTGTTCTCCACCAAATAAAACTCCCTCGGATCTTATAAGTTGATTAATTATAATTCTCTCAACACCACTAATAACAAAGGTACCTTGATCTGTCATTAATGGAATATCACCCATATATATCTCATTAGTTTTAGTTTTTTTGGTTATAGGGTCTTCTATAGTAGCCTGTAAATACCAAGCTGCGTCATAAGTCCTTCCTGTTCTTTTTGCCTCTTCTATAGTTATATTTTCTTTTTCAACACGGGGATCTGATAAAGTTAACACCCAGCCTCTTCCAGAATTATCCTCAATAGTTCCAAGTTCATCTAAAACTTCTTTTAAACCTTCTCTTTTAAGCCAATCAAAAGACTCAAGCTGGACACCAACAAGATTAGGCAAAGGTAGGGCTATTTTTCTTTTTAAAAAAGTTTCTCGCATTAATTTTAAAAGACTTACTTAAAGTAAAATTTTACTACAAAACACCGAAATTTTAAAAGCACTAAATAAACAAAAGTAAAAAATCACCCTAATACACTGGGTCATTTATATACTATTTATTTTTATTGCTCGAGCTTGGAACAGTGCGAAAAATAACACAATAAAACATAGGTGTCAATACTTAGTTAATAAAATTGATTTTATTTATAGGCCAAAGTCTAAATACAACTCTTCCAACTATCCTATCAACATCTATAAGGCCTAGATTCCTAGAGTCAAGTGAATGATCCCTGTTATCACCGAGCAAGACATATTTATCCTCAGGAACTCTGATAGACCTACCTTCTCTCAAGAATCCCCCAGCTTTAGTACAAATCTCCGGAGACAGGTAATCCTCGCTTAAGATAAACTGCTCCCCTCCCCTAGATATAACAATTTTACAATCAATTATCTTAAATATATCTCCAGGAATACCTACTATCCTCTTCACATAATGCAAAGTATCATTATCCGGTGGGTAAAAAACAACAATCTCTCCTCTTTTTAATCGTGATCTTCCAGCCACTCTATCAACAAGTATCCTCTCTCCAGAATGAAAATAAGGTTCCATACTGGAACCAGAAACCACCTCTATAGAAGCTATAAAGTAATAAACTAGGAGTATTACAACCCCAGACACTAAAATAGTTTCTATTATTTCTAATATAAAGCTTTTTAACTTCATAAAAACAACAGGAGAAAAATTTCTTACTAACACAGTTATATTAAGTGAATAATTTTTAATTGTATAGTAAAATTATCAAGATGAAAAAGAAGAAGACCAAAACACAAGCGCTTGAAACCAACAACGAAAGCTCCGAAGTAAGAAATTTTCAAGACTTAATTAAATACATAAAAGAAAACAAATTTATTGTTGGTTTGATATTTGCTTTCACTTTACTTATATATGCAAACATAATAACGGGAAAATTTGTCAATCTAGATGATCTATCAATTACCTTAAAATTGCCAATCGTTCAAGATTTCAGTGTAGCCATGAAAGCCAGAGACGGTCATATGATGATAATGTCTATTATGTACCGTATCTTCGGAGAGAGTTCCTCCGCTTTCCATGTCCAATCAATAATAATGCATATGGTAAATGGGGTACTGGCATTTTTACTTCTTAGAATACTGTTTGATAGACGGATCTCCATTATAGGAACATTTCTTTTTCTGGCACATCCAGCAAATACAGAATCCATAAGTTGGCATGCTGGACAAGTTTATGCCTTAAGAGCCAACTTGATACTTCCTATCCTCATATTTTTTGCTCTATACAGAAAATCAGGGAATAAAAAATATCTAATAATATCCAGCTTCATTTATCTTTTGAGCATGATATTTTTCCAAATCCAAGGATGGATGTTTATAACACCCTTTCTATTGGTGTTAATGGATCAATTTTTAATTGAGAAAAAAATAAATTTTAAAAATATTACATTTTATTTACCAGTACTGATAATATCTTTAGTATTTGCAGCACTTCTCTTGCCTGGTTTCTATAAAGGAAGAATAGAGGATCTGAACACTTTGTACTATGTAAACACAGACGCAACTACACCACTAATAAACCGAATACCCTACATAGTGTATATGGAATTCAGAACTCTTTTTTACCCAATAATTTTAAGTATCTACCACGAAGGTGCTTACATAAGCTCCGTGGAATACTCTTTAATGATTGTTGTAACTCTAGTGGTAATATCTGGGATACTTTATTTTCTCAAAAAAGATATAAGAGTATCAGGACTTTTACTCATGATTCTTTTTTCAATACTTCCTTCTTTTAGCCCTATCATAATTGCTTGGCTAGCTGCTGAAAGATATTTATATATACCGACTATATTTTCATCTACTTTAATAGCTCTATTTTTAATATGGGTAGAGGGACAGATAAGTAAAAACAGTAAAAGTGGAAAAAAGAATAATTTTGTCACTTATTCGTTTTTGATAATACTTGCTTTGTACTCAATAAGAACCGTGGTTAGAAATGTAGATTTAAGAAATAGTAAAAATCTATGGATAGCTACTAGAAAAACAGCTCCTTACAGTTACAGAGTTTACAACAATATGGGAGATGTTTTAGCAAACGAAGGTGATTTAGACGGAGCTTTAGAAAACTTCAAGAGATCGGTGGCTTTAAAACCAGACTATGCAGATGCGGTTCATAATGTAGGACATATTTATATGGTCAAAAAAGATTACCCTCAAGCCATTTTTCATCTTCAAAAATCATTAGATATGAACCCAAGGCTTTATCCTTCTGCATACAAATTAGGTGTTATATACATAGGACAGGGTGATTATGAAAAAGCAAGGAGTTACTTTGAAAAATGTTTAGAGTTTAGCCCAGATAATCCTGAATGTGTACAGGGTGTATCAACAGTAGAACAGTTGATATTACAAAAGGCTCGACAATAAAGACCGTCTATAGATACTATTCGTTATAATCGTAATCCCACAGACCAAGATTACCTTTAATATAAACTGGTGGTATCTTTTCAATGTTTTCTAATTTAAAACCGTACCCATCCCAACCACTATATTTTACTATGC
>Ga0116174_10003086_pt1 | contig 13880 bp, 9 predicted proteins | sample AD_UKC087_MetaG_FD_89801 | JGI IMG/M metagenome (GOLD analysis project Ga0116174, IMG submission 89801) | Active sludge microbial communities of municipal wastewater-treating anaerobic digesters from USA - AD_UKC087_MetaG | ecosystem: Engineered > Bioreactor > Anaerobic > Digestate | place: USA...
CGGGTGCGAATGCGCTCGTCAAAAAGTGTAGCTACCAGCGCAAGCTCATCGGGCGCTACAGCCTTCTTTGCCACTGAATCGGGGCGATCGCCCAGGTCACTGTCCAGCGGCAACCCCAGTCGCCACAGCACCAGCCAGGCAGCCTCGTCGTGGGCATTGGTGGTGCCATGCCCGAAAGAAACGCCAGCGGCGGTGAGCAGATCGGCGCCGGACTGCACGAGCGCGGCCACGGTGCCGCCTTGCAGGGCGGGCAGGGCGGAGTTGCCGGTCATGCGGTGGCCGCCTGTGTGGCCGCTGGTGTCGTGCTGGCCTGGCGGTTCAGGTTTTCGAGGGTGCGGCGGTAGATGTTTTTGAGGGGCTCGATGTCGGCCACCACCACATGCTCGTCTATCTTGTGGATGCTGGCGTTGGGCGGGCCCAGTTCAATCACCTGCGGGCAGATCTGTGCAATGAAACGGCCGTCGCTGGTGCCACCGGTGGTGGACAGCTCGGTGGTGATGCCGGTTTCGGCCAGGATGGCCTGCTGCACTGCCGTGACGAGGTCGCCCGGCGTGGTCAGAAAGGGCTGGCCGCCCAGCGTCCACTGCAGGTCGTATTCGAGGCTGCGGCGGTCCAGCAGGCTGTATACGCGCTGCTTGAGACCCTCGGCCGTGGATTCGGTGGAGAAGCGGAAATTGAAGTCCACCACCACCTCGCCCGGAATCACATTGCTGGCGCCGGTGCCGCCGTGCATGTTGCTGATCTGCCAGCTGGTGGGCGGAAAGAAGGCGTTGCCCCTGTCCCACTCGGTGGCAGCCATTTCGGCCAGCGCCGGCAGGGCCTGGTGGATGGGGTTGCGCGCCAGTTGCGGGTAGGCGATGTGGCCCTGGATGCCGCGCACGGTGAGCTTGCCGCTGAGCGTGCCGCGCCGGCCGTTCTTGATCATGTCGCCGGTGGCTTTGACCGAGGTGGGCTCGCCCACGATGCAGTAATCGAGCGGCTCGCCGCGCGCCTTGAGCTGCTCCACCACCACCTTGGTGCCGTCGATCGACGGGCCCTCTTCATCGCTGGTCAGCAAAAAAGCGATGCACAGCTGCGGATCGGGGTGGGCGGCCAAAAATTCTTCCACGGCCACGACAAAGGCGGCGATGGAGGTTTTCATGTCACTGGCGCCGCGGCCAAAGAGCTTGCCGTCCTGGTGCGTAGGCGTGAAAGGGGGGCTGCGCCACTGCGCCAAGGGCCCCGTGGGAACCACGTCGGTGTGACCGGCAAAGACTACGGTTTTAATAGCATGCTGCCCTGATTTTTCTTTGGCTGCAGGCCGTTTTGCCCACAAGTTGCTGACACGGAAGTCGGCGGGGCCGCTGTCCAGGCGCTCGCAGACAAAGCCCAGCGGGGCCAGGCGTGCCGCCAGCAGGTCCAGGCAACCTGCGTCCTCGGGCGTGATGGAGGGCAGGGAGATGAGCTGTTCGGTCAGGTGCAGGGTGCGAGACATCGGAAACTTCAAATGAAATCGGGTCAGCTGGATTTGACGTCCAGCACGATTTCGGTGAAAGAGGCTTGGTCATCGGGGGCGTCGCGCGCTTCTTTTTGGGCCCTGGCGATATTGGCAGCCAGGGCAAAATCATTTTGCAGACGCCACATCAGATTGGTGGGCGAATCGGCATGGGCCAGGCCTTCCTTGCGATCGATTTGGCCGTCCATGATGAGACGGGCCAGGGCTTCTTCGAAGGTCTGCGAGCCTTCGGCCATGGATTTTTCCATGGCCTCCTTGATGCCCGAGAAGTCGCCTTTTTCCACCAGTTCGGAAACCAGCTTGGTGTTGAGCATGACTTCGACAGCGGGCACGCGGCCGCCGTCCACCGTGCGCACCAGGCGCTGTGACACCACGGCCTTGAGCGCCGATGCCAGATCGCCCAGCATGGTCGGGCGCACTTCGACGGGGTAGAAGCTGAGGATGCGGTTGAGCGCGTGGTAGCTGTTGTTGCCGTGCAGCGTGGCCAGGCACAGGTGGCCCGACTGCGCATAGGAAAGCGCCGCAGACATGGTTTCCCGGTCACGGATTTCGCCGATCAGGATCACATCGGGGGCCTGGCGCAAGGCATTTTTCAGTGCGACCTGCAGCGATTGCGTGTCGCCACCGATTTCGCGCTGGTTCACGATCGATTTCTTGTTCTTGAACTGGTATTCCACCGGGTCTTCGAGCGTGAGGATATGCCCGGTCAGCAGTTCGTTGCGGCTGTCGATCATCGACGCCAGCGTGGTGGTCTTGCCCGAGCCCGTGGCCCCCACCAGGAGGATGAGCCCGCGCTTTTCCATGACCATGTCGCGCAGCACCTGGGGCAGGCCCAGCGAGTCGAACTCGGGAACCTGCTGCGAGACGAAACGGATCACCACCGCGTAGCTGCCACGCTGGCGCATGGCACTGATGCGGAACCGGCCCACACCGTTGAGCGGCACACCCATGTTGAGCTCGCCGGTTTCTTCGAGCTCTTCGATGCGGTTCGCCGGCACCACTTCGGCCAGTAGGTTGCGTGGGGCGTCGAACGGCAGGATCTGGTTGTTGATCGGCACACATTCGCCGTTGATCTTGATCAGCGCCGGGGCATTGGCCGACAGAAAGACGTCGGAAGCCTTTTTCTCCGCCATCAGGCGAAGAATTCGTTCCATCGTGCTCATGGTGTGTCCTTCTTGGGGGGGTGTCGGTCGCGGCGCTGATCGGGCTGGCGGTGACGGTCTGCCTGGCTCAGTCGCGCAGCAAATCGTTGATGCTGGTCTTGGATCGGGTCTGTGCATCGACCTGCTTGACGATGATGGCGGCATACATGCTGTAGGGCGCGCCATTGGCCGCCGTCTTGGGCAGGTTGCCGCTGACCACCACCGAGCCCGAAGGCACGCGGCCATAGCTGATCTCGCCTGTGGCACGGTTGAAGATGGGGGTGCTCTGGCCCAGGTAAACGCCCATGCCCAGCACGGAGTTTTCTTCGACGATCACGCCTTCAACCACCTCGGAGCGGGCGCCGATGAAGCAGTTGTCTTCAATGATGGTGGGGTTGGCTTGCAGGGGTTCGAGCACGCCGCCCAGACCCACGCCGCCCGACAGGTGCACGTTCTTGCCCACCTGGGCGCAGCTGCCCACGGTGGCCCAGGTGTCGACCATGGTGCCTTCGTCAACATAGGCGCCGATGTTGACGTAGCTGGGCATCAGGATCGCACCCTTGGCGATGAAACTGCCGCGGCGCGCCACGGCGGGCGGCACCACGCGCACGCCGGTGGCGGCCATTTCTTGCGGGCTCAGGTGGGCAAACTTGGTGGGCACCTTGTCATAAAAGGCCAAATCACCCGACGACATGATTTCGTTGTCCTTCAGGCGGAATGACAACAGCACGGCCTTCTTGATCCACTGGTGCACCGTCCACTGGCCCACGCCTTCGCGGGTGGCTACGCGCAGCTTGCCGTTGTTGAGCTCGGCGATCACATGCTCGACGGCGTCCAGGATTTCCTGGGGTGCGGCGGCAGGCGACAGGTTGGCGCGGTTGTCCCAGGCGTTGTCGATGAGGGTCTGGAGTTGTTGGGTCATGGTGTCAGGCAGTACGGGATTGGATGAATTGGACGATGCGCAGCGCGGCTTCCACGCATTCTTCGGTGTCGGCCACCAGGGCCATGCGCACGCGCTGGGAACCGGGGTTGCTGCCCTGCGCCTCGCGGGCCAGGTAGCTGCCGGGCAGCACGGTGACATTGTATTGAGCCAGCAGGGCCCGGGCGAACTCGGTGTCGCTCATGCCCAGGGCCTCGGGCACCTTGGCCCAGAGATAAAAGCCGGCGTCGGGCAAGGCAACGTCCATCACGCCGGCCAGCAGGGGCGTGACCTGCGCAAACTTCTTGCGATAGAGCGCGCGGTTGTCCTGCACATGCTGCTCGTCACCCCAGGCCGCGATGCTGGCCGCCTGCACCACCGGGCTCATGGCACTGCCGTGGTAGGTGCGGTACAGCAAGAAGGCTTTCATCAGCGCAGCATCACCGGCCACGAAGCCGCTACGCAGCCCAGGCACGTTGCTGCGCTTGGACAGGCTGGTGAAGGACACCAGGTTTTTGAAGTCGCTGCGCCCCAGGCGGGCGGCGGCCTGCAGCCCACCGAGCGGCGGTTCGTCACGGAAGTAGATTTCGCTGTAGCACTCGTCCGAGGCAATCACGAAGCCATACCGGTCGCTCAGTTCAAACAGCTTTTGCCACTCGGACAGCGGCATCACGGCGCCAGTGGGGTTGCCAGGCGAGCAGACAAAGAGCAACTGCGTGCGTTGCCACACGGCATCGGGCACGCTGTCCCAGTTCACGGCGAAGTTGCGCGCCGGATCGCTGGGGGCGTAATAGGGCGTGGCACCGGCGAGCAAGGCCGCGCCTTCGTAGATTTGATAGAACGGGTTGGGACACACCACCACCGGCGCATCTTTGGAGGCGTCGATCACCGTCTGCGCAAAGGCAAACAGGGCTTCTCGCGATCCGCCCACGGGCAGCACCTGCGTACCGGCGTCCACGGCCAGGTCGTAGCGTCTGGACAGCCAGGCAGAAAATGCCTCGCGCAGGCGCAACTCACCCGCAGTGGCCGGATAAGTGGCGAGACCGCCCAGGTTGGCGCAGAGGGCGTCCTTGATGAACTGGGGCGTGGCATGGCGCGGCTCGCCGATGCCCAGGGTGATGGCACTGTATGCCGCCGGGGGAGTGACTTGCGCAAAGAGTTGTCGCAGCCGCTCGAAAGGGTAGGGCTGCAGGTGGGAAAGCAGGGGATTCATGGGGCTGCATTATGGGTGATGGCATGACCGCTGCGGCCTGCCGTGCTGTGCAGTGCACAGCTCATTGCGCGGTCTTGCTGCGCTGCTGTCGGGCGCGAGCCAGTGCTGCAGCGATGGCGGCTTGGCGCGCCTCTTGGGCCTGGGAGAGGGTTGCGGCGGGCGCGATCAGGGCAGCGTCGGCAGCAAGAATGGGTGCGGCACCGGGCTCAGGTACCGCCTCTGGCGTCGTCGGCGGTTGCGGCTCTGGCGCCTCAGCGCGGTGCTGTGCCAGCCGTTGTTGGCGTGCGGCGTAACGCTGGCGCGCAGCATCGGCCTGGACCGGGGTCCAGGCGGCCCAGCCGGTGGCGCTGCCACTGGCATTTTCCAGCGCGATGCAGTCCACCGGGCAGACGGGCAGGCACAGCTCACAACCGGTGCAATGGGCCTCTATCACGGTGTGCATGAGCTTGTTGGCGCCCACAATGGCATCGGTCGGGCAGGCCTTGATGCACAGGGTGCAGCCGATGCACCAGTTTTCATCGATCACGGCGACCGCGCGGGAAGATTCCTGCCCATGGTCGGGATTCAAGGGCCGAACGGCATGGCCTGTGATGGCGGCCAACCGGGCGACCCCTTGCATTCCGCCCGGCGGGCACTGGTTGATGGGGGCCTGCCCCTGGGCAATGACCTGCGCGTAGCTGGCGCAGTCTGGGTAACCGCAGCGCGTGCACTGCGTCTGCGGCAGCGCCGCATTGATGCGCTCTGCCAGCGCGGCCAGCTGCTGCTGCAAGCGCGGCATCAGGCCTTGCGGGCTGGTGGCCGCTTGGCGCCGGTGGCCGCAGCCGATGTGGCAGCAGTGCTGGTGGCGGTAGCGCCCTCTGGCTTCACCCACCGGGTTGCCACACCGGCGGGGGGTGGGCTGGAAGCGGCGGCCTGCACGGCCTTTGGCTTGACCACCGCAGAGGCTGCGGCCGCTTTGGGTGCTGTGGCCTTGGCCGATGCCTGGACAGAACCCGCACGCTTTGCCACGGGCGCGGCTGGGGCCGCAGCCTGGGCTGGCGCCTGAGGCGCTGTAACCAAGGGCACGCCCTTGGCGCCGGTTCGAGGGGCTTCTGCCGTGCGTGTGTTGGCAACGGCTTGCACGGGAATCGGGGCAGCAGCCAGGGGCTCACTTTGTGCCTTGGCGGTGCTGGCAGACAGGTCTGGCGCGCTGGTCGCAGCAGGGGCGGAAGACTTGGCGGGCGCTTTCTCGTGACGCTGGATGAAGGCGCGCACCTGCGGGTAAACGATTTCGCGCCAGCGGCGGCCGCTGAAAATGCCGTAGTGGCCCGCACCCTTGGCTTCCAGGTGGTGCTGCTCCTTGCGCACGATACCGGTGCACAGGTCGTGCGCCGCCTTGGTCTGGCCCGAGCCGGAGATGTCGTCGAGCTCACCTTCCACCGTGAACAATGCAGTGGTGGTGATGTCCTGCGGGCGCACGCGCTCGATCTTGCCAGTGGGGGAGCGCACGTCCCAGGTGCCGTGGACCAGGTTGTAGTCCTGGAACACCGTCTTGATGGTCTCCAGGTAGTAGTCCGCATCCATGTCCAGCACGGCGTTGTACTCGTCGTAGAACTTGCGGTGGGCTTCGGCGCTGGCGTCGTCGCCCTTGATCAGGTCCTTGAAATAGTCGTAGTGGCTGCTGGCATGCCGGTCAGGGTTCATGGCCACGAAACCCGTGTACTGCAGGAAACCGGGGTACACGCGACGGCCGGCACCCGGAAAGCTGTCGGGGACGCGGTAGATCACGTTGTTTTCAAACCACTCAAAAGTGCGGTTCGTGGCCAGGTTGTTCACCGTGGTGGGCGATTTGCGCGCATCGATGGGGCCGCCCATCATGGTCATGGTGACCGGCGTGGTTTCGCCCCGGCTGGCCATCAGCGAGACGGCCGCCAGCACCGGCACGGTGGGCTGGCACACACTGATCACATGGCAGTTGCCGTAAACGCCTTGCAGGTGGCGAATGAACTCCTGCACATAGTTGACATAGTCATCGAGGTGAAACGCGCCCTCGGACAGGGGAACCAGGCGGGCACTGCGCCAGTCGGTGATGTAGACCTTGTGGTCCTTGAGCATGGTGCGCACGGTGTCACGCAGCAAAGTGGCGTAGTGGCCTGACAGCGGCGCCACGACCAGCACCACGGGCTGGCCCTTGAGCTTGGTGAGCGTGGCCGGATCGTCCGTGAAGCGCTTGAAGCGGCGCAACTCGCAAAAAGGCTTGTTGATTTCGACACGCTCATGGATGGCCACGCCCACACCGTCGACATCGACCGTCGGGATGTCGAAGGCCGGCTTTTCGTAGCCTTTGCCCAGGCGGTAGAGCAGGTCGTACCCTGCGGAAACACGCTGTGCCAACGAAGTCTGGCTCAAGGCGGACGCGGGATGGCTGTACAGCTTGGAGGCGGCCAGGGCAAACTCGGCAAAGGGCTCCATCAGGGAGCGCTGGGTTTCGTAGATCTGGTAGAGCATGGGGTGAAACCTGGTTATGTTGCAGTGCAATATAACAGCATCTGATTACAAATGCAGGGAGTGAAACTACCAACTTCAAGTCACTCAGATGACTGCCTTGCGTTCTTTTGGCAGCAGTTCAATGGACTCTTAATGCTATTTAAATTATAGCAACAACTCCATATAAAACCATGGTTAGATGCTGATTTGATGGTGTTTCAAAGCCGAGAGCTAAGGGCCACCGCCAAACCGCGTCTGGGCCTTGTCATGCAGCTGTCTTGCCCGCCATCAGGCATCCGCCTGCTCTTGCAACCAGGCCTCGAAGGCTTCCCGGGCCACCTTGCGCAGCGCTGGACGGAAGGCTGTGTTGTGACTGAGATACAGGCAGTGGCGCATGACCGTATAGGGGTTGAAGCTGGCCTGCGGGTTTTGTGCTTCAAAATGTAACTTATAGCGTTTGACCACGGCGATGGTTTCACGCATCAGCGCATTGAAGCGGGCGCGTGTCATGCCGGGCGACCAGCCCTGGATGTCGTCCACAAAGCTGTCCACCTTATAGGGTTCAAATTCAAAATCCTTGAAAAAATGGGTGGCAATCTTCAGGAAGGTGAAGGCGTTGAGCTCGCTGCCCGCAGCCGGCGTCTTTGGGGCCACCTGCGCATCGGCTTCGGAGGGCACTTCTGCGGTTTCGTCGGGTGCCTGCAGCAATTCGGCTGCGGTGGCATCCCGGATCTGGCGAAACTCGCGGTCGGCCAGCTCGAACAGCGCCGACAGCACATTGATGCGGCGCTTGAGCTGGCCGGGAATCGACTTTTTGTATTTGATCTTGTGGTCCAGCACACTCCATGCGTCCTGGATGATGGTGCGCACCTGCAACTCGAACGCCTGGTCCGCGCAGGCGGCATGCTCGGGCAAGGCCCGCTGGGCGGCGTTGAGCCTGAGATCCAGGTGCAGACCCTTGTAGCCAAACGACGCTTCGGTGCCCTCAACAGCGGCCACCTTGTCAGTGACCTCCATCACGTCAAAATGTGAGCACACCAAGCGGGCCACTTTGTCGAGCTCGTCCTCATACAGGCACACCACGCGCACCCCGATCAGGTCGGTGAGGTAAGGAGCAATCTCATACGGCTGATTGGCCTCTTCCAGCGTCGGGCGGTATTTGCGGGTGAACTTGCGGATCGCCTCGTCCTTGTCTTTGACGCGGCCTTCCACCTTGGACACATCCACCTGCCCCGAGGGGATCAGCAAGGCGGTCAGCAGGGCGACGAAAGATGCGCAGGCCTCCTGCAGGCGGGGCAGGTTCTGGTCGTGGAAGGCATTGAAACGGGCTTCTTCCCGTTCGAAATCAAGCGATGGCATAAGAATTATTTCAAAGGCACCTGATGTGTGGATCGTAAGGCCTTCGAACCCCAGCATGGCCGCCAGATGGCATTCGCATCACCCTTGCGAGGAGTCCCGCCCGCGGTCCGGTTGCGTGCCCGGCCCGCGCTGATAACACATGAGAACGGAGAGCACAAAAAATGGCGCCGGCGGCTGCCAGGCTTGCCCATAATGGGGGGCGACCGTGTTGTCATTTCCCAGCTGCCTTTTGGTGCAGACTGCCCGCCTCGTTCCTCCACCCTCCGTATTGATAGAGTCCATGAGCCTCGCCCGCCAGCCCGAAGAGCTGCCCCACACGCAAAGCCGCTGGCGCCTGCTGGCGCTGATGGGATCGGTGCTGACACTGTTCCTTCTGGGGCTCACGGTGCTGTACTGGCAGTCCGCCGCGCGTGAAGCCGACGCCAAAAGGCGCCAGGCCTTCTCCACCGCGGTGGATCGCATCGTCTACAACCTCAAGGAGCGCATGGGCACCTACGAGATGGTGCTGCTGGGCGTCAAGGGTTACCACGAGGGGTCCGACAGCATTGATCGTGACGAGTTTTCTGCCTATGTGGGGGCCTTGCGACTGGCGGAAACCCGGCCCGGCTTGCAGGGTATCGCCTATGCGCTGGACCTGCCGACCGAACGGCTGGCTGCCCATACGGCGCAAATGCGCGCCCGGGGATTCGCGCCGTACCAAGTGCATCCTCAGGGCATGCGCGCGCACTACACGCCCATCACCCACATCGAGCCCCGATCCAGCGACAACCTCAAGGCGCTGGGCTTTGATATTTCCACCGTGCCGACGGCCCGTGAGGCGCTGGAGCGCGCCCGCGACACCGGGCAGCTTGCGCTGACTGCAGGGCTCAGGCTGCGGCAGGACGAGGGGCGCGATGCCGTCACCGGCCTCGTGATGTACCAGCCGATTTACCGAAAGAATGTCGAGCTCCATTCGGTCGAGGACCGGCAACGCGCACTGGTGGGCTGGGTGTCGGCGCCGTTTCGCATGCCGGCCTTGCTGCAAGGGATGGCCCAGCAGCTCGACTCCGACATCGAGCTGGCCATCTACGACGGTGATGCGCAGTCGGCTGACAGCCTGCTGCATGGTCGCACGGACTTCCAGGTGACTGCACAGGAAACGCCGCACGGCTTGCACGCCACACAGCGCATCGCCCTGGGCGGGCGCACCTGGACGCTCATGATGCAGCCGCTGCCGGCCTTCGAGCAGCGCTTCGAGGACCAGAATTACGACCTGTTTGGCTGGATGGGCGCGGCATTGAGCCTGATGGTGGGCTGGCTGGTCTGGACCACGGCCACGGGCCGCGAGCGCGCCCTGGGGCTGGCGCATCGCATGACACAGGCCCTGCGCAGCACACGCGACGACTTGGAAAGTACCCTCAACGCCATTCCCGATCTCTTGTTCGAGATGGGGCTCGACGGGCGCATCTACCATTACCGCTCGGCGCGCTCGTCGTTGCTCGCGGTGCCGCCCGAAATGTTCCTGGGCCGGCTGATGGAAGAGTTCGTTCCACCCGAGGCCGCTGCTGGATGGCGCGCCGCACTGCATGCCGCCCAGGACACGGGTTATTCGATCGGCCACCAGTACTCCCTGGAGCTGGGGGGCAAGACCCACTGGTTCGAGCTGTCGATCGCCCGCAAGGAAACGACCACACCCGGACAGCCACCCCGTTTCATCGCCCTGTCCCGTGAAATCACCGAGCGCAAGCAGGCCGAAGCCCGCACGCGCTTGCTGGCCTACTTTGACGCGTTGACCGGCCTACCCAACCGCCGCATGCTGGCCGATCGCATGGACAGCGCGCTGGCCTCGGCGCGCAAGTCTGGGCAGGTGGGGGCGCTTTTGTTCATCGACCTGGACAACTTCAAGCAGATCAATGATGCCCGCGGGCATTCGCTGGGGGACGCGCTGCTCAAGCAGGTGGCGCAGCGTTTGACGCAACTGCAGCGCCCCGGCGACACCGTCGCGCGCATTGGTGGCGACGAATTCGTGATGTTGGTCAACGACCTGGGCGAAGACATCGAATCGGCCGGGCGCAGCGCCTTGCTGTCGGCCGAAGCCGTGCGCCTGGCCCTGGAAGCGCCGTACACCATCGACACCCACCTCTACAGCAGCACGGGCAGCATCGGTATCACCCTTTTTCCCAAACGCAACGAAAAGGTGGAAGACCTGCTGCGCGAGGCCGACACGGCCATGTACCGCGCCAAGGACCTGGGGCGCGATCGCATCTGCTTTTATGAAACCGACATGCAGGCCGACGTGCAGGAGCGCCTGGCGCTGGAGCAAGACCTCAAATTGGCCAGTGCCGAGGGCCAACTGTCGGCGTTCGTGCAATCGCAGGTCGATGCGTCCGGCACCGTGACCGGTGGCGAGCTGCTCATGCGCTGGAACCATCCGGTGCGCGGCAGCGTGCCGCCCAGCCGCTTCATCCCGGTCGCGGAATCGTCAGGTCTCATCCTGCGCATGGGCGACTGGATGATCTTGCAGGCCTGCGAGGTCCTGGCACGCCTGCAGGCAGCGGGGCAGGATCTTTCCCTTGCAGTCAACGTGAGCGAGCGCCAGTTTCGCCAGAACGATTTTGTCGAACGCGTGCGCGGCATGCTAGCGCAGACCGGCGCTCCGGCGACCCAGCTCATCCTGGAGGTCACCGAAAGCCTGCTGATCGAAAACCTCGACAGCACCATCGCCCGCATGACCGAGCTGGGGCAACTGGGCGTGCGCTTTTCGATCGACGACTTTGGCACCGGCTATTCCAGCCTGGCCTATCTCAAGCGCCTGCCGCTGTACGAGTTGAAGATTGACAAGAGCTTTGTGCAGGACACGCCCAGCGACCCCAACGACACGGCCATCGTGCAGTCCATCATCTCGGTGGCCAAGCACCTCAAGTTGCGCGTCGTGGCCGAGGGTGTCGAGACACGCGCCCAGGCCGATTTTCTGGTCAGCAGCCAATGCGACTGCCTGCAGGGTTACCTGTTTTCCAAGCCCGAGCCCTTGCAAGGGTGGCTGGCGCGCCAGCTAGGCGCCGGGTGATGGCTCCATGTGTCCGCAGGCTGCCCTGCGGTGGCTGGCGCTACCCATTCCGTGCACCCTGAGGTCGAAGTACTGCCCCTCGGAGCGGCACACCCCCGACCGCGCCGCTGGCGAATGGGAATCAGGCCACGACCGGGCTGGCGTGCGCCAAGGCCATCACTTCGTGCGGTGGCAGGCCCTTGAGGCGGTGGTCGCTCCACACCTGGCGCCAGCGGCGTGAGCCCGCCAGCCCATGGCGCAGGCCCAGCATGTGGCGCGCGATGCTGGCCCACGGCGTTCCGTGCGCAGCGGCCTCGCGCGCCATGTAGTCCACCATGGCCGCCTCTACATCCTCGCGGGTGAGCGTGTTTTCGGGGGCGCCGTAATACAGGGCATCCCAGCGCGCCAGCCACCAGGGGTTGTGGTAGGCCTCGCGGCCCACCATCACGCCGTCAATGTGCTGCAGCTGTTCCTGCACCGCTGCATCTGTCTGGAGGCCGCCATTGATAGCGATGGTCAGGTGCGGAAAATCGGTCTTGAGCTGGCGCACCACGTCATAGCGCAGCGGCGGCACTTCGCGGTTCTCCTTGGGCGACAGGCCCTTGAGCCAGGCATTGCGGGCATGCACGATGAACACCGTGCAACCCGCAGCCGCCACCGTGCCCACGAAGTCGCGCACGAAGGCGTAGCTTTCGTCCTTGTCGATGCCGATTCGGTGCTTGACGGTCACGGGGACCTGCACCACATCCACCATGGCCTTCACGCAGTCGGCCACGAGCTGGGGTTCGTTCATCAGGCAGGCGCCAAAGGCGCCGCGCTGCACGCGCTCGCTGGGGCAGCCGCAGTTGAGGTTGATTTCGTCGTACCCCCATTGTTCGCCCAGCCGCGCGCAGTGCGCCAGATCGGCCGGTTCGCTGCCGCCCAGTTGCAGTGCCACCGGGTGTTCTTCGGCGTTGAAGCGCAGATGACGCTGCACATCGCCATGCACCAGCGCGCCCGTCGTCACCATTTCGGTGTACAGCAGGGTGTGCCGGCTCAGCAGGCGGTGCAGGTAGCGGCAATGGCGATCGGTCCAGTCCATCATCGGGGCGACGGACATGCGCCAGGGGCTCAGGGTGGGTTCCACAGAAAAAACACAGGCAGGGGGAGGGGCTGCAACGGTGCTTGGCAAAAACCAATACCGCCTCGCTACAGGAGAAAGCCGTGATTATCCCACCTGCACCATGCGGCGACCCGATGATGGGTATACGTCCAAACAAGGTGCTAGCGGCGGCCCTTCAAGCCATGCATGCTATTAAAAAAGAAGCATTTATGAGCCTTCACTTCGGCCTGCCTCCAACGGGTGGTCTCGCGGCGGTGACCCGGGGACGATGGTCAGAGCAGGATGATCTCTGCGCGGCCACTCAGGATGGGCTTGCACAGGATCTTGTAGCCGTCCGCATCAAAGCCCGGCGCCACTTTGTCCAGCAGCCGGGCTTCGGCTGCATCACGGACGCTGCCCAGGTAATGCCAGTGGTGAACGACGTGGATTTGCGGCCTGTCGTCATCGCGCTCGACCAGGCCGATGGCACCCGGATAGGGCCAGCAGGCCACCCGCAGCCCTTCGAGGCTGGTGAACAGGCGCTGCCGATGCACCTCGGGCGCTTCATCGCCACGGCACACGCCCGCACACTGGTGCAGCATGGCCCGAAAGCAGGCCCTGCCCTTGGGGAGCTTCTCCAGACCCAGGGCGGCGTAGCACAAGCGCTGGTCGTCGGCCAGCTGGCGCAGCGATTCCAGGGCCGCATGGCGACTGGCGTACAGGCCATACAGGTCGGGCGCGGTGGCAAAGTTCAGGTCCTTGGAATAGACCACTTCGGGCAGGCCACCCTGTTCTACCCGCAGGGAACACAGCTGGCGGTTGCGGCGCAGCTTCTGGTTGAGTAACGGGTGCTGCTGCTTGATCAGGCGCGCTTCGAGCAACAGGGCACCAATCTCACCGGCGGTGCGGACATGGCTGATGCGCTGGGTCTGGCGCAGCAGGCGCGCTTCATCGGGATTGCGCAAATGGGCCAGCAAGCGGCTGCGCAAATTGATGCTCTTGCCGATGTACAGCGGCAAATCACCCTCGGCCCCATGAAAAATGTACACACCCGGTGCTGAAGGCATGCCCGCGATGGCTTCGCGCAGGTGACTGGGGTATTCATAGACCCGGGCCTGGTCAAAGTCTGGATGGCGACGGCGGTGCAATTGCATGCTCAGTTCCGAAACAGGGTCAGCAC
>Ga0116174_10003087_pt1 | contig 13879 bp, 15 predicted proteins | sample AD_UKC087_MetaG_FD_89801 | JGI IMG/M metagenome (GOLD analysis project Ga0116174, IMG submission 89801) | Active sludge microbial communities of municipal wastewater-treating anaerobic digesters from USA - AD_UKC087_MetaG | ecosystem: Engineered > Bioreactor > Anaerobic > Digestate | place: USA...
CGCTCCCACTTGTCGCGGTACAGAGCAGAGCCACGAAATACAGCATCAATAGCATCGGGATCGGGGCCGGTGCGGAATGCGATAATAGCGCAGAGTGCGGCATCTGCTTCGGACTGGGAACCGTAATCGCTGAAATCTCCCTCGTCATATAACTTCTTGAACTTATCGCCGTTTTTCTGTTTCCGGAGATTGCAGACGATGTCGAAGTCGGCCCGATTACCATCACGATTGGCGCTGTAGTTAGTTTTTTCCTTACGGCGCATATTCTTATCCAGTGTTGTGAGAACGGCGGAGGTGCATTCGCGCAGAGGTTTATCCTCTATAATATTGCCGGTATAAACAGCAAAACGGTTTGTGATACCGCCTACATACAGTTCAAGGTCGGCTGTGCTGTTCTTCTGATAGAATTGCTTATCCAATCTAACCTTGCCTTTTTTATCTATATATGTAGGCAGCTTGGTAAAGTCGCATTTGCCGTAAATATGGATGCCACCTCCGCTGATGGAGCGTTCGGAATAGGAATCGAACCGGGTCAGCAGCGTTTGCACAAGCGGGTCAGACAGTTCTCTGTGGTCAATATCCAGAAAGAAGTAACCTTCCGGAATTTTGAATCCGACACCGGCAGCGTGATGCTTTTCGACCGCAACCACAGCATCATCATAGGTTACCCAGGTGCTGCTGTGCGCATCATCGGTTCCTGTTTGACCGCCGTTTGCCGCAAAGGGATTCTTGGTCGGCTTTCCGTTATTGTCTGTTCCCCGGCGCCATAGAAACCATATCCGCATCTGCTTCAGTTCCTGCATGGAATCGCTCATCATTTTCACCTCCTCTCACCGGAATATTAAGCCGCATATCGTTAGTACCATGTAGGCAGTTCCGGCTTTGACACATCCGATTCCAGGCTCTGCAACTCGGCACATAATTTGTCGTAGTTGATAAGCGCTTTCTTTCCGATATATATAACCGGCAGCTTCCCGGCTTTCAGCATCAGCCGGAGCGCGTGTTCAGACAGCAGTCCCGTCCTGGCTATTTCGCGCACCGTCATCATGGTGGGTGGTTTTATTCTTTGCTCCATTCGCTGCAACCTCCTTTCTCTGGGATTTCTGCTTTTGGGCATAATAATAGCCGTTCCTTATATTCAGAACGGCAAAGTATGGTGTTGGGTTTAATACGCCGGTGTAATCACGGATATCGATTTTTTCTTCTTTACACCGCCTGTTTTCTCGCTGTCGTTCTCGATTCTTCATATACTCCTCCAATTAGATATACTTCTCCCTTGCCGGGGTTTAAGGTCGACATCCGACTTTCATCGGGAAACGACCGGGCCTGTGCCTAATTATTCAGTTGAGACTGCATTATCCTTTGGCTCGGCCTCAAGGCGCTTCTCAGCGCGTTTACGCCAGTAGTTTTCGTTGTGCTTCTTAACCTTGTCAGGGTTATTTCTGCGCCACTGACGGAAATACTCGCGCTTTTCTTCCTGGACTGCTGCTTCGAGTTTCTTATCCTCCATGCTGTTCACCTCCTGAAATTATTTCTTTTTTCTTTTATTTTCTCTTGACAAGTTTCGTTTATCTTGTTATACTTATTATAGTACAGGCAAAGCGTAATGTCAATAGAATCGAAACCATAAATGTAAAGTTCAAGTAAAACGAAACAGCAAGGAGATAAGGCGATGACACTACAAGTAGTTGGATATAACGGGATGTTCCCCAGGATGTTGAGAGAGATGCTTGACCGGCATCCTATGACGGGAGCCAGGACTACTCTGAAAGAACTGGCGGAGGCTGTCGGTATCCGGCAGCAGACTGTGAGTTTATATAAGAACGGAGAAACGCAGCCGACCCCGGAAACGCTGGTGAAGATAGCGGAGTTTTTCGGGGTGTCCGTGGATTATCTGCTGACCGGCATCAGTTCACAGAACAAGCCCATACATGAGGAACTCGGACTTTCGGAAGAAGCCATAAGTATGCTCAAAACTGCTAAAGAGATAGAAAGCTTTGACGGCATGCCCTCGCTGCTTGACACGCTCAACGGATTGCTTTCCGACCGGGACTTTTACGATTTTTTAGATGATGTCACCTTCAAAGCACAGCAGGTCAAATCGGCCCTGAATGGCAATATTGATAAAAGCAACATGGGTAACTTCGATGTGGAAGGCTATTATATCTGGGATTTACAGAAATATATTGAGGAATTTATCCTCAAACAGCTGGTCAAGCGTGGCCTCTCAATAGAGGAAAGAACTATAAAAATTAATCGCCCGGAATCGGAAGAATGAGTTGACTTCTTCACGATTCAGAGCGAATATACTACTACAAAAAAGGAGGGTTGATCGATGCCGAGTGTAAAAAAGAGAGGCGATACCTACAGAATCATGGTGTCGCAGGGTTATGACATATACGGTAAGCAGATCCGAAAAACAACCTCATACAAGCCTCCCGAGGGTGTGACTGAGGGAAAAGCTGAAAAACTGGCTATGGCATATGCCTACGAGTTTGAAAAACGCTGCCAAGGTATGGTGAACATGAACGAGAATATCCGTTTCTCGGAACTGGCACAGTGGTACTACAACCAGGTGGCTGTACACAAGCTGAAACCGACCACCTATGCAAACAGCCGGACGCTTATGGATTTGTATGTACTGCCGTATATCGGGAATATGAAGCTGAAGGAAATCAACACCGCGAGGATTGATGCTCTGTTTAACGAGCTATACCGTGACGGACGCAAAAAGGAAACATACAAGCTGCGCGATGTTGCCACACTGGAATACGGTACACGCAGACCGCTTGCCCGTAAATCGGGTGTGAACATGAACACGCTGAGAACGCTTGGAAACGGCGGTACTGTTATTAAAGAGACTGCAGAGAAGATTGCCGGCGCCCTTGGAGTAAAACTGAAAGATGTATTTATTGCCGAAGAGATAGGTGGCGGTCTGGATGTGGGTACGATTAAGCGTATCCGTACAGCACTGTCACCTATCTTTTCCACGGCGGTCAAAAAGGAACTCCTGCTAAAAAATCCGGTTACAAACGCTACCACACCTTCCGGTGAGGAAAAGGAACGGTTTTACCTTGATGCCGAGCAGTGCAAGGAACTGATTACCTTCCTCGATGAGCTCAGCAATCCGCAGTTGCCCAGGGTTATAAAAACGCTCATATATACCGGAATGCGTGTCGGTGAGTTGACCGCTCTGCACTGGGATGACGTGGATTTGGATAAGGCTATGATTACGGTCAAATACAATCTCTACCGGTTGGATGGCGAGTATCAGCTTTCTACCCCCAAGACAAAAAGCAGCGCACGTGTGATTGCTTTGCCGCCCCAATTGGTGCAAATCCTTCGAGAGCAAAAAGCATGGCAGGATGAACGCAGAAAAGCCGTAGGAAACCGCTGGATGGAGCGTGGAGCCGTTTTCACCGGGTCATACGGCGAATATATGGCAAAGACCTATATAAACCTGCAGTTCAAGCAGCTTCTGAAAAAGCACAACTTTCCGGACATACATATCCATGACCTTCGCCACGCGAACGCTTCGCTTCTGATAAACATGGGTGTTCCGGTGAAGGTAATATCCGAGCATTTGGGACACAGGGACACACGCACCACAGAGACCATTTACGCTCATGTATTTGCCGAAACCATGGTTCAAGCCTCCAACGCCATAAGCGAGGCACTGTCAACGGTTGAATCATGAGAACCGCGTTTCGAGTTAATGTACGCAAAACACAGCACATAAAAGCCTTCCCACACAGAAAAGCACCAAGCTGTACGGCAGACACATTTTGCACTACAACTTGGTGTTTATTTGGTGTTTCAACCTTCAAAACGGTCGATAACGAAAGGTCACGATACACATTTTTGAGTGCCGCAAAACCCCGCAGTACCGCACTTTTCAGCACTTTTGGCTACGCTATGATGGTGATAAATTACTGCTTGAAAAGGAGAATATAAACACTTTGGATGCCAAGGGAGAGGTCCTTATGACAATCATGGCGGCCCTTGCGCAGCAGGAATCAGAATCCTTGTCTGCAAATGTACGCCTCGGTATTCAGTTCCGTAACCAGCAAGGAAAGGTGCAGATCAACCACAATTGGTTCCTGGGCTACACAAAAGACGAGGATGGAAAACTTATCATTGTCCCGGAGGAAGCAGCAGTAGTACAGCGTATCTACGCAGAATATTTAGATGGCCAGAGTTTTTTACAGATCAAGAGGGGCCTTGAGGCTGACGGAGTTTTAAACGGTGCCGGTCATAAGAAGTGGCATGAAAGCAACATAAAGCAGATTCTTACCAATGAGAAGTACATCGGAGATGCCCTTTTACAAAAGACATACACAGTAAATACTCTGGAAAAGAAGCGAGTAAATAACAACGGAATCGCTCCAAAGTACTATGTGGAAGGTAGCCATGAGTGCTACCCTTATGTCAATACTTTTGCACACGCCTGTTGCTGATACATTTCACCTTTCACCTTATTCGAACATCCCAAGCCTGATATACAACTTCATATAATAAGAGAGAGCCAAATTACAGTGCTTAACCACGCTGTAGTTTGGCTCTTTTTTGTGCTTATTATCATTCTGACGGATTCGCAGCGCTGCGGTGCTTTTTGATACTTTACTATCTTCAGACAAACTTTGTTATCAGATAGTTATCAATTCAGATGTTGACTTCCCGTGGGTTCAGAGGAATAGATATAGTCTGGCAACGCCAAAAACTGCCGAAATAAGGGGAAATTTGGCCTGTAATCTGTCGTATAAGAGGTTATTATACGACACAGGCCCCTTTTCCCCTTGATATACAGGGCTTTCGTCCATTTTTTTGACGGCTAATTCTGACGGCTATGACGGCGAATTTTGACGGCTAATTTTCTTGCTTCGTAAGCCCTATCTGGCGGCCAGCAACTCGGGAAACAGGTTCATATTTTTCTGTTTCTGTTCCATGCTGGGATGCACATACCGGTTGAGCGTCATGCTCACAGTAGCGTGGCCTAAGAGGGAGCTTAAGGTTTTTGGATCGAAGCCGACCTCAATCCCCCGAGTTGCAAAAGTATGGCGGAGCGCATGAAAATTGATGTCCTCCAATCCACACGCCCGCAGCACTCGTTTGAACTGTCTCTGCAAACCGCGCGGTTCCATGAAATGCTCCGGATCGCCCGTGAGAATATACGCATCGTCCTCTTTTCTGCTGGCAGCAAGAACCCTCGCCATCTCCTCTGAGACCGGCAGTCTGCGGTATGCTGACGCACTCTTTGGAGCCTGCACAACCACTTCGGTCCTGTTTTCGTCCAGGCGCTGGACTCGCTGCATGGTCTGATAGACTGCAATGGACTGATCTTCCTTGGAAATGTCCTTCCATTTCAGTGCGCAGATTTCACCCAGGCGCATCCCCGTGTATAAACTGAGCAGGATGCCAAGATTACCGGGTGTCAGGTGATCGTATAGCCATTGCACCAGCGTTTCCTGATCCTCTTTTGACAGCGTTGGAGTGTCGTTTCTGACCTGTTTTACGGGAATTCCCTGAATATCTGCCACAGAAAGTTCCCTTTCCCGCGCCGCATAAATGAAAATCTTTTTTGCTACAGTCAGAATTGTGTTGACTGTGCTGGCGGAAAGCCCCTGCTGTGTTATCCCGCCATGTTCCAGTAAATCCCGGACAAGAGAGGTAAACTCCGACCTGCTGATATCCGTGATTTGCCTTTCCCCGAATTTGGGGTTAAGGTAGCTGTTGATGATATTTGTGTAGGATGAAAAACTTGCGGGTTTCAGCTGGGGTTTTTGAAGTTCCAGCCACTCCTTTGCGATGCGCTGAAAGGAATTTTCATCCCCCAAATCCTCTTGCAGGGCGGCAATCTCATCCAGCTTTTGCACTGCCTCGTCATAGGAACCACCATAGATATAGATGTAAACGGTCTTTCCGTTTTCAGTGCCGGTTCTACGGCGGCCTTCCCATCGGCCATCCTTTCGGAGATAAATATTGTTTCCAGTCTGTGATTTTCGTGCCATATATCAAGCACCTCCTTCTTGTGATGCTATTATTTTATCGTGCAGAATGAATGGACTGCCCAGCTTTACAGGCTGTTTACGGCAATGTTACGAGTAAATTTGAGAAAATTTTACAATTAGCCACAAATTATTGGGAAAAACCACTTGTATTAATTCCTCAAATCGTGTATAATAAGTAATCGAGTGTAGGGTTCTTTAAGGGCAACCGATTTGGGCCTTTCAAATGGGCTGTCGTATAATAACCTCTTATACGACAGTTTGGCGTCTTTTACATCTTTAGTCTGCGCATATTTTGCGCAGAGGATACAGGAGCACAGAAGAAAACAGCCCTTCCCGCAAACAGTGCTGTGGGAAAGGCAAATTAGATAGAAGCGTACTGGGGGAAATATGTATGAAGAAACCTTATGAGAAACCGGCATTTGTGATGGAACGCTTTGACACGGGCGAGATCATCTGCTCCGATCCGGATTCGGAATTCTGTAAAAGATTTCTACGGGAAGCGGAGGAAGCCAAGAAGCATCCCGTCCCCATCTGCACCCCGCTGTGCGGAAGAACCGGTTGCGTTCTGGAGAATGACTTATGAAGCTACTGAAAGGGATCGGCCATGGTCTGCGCACAGTGAAGGACTTCTTTGTGGTTATTTTTGTTGTCCTGGGCGTGTGGCTGGTGACAAAGGATGATCCCAACGGCAACACCGGCTGACAGTGTGGAAATCTTTGGTGAGATAAAGGAAAAGGGTGGATATGAAAAAGAAATTGACAGGTTGGCTTGGAAAGACGATCCCTTTTCTATGCCTGGCGGCGTTCGCAGTTCTGTTCTGCATGGCGCTGTCTCTGAACATACTTCCAAATACCTATGTAGCAGTTCTGGCTGCTGTAATGGTGGTGCTTACGGCAGTCGTAGCGCTGCTGACATGGAGCGGAAAAAGTAAAGTCCGATTTATTCTTGGTACTCTGCTGGCTGTGATTTTCATTTTTTTATCCATTGCAGGTACCTATTATATAAATAAGACCGCTGCTACAGCGCAAAAGATCACAACTCCCACAGTGGAAACCACCGAGGTCGGTATATTTGTCCGCACAGAGGATGCGGAAAATTTCAGTGAAAATGCTTCTGGCTATGTTTACGGTTTCCTGGCCGAACTGGATCGGGAGAATACGGATGCCGCAATTGAAGCATTTAACAGGGAAGATGCTTTTATCCTCCAGACTACTGAATATGACGGCTTGACTGATTTGGCTGACGCTCTGCTGGAAACGAAGGATGTGGATGCCATGATCCTGAACACAGCCTATCTGGATGTGCTGGAGGAAATGGACGGTTATGAGGACATTATGGATCGCATCGTCCAGGTGACATATCAGTCCGTGAAGAAAGAAGTGGAAGTAAATGCGGACTCGGAGAAAGAAGCGGGACTCAGCGGAGACACAGAACTTTCAGACTCAATATTCACTGTCTTTATCAGCGGGATCGACAGCAGGAAAGGGTTGATTGCTAAGAGTCTGAGCGATGTCAATATCCTGGCGGTGGTCAATGCCGAAACCAGACAAATTCTTTTGGTATCCACACCGAGAGATTACTATGTGCCCCTGTCCATCTCCAACGGAAGAAAAGATAAGCTGACACATGCGGGTATCTATGGCATTGACGTGTGTATGGATACCATTTCCATGCTCTATGACGTGGATATAGATTATTTCTTCCGCCTGAACTTTACAGGCTTTGTAGACATCGTTGACGCATTGGGCGGCATTACGGTTGTTTCTGACTATACCTTTACCGCTGGAAATTACTCCTTTGTGAAGGGAGAAAACCAATTGGATGGCACTGCTGCCTTGGCTTTCTGTCGGGAGCGCCACGCCTTTGCGACGGGAGATCGGCAGCGGGGAAAAAACCAGCTTGCTGCTATCAAAGGGATCGTCAATAAGGTGACCGAGCCAAGCATCTTGATGAACTACTCTTCATTTCTTAGTGCTTTGGAAGGCAGCTTTGAGACAAGCATTCCCTATAGTCTGATCAGTGAACTGGTCAAGGCGCAACTAAATGACAACAGTGCGTGGGATATTGTCAGCTATAGCGTGGATGGCACCGGGGACTCCCAGATCCCCTACTCCATGAGCCAGTACGCCTATGTCATGGTTCCGGATGAGTCCACGGTTGAGACTGCCAAGGGACTGATTCAGACCGTTTTGGATGGAGAGATGGTCTCTGATCCGCAGTAAAGGAAACCGATATTTTTTGCAGAAATGCGAGGAACAAGCAAGTATGAATCAAAAGAAAACCGAGTACATAGATCTATTGAAGCTTGCGCGGGCAATGTGGAAGCGCGCCTGGCTCATTCTGCTTGCAACGGCTGCAGCTGGAGCTGTTGTATATCTATATTCTGTTTTTCTAGCCACGCCTATGTACACTGCGCAAACGCTGTTGTATGTGACCAATCGGTCGGACAGCGCAAGCAACATCAGCAGCAGTGACCTGACCGCCGCCCAAAGTCTGGTGGACACCTATGGGGTTATCCTTACTGCGCGCTCCACCATGGAAGAAGTGCTGGAAGTCTCTGGGACGGACTATACGGTGGAGGAACTGCAGAACATGGTTTCCTCCGGCGCAGTGGATTCCACGGAAGTGCTGTCGGTTACGGTGACCGATGCCGATCCCGCAGAGGCGGCGAAGATCGCCAACGCCATTGCGGAGGTTTTGCCCGAAAAAATATCCGAGCACATCCAAGGCAGCTCGGTTTCCGTGGTGGATTATGCTTCTGTTCCGAAAAAGCAATCCTCACCCAATGTAACGGGAAATACATTAAAAGGATGTCTTTTGGGTTTTGTACTGGCTTGCGGATATATCGTGATTCTGTTCCTGATGGACACCAAGATTCACGATGAGGAATATCTGATGCAGACATATAAGCTGCCGATTCTAGCCGCCGTGCCGGACTTGAGCCGGAAATCCTCGCAGTCAGGTTACTATGCAGCCCCAGACGCACATGAGGATGGAAAGCGGGTGACGCAGAGATGAGCAAGGAACAAAAACAACGGGCCAGGGAGCGGGAGAACCGCAGACAACTGGTCGGTGAGAATCTGAGCTTCGAGGCTTCGGAAGCGTACAAGCTATTGCGTACCAACCTGACCTTAAGTCTGCCAGCTGGGGAAGGTGCCTGCCGTCTGATCGGCATCACCAGTTCGGTACTCGGCGAAGGAAAGAGTACCACAGCCATCAATCTGGCCTACTCTCTAGGGAAAGGCAGAAAAAAAGTTTTATTGCTGGAAGCAGATCTGCGGAAGCCTGTTTTACGGGATGCGTTTAAACTTCCCCGGGGGCGTGGCCTTTCCAATCTTCTGACCGGGGGCTGTGATTTTAAGGAAGCAATTACGATGAATGTGTTCCATCCAAGCGTGGGGGTACTCCCAGCTGGGGACATTCCGCCCAACCCGGCGGAACTGCTGAATTCCACCCCGATGAAAACAGTTCTGGATACCGTATCCCAGATTTTTGACTACATCATCGTGGATCTGCCGCCGGTCACTATTGTCAGTGACGCATTGGCGATGGCAAATAAGTTGGATGGAATGATCGTGGTGGTGCGGAAGGACTACTGCGACCAGCGGGCGCTGGCGGAGACGATGCGCCGTTTAGAGCAGGTGAAAGCAAAGGTGCTGGGTTTTGTTATGACCCATGCAGATGACACGGAGAAAAAGTATAAGAAATACGGGTATGGTTACGGATACGGTAAATCCTGAGCATACCGGAAGCTGGAGGGAACCCGGGAAGGAGGCATCGCTGTGTTTGATTTCCATTCCCACATTCTTCCCGGTATTGATGACGGAAGCCAGAGCGTGAAGGAAAGCCTGAACCTTTTGCGGGAAAGCGCCAGACAAGGGGTTACCGCTATGGCGGCCACCTCCCACTTCTACGCCAGCGAGTATTCTCCGAAGGAGTTTTTAGCCAAGCGAAATGCAGCGTGGAAACAGCTGGAGCCCTATCTGGAGGCCGGGATGCCTGAGATCAAGCTGGGGGCCGAGGTACATTATTTTGAAGGAATCGCCCAGTCAGAAGATGTGTGTATGCTTCGCATAGAGGGAACCTCCCTGCTTCTGGTGGAGATGCCCATGAGCTGGTGGACAAGCCGGATGGTGGATGCGCTGCTGGACTTAAACAGCCGTCCGGACACCACGGTGCTGCTGGCCCACATAGAGCGGTATCTTTCCATGCAGGACAGGAAAACCTGGAAACTGCTCCGGTCGGAAGGGGTGAAGATGCAGGTTAACGCCAGCTTCTTCTGGAATCCCAGAACCAGGCGAAAGGCGCTTGGAATGCTGAAAAAGAAAGAAATCCATGCATTGGGTTCTGATTGCCACAACATGGAGAACCGACCACCACGGCTGGCAGATGCCAAGCGGGAAATCTCCGCCCGATTGGGGAAAGAAGCATTGATATGGCTGCGCAGACAGGAACGCTGCCTGCTGGCGCCGGTTGAGTGGGAGACTTCGGAATTTCGATCCGAACTGTGAAAGGATAGGAGCAGATGAAGAAGGTAATTTATGACATTACGGATATCTGTGTGGCTTGCGGCAAACCCTCGCCTCCCGGCGATATGCTCTGCTGGGAGTGCAGAAAGAATGCGAATGCGGCTGGGATGAAGCAAGTTCAACCGGCTGAAGACGCTGCCCTGAATGCTGTGAATACAGGGGATCAAAGCAAACCCCGTTCAGAAAAGATCAGAAATTGGCTGGATGGCAAAATCCACAGTGCTCTAAAGCCATAAGATTATTGATTATATTTCGGACGAATCAGCCCGGATATGATACCAAGGGCGGTCAGGTTCTGCGAAAACGCCTGACCCGCCCCGGTGCGGACTGGATCATGCACCGAGTTTTCATGGTTTGAATCCTTTCGGTTCAGCCAAAACATCCAGACGGAGTGATGACCCGGATGGATGGGAGGGTGCCCGTGTCTCCGGGCGCGGGTATCTTCTTAAAGCGCAGCAAGCTGCCGCTGATTGGAGAAAACAGGCAAGCAGCGGAGGTGAGCCAAACGGAAAAGCAGAAAATAGGCATCGGTTACCGCTTTGGTAAATTGACTATCGGCGCCGACACCGGCAAGCGCAAGAATGGCTACACTGTCTGGCGCTGTGACTGTGACTGCGGCGGCTCCATAGAACTGGATACCCGGGCCATCCAGCGGGGCGCATATAAAGACTGCGGCTGCGAGACGAAGGTCACACCAAGAGCCAGGGACTTGACCGGGATGCGGTTTGGAAAACTGGTTTGCATTGCTCCTACAGATCAGCGTAAATACCATACTACGGTCTGGCGTTGCCTCTGCGACTGCGACAAGGTGGCCTATGTTCCGGCACAGCAATTACTCTCCGGCTATGTAAAAAGCTGCGGGGGTTTAAGCCATCCGCCGCTCAAGGATTTCGTCGGGAAACGCTTTGGAAAACTCACGGTGATCTCCTACGAGGGCAAGCGGGCCGGGATGCACCGCTGGCGCTGCCGGTGTGATTGCGGCAATGAGACTGTGGTTGGACAGACCCTCCTCCAGACCGGCAAGACAAAAAGCTGTGGCTGCCTCCAGGCGGAGGTTTACCGGGAGAACCTCAAGCTGGTGGATGGCACCTCCGTGACGCTGCTGGAGGCCGGTAAAAAGCGCCTGATCAGTAGCAACACCAGCGGCTATACCGGCGTGTATCTTCAGAAAGCCACTGGGAAATGGGCAGCACAGATCACCTTCCGAGGCAAGACCTATTTTCTCGGCGCTTATGAGAAAAAAGAGGATGCCGTGAAAGCCAGACAACGAGGTGAAGAGATGCACGATGAGTTTCTGGAATGGTATCACAGCACCTATCATCAGAGTACGGAGAAAGAAAATGTCAAATCGCATTCGTGAAAGGCAATTTTGAACAGAGTGTTTTTCATCATGCTGAGAAAGAGGATATGAAAACGATGAAGCACGATATATCGCTGCGTATTGTAAAATACCTGAATGTCATTCTGGTGACGATTCCGTTTGCACTTTGCTGGTATGGCTATTACGCAGACCGCATAGTTATCCCATTCTATGACAAGGGAAACTGGCTTATCATTGCCATTTTTATGGTTCTATATATCGTTTTCGCAAGAGTTTACGATGCGTTTTTGGTTTCTCTCAATCGTATCTCGGAAATGGTTTACAGTCAGATTCTTTCGGTTCTCATGGCGGATGCTATGATGTATGTCATTCTCTGGCTGTTGATGAGGCATTTTCCCAATATCCTGCCCGCATTGGCTGCGCTGGCCTTACAAATCGTGCTGGTTGTGATGTGGTGTGTGCTGGCTCATAAATGGTATTATGCGGTTTTCCCTCCCCAAAAGTCGATGATTGTGTACGACACTCGCGAGGGACTGGAAAAGCTCATTCGCCAGTACGGGCTGGAAAAGAAATTTGATGTTCAACGCGTGATGCAGGTAGAAGAGTGTCTGGATGATCTTTGGGTATTGGACGGCACCGAAGCGGTATTTCTCAGCGGGATTCACAGCCATGAACGGAACATCATTTTGAAATATTGTGTGGAGCATAATGTGCGAGTCTATGTGATTCCCCGCATTGGGGATGTCATTATGAGCGGCGCCAAGCAGATGCACCTGTTCCATTTGCCTGTGCTGCGTGTAGGACGGTACAGCCCGCTGCCGGAATATCTGTTTTTCAAAAGAGCATTTGATATTGTTGCTGCCGGAATTGCGGTTGTGATACTCTCTCCTGTCATGCTTGTAACCGCCATCGCAATCAAGATATATGACGGGGGCCCGGTGCTTTACAAGCAGACCCGGCTGACGAAGGACGGCCGGCAGTTCCTGGTTTGGAAGTTTCGGAGTATGTCCGTAAACGCCGAACAGGACGGTGTTGCCCGACTGTCTACCGGTGCGAACGATTCCAGAGTGACCCCAGTGGGTCGGGTCATTCGGAAGGTTCGTGTGGACGAGCTGCCGCAGCTTTTCAATGTACTTGGGGGATCCATGAGTATTGTAGGCCCCCGCCCGGAGCGGCCGGAGATTGCGGCGCAGTACGAAGAAGAGATGCCGGAGTTTCGCTTGAGGTTGCAGGCCAAAGCCGGATTGACCGGATACGCACAGGTTTATGGAAAATATAACACAACGCCCTATGACAAGCTCCAAATGGATTTGATGTACATATCGCATCCAAGTTTTCTGGAGGATTTGCGCATTTGCTTTGTGACTGTGCGCACGCTCTTCAGCGGCGAGGAAAGCACCGAGGGCATAGCGGAGGGACAAGTCACCGCGATGAAGCGTGCGCCGCAGGAAGATTGCGGAACCGAGCAAGAAATTGACCAGATTGTAGTGGAAAATGGGACATTGACGGGAGCAGGAAGATGATGGGGAATGAGGATCCTCTTCTTGCCTGAAAGCACCGAAGGCGTCGCAGTTGGCGCTACGACTGCAATGGACTATGAAAATCCGGCAGATAGCACAGAAAATGATGCTGAAACGGTCACAAAATAGGACAGATTGAACAAAAATCGGGCGGATTTCGAGAAGCTGCTGAAATGTGTGCCTTCGGTGGAGTGCTTTAAGAATAGGGCAGGGTAATGTAGCAAACGCATATCAAGGAAGCAGTCTGTACTATGTGCTTTTGATAGTTTCAGGCAAGAAGAGACACATTAAGGAGACGGGTATAAACCGTCGATAGTTTCAATCATGCAAATCCTGGTGATCTGTTCATCCAGAAGGCGGACGCCTCCACGATCGGCGATCTGGCCAAGGCCGTGCAGCAGCTTTTCGGCGACACGGGCACGCATATTATCGGAACGCGTCACGGCGAAAAGCTTTATGAGACGCTGATGACCCGTGAAGAGCGCCTCCGCGCCGAGGATA
>Ga0116174_10003098_pt1 | contig 13850 bp, 9 predicted proteins | sample AD_UKC087_MetaG_FD_89801 | JGI IMG/M metagenome (GOLD analysis project Ga0116174, IMG submission 89801) | Active sludge microbial communities of municipal wastewater-treating anaerobic digesters from USA - AD_UKC087_MetaG | ecosystem: Engineered > Bioreactor > Anaerobic > Digestate | place: USA...
CGCCATCAGGGCAAGCACCTCAAAGAAGGGCGGCATAAAGGCAAAACGCCTCCAGGCCGCATGGGACAACGACTACCTGACGGAAATCCTCATGGCCCTATGACTTTTAGTGCAATCGCCCTGCCCGGCGGCCCCGATTGCGCGGCGGCGTGCGGTGCGGGTACACTGCGGGAAACCAGCGAGGACGGTCTTCATGCCCCTGGGTTCTGATGAAATGCGCGACATCTTCAACCGGACGGTGGTGGTCCGCAAGCCGACCTACGGCATTGTGAGCGGTTACCACGAGCTGCCCTATTTCTGCCTGGGCCAGCCGCTGGAGCCGTCGCGCGGCGCGTTCATGGTGCGCGGCAGGGTGCAGGTGTCGCCCCGCTTCGTGATCCGGCCCGCCCATCTCAACCCCAGCTACGGCGAGATTTTCGGCGAGGACGGCGTGGACCATGAGCTGTCGGGCCGCCTTTTCGGGTTTCTGGGCTTTCGCGGCAAGCCCGTGGAGTGCAGTTCCGAGCATCTCCATGTCGAGCATGTGGACATCACGGTGGACGAGCTGCTCAGCCGGAAGCTGGACGAAATGGAGCGGCAGGAGGACATCACCACGGGGGTGATCCTCACGCCGGAAAGCCGCTATTACCAGATCTCCGTCGAGCGGTTCATCGCGTCGGTCCTCGACGACGAGTTTGGCCGGTGACCCCCCCTCCCCCTTCCGGACGCCGCGCGCGCCGCACGCTGATTGCGGCGGCGCTCCTGCTTGCGGCGGGGATGGTGCTGTTCGTCCGGCTGGACGCCGCCCTGAAGGCGGGCGGCGTGCCCCGGCTTGCGCCGCCGGACGCCGCCTGGGTGGTCAGCTCGCCCGACCTTCCCGGGTTTTGGGTGGACTTCATGTATCGCCCCCCCGGGGAATACTTTCAAAAGCACTATCCGCAGGGAGAAGCCATGCTGGCCCTGCGCGCACGTCTTCTCACGGGAATCCGCCCAACGGCGGGCAGGTGGGACTTCTGGCTGGGATCCCCGGCGGTGCTGTCCGGAGGGATCGGCCACTGGTGCCTCGTGACCCGTCCCGGCGTGGCCGCACGTGTCGCTATCTTGGCCGGGGGCATGGTGGGGGACGCCGGCAGGTTCCGCGGCATGCACTACCAGTGGCGCGACGGACTACTGGTGCTCTCCGACAGTGCGGAATGGGCCACGGAACTGCGAGAGACTCCCGCCCCACCTCCGGACATCGAGACAAAACTCAGGACCTCTTCGGTTTTTCTGACCTTTCCCAAGGGGTGGGCGCGCGCCACGGTGGTGAACGGCGATTCGGGCAGCGACCTGATCCTGGACGGCACGGCGAATCTGTCGGACCGGTCCGACACGTCCGACCCGTCCGACCAGCCGAAAACCGCCGCGACGGTCCCGCTCCTGGAATGGCCGGAAGCGCCCGCGGTCACCTTCTGCGCGGCGGACGCGGCAGCCTGCGGCGAGGCGCTCGCCCTCCTGCGGCGGGGTTTGGACGCGCTGCTGGCGGACTCCCCCCTGCGGGGCGTGCTGGCGGCGGCGGGAACGCGCTGGGGCGCGTCCCTCGCCGGCCTGCCTGACCAGGAAGCCCCGGCGGAGGGGGCCGGTTCCCCCTTTGCGGCGGCGGCGCTGTACGGCCTGCGCTGGGACGGCGCCGCGCCGCTGCCGGAGGCGGCGGGGGCCTGGCGGGGCATCCTGCCGGACTATGGCGCTTTGCAGCGGAGCCTTCCGGACCCGGCGCGCCGCGTGATGGAATGGAACGGGACCGGAGGGGTCATGCTGCCCCTGCTGGGCGGGGCACTGTCCCTCTGCCTGATGCCCGCCGAAGGGGGGGAAACCTTTGCGGCGTCCAACGAGCCGGTGATGGCGCGCCTGGCGGCCGCCCCCCCGGCATGGCGGGGCGCCGGGCCCGGCGTGTGCCGTGTGCGCGCCCACGGGCCCGCGCTCGCCGCGCTGCTCCGGGAAACCCTCACCCACGCCGCGGCGGAGGGATGGCTCCCCGGCACCACGCCGCGGGAACTGGAGCGGACGGTTCTGCCGCTGCTGCGGGTGGTGGACGAGGTAGAGTGCGTGGAGTTGGTGGCGGACAGGACCGCCGACGGCCTCTCGTGGCGGGCGGAGGAGGTGGCGGCCTCCCCGGCCGGCCCGCCGGGAAACACGCCATGAATCCCCCGCGCGGAACACTGGCGCCGCTGCTGGCGGCCTGTCTGGCCCTGTGCGCGGGGGCCGCGCCGGGCGGCGATGTGACGGCCTTCCTGCGCCAGACGATGCCGGAGGCGGCGGAGCCCGCCGCCACGGCCGCCAACGGGCGCCTGGCGCTGTCCTTCGATGCCGCCGGAGGACTGGTGTCGGCGCTGTGGCCCGGCGCGGGGGGCGTCGAGCAGGCGGGCCGGCTTCCCGGCGCGCCGAAGCCCCGCGCCGCGCGCTGGGGCGTGGACACCGGAAACGAAATCGTCTGGATGGACACCCCGGAAATCCGGGTTTCGACGGAAAACACCGGGGGCGCGCAGGTGGAGACGGCCTGGCAGACGCAGGCGGGCGAAATCCGTCAGCGGGTCGCCGTCCCGCCGGGGATGGACGGGTTTGTGATGGAGCTTTCCGGGCGCGGCGGCGCGGCGCCGCGCGCGCTGGTGTGGGAGCAGGCCCTGCTCCCCGCCACGGACCGGCCCCGGGGGGTGCCGCTGGCCGCCCCGCCCTTCGCCGCCGCGCGGGGGTTCGCCGGCGCGGTGTTCGGGGACGGACGCGGCGCGTTCGTGTTCCGCCCCGGCGAACCGGCCCCGGAGGACCGCGAGCGGGCCCGCCGTCTGGCGGAGGAGGACGCCAACCGGGCGGGCTGGGACATCTTTGAGGGTGGCACCTGGATTGCCACGGGCGCCACGGGCCGCATGACGGCCCGGTTTCCAGACGCGCCGCCGCCGGGCCAGGCGGCGGCGGGCGCGGCGTCCGCGCGGCTGGAACTCCGCGTCTCCCCCGTGCGCGACGGGGAGGCTTGGAGGGCCGTGGCGGCCGTCGCCTTCGGCGGCAGCCGGAGCTCGGCGACGGAGACGCTGCGCGCGCTGCTGGACCGCCCGTTCAGCGAGTGGGCCGCCGCGGCCGAAACCGCCGGGGAACCGCCGCAACCCCTTCCGGAGGCCGCGCGCCGTGCCGTAGACCGCCTGCTCCTGTCCTGGGACGACCTTCGGGACACGGTGGTCTTTGCGCCGTGCGGAACCCCTCCCCTCGCCGTGGTCACGCCGCAGCTGGCGGCCTGCGCCGCCCTGGCCCTTTCCAAGACGGGCCTCACGGACCGGGCCGAACGCCAGCTGGATTTCCTCATGGGGCTGGCGCGGACAAAGGAGACGGCGACCGCCCCCGCCGGGTCGCTGCCGGTGCTCGCGCACGCTGACGGCGCCCGCGCCTTTCCGGAGGCGGTGGTCAACGCGTCGGACGCCGCGTGGTGCCTGCTCGCCCTGCGCGACGCGACCGCCCTGTGGCCCGAAGCCCGGCGGAACGCCTTCCTGGCGAAACACCGGGACAAGGCGGCCGTGCTGGGCGATTTCCTGGTGCGCTGGGCGGACCTGAACACCGGCGAGCCCCTGCCGGATTTCGACTGGCGCGCCCTGCGCCCCGCAGCCTCGTTTGAGTCGCTGCTCGCGGGCCTGCTGGGCATTGGCGCCGCGGGGGACCTGGCCGCCGCCGCGCCCAGGGAATGGACTGAATGGCGGCGCGGCCTGGAGGCGCGGGTCCGCTTCGCCCTGGCCAACGACCCCGCCTCGGTGACCCTCTCCCCCTCCCTCGCCGCGTGGATCGCCGCCACAAACACCGCCGGGCTGCCGCCGGGATTCCGTGGCACGGTGGCGCGGACGGTGCCCTTCGACGGACCGGAGACGCTGGGGGACGCGGCGCGGCGGGCGCTCGGCGGGGAGGCGCCCGGGGACGCCCTCGCGGCGGCGCTTCAGCTGCTGCTCGCGCCGTCGGGCGGCTGACCGGCGCTCAGCCGCGCGGGGTGTAGTCGGGGCATTTCAGGGCGTTGGGGCGCTCGCGCCGGGTGCAGGCCTGCCCGTAGTCGTAGCGGCAGTTGTCGCAGAGGAACTCCGTGGGGCAGCGCAGGCGCAGCCACCATTCCCGCAGCCGCTTGAAGAGCCTCATTTCCGTCTCCTTTCGGGGCGCGCGTGCAGGGCGCGGTATTCGCCGGGGCGCATGCCCGTGACCCGGAGGAAGGCGCGCGCGAAATTGCTCGCGTCGGGGAAGCCGACCCGGCGGCCCACCTCGGCCAGGGACGCCTTCGTGCGGCGCAGCAGCGGCTTGGCCTTCTCGGCGCGCACGCAGGCGAGGTACTCCGAGAAACTGAGGCCGAAATTTCGCTGGAGCCGGTGGGTGATCGCCGCGGGGCTTTCGCCCAGCTCGGCGGCCACCTCGGACAGTTTCACCTTCTCCGTGTACCGCGCGAACAGGATGGCGTTGAGCGGGGCGTACTGGAGCCGCGGCCGGGGGCCCTGCGGGCGCCGCCGCGGCCATTTCACCGCCCGCAGCACGCGCGCGCCGCCTTCGGCCAGGGCGTCCTCATCCGGCGCGCCGGCCTCCACCTCCGCCGAGAGCTCGGCCAGGACGGACCACGCGCCCGCCGCGTCGCCGCCGGCCTCGCGCGCGGCGGCCAGCGCCTCCGCCAGACGCCGCAGAAAGGCGGCGTTGCGGGCGCGGCGGGTGCCCGGACGGGCGGCCGCGGCCTCGGCCAACATGGCCCGCACCTCGGCCCATTTTCCCCCCGAGGCGGCGAGGGCGATGCGGGCGGCGTCGAAGTCCGCGCCCGCCGGTTTCGACTTGGCGGCCCCGCGCGGCGGGCGCGCGGCGGGCGGCGGCGGTTCCGGCGCTTCCACCGCCTCCGACGGCGGGGCGGCGGGCGACGGCAGCCGGGACAGCTCCTCCAGGGTCCACTCCACGGCGGCGGGAACGGCGCCGTAGGGCGCGCGCGGAATCCCGGCGGCCAGCGCGGCCAAGTCCTCCGCCCCGGGCACGCGGCCGCCGGGCAGGGCGGCCAGGGCCCGCCGCAGTTCCGCCGCCAGCCCCCGGTCCTCTCCGGCGGGCACATAGGGGCCGAAGGTGAGCATCAGTTCGGGAACGCCGGGCCACGCCGCGGCGACGCAGCCCAGCCCGAGATGGCACACCAGCGTGACGGGGCCGCCCAGGGTGCGCGCCAGCGGATGCGCCGACGCGCGGGACCGCGCGCAGGCGGCCTTTCCGGCGCCCGACGCGCAGGCCGCGCGGCAGGCCGCGCACCCGCCCCACCCGGCCGCGAGGATCTCCGACGCGCCGCGCACGCGGTGCACCGCCACGGGCACGCCCGCGACCCGCGCGGCGCGCTCGAGCACCTTCGCGTGGGCGGAAGGCAGTCCGGGGGCGTCCGTCATGCCGACACCTCGAAGAGCCGCGACTCCCCGTCCGGCGGCGCGATGACAATTTCGGCGGGGTGGCCCCGGAGCGTCTTCCGGGCGAGCTGGAGCGGCAGGTCCGGCAGGTTGTTCTCCCGGCTGAGATGGACCAGCACGATGACCTTCAGGCCGTCGTGCGCGAGGTCCTTCAGGAGCCGCATGGCGTCGTGGTTGCTCAGGTGGCCGACGCGGCTGCTGATGCGCTGGCGGACCGCCGGCGGGTACGAGCCCAGCCGCAGCATGTCCGGGCAGTAGTTCGACTCCAGCACGAGGGCGTGCGCGCCGCTCAGGCGCGTCTGGACCAGCTGCGACACATGGCCGAAGTCCGTCGCGAAGCCCAGCTTCGTGCCGGAATTCGTCACGGTGTAGCTCACCGGGTCCGCCGCGTCGTGGGAAACGGAGAAACTGCCCACGCTCAGGTTGCCCACGGGCACCGTGTCCCCCGACTCGAAGGGCACCAGGTTCGGCAGGCCTTCCAGGCTCTTCGGCAGGGCGTCGCAGGTGCCCGCGCTGGCGAAAATGGGTACCCGCACCTTCCGCGAGAGCACCCCCAGCCCCAGCACATGGTCCGAGTGCTCATGGGTGATGAACACCGCGTCCAGCCGGTCCGGCGACAGCCCCACGCGGCCCAGCCGCTCCGCCAGGCGCACATAGCTCAGTCCGTTGTCTATCAGCACGGTCGAGCGGCCGTCGGTGACCACCGTGGCGTTGCCGCTGCTCCCGCTGCCAAGCAAGGCGAATTTCAGCATGATCGGGTTCCAAGGATGAAGGACGCCTCGAAGTATAGCAGGCGGGAACAGGGCGGCCCAATCGCGAAGGGAAAGGGGGGCGCCTTTCTTTGTCCACCCCGTCCACCGGCTCCGTTGACTTTCCCCCGCGAACGTGGTAGGTTGCGGATGGAACGGGTCGGGCGCGGACGCAGGGAGACTTCTGATGATGCTTTCCGTGGCGTTGCTGAATGTGGTGGCTTTTGCGGCGGTGGAGGCGGCGCCGGCGGTGGTGCCAAAGCCCGTGAGCCTGGAGCGGCGGGCGGGCGCGTTCACGCTGGACGACGCGACACGGGTGACGTTTCCCGCGGGCGACGCCGCGGCGGAGGCGGCGGCCGGAATGCTGGGGGAGGCGCTCCGTCCGGCGACGGGCCTGCCGCTGGCGGCGGGGCCGGGGTCGGAGGGGCCGAACATCCTCCATCTGCGCACGGAGGAGACGGGGCTGGGGCCGGAGGGGTACCGGCTGGAGGTGGCGGGGGACCGCGCGCTCATCACGGGCGCGGCGGGGCCGGGGCTGTTCTACGGCGTGCAGACATTGCGGCAGCTTCTGCCCGCGGCGGTCTTTGGTGCGGCGCGGGCGGAGGGGACGGTGTGGGCGGCGCCCTGCGTGCGGGTGGAGGACCGGCCGCGCTTCGCGTGGCGGGGCATGCTGCTGGACCCGGCGCGGCATTTCATGCCCCTGGCCTTCGTGAAGAAGTTCGTGGACACGCTGGCGCTGCACAAGATGAACCGCCTGCAGCTGCACCTGACGGACGACCAGGGCTGGCGGATCGAGATCAAAAAATACCCGAAACTCACGGAGGTGGGCGCGTGGCGCGCCGAGACGCTCGTGGGCCATTACACGGAGAAGCCCCGGACCTTTGACGGGACGCGCCACGGCGGCTTCTACACGCAGGACGAAATCCGCGACCTGGTGGCCTACGCCGCCGCGCGCCATGTGACGATCATGCCGGAGATCGAGATGCACGGCCACGCGCAGGCGGCCATCGCCGCCTATCCGCAACTGGGCAACGTTGCCGAGCCACTCCAGGTGCTCACCTACTGGGGCGTGAACCCGAACATCTTCAACCCGGAGGAGTCCACCATCCTCTTCCTCCAGGGCGTGCTCGCCGAGGTGGCGGACCTCTTCCCGGGCACCTACGTCCACATCGGCGGCGACGAGGCCGTCAAGGAGCAGTGGGAGAAGAGCCCGGCGGTCCAGAAGCGCATGGCCGAGCTGGGGCTGGAGGACGAGGACCGGATGCAGAGTTACTTCATCTCGCGGATGAACGACTTCCTCAAGGCCCGCGGGAAGAAGCTGGTCGGGTGGGACGAGATCATGGACGGAGGCCTCGGCGCCGACGCCACGGTCATGGCGTGGCGCAGCGTGGACAAGGGGATCACGGCGGCCAAGGCGGGGCACGACGTGGTGATGGCCCCCACGGCCTTCACCTACTTCGACTACTACCAGGCCCCGGCGAAGGGCGAGCCCCTGGGCATCGGCGGGTTCCTCCCCCTCAAGAAGGCCTACAGCTTCGACCCCGTCCCCGGCGAACTCGACGCGGCCGCCGCCGCGCGCGTCCTCGGCGCGCAGGCCCAGCTCTGGAGCGAGTACATCCCCACGCCGGAGCACTGCGAGTACATGGCCTTCCCGCGCGCCTGCGCCCTCGCCGAGGCCGTCTGGACCCCGCAGGCCGACCGCGACTACGAAGACTTCACCGCCCGCCTGGCCGAGCACCTCAGGCGTCTGGAAAACGCGGGGGTCAATTTCCGGCCGCTGGATGAGTAGTCTATGGGAGGAGAAGAGTGCGCGCATAGACACGGTGCAGGGTAAATTTGGCGGTCCAGGCAACGGTCAGGGTGCGCGTGTCCTTCGCATAGACCGCGCCGACCGCCTTGTTTTTGTCCATCTCAAGCACCCACTCCGGCGTGAACTCCGCCAGCAGTGTCGAGCCCGGCGAAAAAAAGGTCTTGACTTCCCATACCACTTGTGATAAATGTCAGGTGTAGCGTTTGGCATGGGTCAAACAGCATATTGAGAAGTGCTGCTGATAGCCTCTGCTGAGGCGAAAACGAGGGAGGATGTCAGGATGTTGATGTACACGCGGCATCGTGGGGTGTGCAGGTTCTTCTGTGTGTTCACGCTTGCGTTCTTCCTGCCCGTATCGGTGGAATACTGGCACATTGTGGACGCGGTGGCCTGGGCCGGGGAGCAGCCACAGGCTTCATCACCGGCACCGCTGTCCCTGCTGAACCCTGAGATGCTGAAGGTCTTCACGGGTGGCCCTGCGGGAGAAGGCGATGCCCCCGACCAGCGTGCCAATCTGCCCGAGGGCCGGATTGTTCTGGCGCAGGCGCTCCAAAATGAAACAGCGGGGGGGGGCGACGGAGCGGTTGTCTGACGCCAGAGACGCTGCCAAGAGTGGCAACATTGCAGAAGCCGCCCAGGGGTATTTCCAGGTGCTTGACCGCTATCCCGATGCTTACGAGGCGCATTTGGCGGCTGCCGAGCTTCGGGAAACACTCGGGGATGGTGCGGCCGGTGCGACGGCGGCCCGGGAGATGGCGACGATGGCGGAGCAGGCCTCGGCACCCGCGCGCAAGGCGGCGTGTGAGGCGGTGCTGTCTGCGCTTGGCGGGGACGGGGAAATGGAGAGTCTGCTGGCTGACACGGCGGTGTCGGCCATGCGGGCCTATCCCAACGCCCCCGAGTCCTACGACTTTCCCGGCTATCTGATGGCCTCCGGAAACGAGGACTCCCAGGCGGCGGCGAAGCGCATCACCGCAGACCTTCCGGGAACCCTTGCGGCCTGGCGGTGCGCCGCCCTTCTCACGGGGGCCGAACCGCCCTTGGAGGAATTGGCCAGCGCGGAGGCCCGGTACGGCCTCGTTCGCGCCCAGAGCGACCGCGCCAAGGGGCGGGTCGCCTGCGATGATGCGAAGGCTGCGGGCCGACTGGTGCTTTCGGTTTCCCGCCGCTCTTTCTGGGATTTCCCCCAGAGCGCGGTGCAGGCGCGAATCGCGCCGCTGTACGCCGACGCTCTCAAGGAGCTTCCCCGCGCGGAGCGCGCCCCGGAGGTCATGGGGCTGATGCGCGAGGTCAACGCCGCCCCGACGGGCGTGGCTGCGTGGATGGTCCGCGGGGTGCTTTACGATGAGATGGTCTCCGGCGCCCACGCGTGGGGGGAGGCCTCGTTCCAGAAGGCCAACCAGATGGACTTGGCGGCCCACGGCGCGCTGGACGGCGCCATGGCGGACCAGGCCACGGACCCCCGGGACAAGGCGCGCATCGCGTACTACCAGGGCCTCGCCTACTTCAACAACGGATGGGAGCATTCGGCGGTCCGCTGCTTCGACGAGGCGCTGACCTATCCCTGCTCCGACGTCATCCGCGAATACGCCCTGTACGCCCGGGCCTACGCGCTCGCCTCCATCGGCTGGTACACGACGGGCATGGACGCCGCCGTGGAGGCCTACCAGGCCCAGCTTGCCGCCCATCCACACGGGGAGATGGCCGCCCAGGCGCTGCTTCAGCTTGCCCGCATCTACTACCATTTCGAGGACTACGACAGCGGAAACGTGTTCGCGGAGGAGGTGCTGCGCGGGAAGCCGGACGGGAAGGAGGCGGACATGGCGCGCGCCATGCTCGCCGGCGCGCAGACGGCGGACCGGACCGAGCTCGCCCGGAATGCGGCCGCCGCCGGACCCCAGGAGTGCGGACCCGTCGCCCTGATGAAGCTGCTGGCCGCCGAGGGAATCCCCGCGACGGTGGACGAGCTGGCCCGGCTGGCGGGCACCGACGGGACCGGCACAAGCATGCAGGGCCTCGTGGACGCGGCGACCAGCAAGGGGCTTCCCCTGGCGGGCGTCCAGATCGCCCGGGGCGCGGCGGTGGAGCCCCCCTTCATTGCCTTCGTCAACGGAAACCACTTCGTGCTGGTGCGGGAAAAGGGCGACCGGGGCTATCTGGTGGAGGATGTGGACGGTTCCATGGCCTGGCAGGAGGATGCCGTCTTCCGCTTCGGATGGGACGGCGCCGCCCTCGTTCCGGCAGGCCGGCAGCAGGTGGCAGCCCTTCTTGAGGCAGACACCCTGCGCGACCGTAGGGGGGGGGATAGCCAGCCCAGCAACACGAATACCGAGTGCAGAAATGGGCATGTGCCGCCGTGCGACGGTGGGTGTGACGAATGTCCCCCGCCCCCTCCGCCCCCTCCACCCCCCGGCAATTGCGGAGGCGGTGGCAGCGGCGGTGTGGGTGGCCCCGGTGGTGGGACGAGCATGGGCTTTCTTGCCTCGGATTCGGGCGGATCCGGTCGCCCCGGGGGCGGCGGAGACCCGTGCAACGGAAGGAATACTGAAGATCTGCCCAGTGACCCGGGACTGCCCCCGGGCGCACAGACGGCCACAGGCCGGACGGCGAACGGGTACAACCCGCAATACATGCTCTTCCAAGGAACTTTCTATGACAAGGAAACGGACTTCTCCGTGCCGGTGGCCGGAGGCATGCGCCTGACCTTCTCCCGTCACTTCGCCAACCAGTTCGGGTATCCCCGCAACGACTATTCCAACTGGTTCTACGATGAGGACACCCAGCAGACGACATTTCTCGACCTCCCCTACCGCAACAGCATCGGCATGAGCTGGTCGCACAACCTCAACATGCACCTGCGGGTCTCCCAGGAATACGGGTTTGTCGTTGTCTACGATGAGATGGGTAATCCGACGACCTACACCCGCCACTGCGAAACCCCGCAGGGCGGAAGCTGCACCCCCGCCACGGGCTGCATCTGTACCACCGCCGACAGTTTTCCCTACAACGCCAACGCGGACTATTACGTCCGCAACACACCGCCGGACTGGGAGGCTCACGGCGAGGGGTACAAGGGCGAGCTGTGGGAGGAGGGGGTGGTTCTCACGCGCCACCTCAGCGGCGGACAGACCAGCGGGTGGAGCCTGTCCATGCCCAACGGCACCGTCTACGGGTTTGCTCCCGAGACCGCCTGGGACGAGCACTATGCCCGGCTCGAGTACATTCAGGGACGTTCGGGCGCGCAGGTCACCCTCAGTTACGACGCCTACGGCCGCATAGACACGGTGAACGCGCCCTCCGGCGACGGCCGCTATCTGGACTTCCAGTATTCCGGGACATCCAACCGGATCATGGGCATCACCCTCAAGGACGGAACCACCCCCGTCCATGTGGTGTACTACGGCTACGGCACCAACGAAACCCTCGTCGCTGTGGACAATGACAACGACTCAATGAACTGGCCCAACATAACCTACGGATACAGTTCCGACGCCAATTATCCGGGCTCCTTCATGCTCTCGTCCCACGGCAAAGGTGGCTTCACCGCCAGCATCAGCTACACGTGGGGGGCGAGCCCCCCGTGGACCGACCAGCCAATGAGTGTCACGGTCACGAAGGGCGGCATCCAGAAGACTACGTTCACAAACAATGCGGCAACGGGTTATGTGACCGCGATCAACTACGACCAGCAGGACAATCCCGTCTCCAAGACGGTGTACTGTCCCGACTGGTACGCCACCACCATCGCCTGGGTGCGGTTCTACACCACCCCCGGCGGCTCCAACTATCAGCAATGGTCCTACGAGTACAACGCCGACCATTTCCTGACAAAGGTCAAGCGCCCCACGAACAACAGCGGCAGCACCACCGACTACATGACCTACACCTACAACGGCCAGGGGCGGACGCTCACGGAGACGGAGAAGGGGCCGAACGGCAACAACATGGTGACGTCGTACCAGTACGACGCCTCGGGCCTGCTGCCCGTCAGCCGGACGGACCCCAACGGCCTCACGACGGAGTATGTCTACGACACGGCGGGCCGTCTCATCCAGATGAAGCACCCTTCCTGGGGAGCCAACGGCGTCCAGTACGCCTACAACACGGCAGGCCTGCTGTCCACCGTGACGGACCCCTTGGGCAAGACAACCACCTACGGCTATGACGCGCAGGGAAACCGAACCTCCGCCACTAACGCCCTTAACCAGACAACGACGATGACCTACGACGACCTGGGGCGGCTTGTCCAGAGCACCAACCCCCTCGGCAAGACCACCTCCTACACCTATATCGCCCAGGGCTGCGACTGCGGCGGCGTGGGCAAACTGTCCACGGTCACGGACCCGGAAAACCGCACCACCTCGTTCCAATACGACGCTACAGGAAACATGACCCGGGTGACGGACCCGTCCAACTACGCCACCGACTACCAGTACGACAACCTCGGCCGTCTGGTGAAGGTCATCTCCCCCTCGGGCACCACCAACTGGACCACCTTCACGCTGGACACGCTGGGCAGGGTGCTCTCCTCGACGGATTTCGGGGGAAAGACCGTCTCCTTCACCTACGACCACCTCGGCCGGGTCGTCACGCGCACGGACGCCGTGGGCACGGTCTCCACCGCCTATGATACCATGGGGAACGCGACCTCCGTCACGGATGAGCGCGGAAAGGTCACCTATTACGGCTACCTCCAGGGAGGCTGGATGTCGTATATGCTCAACCCCGCGTACAAATGGATCCGGCATTTCTACGACAGCGCGGGCCGGCTGACAAAGACCGGAGCGGGCTCGGGGGGCACCGTGGACCCGACGGAGTACACCTACAGCGCCACGACCGGCCTGGTGACCAAGGCGCGGTTCTACAGCGGCGCCGCCTACCACGATGCGGACTTCACCTATGACGCCGCCGGGCGCGTCACCAAGACCGCCGACTGGGTGGACGCCACCTTCGGCCTCCAGTATGTCTACGACGACCTGGGCCGCCTTTCCCAGAAGAAGGAGTATTCAACGTCCAAGGTGCTGTCGTACACCTATGACGCGGCGGGCCGCATCGCGTCCATGACCGACCCCAACGGCCAGACCACCTCGTACACCTACACCGACGCCGGGCGGCTCGCCTCCCTCTCCGCGCCGGGGGGCAAGGTCTGGAATTTCCAGTACAACAGCCTCGGCCAGCGCACGCAGTACACCCATCCCAACGGCATCCGGACGGAGTACGGCTACGACACGCGCCACCGGCTCACCTCCATCATCCACCGGAACACGGCGAACAACGCCGTCCTCGACTCGGTTACGTTCACCCTTGATGCGGGCGGAAACATCACCCGCGTCGCCCACGCGGACAGCAGCCGCTGGGACTACACCTATGACGGGCGCGACCGCATCGCCGGCGCCGAACGGCGGGACCCTTCCGGGCAGCTCCTCCACTCGTACACCTACACCCACGACGCAGCGAACAATGTGACCCAGCGGACCAAGTACACCGCCTCCAGCGCCACCACGGACACATGGGTTTTCGCCTACAACGACGCGAACGAGCAGACGGGGATGACGCTTAACGGCGGCACGGCGGAGACGCGGACCTATGACGGCTGGGGGCGGCTGGCCTCGCGGGCGCAGGGGAGCTATGCCGCGTCGTATGGGTACCGCTACGGCGGGCGGCTGCACGCGTTCACGAGCAGCTTCCCCGGCGAGGCCGGGGCCACGCTGCAGTACCGGGGCGACGGACGGCTGTACCAGCGGACGGTCGGCGCGGACACCTTCACCTACCGGTATGACGCCGGGTGGAACCCGGTGAACATGGAGTACGCCAACGGCACGCTGGCGTCCACGAGTGTCTATGCGCCGGGGACGGCGGTGGGCGAGCGGCTGGCGTATGCCTATGGCGACC
>Ga0116174_10003102_pt1 | contig 13840 bp, 10 predicted proteins | sample AD_UKC087_MetaG_FD_89801 | JGI IMG/M metagenome (GOLD analysis project Ga0116174, IMG submission 89801) | Active sludge microbial communities of municipal wastewater-treating anaerobic digesters from USA - AD_UKC087_MetaG | ecosystem: Engineered > Bioreactor > Anaerobic > Digestate | place: USA...
CCTAATTCACGGATAGAAATCAGCATCTGCCACTTATCGTCATCAATAATGGCATCGCCTGTTTCGTCGGCCATCCATATTTTATAATTGATACGGATGTTGGAATATTTGACGTATTTGTCAGGGTTCATGGCTCAGGGAATAATTAATGTGGTGTTTGAAACACCAAAACTACAAAATTCTTGTAAAATCCTTTTTGTTACTTTCTGCAATTTTTTCAGCACTGAGAATTCGGGCTTTTTTTCGGGTTTTAACAGCGGGGAATCGAAAATAAATTATGTAAGCCTAAAGGCTTAAATAGATTACCTGGTTATGGCATTATGCACTCCTGCTTAATCAGGATTTTTGGGTAAGTATTTTTCGAAAAAAGTTACATAAATATGCTCGTACTCAGAGTGACAGCGCACCAGTCTTAGAAATGACACCAATAAATAACTTATTAATAACTGCAGGAGCTTTCCCAATTTTTATCTAATTGGAAAAGTCAAGTTATTTATAATAACCGTTTATAAATTTATATTCTGAACCTTCCTTTTTCCATATCACGGTTGCTATGTTTATAGCAGATGTTGCCGATAATTTAGAAAAAGTGATATCATAAGTTTTGTCCACGGTTTTGCCGGCTAAAGCGCCTGAAGGAACAATAGTTTCACCAAACGGGCTATTATTATATGAAGAAGCACGCAACACATAGTTATGCTGATAACCTGTTGAGCCGCCTTCTTGCACATAAGGCCCTGATGTCCCGTCAATACCGCTCTCCAGCACATATACAGCTAACATATAAACACCGTCGACATCGGTAAAAAACTCGGTTCTGGTTTTCACGTTTACCGTTTCTGACCCTTGGGTATAAATAAAAGCTGTTTGTGCCACAACGGGAGTTTGAGCACATAAAGCAGCAACCTGACTGTTATAATAATAAGTTTCTACATCTCCAATTTTAAAATAGGGTGTTCCAATTGTTGACGGCAGAATAGGCGAGAAACCAAAACGCAACACGTTAGGAGTCATATTATCCCCGTAATGCAAAGCAATCGGAACGACTTTGCCCGGATTATTTGCCACCAATGCGTCTAAAGTATCACCTCCCCACATTCCACAATTGACGCAATCTGTAGCAGTCACCTGGAACACAAGCGCTTTCTGAACTTGTTCCGGCACAACGCAAGTGCCATCATCCACCGTGGCTAACGGGTTATAGTATAATGAGCCGGAATCCATACATCCCGATACCGGATCAGCACCTTTGTCCTTTTTACAAGCTGAAAAACTTACTGCAAATCCTAATGCAAAAATAAAAAATGCGATTTTTTTCATGTTTATTTAAATTAATAATCGATGCTTCGACAAAATAACACACTATATGTCATAACGACCAATGGGGTAAAAAACTGGCTGAAAATCGAAAAACTTAGCACATTCAATCCAGATGAAAAGATAAAAAAGTTAAATGAGAAAAAATCAATATTGGCCGCATTCATTAAGGGCCAGAGTAGCCAAATAACCTATTTTCCCCGTTTGGTACCGCTACAAACCAGTTAACGCGCGTACCGCTAGGATTGATTATTTTTTAATCCTTATAATTCTCAGCAATTTTCCGTAAGGTTACGATTTCGCGCCATTTTTTCCGGGCTTCGATGGCAGGCGAACCAAAATATACTTTACCGCCTTCCACTGACTTGTCAATGGCAGAGGTAGCCAGCAACACAGCACCTTTTCCAACTACTATATCCTTGTTTATCATAACCTGTGCCCAGATACATACTTCGTCTTCGATGATTGTAACACCTGCAATGGCCGAATGTGCACCTATCAGGCAGTGTTTGCCAACATGGGTATCATGCCCTATCTGCACGTGATTATCAAGTTTGGTCCCCTTACCGATAATGGTATCGCCGGAAACGCCTTTATCTACGGCGCAAAGAGCCCCGATCTCCACATCATCTTCGAGAATAGTCCTGCCGCATGATTCCATCTTTTCATAATGGGTGGGTCTCCGCTTAAAGTAATAGGCATCGCCGCCAATTACCGAATTGGACTGTATAATGACATTGTTGCCAATTATGGTATGATCATAAATGCTGACATTGGGATGTATAATGCAGTTTTCGCCTATAGTAACATGATTTCCTATAAATACGCCGGGTTGAATAATTGTACCCTGACCGATGGTGGCTGTATCGCTGATATGTTTGGCGCAGGGTTCAAAGGGACGGAAACGGGCAACAATTTTATTGTAATCCCGAAAAGGATCATCAGATATTATCAAAGCCTTACCCTCAGGAGGGGTAACATCTTTATTGATGATAATGGTGGAAGCCTCGGAATTCAGCGCTTTATCATAATATTTATGAAAATCCACGAAGGTGATATCCCCCGGTTCTACCATATGAATCTCGTTGATTCCGGTAATTTTATGTTCGTCATCGCCCAGGTATTTTCCGTTTAAAAAACCGGCAATTTCTTTTAAGGTATAGCTTTTTTCAAATTTCATATTATCGGTCTTAATCCAATGCTTCCAACTTATCCTTTTACCCGTTCATAATAAGTATGCGTACGGGTATCTATTCTGATTTTTTCTCCTATGTTGATGAAGAGTGGTACATCCACGGTAGCTCCCGTTTCGACGGTGGCATGTTTCAGGGTGTTGGTAGCAGTATCTCCTCTCAGTCCGGGTTCGGTATAAGTAATCTCAAGCTCCACAAAGGCAGGTAATTCGCACGACAGAGGGCGTTCGGTATCGGCATGAAACATTATTTCAACGCGTTGCCCTTCCTTAAGCAGATCATAAGATTCGATAAGCTCTTCCATGATGTTTACCTGTTCGAAAGTTTCGACATGCATGAAATTATATCCGGTATCGTCTTTATACAAATACTGATAAGGCCTTCTTTCCACCCTTGTTACTTCAATTTTTGTCCCGGAATTAAAAGTATTGGCAAGAACTTTTCCGGTAGTAAGACTTTTTAATTTTGTGCGGACAAATGCTCCGCCCTTACCAGGTTTAACATGCTGAAATTCTACAACAACATACAAGTCGTTATTAAATTCTATACACAAGCCGTTTCTTAAATCTGCGGTAGTCGCCATAAATGTTTTGTTTTTTTGAAAATTTCGTGCAAAAATAGACAAAAAATCTAAACGACAAGCAGTAATTTTACAAGAGTAGAATTGACGGTAAAACGAAAATAATTTATTGATTTTCAACAAAAAAACTGAAACAGGCCGAATTTGGGTCAAACCAAAGGCCCCTTCGCAGACATAGTATTAATCCTCTTTTTAATATTTGTCAGGTAAAACACAATTTTATTATAGGGTAACACACACGATAATTTCTTTTGAATATTTTTAAATCATCAATATTATTATTTCATTATTTTACATATTGCGCGTTCATCAATTAATGTAATTACCTAATAGTGTATGTGGTAGCAAGGCAAAAATAAAGTTATTTTAATTTATCAACAACAGTGTTTTAAACCCCCAAATTTTCTACTTTTACAAAAGTAAAAATGCAACGCAATTCATAAAAAAAATCATGGCCAATTTCACTCATTTACATGTTCACACCCAATATTCTATACTCGACGGAGCATCGAATATCGCAAAACTGATCCAGAAGGTCAAAGACACGGGGATGACAGCCATTGCCATTACCGACCATGGCAATATGTACGGTGTAAAAGAATTTCACAATATAGCGACTAAAAATCAAATTAAACCTATCCTGGGCTGCGAAACTTATGTGGCAGCCAAAGGCCGGGCCGACAAATCTGATTCTGACGACCGGTCGGGATTTCACCTGATTTTGCTCGCTAAAAACGAACTGGGATATAAAAACCTATGCAAACTGGTTTCGCTGGCCTTTATCGAAGGCTTTTATTACAAGCCCCGCATCGATTGGGAGTTGCTCGCCCAGTACCACGAGGGATTGATAGCCTCCACAGCCTGCATCGCCGGAGAAGTCCCTTACCATATTTTGAATAATGATATTGAAAAAGCAGAACAAAAAATTCTGGATTTCAAAAACCTTTTTGGAGAAGACTTTTATCTGGAACTGATGCGGCACAAATCGGGCGACCCCAAAATTGACGATGAAGTATTTGCTCAACAACAAATTGTAAACAAGGCTCTTATAGAACTCTCCCATAAACACCAGGTAAAACTTATTGCTACCAATGATGTGCATTTTATCAATGCGCAGGACGCCGAAGCCCACGACCATCTTTTGTGCATCAATACCGGAAAACTGATCAGCGATACGCAGCGACTGAAATATACAAAACAGGAATTTTTAAAAACACCGGAAGAAATGTCAGCTCTGTTTGCTGATATACCTGAAGTGATTGAAAATACACAAGAAATAGTAGACAAGATTGAGAATTACAAGCTCAACAAGGATCCTATTTTGCCCGACTTCCCGCTTCCTGAAGGTTTTTCCAACAATTACGACTATCTGGAGTACCTTACTTATGAAGGTGCCAAAAAACGCTATTCCGGGATGACCGATGAGTTAAAGGAACGCATTGAATTTGAGTTGTCTGTGATAAAAAAGATGGATTTTGCAGGATACTTCCTTATTGTCAATGACTTTATCAATGCCGCGCGTGAAATGGGCGTGTGGGTTGGGCCCGGACGAGGATCTGCTGCCGGATCCGTGGTGGTTTATTGCCTTGGCATCACCGATCTCGACCCACTTCGATACGGATTGCTTTTCGAGAGGTTTCTCAATCCCGATCGTATCAGCATGCCCGATATGGATATTGATTTTGATGAAGACGGCCGTGAAAAAGTAATCAACTGGGTGGTGGAAAAATATGGAAAATCGCGGGTGGCACAAATCATCACCTTCGGGACCATGGCCTCAAAGATGGCTATCAGAGACGTTGCCAGGGTGGAAAATCTTCCGCTACCGGATGCTGACAGGCTGGCAAAAATGGTTCCTGTCGGAGTAAAAGATTTAAACGAGGCTATTACCTCCACCAAAGAATTAAAACAAGCTAAAGACTCCACTAACCCGCTGATAGCCAAAACCATTAAATATGCCGTGGAACTCGAAGGATCCGTCCGGCACACCGGGATACACGCCTGCGGGGTTATCATTGGCAAGGATGACCTGATAGACCATATTCCTTTGTGCACCTCCAAAGATTCAGATTTGATGGTTACCCAATACGAAGGCGCCCACGTGGAATCTGTCGGGTTGCTCAAAATGGATTTCCTGGGCTTGAAAACCTTATCAATCATGAAAGACTGCCTGGAAAACATCAAGCATTCCCAGGGTATTGATTTTGACCTCAACGCTATTCCTCCCGACGATGCCGAGACCTTTGAATTGTTCAGCAAAGGAAATACGACAGCCGTTTTTCAGTTTGAGTCGGACGGTATGAAAAAGCACCTTCGCGAACTGAAACCCAACCGGTTTGAAGATCTTATAGCCATGAACGCCCTTTACCGCCCGGGGCCAATGGATAACATCCCAAGTTATATCCGCCGGAAATTCGGCAAAGAACAAGTTGTGTACGATCATCCCCTGATGGAGGAAAGCCTCAAAGATACATATGGTATTACAGTATATCAGGAACAAGTCATGGAACTATCGCGCAAGATGGGAAACTTCACCCGCGGTGAAGCCGACCAGCTTCGCAAGGCCATGGGCAAGAAAAACATTTCCCTGATGAATGAACTACACCCAAAATTTCTCAAAGGATGCGAGGATAATGGGATATCGGCCGCTATAGTAAACAAAGTATGGGACGATTGGAAAGCTTTTGCTCAATATGCTTTCAACAAATCGCACTCGGCATGCTATGCCATCACCGCATACCGCATGGCTTATCTGAAGGCACACTATCAGAACGAATTTATGGCTGCGGTGCTAAGCCGCAATGTTTCCAATATCGACGAAATCACCTTTTTGATCGATGAATGTAAAAAGCTTGGCATACAGGTACTTGGACCTGATGTGAACGAAAGTCAGATTAAATTCACTGTAAACAGTAAAGGCGAAATTCGCTTCGGCCTGGCCGCCATCAAAGGCCTGGGAAATGCCGCCGTTGACACTATTATTGATGAACGCAGAGCCAATGGGGATTTTAAAAATATTTTCGATTTCATGAACCGTGTTAGTCTGCGCACTGTGAATAAAAAAAGCATCGAAGCCCTTGCGATGGCGGGAGCCTTCGACAGTATGGACATCCACCGCGCACAGTTTTTTTACAAATCGCCCAACGAAGACACTACCTTTCTGGAAAAAGTCATCAAACACATAACCCTCATACAAAACAAACAAAACACCTTGCAGCAATCGCTTTTCGGCGAAAGTGAAGATACCGCCATCCCCGACCCCGAACTTCCTGCCTGCGAACCGTGGGGCACCGTTGAAAAACTCAACCACGAAAAAAACATCATCGGGTTTTACATGTCAGGCCACCCTCTGGACAACTACAAAATTGAATTGAAGTTTTTCACCAATTTTACACTCGACAAATGCGATAATCTTAAAGCGATGGCCGGCAGAGACATACGCTTTGGCGGCATGATAATAAACGCCGGGCATAAAATAAACAAAAACAACAAGCCCTTCGGGTATTTTGAACTGGAAGACTATACCGGAACCACAAAACTAAATCTGTGGGGCGAGAATTATGACAAATACAAGCACCTGCTCGAGATTGGGAAATGCATATTTGTATCCGGGAAAATAGACCAGCGCGGTTGGAATAACAAAGATAAAAATCCCGACCAGCCCATAGAATACGAAATCAAAGTCGTTTCGATTGAACCGCTTTACAGTCTTATGGAAAAAAAAGCTAAAGAAGTAACCCTTTTGGTGAGTCTCGATACGATTTCCCCACAGTTTATCAGCTACATGAAACAACTTGTAGCCACATATCCCGGCCAGGTAAAACTAAAAATACAAATTGTGGATGAGGACGAAAGTATTGCGCTGGATATGCTATCGCGCAAGTACAAAGTTAGCTGCGACGGATTTTTAAAGGAACTGGAAACAATTAACGGCATCAAATATAAACTGAATTGATAAATAGTTATTTTTGTAAAAAATTAAACAAACAAAATTTATGGCACACGAAATTACCGACAACAACTTTGACCAAATGGTTTCAAATTCAGATAAAGTGGTTATGCTTGACTTTTGGGCTGAATGGTGCGGCCCCTGCCGGATGATTGGCCCTATTGTTGAAGAATTGAGCAGGGAATATGATGGAAAGGCTATTATTGGTAAAGTGAATGTAGATGAAAACCCCGGTATTACTGCAAAATTAAAAATACGGAACATCCCCACCCTGTTGTTTTTTAAAAATGGCGCCGAAGTGGATAAAATAGTCGGAGCCGCTTCAAAAGCAAGTATTGCAAGCAAACTAAACAGTTTATTATAACATTTTTGCACAGAGGCAAACAACATGCCTGTCACCATTGATCAGAAACTTGTCCAATCTTTTGGCAACCTTGAATTAATAGCCAAACAGGTTGTAGAAGGTTTTATTACCGGCTTGCATAAAAGTCCGTTTCATGGCTTTTCTGTAGAGTTTTCGGAACACCGCCCTTACAACCAGGGAGAGTCGATACGTCATATCGACTGGAAACTTTTTGGCCGGTCGGATAAGCTGTACACCAAACGCTTTGAAGAAGAAACCAACCTTCGTTGCCAGATAATCATCGACAACTCTTCTTCAATGTATTACCCGGTGACAAAAGATATTTCTGTATCCAATCCCAATAAAATCATTTTTTCAATTTATGCAGCAGCCTCACTGATATATCTGTTGCGGCTCCAGCGTGATGCCGTCGGGTTGAGCATATTTTCCGAAAAAGTAGAGGAACATCTGTCGGCTCACTCCACCATAACACATCAGAAAGTCATCTACCAAAGTCTCGAAAAAATGATGCACCCTTTTATAGAGGGCGGAAATAAAAAGACTTTTGCAGCAGAAGCGCTGCACGACATTGCCGAAATGATCCACAAACGCTCGCTTGTGGTTATTTTTAGCGATATGATGGAAAGCAATACCGAAACAAACGAACTTTTTGCTGCGTTGCAACATCTGAAACACAACAAACATGAGATTATCCTGTTTCATGTTACCGACAAAAGCAAAGAACTTGATTTTAGTTTCGATAACAGGCCATACCGGTTTATTGATATGGAAAGCGCCGAAGAAATAAAGCTAAACCCCGCAGAGATCAAAGACCGCTATCTTGAAGCCATCAATCATTTCCGCAACGAATTAAAATTACGGTGCAGTCAATACCATATCGACCTGGTAGAAGCCGATATCAACCAGGGATTTCACCATGTACTGCTATCCTACCTGCTGAAAAGAAAAAGAATGTTCTGATGCCTTTTATTTCTGCTGGCAAGAACCAAGGTTAATGATCAATGATTAGCTTAGCTGCAAAAAAATCTTTTGTAGTTTCAAAATAAACCAGATACAATCCCTGTCTCAAAAAAGAAAAGTCGAGCAACTGCCCTTCTCCGACAGCCATATCGGCAGCATAACACAAAATACCGGTAGCGGTAAAAATTTTCACCTTCGTTATTGATGTCATATCGTGTTCGCCTTGCGGGATTATAAAAAATCTGCCGTCCGAAGGGTCGGGAAACAGCACAAGCGTGTTATGCTGTGGTGTATTAGTACTGGCCGTAACAACAAGATTGCTGACAGCAACCCTGCTCCCTGTTATGATTTCTTCGTTGGCTGAATTTCGCACGTATGCAGCAACCTGGGCATGGTGCATAGCATATTGACTCCCTGAATTATCAAAAACAAAGTTCCGGGTAATCAATGTTCCTTTGTTTACCTGCGAACATAGGGTATCGCCCCACTGCAGGCAAAGCGCTTCGCGGAAAACATGATTATGCACATAATTAACGCCCCCGTTGTATTGCTCTGCAATAAGGCTGTCCTCTGTCAGAAACACATATAAGGCACAACTGTCATTTACGGAATCCGTAAAATAAATTTCCACCTCAATATTCAACTGAAATGCTGACTGATCATATTCGGCGCTGATCCCTATGTTTACAGGCGATTGTTCGTTAAGAATGGCGCCTGCACATGACCGCCAATTTTCCCTTGATTGTTCGCGCCGGGCAGGTTGCCACTGCCGTCGGTTAATAAAAGCTCCCGGGAAAAACCTTACCGAATCATGCACAAAAGGCATAGTAAAAAATTCGTTGACAAAAGTTCTTCGCAGGTCGGGACTACCGGTATAGGGCACCGTAAGCAGCCCGCTCACATTGGAAGGATACATGGCCACGGGCACGATCCTGCCCGGGTTTTCCAGCAACAAACTGTCGAGAAGGTCATGTCCCAAAGGGCAGTAGTAACAACGCACCGCGGTGAACTCCTCCAGCACGGCATTTTTATTATGTGGCAGGGTATCAGTTAATGTTTGCGAAACCAATCGTGCAGGCCATATCCATAATAACACGAACAGAATGCTGATGAACATTGAAAAAGCACGACTATGCCACGCAATGCTTATCATGCTTTATTTTTTTTCAGTGTTATGCAGTCTTTGTTGAATACAGCTCAATAATTTTCAGGATCACATCAACAGCTTTCTCCATGGATTCTACAGGAAGGTATTCGAACTTTCCGTGAAAATTATGGCCGCCGGCAAAAATATTCGGACATGGCAGACCCATGTATGAAAGGCGGGCGCCATCGGTGCCGCCCCGTATAGGAACAACCTTGGGTTTTACACCAACCAGCTCCATAGCTTTTTGAGCTGTTTCCACTACGTGGAATACCGGCAAAACCATTTCTTTCATATTATAGTACTGGTCTTTTATTTCCAGTTTAAGCACTTCGGCACCATAACGGCTCTTCAGAAACTCCACACAATCCGCAAAAAGTTTTTTCTTCAATTCAAATTTCACCTTATTGTGATCGCGGATAATATATTGTACCATAGCATTTTCAACGGTGCCTTCCATTTTCACGATATGATAAAAGCCATCATAATCAACGGTGTGTTCGGGCCGTTGATTGGCAGGCAGCAACGCATTAAATTCCATGGCCACCAGCATGGCATTAATCATTTTATCCTTAGCATAACCGGGATGTATGTTGCGTCCCTGGATAAAAACCTTGGCGCCGGCTGCGTTGAAATTTTCGTATTCCAGCTCACCAATTCCTCCTCCATCGAGGGTATAGGCAAAATCAGCATTGAATTTTTTCACATCAAAATGGTCAACACCACGTCCGATTTCTTCATCGGGAGTAAAGCCAACACGCAGGGTTCCATGCTTTATCTGAGGATTGTTCACCAAAAATTCCATGGCGGTCATTATTTCGGCTATACCAGCTTTGTCGTCGGCACCCAGCAAGGTATTTCCATCGGTAGTTATGATGGTTTTGCCGATGTAATCGGCAAGTTCCGGGAAGTCCCTAACTGACAGCACCAGTTTTTTTTCCTTATTGATAACGATATCCCCGCCGTTGTAATCATAAACAAAGTTCGGGTTTTCGACCTGGCCGGGCATATCGGGACTGGTGTCCATGTGTGCAATAAATCCAATTGTTGGTATGGTCTCGCTGGTGTTTGCGGGTAGCGTTGCCATCAGGTAGCACTTGTCCTCAAGTGAAATATCCTGAAGTCCGAGGTCTTCCAACTCTTGTTTCAGTACCCTGGCCAGTGCAAATTGTTTTTCGGTGCTGGGGGTGGTTTCCGAATTTTCATTCGACTGGGTATCAATTTTTATATAACGTAAAAAACGTTCCAGAACTTTTTCTTTCATATTATCAGACTTTTTCAATTAATCAAAAACAAACTTTTGTTAAAATGTTGACGGACCAATTAATCTTCCTTTTTTGCCCTGAATGATTCCCATACAAAATACGCTATCAGAGCCAGGAAGGCAATCAAAGCCGTAAACTGAGCGCCCACGCCGGTATCGTTGTCCCATACTTTAAGGTTAACAGCGTTGGGGTCATCGGTAAAGAAGATTATCAACGCGCCGATAACTCCAAAAATAGCCGCGCCGGCAATAAACCCTGAAGATATCAAAATCCCGCGCTGGATACGGGCGTTGGCAAGTTTTTCATCTTTCGTAGATTTGGTGAACCAGTGGTTCAGCAATCCGCCCACCACCAGAGGAGTGTTTAACGGTAAAGGAATAAACATACCCAGTGCAAAGGCAAGCGGGGAAACTTTCAGCCAGTTTACAATCAGTGAAATAATGGCGCCTACGCCCAAAAGCACCCAGCTGACACCGGATCCGGACATCAATGGTTCGATGATGGCTGCCATCGCGTTGGCCTGGGGTGCTACCATGGGTTTTGTATGCTTCGCTGTTTCTACAAAACCATAAGCATCATTAAGAATAAAAATCACAATGCCAACGGTTGCTGCAGAAAGCAAGGTGCCGAGGAATTTGAATGATTGCTGTTTGGCAGGAGTAGTGCCCAGCCAGTAACCTACTTTCAGGTCGGTGATGAAGCCTCCAGCCATGGATAAGGCTGTACAGACAATGCCTCCGATAATAAGTGAGCTCACCATGCCCTGCCATCCTTTCAGGCCCACGGAAACCAGAATGACCGAAGACAAAATAAGTGTCATCAGCGTCATGCCCGAAACAGGGTTGGTTCCGACAATAGCGATGGCATTGGCTGCGACAGTGGTAAACAGGAAAGAAATAATCAATACGGTCAACAAGGCAACAACAGCTTGTACAAGAGTAATCTTAACACCAAACAGCAGGAAGACAAAGATTGCAATAAGTGTTAACAAGATAAACAACATCACAAAAGACATTTTGAGGTCTTTCTGTGTGCGCTCTACCTTAACCTCGGCATGAGTTTTTTTGCCGAAGCCAAATGCCAGCTTGAACGCACTTCCAATAACTGACGAGGATTTAATGATTCCGATAATTCCGGCCATTGCGATTGCGCCGATGCCTATAGGGCGAACATAGGCCTTAAAAATATCTTCAGCCGACAAGGCCTCAAAAGGATTTATCCCGCCGCCGCTCTGCGCAACAAAGGCGCCAATTTCGTTGACCAGCGGAATCAGGACAAACCACGACAACAGGGATCCCATAGTGATGATGAGGGCATAACGTAAGCCAATGAGGTATCCAAAACTAAAAATAAGGGCGCTGACATTAAATTTGAAAACCATTTTTACTTTGGTGGCAAGAGTCTCTCCGATAGGGATTATGCGACTTGTAAACTCATCGCTCCATAGCCTGAGAGCCGAAAAACAAAAATCGAAGGCACCGCCTATAAGGCCGCTAAGAATTAACAGTTTTGCCTGCTTGCCGCCTTTTTCTCCCGTCATAAGTATTTCAGTGGTAGCCGTAGCTTCCGGAAAAGGAAGTTTTCCATGCATGTCTTTCACAAAATACTTGCGGAAAGGGATTAAAAAAAGTATCCCCAGAAAACCTCCCAGCAGCGACGAGAAAAATATCTGCCAGAAATTAACTTGTATTTCAGGATATTTTGCCTGCAGGATATATAGGCCGGGAATGGTAAAAACGGCCCCTGCAACAATAACACCTGAGCTTGCGCCAATAGATTGAATAATTACATTTTGGCCCAGTGCGTCTTTTCTTTTTGCCGCAGCCGACGCGCCAACAGCGATGATAGAAATGGGGATGGCCGCTTCAAAAACCTGCCCGATTTTTAATCCGGAATAGGCTGCTGCTGCAGAAAAAATAACTGCCATCAGCAATCCCATGAATATGGACCACCAGGTAACTTCCGGGAAATACATTTTAGGCGACATCACCGGCTGATATTCTTCGCCTGGCTTGAGTTCGCGGTATGCATTTTCGGGTAAACTTTTCTTTTCTTGTTCTTCTTGAGACATAAATCCTCCTTTATATGTTGTTATTTTTGCTTTTTATTTGAGTGAGTAAAAATATAAAAACTATCATAAAAACAATGATTGCGACAGAAATAATTATGCTATTATTGCTCATGGCCCTGGCCGTATCATTCGTTTTATTGCCCGTTAAATCTCCTATTCCGGCATACAATGTACGGGGCAATTGGCTGTCGCGGGCAATTGCGCCGGCTTCATTTTTCATTGAGTCAGCAAGAATGTGATATAATTCATTATACTGAAACCATCTATCTGAATCCTGAAGTTTAAGAAAGGTTTCGGAAAGATACTCATAGTTTTCAAGTATCTCAGGCCAGGCATCAATTTCCAGAGCATATTCAAGACTATTCAGAAAAAAACCTTTTGCCTGTTCATATTCCTCTGCCTTAAAATGCATTTTCCCCTGATTTGTCAGGGCGATAGATACCTTTTTATTATCGCCAAGTTCAGTATCCAACAACACCGCCCGAAAAAGGTAATCGTTGGCCTTTGAAGTTTCCCCGACAGCTTCATAAAGTATCCCTAAAAGATTATATGCATTGGCTATCCCCTGTTTATTATGGAGTTTCTCATATAACCTCAACGCATGAATGGCATATTGATAAGTTGCCCAATAATTTCCCTGCCCGTATAAAACTCTTCCAATACCATCATAAACCTGCGCAATCCTGTATTCATTAGCGGTTTTACCAAACAAAATCAAAGCGTTTTCGTAACAAATCATACTCTGTTTGTTCAAACCTACTTCCTGTAAAACAGCCCCAAGGTTTAAAAGGCTCTCTCCTATTCCATCAGGGTTACTGAACTCCACTTCTATTTCCAGTGACTTTATATAAAAAAACATTGCTTCATCATACCGTCCTTTCAAATGGTGAATTCTCCCAATATTATGATAAGTTTTTGCCAAACCCTTTTTATCATTTAATTGCAAATCTATTTCTAAACTATTGTTATAGTAATACAAAGCCGTATCATAACTACC